>ERZ827516.1816-NODE-1816-length-17669-cov-3.683434_pt1 | contig 17669 bp, 18 predicted proteins | sample MGYA00519703_ERZ827516 | MGnify/ENA primary metagenome ERZ827516 (study PRJEB31778, sample SAMEA3449337) | human gut metagenome | biome: human gut; feature: human-associated habitat; material: faeces | place: United Kingdom | collected 2010/2012 ...
CCTCGACGAGATCGCCTCGAAGCGCAAGACGATGGTCTCGACGGGTGACCGCTCGGCCAAGATCCGCACCTACAACTATCCGCAGGGACGCATCACCGACCATCGCATCAACTATACGGTCTACAACCTCTCGGCCTTCATGGACGGCGACATACAGGACGTGATCGACCACCTGATCGTGGCGGAGAACGCCGAGCGCCTGAAGGAAAGCGAGTTGTAAAAACCACCCCCATGGGAGCCCCCATCCCCGCATGCGTACTGCCCCGGGCCGGCAGCATCGGGGCAACCCCGGCCTTCCATGGCCAACGGGGCTTGGAGGGGGAACCTGTCGCAAACCGCTATCGACCGAAAACCATTGCAAACCGACAAACTGACAGGCCGGGCATTCGACGACGAGGTATATGCCGTCGTGGCGCAAATCCCCGCCGGGAAGATCGTTTCCTACAAGCAGATCGCCCGGCTGATCGGCATGCCCGACCACGCCCGCCGCGTAGGCCGTGCCATGGCCTCCGCCCCGGCAGGGCTCCCCTGCCACCGCGTGGTCAACAGCGCCGGGCGCACCGCCCCCGGCTGGCCCCGGCAGCGGGAGCTGCTCGAAAAGGAAGGCGTCCGCTTCAAGGCCAACGGCTGCGCCGACATCGCCCGCTTCATGTGGGAGGAAATCCTGTAAACCGCACGGCACCCATATCCGGCACAGCCGGGGAGAGCACCGGGAATCCCACCGGGAAGGGCATTCGCCCCACCCCGCCGGATACGATCGCCCGGCAGGCCGCGGCAACATATCGCCGGGAAAAATTTGGCATTCCGCACCAAAACCGTTATCTTCGCATCATCCCGCATACGCTCCGGACATACTGCGGCGGGCAATATTCCCCGCCGGGGATGCGTTTATCGGGAAAAAGCACCGCATGAAAAGATACATCCTGATCCTATTCGCCCTCTTCGCCGCGACACTCTCCGCCGTGGCGCAGCGTCCCCTGTATATCGTCAACGGCGTCGAAACCGAAGAGATCGAATCGATCCCGCCCGACGACATCGAAAATATCGAATCCCTGCCGGCCGACGAGGAAACCATCGCCCGCTACGGGGAAAAAGCCGCCAACGGGGTAATACTCATCTCGCTCCGCTACGACAAACCCGCTATCTTCGAGGCCGGCACGACCTTCGACGAGTACATCGCCGGGCAGGTCAAATGGGACGACGACGAACCGGCAGCCCGCATCATACTGCGCTACACCGTAACTCCCGAAGGCAAGGCCGTCCTGGCGCAGGAGCTCGAATCGACGGACAACCGTCTCAAGCGGCGCGTGCTGAAGGCACTCTCCGAAGCCCCGCATTGGCACCCGGCGCAGAAAAACGGCGTCGCCGTCGCAAGCGAAGGGGTGCTGCACATCCAGCTCCCCAAGGGCAAACGGATGCCCCGTCCCGTAGAACTGGTTTGGCGCTGACCCATGCTGCCGCACGCCCATATCACCCTGTCGGAATTACAACGGCTCGTGAAGGAGACCCTCCACGAGCGTTTTGCCCTGCCCGTCTGGGTGAGCGCCGAGATCTCCGAGGTCAAAGTCAACTATTCGGGGCACTGCTACCTGGAACTCGTCGAGAAAGGGGGCGATAACGGCGTGCCGCTGGCACAGTCGCGCGCCGTGATCTGGCGCACGGCCTATTCCCGCATTGCGGGTTATTTCGAAGCAGAAACCGGGCAGCGGCTCGCCGCAGGGATCAAGATCCTGGCCAAAGTCGCCGTCAACTACCACGAACTCTACGGATTCTCGCTCCAAATCACCGACATCGACCCTGCCTACACGCTGGGCGACATGCAGCGGCAGCGGCAGCAGACCATCGACTGCCTGCGCAAGGAGGGCGTGTGGGACATGAACCGCGAGGTCGGGATGCCCGCCGTCGTACAGCGCATAGCCATCGTTTCGAGCGCCAATGCCGCCGGCTACCAGGATTTCTGCAAGGAGATCGGCAAAAGCCCCTACCGGTTCCGTCTCACGCTCTTCGATGCGTTCATGCAGGGTGCGGCGGCCGAGGAGTCGATCGTCGCGGCGCTGTGCGCCGTGGCCGACCGCATGGAGGAGTTCGACGCCGTGGTCATCATCCGCGGCGGCGGTTCGGCCAGCGACCTCAACTGCTTCAATGCCTACCGGCTCTGCACCCACGTGGCGCAGTTCCCGCTGCCGGTGCTGACGGGTATCGGCCATGACAAGGACACGAGCGTGGCGGACATGGTGGCGCATACGGCGCTCAAAACCCCGACGGCGGTGGCCGGGTGGCTGGTGGAGCGGATGGACACGATCGACGCATGGCTCGACAACGCCGCCCTGCAACTGCGCGACAACGTACTGGTCACCTCGCGGGCACAGGAACTGCGGCTTCAGGAGCTGTCCAGCCACCTGCTCTTCCATGCCAAGGGGCTGCTCAGACAACGGGGGATGGCCCTGGAGCAGATGCGCGAAACCCTCGCGGCCAGTGCCGGGAATTTCCTCGCACGCCAGGCGTCCCGGCTCGGCAATGCGGCCGAACTGGTCGCCGGACGCTCCCCGGAGCGTATCCTGCGGCTGGGCTTCGCCATCGTCCGCACGGGCGGCAAAGCCGTTTTCTCCGCCGCACAAGTCGGAAAAGGCGACACGCTCGACATCGAGGTCGCCGACGGCCGCATCGAGGGAACCGTTCAATACACCGAAACGAAATGACCCCGCCATGAAAGAGGACACCCCTTTCCGGATCGCGTTCTGCGTGCTGTGCCACAAGTACACGCCCGTGCTGGCGGAACTCGTGCACCAGCTCGATGCACCCGGCAACGGGCTGTTCATCCATGTGGACGGCAAGGCGGACATCAGGGCCTTCGCCGCACTCGGCAAGACCGGGCGCGTTTGTTTCGTCGAACCGCGTACGAAAGTCTACTGGGGCGGATTCGGCATGGTAGAAAGTACGCTCCGGCTTTTCTCGGCGACACGCGACGGGGGTTTCCGTTACGTCGTCCTGATTTCGGGCGACACCCTGCCGTTATACCCTGCCGAAACGATACGTACGGTACTCCGGGAAGCCTATGACCGGGGCCGGCAGTTCATTTCGGCCAATCCGTCCATCACCCCCGAAGAGGCCGACCGGATACGCCGGAGGAGGTTCTGCCCCGACAAAGCGACCTTCGCCCGCCGCTTGCTGCGGATCGCCATGAAATGCACCATGCGTGCGGACAACCCTTTTTTCGACCGGCTCCCGCCGCTGGAGAAAGGCAGCCAGTGGATTGCAATTACGGATCGTATGCGCGATTTCATCTTCGATTACCTCGCTGTACACCCCGACTTCATCCCTGCATTTCGGTACAGCCATGCAGCCGATGAACTATTTTTCCATACGCTGCTCGGCGACTCCCCGTTTGCCGGGTACAACGCGAATTATTCGCTTGTCCATGCCGACTGGTCGCACCCCGGGGCACACCCGAAAACATTGTCCACAAGCGACTTGTCTCAACTGTCCGTGCTCAAGTCGAGGGGGGGGGAAAATTCCCCGCTTTTCGCCCGCAAGTTCGACGACGGGCTGGACATCGCCCGCTACCGCGAAATCCTATTCGGGCAGGAAACTAAGGCTGCACGGTAAGGACACGATGAGAAACAGTTGTTAAACCACGAGAGATATGGCAAAGAAAAAAGAACCGGCCTACGCCGAGGCGATCGCCGAGATCGAGAAAATCCTCGCCCGCTTCCGCAGCGAAGAGATGGATGTGGACAGCCTCGCCGCCGAGGTGAAACGCGCCACGGAGCTGATCGCAAGCTGCAAAGCGCGCCTGCACAAGGCCGAAGAGGAGGTATCGAAGATTCTGGAATGACGATGAAGAAACTGATCAAATGGACGCTTAACCACGTGCCGCGGCCGCTCCTGCAACGCATCGCGGGCTGGGCCGTGCCGGTGGCGGGCCTGTTTTACAGGGGACGCGGCGCCGAATGCCCCGTATGCGGGGCGAAATACCGGAAATTCCTGCCCTACGGCTACGTGCATTCACGCCCCAATGCACTCTGTCCCAAATGCCTGTCACTGGAACGCCACCGGCTGCTGTGGCTCTACCTCACGCGCGAGACCGACCTGCTCAAATGCTATCCCCGCACGCTCCACATCGCGCCCGAGGTCTGCATCATGCGCCACCTGAAACCCCATTTTGCGGGGCATCCGGGGCAATACGTCACGGCCGACCTCGAAAGCCCGCTGGCCGACCTGCATTTCGACGTACAGCAAATCCCGCTGGCCGATGATTCGGTCGATGTCATCCTCTGCAACCACCTGCTCGAACACGTCGCCGACGACCGCAAGGCGCTGTGCGAACTCTACCGCATCCTCAAACCCGGCGGCTGGGGCATCCTGCTCTCGCCCGTGGAAGCGGATTACGAACAGACCTTCGAGGATGACACGATCACCGACCCCGATGAGCGCACGCGCATCTTCGGGCAATACGACCACCGCCGCATCTACGGCGCGGACTACACAGACCGGCTGCGCGCCGCGGGCTTCGAGGCCGCGGATATCGACTACGCCGCGAGCTTCACCGACGCAGAGCGGAAACTGTACGCCCTGCCCGCGGATCACATCTACGCCGTCTATAAGCACTGACCCGGCAACCGGACACGGTGCCCGCAGCCTCGCCCGGCAGCCTGGGACGCCCGGGGTGTCTGAAGTGTCCGAGGTGTCCGAGGTGTCCGGAATATTTTCCGGGGTTTCCTGCTTAGGCCGAAACGCACGGCAATGCGGGCCCCGTCAGTAGAGGAAAAACACGATCCCGATGAAATGCGCCACGACCGCAAGGTTGATCAGCAGATGCCATACCATGTGGTGGTAGCGAAACCCCTGCCGGGCATAGAACCAGGCGCCGAGCGTGTAGAGCACGCCGCCCCCTGCGATCAGCACCAGCAGCGCCGTCGAGGCCTGCCGCACGAAAAGCGGCAGGAAGAAGACGATCGTCCACCCCATCACCAGATAAATCGTCAGGCTGATGGCCGGGATCGAGTTGCGCGACAGCGACTTGTAAAAGATGCCGAACAGCACCATCGCCCACTGCAGGATGGTGATGAATATCCCCTGCCAGCCGCCGATGACCGACAAGGCGATCGGGGTGTAACTGCCGGCGATCGCCACATAGATGAAGATATGGTCGAGGATATGGAAAACGGCCTTGTGCTTCGACGCCGGGTTCATCGAATGGTAGAGCGTCGAGGCAAGGAACATCAGGAAGATCGAGATCACGAAAATGCTCACCGAAACCGATGCCGTAACCGGGTTGGGATCATGCACGTAGGCCCACACGGCGGCAAACGGGAGCGCCACGAGGGCCACGAGCGACATCACCCCGTGCGTAACCGTGTTGGCGATCTCCTCGCCCACGGTCGGAATATAAACATCCTTTTTATTTGCCATAACGCTGTGTATTGGTCTGACGTGCCAAATTTATGAAATTTTTTCATATCTTTGCCAGCAAGGTTAAGCGGTTAGGCAAAAATGGACTTTTCACGGTATGAAAATCTCCGCACGCTCGTGCGCGCGAACTTCTCGGAGCAGACCCGGGCCCTCGTCGACGAGGCGCTCGTCTACGCCGACGGGAAGCTCACGGGCCTGCGCCGCTATGACGGCACGCCGCTGCTCGACCATGCCGTAGCCGTGGCTATGGTCGTAATCTCGGAAGTGGGCCTCGGCCGCAACTCCACGGTCTCGGCCATCCTGCACGACGTGGTGCGCCTGGCCCACAAGCAGCTCCCCGCCGAAGAGTTCCTCGCCCTGACCGCCGACATCCGCGACCGCTTCGGCGAACAGGTCGTCGGCCTCACAATGGGCCTTGCGAACATCTCCGAACTGAAACTGAAGGTCGCCAAGGAACAGGCCGACAATTTCCGCGACCTGCTGGTTTCCTATTCGGAAGATCCGCGCGTGATCCTCATCAAGCTGGCCGACCGGCTCGAAGTGATGCGCTCGCTCGAAATGTTCCCGCGTGAAAAATGGCGCAAGAAGAGCTGGGAGTCGATGAACCTCTACGCCCAGATCGCCCATAAACTGGGTCTTTACAGCCTCAAGAGCGAACTGGAGGACATCGCGCTGAAATACCTCGAACCCAAGGACTACGAACATATCGTCACCAAGCTCGAAGAGAGCGCCGAGGAGCGCAGGGCCTTCATCGCGCGGTTCCTGGTACCCATCGAGGAGAGGCTCGGCAAGCTGGGCATCAAATACCACATCAAGAGCCGCACCAAGTCGATTTTCTCGATCTGGACGAAGATGCACAAGCAGAACGTCCCGTTCGAAGGGGTCTACGACATCTTCGCCATCCGCATCATCATCGACTGCGACAAGGAGCAGGAGAAACAGCAGTGCTGGACGGCCTATTCCATCGTCACGGATTTCTACACGCCCAACCCCAACCGCATGCGCGACTGGATCTCGATCCCGAAATCCAACGGGTACGAATCGCTGCACACCACCGTGTCGGCCGGCGGCCGGTGGGTCGAGGTGCAGATCCGCACCGAACGCATGGACGCCGTGGCCGAACGCGGCATCGCGGCGCACTGGCGCTACAAGGGGGTCAACCAGGGAGCCCAAACCAGCGAAATGTGGCTGGGACGCCTGCGCGAACTGCTCGAGGACACCACGCATTCGCTGGCGCAGCGCTTCGACGCCAAGCCGGCCTCGGGCGAGATCTTCGTCTTCACGCCCAACGGCGACCTGCGGAAATTGCCCGAGGGGGCTTCGCTCCTGGACTTCGCGTTCGACATCCACACCTCGCTGGGTTCCACGTGCGTGGGAGGCAAGGTCAACAACCGGGCGGTCTCGATCCGCGAACAGCTCCGCAACGGCGACATCGTCGAAATCCTGACCCAGAAGAACCAGACGCCCAAGTCCGACTGGCTCAACTTCGTAGTCACGTCGAAGGCCCGCAACAAGATCAAGTCCTACCTGCGCGAAGAGCAGGCCAAACATACGCGCATGGGGCGCGAAGAGCTCGAACGCAAGCTCAAGAACTGGAAATTCACGCTGACCATCGACGAGGCGGTGGCCTACCTGGTCAAATACTTCAAGGTTCGCACCGGCACGGAGGTTTACGCACTGATCGCCACGCAGAAAGTCGACTTGGGCACGATCAAGGAGATCCTCGCCCGCCATATTTCGGGCGAGGCCGACGAACAGCGCCGTGCCGCCGCGGCCGAAGCCGAGCGCAACAAGGTGCACAACGTCAAGGAGAGCACCGCGCCGCAGGACGCGCTGGTGATCGACGACGACATCTCGAAGATCCAGTACAAGCTGGCCAAATGCTGCAACCCGATCAAGGGCGACGACGTTTTCGGGTTCGTGACGATCAACTCGGGCATCACGATCCACCGCAACGACTGCCCCAATGCCAAGCGCATGCGCGAGAACTACCCCTACCGGGTTATCGAAGCGCGCTGGCGTTCGACAGCCGAGGGTGCCTTCCGCGTCTCGATCCGCATCGTGGCGGCTGACACGACGGGCATGGCCAACCACATCACCGAGGTCATCAGCCGCGACCTGAAACTCAACATCCGCTCGATCAACTTCTCATCGCTCGCCAACGGGTGCATCGGGGGCACGGTGAGCGTCGAGGTGCCCGGCGCGGGCGTCGTGGACACGCTCATCCACTCCATCATGCGGATCAAGGGCGTGCAGCGTGCCTTCCGTATCAACAACTGATTCATACCACAATTTTACCCACATAAAAGTAAATGAATAACAACTCTATCAGCGTCGTATTTGCCGACTCGTCACACGCGCACTACGCCCAGCGTATCTGCGATCTGATCTACGAGTCGGCATTGCAGCGTGGCACGGGCATCGCCAAGCGTTCGCCCGAATACATCGCCGCAAAAATGACCGGTGGCAAGGCCGTCGTGGCGCTGGACGGTGAGAAACTTATCGGTTTCAGCTACATCGAGTGTTGGGGACACGGCGATTTCGTCGCGACCTCGGGACTTATCGTCGACCCGGAGTACCGCCATATGGGACTCGCGGAGCAGATCAAGCGACGAACATTCGAGCTGGCCCGACGACGATTCCCGTACGCCAAGTTATTCAGTATTACGACGTCGCTTCCCGTGATGAAACTCAATTCGCGCATGGGCTACACTCCGGTGACCTTTTCCGAGCTCACCGAGGACGAGGAGTTCTGGCGGGGTTGCCAGGGGTGTTGCAACTACGACATCCTGCAACGCAACAACCGGCGCATGTGCCTCTGCACGGGTATGCTCTACGACCCTGCCAAGGAACCCCCGCAGGTACAGTCGCGCATGGCGCCCTACGTCATGTTCTTCAAAAACAAGTTCAAAAAATTATTCCACCTGAAATAAACAAAACGATATAAGAAAATGGGAAAGCAAAAAGTAGTTCTGGCATTCAGCGGAGGTCTCGACACCTCGTTCTGCGTGAAATACCTCTCCGAGGATAAAGGGTACGATGTCTATACGGCCATCGCCAACACGGGCGGCTTCTCGAAGGAGGAGCTTGCGAACATCGAAAAACGCGCCCTGGCGCTGGGCGCCGTGAAGCACGCCACGCTCGACATCGAGCAGGAATACTACGAAAAGAGCATCAAATACATGATCTACGGCGACATCCTGCGCAACGGCACCTACCCCATTTCGGTCAGCTCGGAGCGTATTTTCCAGGCCATCGCCATCATCGAATACGCCAAGTCGATCGGCGCCGACTGCGTGGCCCACGGCTCGACGGGCGCCGGCAACGACCAGGTGCGCTTCGACCTGACGTTCCAGATTCTCGCCCCCGAGATCGAGATCATCACCCCGACGCGCGACATGACCCTGACGCGCGAATACGAGATCAACTACCTCCGCGAGCACGGCTTCGAAGCCGATTTCAAGAAAATGGAGTATTCGATCAACAAGGGGCTCTGGGGCACGTCGATCGGCGGCAAGGAGACGCTCCGTTCGGAGCAGACGCTGCCCGAGGAGGCCTACCCGAGCCAGGTCACGGCCCACGCCGAGGAGCGCCTGAAGATCACCTTCCATGAGGGCGAAATCGCCGCTGTGAACGGCACGCCCTACGCCGACAAAGTCGAGGCCATCCGTGCCGTCGAAGCCATCGGTTCGAAGTTCGGCATCGGCCGCGACATGCACATCGGCGACACGATCATCGGCATCAAGGGCCGCGTGGGCTTCGAGGCCGCCGCCCCCATGCTCATCATCGCCGCGCACAAGATGCTCGAGAAACACACGCTCACCAAATGGCAGCTCTACTGGAAGGACCAGGTGGGCACGTGGTACGGCATGTTCCTCCACGAGGCGCAGTACCTCGAGCCCGTCATGCGCGACATCGAGGCGATGCTCCGCTCGTCGCAGCGCAACGTCACGGGTACGGTGGAGCTGATCCTGCGGCCGCGCAACTACACGCTCGTGGGCGTGGAGTCCCCGTTCGACCTGATGAAGACCGATTTCGGCGAATACGGCGAGGTGAACAAGGCGTGGACGGCCGACGACGTGAAGGGCTTCACGAAGATTCTCGGCAACCAGATCAAGATCTACCACAACGTCCAGAAGCGCAACGGGAAATGATACGCGCCGGCATCATCGGAGGCGCCGGCTACACCGCCGGCGAACTCATCCGCCTTCTGGTCAATCACCCGCAGGCCGAAATCGTCTTCGTGCACAGCACCTCGAACGCGGGCAACCGCCTCTCGGAGGTCCACGGAGGGCTGGAAGGCGACACGGACATGCGTTTCTGCGACGGCTTCGACCTCGGGGCGATCGACGTCCTGTTCCTCTGCTCGGCCCACGGAGAGAGCCGCAAGTGGCTCGCGGCGCACGAGGTTCCGACCGGCGTGCGGATCATCGACCTGGCGCAGGATTTCCGCGACGAGAGCGAAGGCTTCGTCTACGGACTGCCGGAGTGGCAGCGCGACCGCATCCGCACGGCGCGGCGCATCGCCAACCCGGGATGCTTCGCCACAGCCATCCAACTGGCACTACTGCCGCTGGCCGCCGCGGGGCTGCTGCGCGACGAGGTGCACGTGACGGCCGTGACGGGATCGACGGGCGCCGGGGTGAAACCCTCGGCCACGACCCACTTCAGTTGGCGCACGGCGAACCTCTCGGTTTACAAGGCCTTCACGCACCAGCACCTGCTGGAGATCGGCCGCAACCTGCGGCGGATCGAACCGGCGTTCGACGCCGAAATCGACTTCGTGCCGATGCGCGGCGACTTCGCGCGGGGCATTCTCGCCAGCGTCTATACGCGGTGCACGCTGGAGGAGGCCGACGTGCGGAAGCTCTACGCCGGCTACTACGCAACGGCCCCCTTCACGCACGTCACGGAACGCGGCGTGGACCTCAAGCAGGTCGTCAATACGAACAAGGCGCTGCTGCAGGTGGCCCGCCACGGCGACAAGCTGCACGTCGTCTCGGCGATCGACAACCTGCTCAAGGGCGCCTCGGGACAGGCCGTGGAGAACATGAACCTCCTGTTCGGACTGGACGAGCGGGAGGGGCTGCGGCTCAAAGCCTCCGCATTCTGAAACCCAAGCCGCCCCGGCGGCGAAAAACGAACGGAAACACATGGAACTTTTCAACGTATATTCCCTCTACCCCGTCGAACCGGTACGCGGCCGGGGCTGTTTCGTCTATGATACGGCCGGCAAGGAGTACCTCGACCTCTACGGCGGACATGCCGTCATCTCGATCGGCCATGCCCACCCGGACTACGTGCGGGCCGTCTCGGAGCAGGTCGCGCGTCTGGGCTTCTACTCCAATTCGGTGGAAAACCCGCTCCAGACCCGTCTGGCCGAGAAGCTGGGACGCATATCGGGCTATGCCGACTACAGCCTCTTCCTCTGCAACTCGGGGGCCGAAGCCAATGAGAACGCACTCAAGCTCGCCTCGTTCCACACGGGACGCGCGAAGGTGCTCTCCTTCACGAAGGCGTTCCACGGCCGCACGGCGGGCGCCGTGGCCGCCACGGACAACCCCGCGATCGCTGCGCCGTTCAACCGCACGCCGAACGTGGAGTTCGCGCCGCTGAACGACATCGGCGCCGTGCGCGAGAAACTCTCGACGCGAGAATTCGCCGCCGTGATCGTCGAAGGAATCCAGGGCGTCGCGGGCATCCACTGCCCGACGGACGACTTCCTGCGCGCCCTGCGCGAGGCGGCGACCGAAACGGGCACGCAGCTCATCCTGGACGAAATCCAGTCGGGCTACGGCCGCACGGGGCGCTTCTTCGCCCACCAGCACGCCGGCATCCGCCCCGATCTGATCACCACGGCCAAAGGCATGGGCAACGGCTTCCCGATCGGCGGCGTGCTGATCGCGCCCCATTTCGAGGCGCGCCCCGGGCTGCTGGGCACAACCTTCGGCGGCAACCACCTCGCCTGCGCCGCGGCGATCGCCGTGCTGGACACGATCGAACGCGAACGGCTCGTGGAAAACGCCGCCGCGGTGGGCGAATACCTGCTCGGCGAGCTGCGGCGGTTCACGACGCTCCGCGAAGTCCGGGGCCGCGGCCTGATGATCGGCATCGAAACCGACGGTCCGGGGGCCGAACTGCGCCGGCGGCTGCTCTTCGAGCGGCACGTCTTCACGGGCGGAGCGGGCGCCTCGACCGTCCGGCTGCTTCCGGCCCTCTGCCTCACGCGCGAGCTGGCCGACCGTTTCCTCGAATCGTTCCGCGGAATCGTCGGATAACCCAGAAAACAGAAGAAAACCATGAAGAAATTTACCTGCGTACAAGACATAGGCGACCTGCGCGAAGCCGTCGCCGAAGCGCTGGAGATCAAGCGCGACCGCTTCCAGTTCACGGGTCTGGGCCGCAACCGCACGCTGCTGATGCTCTTCTTCAATTCGAGCCTCCGCACGCGGCTCTCGACCCAGAAGGCGGCGATGAACTTGGGCATGAACGTCATGGTCCTCGACGTCACCCAGGGGGCCTGGAAACTCGAAACCGAGCGCGGCGTGGTGATGGACGGCGACAAGGCCGAGCACCTGCTCGAAGCCATCCCCGTCATGGGCTCCTACTGCGACGTGATCGGCGTGCGCTCCTTCGCCCGCTTCCGCGACAAGGCCGAGGACTACGAGGAGCGCATACTCGAACAGTTCATCCGCCACTCGGGCCGTCCGGTCTTCTCGATGGAGGCCGCCACACGTCACCCGTTGCAAAGCTTCGCCGATCTGATCACCATCGAGGAGCACAGGCGCGTCGAGCGCCCGAAGGTCGTGATGACCTGGGCGCCGCACCCCAACGCCCTGCCGCAGGCCGTGCCCAACTCCTTCGCCGAGTGGATGAACGCCGCAGACTACGACTTCGTCATCACCCATCCCGAGGGCTACGAGCTCGCCCCGGAGTTCGTGGGCCGCGCCCGCGTCGAGTACGACCAGCGCAAGGCCCTCGAAGGCGCCGACTTCGTCTATGCCAAGAACTGGGCCGCATGGGCCGACCCCAACTACGGGAAGGTGCTCTCGCGCGACCGTTCGTGGACGGTAGACGACGAGAAGATGGCTCTGACGAACGACGCCTTCTTCATGCACTGCCTGCCCGTGCGGCGCAACATGATCGTCACCGACTCGGTGATCGAATCGCCCCGCTCGCTGGTCATCCCCGAGGCGGCGAACCGCGAAATCTCGGCGCAGGTGGTACTCAAACGGCTGCTGGAGGGACTGCAATGACGGAACGGATCACGGTCGTGAAGATCGGCGGCAACGTCATAGACGACGCGGCGGCCCTCAAACGGTTCCTCGGCGAGTTCGCCGCCCTGCCCGGCGCGAAGATCCTGGTGCACGGCGGAGGCAAGCTGGCCACGCGACTGGCCGAGCGGCTGGAGCTGGAGGTGCGGATGGTCGAAGGACGCCGCATCACCGACAAGGGAATGCTCGACGTGGTGACGATGGTCTACGCCGGGCTGGTGAACAAACAGATCGTCGCGGGACTTCAGGCCGCCGGATGCAACGCCATCGGACTGTCAGGCGCCGACGGCAACATCGTGACGGCCCGCCGCCGCGCACCGGAACCGGTCGATTTCGGTTTCGTGGGCGACATCGAGCGGGTCGATCACAAGCTGCTCGGGCGGCTGCTCGACGCGGGCCTCGTGCCCGTCTTCCCGGCCATCATGCACGACGGGCGGGGTACGCTGCTCAACTGCAATGCCGACAGCGTGGCCTCGGCCGTGGCGCTGGGCGCCGCACGCCTCGCGCCGACCGATCTCATATACTGCTTCGAGAAGCGCGGCGTGCTGCGCGACGCGGAGGACGAGGGCTCCGTAATCCGCGAGATCACCGCCGCGACCTATCCCCCGCTCAAGGCCGACGGCACGGTGTCGAAAGGGATGATCCCGAAGATCGAAAACGCCCTCCGGGCCGTCGAAAAGGGCGTGCGGAGCGTCACGATACGCAGCGCCGAACGCCTCGCCGACGACTCGGGCACGACGATACGCTGACCGGGCCGAACGCGGCCGCCCTGCGGCCGGACCGACCCGGGGAACAGCCGGAAAACAGAACGAAGAGAATGATGGATACGAGAACCGAAGAGGCCGTCGGACTGCTCCGGCGGCTCGTCGCCACGCCCTCCGTCTCGCGCGACGAGGCGCGCACGGGCGACCTGCTCCACGCCTTCCTCGCGGAGCGCGGTGCGGCTCCCGAACGGCTCCACAACAACGTATGGGCCCGTTCCGCCGGATTCGACCCCGCGCGGCCGACGCTGCTGCTGAACTCGCACCACGACACGGTGCGGCCCGCGGCCTCCTACACGCGCGATCCGTACGATCCGGCCGTCGAAGGCGACCGGCTGTACGGACTGGGCAGCAACGACGCCGGGGCCTCGGTCGTCGCGCTCGCCGAGACGTTCCTCGCCTTCCGCTCGCGGCCGCTGCCCTTCAACCTCGTACTGGCCCTCACGGCCGAGGAGGAGTGCATGGGCGAGCGCGGCATCCGCGCCCTGCTGCCCGTGCTGGGACCGATCGACATGGCGCTGGTGGGCGAACCGACCGGCATGCAGGCCGCCGCGGGCGAACGGGGCCTCGTGGTGCTCGACTGCACGGCCCGCGGCCGGAGCGGCCATGCGGCCCGCAACGAGGGGATCAACGCCCTCTACATCGCGCTCGACGACATCGCCCGCCTGCGAACATTCCGCTTCGAGCGGGAGTCGGCGCTGCTGGGGCCCGTCGGAATCGCCGTCACGCAGATCGAGGCGGGTACGCAGCACAACGTCGTGCCCGACGTCTGCCGCTTCGTCGCCGACATCCGCACGACGGACGCCTACACGAACGAGGAGACGGTCGAAATCCTCCGCCGCGCGATCCGTTCGGAAGCCGTGCCCCGCTCGACGCGCATCCGCGCCGCGGCCGTCGCGGACGACCATCCGCTCATGCGCGCCGCCCGCGCCGCCGGACGCCGGACATTCGTCTCGCCCACGACTTCGGACCGGACGCTGATGCCCTTCCCGGCGCTCAAGATGGGCCCGGGCGAATCGGAACGGTCGCACACGGCCGACGAATACGTGTGCCTTTCGGAGATCGCCGAAGGGATCGCCGTCTATGAAACCTACATCGAAAAATTAGCATCGGAACTATGAGCAGTACGAAACTTTGGGACAAGGGCTTCGAGCCGGACAGAATGATCGAGGAGTACACCGTGGGACAGGACCGCGAGCTGGACATGCGGCTGGCGCGCTACGACGTCGAAGGGTCGCTGGCGCATATCGCCATGCTCGAGAAGATCGGCCTGCTGACCCGCGAGGAGCTGGAGACGCTGACCGCGGGACTGCGGGAGATCGCCGCCGAAATCGAGGCCGGACGCTTCGAGATCGAACCCGGCACGGAGGACGTGCACTCCGAGGTGGAGCTGATGCTCACGCGGAGGCTCGGCGACGCAGGCAAGAAGATCCACTCGGGACGCTCGCGCAACGATCAGGTGCTGGTGGACCTCAAACTGTTCCTGCGCGACGAACTGCGGCAGATCGCCGGTGCGGTGCGCACGCTCTTCGACCGGCTGCAGGAGCTGAGCGAACGCCACAAGGAGGTGCTGATGCCGGGCTACACCCACCTCCAGATCGCCATGCCCTCGTCGTTCGGGCTCTGGTTCGGGGCCTACGCCGAAACGCTCGTGGACGACATGCGGCTGCTCGCCGCGGCGTGGCACATAGCCAACCAGAATCCGCTGGGATCGGCCGCCGGCTACGGCTCGTCGTTCCCGCTCGACCGCACGATGACCACGCGCCTCATGGGTTTCGAGGAGCTGCACTACAACGTCGTGGCGGCCCAGATGAGCCGCGGCAAGAGCGAACGGGCGGCAGCGGCGGCCATCGCGGCCGTCGCGGCGACGGTCGGCCGCATGGCGATGGACCTCTGTCTCTTCATGAGCCAGAATTTCGGGTTCGTGTCGCTGCCCGACGAGCTGACCACCGGGTCGAGCATCATGCCCCACAAGAAGAATCCCGACGTCTTCGAGATCATGCGGGGCCGCTGCAACCGTCTCCAGGCGCTGCCCAACGAGATCGCCCTGCTGACGACGAACCTCCCCGCGGGATACCACCGCGACCTGCAGCTCCTGAAGGACATCCTCTTCCCGGCCACGGACGAGATCCGGCGGACGCTCGGCATGTGCGACTTCATGCTCGCCCACCTGCGGGTGAACGGGCACATCCTCGACGACCGGAAATACGACTACCTGTTCACCGTCGAGGACGTGAACCGGCTGGTATTGCAGGGCGTGCCGTTCCGCGAGGCCTACCGGCAGGTGGGCATGGCCGTCCAGCGGGGCGAATACAGTCCCACGCGCGAGGTGCATCACACCCACGAGGGAAGCATCGGCAACCTCTGCACGGCCGAAATCCGCCGCAAGATGGAACGCGTGATGAAGGAGTTCGAAACCCCGGGCCTGTAACCCGGGGAGCGGAGGCCGCACACTCCGCGGCTCGCTCTCCGCACACCTGCGCCGCACACTCCGCGGCCATTCTCCTCCGCAGCATACGAAAAACCCCGGACGGGACACGTTTCCGTATCTTCGTCCGGGGTGAATCGGTCCGGGTCCGAGCCATGCGCCCGGCCGGCAGCGGTGACGCCTACTTGATGCGCTCGTAGTATTCGCGCGTACGGGTATCGACGCGGATCTTGTCGCCCGTGTTGATGAACAGCGGCACGCGGATCGTGGCCCCCGTATTGACCGTCGCGGGCTTGAGCGAGTTGGTCGAAGCGGTGTCGCCCTTGACGCCCGGCTCGGTGTAGGTCACCTCCATGTCCACGATCGGGGGCAGTTCGGCCGAAAGCACGGTCTCCTTCTCGGTGTGGAACATGACCTCGACGATCTGGCCGTCGGCCATCAGGTCGTAGTTGTTGATCAGGTTCTTGTCGATGTTGATCTCCTCGAAGGTCTCCGTATGCATGAAGTGCATGCCCAGATCGTCCTCGTAGGTGAACTGGTAGGGACGGCGCTCGACACGCACGGGCTCGATCTTCACGCCGGCCGAGAAGGTGTTGTCCAGCACGCGGCCGTTCTCGAGGTTCTTGAGTTTCGTGCGAACGAAAGCGGGGCCCTTGCCCGGTTTCACATGCTGGAAATCGACGATCTGAAAGGTCTTGCCGTCCAGCTCGATGCACATGCCGATCTTGATGTCTGCGGTAGTTGCCATAACGTATTGTTTTTGATATTGAATTTCGCGGGGGCGAAGTTAGCAAAAAAAAAGCAATATTCCTATTTTTCTCCGCACCCGCATTCCGGCCGCCGTCCGGAAGGCTCAAAGCTCTATCGCCTTGCACGTGAGCCCCATCTGACGAATCTTCTCCAGCGTGCGGGGCAGGGCGTAACGCATGTTGCGGAAAGCCTTCTCGCTGTCGTGGAACACGACGATGGCCCCCGGGGCGAGGTACTTCGTGACGTTCCGCAGGCAGGTCCTCGGCGAGAGTTTGCGGTTGTAGTCGCGCGAAATGATGTCCCACATGACCAGTTTGTAACGCTGCCCCAGCAGACGGGCCTGCGCCGCCGAACCCTGCAACTGGCCGGACTCGTCGGCGGCCGTACGGGTGTCGGTCAACGCATCGGATTCACGTTCGCGCGCGTGTTCCTCGGTGAATTCCCATGCCTTGGCGAGGTTGGTGTACTGCGTTCTGTCCATAATTCGTTCTTTCATGTCTTCTCTCGTGCGGGCACCCAGCGGATGCATCGACGCATGTGCTTAGGCGATCGCCGCAGCCAGCCGCGGCGCGGCTTAGCGCTCGCGGACCTTAGCCACGATCTGCCACATCTCCTCGCCCACATCGATGCCGCGCGGGCAGTGGCGGGAGCAGGCGCGCACGGACTGGCAGGCGGCCACGCCGTCGGCGGTGTCGATGGCATCCATACGCTCCATGGCCTTGGTGTCGCGCGAATCGTTGACGAAACGGGAGGCCCAAATCAGCGCGGCCGGGCCGATGAAGGCGTCGCCGCCGGCGTACACCGGGCAGGCGCCTTCGCACACGCCGCAGGCGATGCAGTTGCTCAGCAGCTCGTATTTGGCGAGTTGTTCGGGGTTCTGCAGGTATTCGAACACGTCCACCTTGCCTTCGGCGGTGGTGGCGAGCACGCCGTCCGCCTGAAGATACGGGGTGAGCTTCCTGATCTGGTTGAGCATAGGGTCGATGTCGGCGATGAGGTCGCGCTGCGGCGGGAAGCCGGGCAGGGACGCCAGTTCGATGACTC
>ERZ827516.1820-NODE-1820-length-17638-cov-6.490303_pt1 | contig 17638 bp, 14 predicted proteins | sample MGYA00519703_ERZ827516 | MGnify/ENA primary metagenome ERZ827516 (study PRJEB31778, sample SAMEA3449337) | human gut metagenome | biome: human gut; feature: human-associated habitat; material: faeces | place: United Kingdom | collected 2010/2012 ...
GTTTTCAAGAATACCGATCGCGCTCTTCATGGCCGATACATTGATGACAGCTCCCTGGTAGCCTGCATCCTCAAACAGGATGTTGCTACCGTTGCCCAGTAGATAATATTTGATATTCGCTTCCTTCGCCAGCTTGATGGCGGCGCAGAGCTGCGCCTCATTTTCCGGCAGGATAAAAACATCTGCCGGGCCGCCGATGCGGAAAGTGCAGTGCGCGCTGAGCGGCTCGTTTTCTTTGTATGCAATGCCCGCAGCGGACAAAGCCTGTTTCAATCGTTCCATTCGTTCTCCCTCTATCGGTAGAAAATCAGTCCATCGTGTCGTTCAGGCCCAGACGGATGAGCAGCTCCTTGGCGGCGTTATAACCCATCTTCTTCTGGCGGTTATTGATAGCCGCCGTTTCCAGCACGACTGCGAGATTGCGTCCGGGCGAAACGGGGATGATGGTGCTGGGGATGTTGACGCCCAGAATGTCATAATACTCGCTTTCCAAGCCGGTGCGCTGATAGTTTTTGGTGGGGTCCCATGCTTCCAGCTGGACGACGAGGTCGAGGCTTTCACTCACCTTGACCGCGCCCACACCGAACACGCGGGCCACGTTGACGATGCCGATGCCGCGCAGCTCAATGAAGTGGCGGATGTTTTCCGGCGCAGTACCCATGATCTGACGGTTGGAGATCTTGCGCAGCTCCACGGCATCGTCGGCGACGAGGCGGTGACCGCGCTTGACCAGCTCGATGGCCAGCTCGCTCTTGCCGATGCCGCTGTCGCCGAGAATGAGGATGCCTTCACCGTAAACTTCCACCAGCACGCCGTGGCGGGTGATTCGGGGAGCCAGTTCAAGGTTCAGCACGCTGATGAGGCTGCCCATCATGGTGCAGGTCGTCTCGTTGGAGCGCAGCAGGGCTACCCCGTGCTGCTTTGCAAGCTCCTGCATCTCCGGGAAGGGTTCCAATTCCTCGTTGCGGCAGAGGATGACGGCCGGAGGCTGCTGGCGGAACAGCTGGTCAAGGCGCTCACGGCGCTTTTCCGCCGTAAGACCGGCCAGAAAGTTCATCTCCGCAAGGCCCATGATCTGTAAGCGCAGCTTATCGAAATAATCGTAGTAACCGGCCAGAAACAGACCGGGACGGTTGACCTCTGCGATCTCGACGCTGATCTTGTCCAAATCGCAGGGCGTATAGATAACCTCGAGGCTGACCTTCTCGACCAGCCGCTTGAGCGAAACAGCGAAATTCCCCATTCGTTTTTCCTCCTGCATCCTCTGTGCTCTGCCATACCAAAAGGCAGCACAGTTTATCCTTCTTTATATTATAATCGAGACGGGCGGCAAAAACAACAATTCTTTCAGGAATCTTTTCTGGTTTTGCGCCAGCGCTTGCATCCGGGGGCCAAAACCATATAATAGGAGGCAGGGATAGAGTTTACTTTACATGAGTTTTACATTTCGCCGGTTTCCGATTTTACATTCCGCTCGTATACTCATAATCAGGGATAGGACCGGTGAAATCCAGTGCAGGTCGTGTAAAAACTAAGACATGATCCTGCACGGGTCCTCTACGGCCGCTGTCGATGTATAAACGCAAGCTTCAACAAGTGAGGAGTAAAACATGACTCTATTCAATGTCTTTTCTCTGCTGGGCGGTCTGGCTCTGTTCCTGTTCGGCATGGACATCATGGGCAAAGCCCTTGAGAAACAGGCCGGCGGCCATCTGCAGAAGATCCTGAGCAAACTGACGGATAACCCCCTCAAGGGCTTCTTCCTCGGTCTGTGCGTGACCGCCATCATCCAGAGTTCCAGTGCTACCACCGTCATGGTGGTCGGCTTCGTCAACAGCGGCATCATGGAGCTGCATCAGGCCATCGGCATCATTATGGGCAGCAATGTGGGTACCACTGTCACCAGCTGGCTGCTGAGCCTTTCCGGCCTGAAGGGCGACAGCATCTGGATCCAGATGCTCAAGCCCACCTCCTTCAGCCCCATACTCGCCTTCATCGGCATCCTGCTCTATATGGGCAAGAATGAGAAGAAAAAGGGCATCGGCACTATCCTCATCGGCTTTGCCATCCTGATGACCGGCATGACTACCATGTCCAATGCCGTCGAGCCCCTGCAGGATGAGGCATGGTTCACCAACCTCTTCGTCCGCTTCTCCAATCCCATCCTCGGCGTTCTGGTGGGCGCACTGGTCACCGGCGTCATCCAGAGTTCCAGCGCCAGCGTTGGCATCCTGCAGGCGCTGAGCGCTACCGGCGTCATCACTTACGGCAGCGCTATCCCCATCATCATGGGTCAGAATATCGGCACCTGTGTCACCGCGCTGATTTCTTCTGTGGGCGCAAATAAGAATGCCCGCCGTGCCGCCATGGTCCACCTCTACTTCAACATCATCGGTGTCACGGTCTTTCTGGCCGGTTTCTACGGTCTGAACGCCGTGATCCACTTTGATTTTGTGAACGAGACCATCGCCGCCTGGGGCATTGCTGTGGTCCACTCCGCCTTCAACATCGCGGCCACCCTCATCCTTCTCCCCTTCGCAAATGGTCTGGAAAAGCTGGCCATCCTCACCATCCCTGACGACGCCGAAAAAGAGAGCTTTGCTCTGCTGGATGAGCGTCTGCTGAACACCCCGGCTGTGGCCGTGGCCCGCGCCCACTCTGCTACTGCTGACATGGCCGAGCTGGCCCGTGTGGGCGTCATGCAGGCCATGAGCCTGACCCACACCTGGGATGATACGCTGGCCCAGAAAGTCCGGGATGAGGAGAGCAAAGTTGACCAGTACGAAGATGCTCTCGGCACCTATCTGGTCAAGCTGTCCAGCCGTGAGCTGAACCATGCGGACAGCCAGAGCGTGAATACTCTGCTCCACACCATCAGCGATTTCGAGCGCATCAGCGACCATTCCGTGAACCTTCTGGAATCCGCACAGGAGATGCACACCAAGGAGATCAACTTCTCCACCGACGCCCGCGAAGAGCTGCAGGTGCTTGAGGACGCCGTGCAGGACGTGCTGAACCGCACCACTGACGCCTTCCGCAAGGATGACCTGCATCTGGCAAGCAAGGTCGAGCCTCTGGAGACCGTCGTGGACGAGCTGGTGCGTGCCATCAAGGCACGGCACGTCGCCCGCCTGCAGGCCGGCAGCTGTTCCATCGAGTATGGCTTCGTGCTGGAAGACCTGCTGACCAACTACGAGCGCGTCTGCGACCACTGTAGCAACGTGGCAGTTGCCCAGATCGAGGTGGCACAGGACAGCTTCGACACCCACGCCTACCTCAACGACCTGCGCAGCGGCCATGCCGCCACCAAGGAGAGCGAGCAGTTCCAGCGCCGCCTGAACCGCTACCGTGAGCGCTATCTCTTCCCCGACGAAAACGTCACCGAAACGGAGGACAAACAGGCATGATCTATATCGTAGAAGACGATTCAGCCATCCGTGAATTAGAGCAGTATGCATTACAGTCCAACGGCTACGAGGCCGTGGGCTTCGAGTCCTCGGAGCCGTTCTGGCAGGCTGTCCACACCACGCCGCCGGAACTGGTCATCCTGGACGTGATGCTCCCCGGTGAGGACGGCTTCTCCATCCTGAAAAAGCTCCGCGCCGCCCCTTCCCTGCGGCGTCTGCCCATCATCATGATAACAGCCAAGTCCAGCGAGCTGGACACCGTGCGCGGCCTCGACTGCGGCGCAGACGACTACATTACCAAACCTTTCGGCATCATGGAGTTCCTGAGCCGGGTGCGGGCAGCCCTCCGCCGGGCAGAGCCCGAGGCACGGCTCAACGTCTACAGCTTCCGGGAGATCCTGCTGGACAATGCCCGCCACAGCGTCACTGTCAGCGGCGCACCGGTGGAGCTGACTTACAAAGAATACAGCCTGCTCCGCCTGCTGCTGGAAAACACCAACCTTGTCGTCACCCGCGAGACTATTTTGCAGGTGGTGTGGGGTACTGACATCTCGGTGGAGAGCCGGACCGTGGATATGCACATCCGCACCCTGCGCAAAAAGCTGGGCGACGCCGGAAAGTACATCTGCACAGTACGGAAAGTGGGCTACAAGCTGACGGACAGCGAGGAGGAGCTCGAGCAATGAAACCACGCAGCATGGAAGAAAAAATAAGTTATCTGCTGTTTCTGATGGGATTTGCAGGGCTGGTGTGTACCGCTGCACTCTGCATCTTTGTGTTCCACAAGGCGTTCCGGGAGCAGGCCTGGACAGCCCTTGAGCGGGAAGCCGACCTTGTGGCTGCCGGCTGTGCGCAGGTGGACGCCCCCAGCCAGCTGGAAACTTATGTGGACGGCTCGCTGCGCATCACTCTCATCGCCTCGGACGGCAGTGTGCTTTTTGAGTCGGCCACCAACCAGCCGATGGAGAACCATCTGAGCCGCCCCGAGATACAGCAGGCCATGAAGAGCGGTGTGGGCCGCGACTGCCGCGACTCCCAGACGCTGGGCTATGAGACTTATTATTACGCCATGCTGCTGACGAACGGAGACATCCTCCGGGTGGCGCAGGACTCTGAGACTATCTGGTCCATTTATGACGCTGCTCTGCCTGCCATCGTGCTGAGCTGTTTCCTGATGATGGGCGCAGCCGCTATCATTGCCGGACTGCTGACCAAGAGCCTTGTCCAGCCTGTGCTCAAGATGACCGATGACCTCGACCACATCCAGGAGAATGTCCCCTACAAGGAGCTTATCCCCTTTGCTGAGAACATCCACTCCGACCGGATGCTGCGGGAAAATAACGAGAAAATGCGGCAGGAGTTCACGGCCAATGTCAGTCACGAGCTAAAAACGCCTCTGACCAGCATCTCCGGTTATGCAGAGCTCATCGAGACCGGCATTGCAAAACCCGAGGATACGCCGGGTTTTGCCCGCAAGATCCATGTAGAGGCCAGCCGGATGATACAGCTGGTCAACGATATTCTGCAGCTCTCCCACCTCGACAATGTGAGCGAGACGGGTGCTGCGCCTGCAATGGAAACGGTCGATCTGTTGGATGTGGCCCGCGAGTGCGTGGAGCGCCAGAAGGTCAACGCCCGGCACTCTTATATCTCCCTGACCTACCTCGGCGAAAGCGCCCCTGTGACAGGCAGCCGCAGCCTGCTGGATGAGCTGTGCCAGAACCTCTGCGACAACGCCATCCGCTACAACCGCCCTGGCGGAAAAGTCCAGATCATCACGGCTTGCACCCGGGACGGTCACTGCACCCTGACCGTGAAGGACAACGGCATCGGTATCCCGAAAGAGGCGCAGACCAGCGTGTTCGAGCGCTTCTACCGAGTGGACAAGAGCCGCAGCAAAGCCACTGGCGGCACCGGTCTGGGTCTGGCTATCGTCAAACACATCGCCCGCATCCACAACGCCCGCATCAAACTGGACAGCGTTGTGGACGAGGGTACCACCATCACCGTGATTTTCGAAACGGCTTCTTAAAATTTCATGAGCTTCACGTCTGCCCGAATTTCAGGGCAGACGTTTTTTGTTGTGAGCGCAAAATGACCGTCACACAGCGCCTGATGCGCACCGAGTCCGGAGATGTCCAGCCCCAGCGTCCAGCAGCGGCGGACGGTGTCCACACAGAGGGCTTCCAGTTCTGCTTCGGCGTCGGCGGGCAGGGCATTATTGCGTGAGAGCGCGTTCACCCGGAGAAGGAAGCGCTCCCCTTCCCGCTCCACGCCGCAGAAAGCCCGGCGCAGGCGGAGCGGCCCGGCTTCCAGTGCAAAGCGATGCTCCCCTGTATCCGTCCAGCTTTTGCCCTGCAATAAGAGTGCCATTTCCGTCTGGGACTCGGTCAGCTGGCCGGTCTGTTCAGGGGCAACAACGAGGGCTTCGAGCCTGCAATGTGCATCCTCGTCTTCCAGCTCCACGACAGGCAGGATGAAGCCGCTGCTCTGCTGATAGAGCCGGGGCGCGGCCGGGGCAGCGTTTTTGATGCATTGCAGGAGATTTTCAGGCAGGACGTCTGTTTCATCGGCCCGCTCTTTCAGTATCTCTACCGAAAAACTTCTCCCAAACACGCGGGACGCCAGCCGCCCGTAGGGTCGATGGAGAAACAGTTCTTCACAGGCAGCCAGCGTTTGCCGTACCGAATCCTGTCCGGCCAGAAGATATTCGCAGAGCCGCCAGTCCGCCCGCTGGGGCAGGGCTTCCTCGGCGGCAGAAATGGCAGAAGGAAGCTCGGGGCCTCGGCCAATACAGAGACGGATAGCGGCTTTGGCCTCGGAGGAATCGGCGGAGGCTTCCGGGAACTGGTACAGCAGGCCCACCGTCCAGCTGTCACCGTTCGTCTCGACGAGAAGGGCGCGTATCGTGCTTTTTTCGGTGTTGTCCCAATGCAAAAAGAGACAGAGCCAGACGACGAGGACGCCTGCGGCCATCAGCCGAAGCCAGCTCCGGCGGGTCATCGTGCAGCCTCCGCATTTACAGGCCCTTCGGCAAGGCGCTCACAGAGCAGCCGGACGGCACGGACGATAAAGCCGAAGCGGAAAATCGCCGCCGCCAGCCAGAGGAGCAGGAACGCGGCATCAAAGCGGGAGATGCCGCCGAAGCTCCACGCCCGCAGCAGCTCATAGCCCGGGTAAGCCTGCGGTGCGCCGAAAAGAAGGGCCAGCCCCAGCGCATAACCCGAGGAAATGACGGAAGCGATGATTGGAAGCCATACGATAGGCTTTTTACTGATTTTCGCATTATTTTTACTCATACAGAGAAGCGGAAAGGAGAAATATTCCGGGTAAAAAGTGGCATCCGGAAGAACAAACGAATGTGCCGTCTCACCTGTCACGAGCACCTGCCATTGCAGCTGTCCGGCCAGCCCCAGCACACAGAATACGATGCCCAGCACTACGAGCCACCCGAGGACGGAGGCCATCCGGTCATACAGCTCACAGCCGAGGCTCCACCCTGCCCAGAGAAAGAACGGCAGCAGACCGATGAAGGCCATAGACGCAAACTGTTCCCAGCAGGCTTGTTGGAGCATTGCAGCCGTCCGGACAAGTTCGAAGAGATACCAGAGCAGAAAGACGGCACAGATGCACTTTCCTGCAAAGCCCGGGCGGTTCAGACGGGAGGCGTTGACCGAGGCAAGCGCTGCAAGGAGCACGAAGGCCGCTGCCGCCAGCACATTGCTCAGCAGGACGGCACGGACGGAGCCGGTCTGCCCTGCCCCGAAGATGGCGCGGCCCAGCTCTGCCGCCGCGACGCTGAGTGTCAGCGTCTGGGCCGAAAATGTCTGTTTTTGCTGCATTCAGGAACCCCTCCTTTGCCAGATGGTGAATGGGCGGCGGGACAGCGTTCGATAGTTGCGGCGGACGACGCCGTCACCCGAAAAGACCGCGCCCGAAAGATAGGGCACCCCCATCGCGGAGATGGACGTCAGTGCGGCCAACACGCCCAAAGCCGCACACACCAGACCTACCGGCCCGGCCAGACCAGCGGCCAGCGTAACGCCCAATCGCAGCAATGTGGCCGGTTCGTACAGCGATGGCGTCACAAAAACTGAGATGGCTGTGATGCTGGCTACGAGGATGACCGGCGTGCTCAGCAATCCGGCCCCGATGGCGGCGTCACCGATGATGAGCGCTGCCACAAGGCTCACCGAGTGGCCCAGCGTCTGGGGCATCCGAAGCCCGGCCTCCCGGATGATCTCCAACAAGATGATGACCAGCAGCATCTCGGCAAAGAGCGGCAGAGGCGTCGCCTTTTCTGCCGCCGCGATTTTGAATAATAACTGCGGTGGAATGAGCTCGGGCAGATAGACCGCCAGACAGACAAAAACGCCCGGCAGGAAGATGCTGAGATAAAATGAGCCATATTTCAGGACACGCAGGAACGACGAAAAAACTGCCGTGGTGGCGTAGTCGTCGAGGCAGTCGAAGTTCTCGCAGAAAAGGGACGGCAGCACCAGCGCCGAGGGGCTGCCGTTGACAAGGATGATGATTTTCCCCTCACAGAGCTTTGCGGCAGCGGAAGCCGGGCGCTCGGTATAGCTCACCGGGGCGAACAGCCGCCACCTGGCGGGGAAAAGCCACGGTACAAAGTAGCTGGAATCCAGCAGGCCCTCCGGCTTTGCCTCCTGGAGCGTCCGGCGTATCCGCGCCACCGCTGTCTTGCTGGCCTTGTCTTTGCAGTAGCAGATGGCATATTCGGTCTTCATGGCACAGTCGACCTGTGCGGTCTCCATCACGAGGGTGTCGGTACGGATGAGGCGGCGCAGTAAACTCAGGTTGACCCGCAGCAGGTCGGCAAAGCCCTCCCGGGAACCACGGAGGTTTCCTTCCCCGGAGGGCTCTTCCACCGAGCGCGATTTCAGCCCCTGCACCGAGAAGACAAGCCCCTTTTTGCACCCGTCCAGCAGAAGCACGGCCATGCCGGCGGTCATGCGGCGGATGAGGTCGTCCATGTCCTTGACCGGGCCGTCCTCGGCGGGCAGACCGGAGTGATGCATCAGAAGCTCATACACCTGCGTACCGCTGTGAGGCATCCGCTCCGACTCGAGGCTGGGCGTATGCCGGGTAGCGGCGTCCAGTAAAAGCGACCAGAGTGACTCGAGGCTGGCCATATTGTCGAAAAGGACGATGGCCCCCGGGCAGTGATAAAGCTCAATGCGCTTGGCATAAAAATCCGCCGAAGCGCCAAACCTAGCGTTAAGCGCCGCCAGATTTTTTTCCAGCGACGAGGAAAGCTGCAGCATACGGTATCCCCCTTTGCCTGCCAGTATTCCCTCGCCGGCGGCGCTTATTCAACCCACAAGGAGGGCCTTCTCGTGAAGCTTCTGATTTTCCGTACTTTGCTCATCTATCTCTGCGTTCTGTTCGCCATGCGGCTGATGGGCAAGCGTCAGCTGGGCGAACTGCAGCCCGAAGAGCTGGTATCTACTATCCTCATCTCAAATCTGGCGTCCATCTCCATCGAGTCAGAAGAAGTGCCGGTGACGGCCAGCCTCATTCCCCTCTTCCTCATCGCGGCTTTGGAGCTGCTGGGGTCGGCGCTGAGCTTCCGCAGCCAGAAATTTTTCAACCTGATGTCGGGCCGCCCCAAGACGGTCATCTTAGACGGACAAATCGACCAGAACGCTCTGCGCACTCTCCGGCTGACGACTGCTGATTTGATGGAAGCGCTGCGTGGCAAAAACATCTTCGATCCCCGGGACGTCTCCTACGCCGTAGTGGAGACGAATGGCAGTCTTTCGGCGGCACTGCGCCCCGAAAAAGAGACCGCTACCCTCGCCGACTTACAGCTGAAAGTGGAGCACAGCCATGCGACCATCCCTTTCGTGCTGGACGGACAGGTGCTCGAAGAAAATCTGCACTGGTGCGGCAAAGACCAGGACTGGCTCGAACGGACGGCGCAGGCCAACACCCTGCTGCCGGAAGAAATCCTGCTTTTAGTGGGCAACGAGACAGAAGACTATTTTCTGCTGAAAAAAGAGAGCCGCCGCAAGGGCAGCTCCCGGTGAGAGGTGTAGGATGAAGCGAATTTATGCGTGTCTGTGCATCGTGGCAGTGCTGCTGGGTGTGGCCTTTTACAGCAGTTGGCGGGTGCAGAAGTTTGCAGAGGATATTTCGGACGACATCGACGACGCCATGGAGGCTATCCGGGACGAGGACCTCCCTTCCGCGCGGCAGGCACTGGCCGAGGGCGCTGAACTCTGCGACAAAATGCGGGAAGGGATGAATCACCTGCTCCGCACGCAGGACTTTACAGAACTGGAAGCTGCCCTTCGCGCTGCGGACGGACATCTCGAACTGAGCGCCCCCGAGGAAGCATTTGGTGAACTGCGCCGGGCGCAGGTTCAGGTGGAGACGCTGGAATGGCTGTCGCGGAGGCTTGTGTAATTAAATCGTTCAGGCGTAGTTATATTTCGTGTAATCTATATTATTCGAAATATAACCATTCTGCTCTAGTCCGAAATCAGTCTTATAAGAAGGACTTTATTTATAGTTATTTCGCGTTTTTTGCTTTGTCGCCGATATTTTATAGTGTAATATTTTTCTCTTGTGCAAATTCGCATCGGTGGTTCCAAACTATATGATTTTTTATATAGTGCGAAATCATGCCCCCTCGTTTGCCTCCTGCCACGATAAAAAGCACATGCCCCCAAGCTGGCAAAGGACCATCCACAACAGTTGTTTCGCGCTGTTCGGCCATGCCACATCGATGAAGCCCGCCAGGCATGAAGGCACAAAAAATCACCCCATCCCCTGCCCTGCGGCAGAGAATGGGGTGCTCGTGCTTTTTACACTTTATTTCTTACGGTCGCCCATCAGCTTTTTCAGCTCATTGAAGAAGCTTTCGACGTCCGCAAACTGCTGATAGACCGAGGCAAAGCGGACATAGGCCACCTCGTCGATTTTCTTCAGTTCCTGCATGGTCAGCTCACCGATGCGCACACTCGTCACCTCGCGGTCATAGGTGCTCATCAGGGTCTGCTCGATGCTGCTGACGGCGCGTTCCAGAGACTCGTAGCTCACCGGACGCTTGGCGCAGGCCCGAAGCATCGCGTTGAGCAGCTTCTGCCGGTCGAACGGCTCACGGGAGTTATCCTTTTTGATGACGATGAGCGGCACCGTTTCCACGACCTCGTAGGTCGTGAACCGCATATGGCAGTTCAGGCACTCCCGGCGGCGGCGGATGCGCTCGCTGTCTTCGGTAGGGCGGGAGTCGATGACTTTGGATTCCTCAGCGCCACAATAGGGGCATTTCATGGTCGTTCCTCCTAGATTCAGGACAGATTTGCGTCAGGATAGAAGCTCAGTTTTTCTTTGCGCCCTTGCGCTCGCTCCAAGCCACCCATGCGGAAGTGGAGACACACAGCGAAGTGTACACGCCGCTGAGCATACCCATCATCAGGGGGAAGGCAAAGGTGAAGATGCTGTCCAGACCGTACAGCTTGGAGACGATGCACATCACACCCAGAGCCATCACCGTGGTGACGGTGGTGATGATCGTGCGGCGGGCAGACTGGTTGACGGAATGGTTGACCAGCTCTTCGAAGCTGGCCTTCTTGCCCAGCAGGCCGCGGTTCTCACGGATACGGTCGTAGACGACGACGGTATCGTTGATGGAGTAGCCGAGGATGGTGAGCATGGCGGCGATGAAGTTGCCGTCCAGCGGGGCGCGCAACAGCACGAAGGTGCCGAACACCACCATCAGGTCATTGAGCAGGGCCAGAACAGCCATCATGCCGCCGGTGAGGCCGCCGATATTCTTGAAGCGGTAGGCGATGTAGGCGAGGATGAGCACCAGTGCGAACACCACGGCCACCAGACTCTTCTGGAGGAATTTGGTACCCATTGCGGCGCTGACATTGCTCAGAGAGAGCTGTGCAAAGGAGTTATCCGGGTAGCTCTCATTCAGGGAGTCCAGCAGGGTCTGCACTTCGTCGGTGGTGACAGTCTCGGTGCCGGGCATCGAAATTTTCAGGGTCTGCTCCCCTGTCGCGACGTTCTCGCCGGTCTGCAGGGTCAGGCCGTTGCTGCCCAGCGCTTCGGAGGCGGTCTTCTGGACGGCAGACATCTCAAAGCTGTTCTCGTAGCTCAGGGTGATCATCGCACCGCCGGTGAACTCGGTGTCCAGATGGACGCCCAGCACCACAGCGCAGAGGACGATAGCTGCCATCAGGCAGGCGGAGAAGGTCAGGAAGCGCTTGCGCAGGCCAACGAAGTTGACCTGCTTCTTCTCTGCCGGGGTCTTGCCGGGAGCATCGGCACCGTAGAGGCGGGGGTCACGCAGAGCCTTGATAGAGGCAGCGCCCCGGATCATGGTACGGGTGGCGAAGATACCGAACACGAAGTTGAGCAGCACACCGGTGAGCAGCGTGTAACCGAAGGCGTAGATGGTGCCTGCGGTCGAGGGGCCGAAGGCGAAGAAGACGAAGTGCAGGGCCTTGGCGAAGAAGCCGTCAGACGGACCGAAGGCACCCATCAGCACGATGGCGACGATGACGATGGTCACGTTGCCGTCGATGATGGGAGTCAGGCCGCGGGCGAAGCCGCTCTTGAGAGCGCCGTCGAGGCTCTTGCCGCTGCGCAGCTCTTCCTTGATGCGCTCGGCAGTGATGACGTTGGCGTCAACGCCCATGCCGATGGCAAGGATGATACCGGCGATGCCGGGCAGGGTCAGGGTGAAGCTCTCAAACACCGGGAAGTAACCGGAGACGAAGGCCAGCGTAGCCGCCACCTGACCAGCCAGAGCGATGCAGGCCAGGAAGCCGGGCAGACGGTACAGAGCCGTCATCAGCACCACGATGAGGGCGAAGGCGATGACGCCGGCCAGCACCATGGCGCTCAGGCTGTTCTCGCCCAGACTCGGGCTGATGGTGGAGTAGCTGTCCACCGTCAGCGCAAAGGGCAGAGAGCCGGAGTTGATCTGGCGGGCCATCTTGACGACGTCCTCCTGCGTGAAGGGGTTCGACGCAGAACTGGTGATGATGGCAGAGCCGTCGGTAATGGCGGCGTTGACGCTGGCGGTGCTGACATTCTCGTCATCCAGCCAGATGCTGATGGTGCCGCCGGTCTGATACAGGCGGGTGGTCGCGTCGCCGAATGCCTTGGCGCCCTCATCGGTAAACTTGAGCGCCACATAGTACTCGGAGCTGCTGCCGTTGACGGGGCCATACTGGGCAGCTGCGCTCTCCACCATCGAGCCGTCGAGGACGAGCTCACCGTCTGCACTGCTCCCCTCGCGGAAGGTCAGATAGGCGGTGGTGCCGATCTCCTCAATGGCGGCTTCGGGGTCGAACTCCGTCTCGCCCGACTGCCACGGGAACTCGAGGATGAGGCTGTCGGAGTTATTGTCCACATACAGCTCATAGTCGGTCACGTTGAGGGCGACCAGACGGTTCTCGATGACCAGCTGAGCTGCCTCGAGCTGGTCGTCGGTGGCGTCGTAGCCGTCAGAGGGGACGAAGGTGACGTTGACACCTCCCTTGATGTCCACACCGAAGCGGATGTCTTTCGCGCCCTTGATGTAGGTGGTGGTCACATCACCGTACTTGACTGCGACGCCAAAGAATGCCGTATAGACGAACGCCGCGATCAAAAGCACAGTGAGGACAAGTTGCCATGCTTTGCCTTTAGTTTTCATATGAATCGGGAAACCTCCAAATATAATAAGAAGCTGTTTTCATAACCATTGCACACCGCCTGAACTGCCTTTTGGCGCACTCTGGCTATGAAAACAACTTCCAAATCCCCGCTGCGCCGTCAGAACGGCAGCACAGCGGGGATCTTGTGCGATGAATCAGTCTTTCTCAGCCAGCAGCTTCTCGACTGCGGCCAGACGGACGCAGACACAGAGCAGGTCGGACGCAGTTTCCACTTCGTCCAGGCTGGGATAAGTGGGCGCGATGCGCAGATGGGCATCGGCCGGGTCCTTGTGGTAGGGGTAAGCGGAGCCTGCGCCGGTGAGGGTCAGGCCGCAGTCCTTGCACAGCTGGGCCACACGCTTGGCGCAGCCGGGCATGACGTAGAGGCTGATGAAGTAGCCGCCCTTGGGGTTCGTCCAGTGGGCGATGTCTCCGCAGGGAGTCAGCTCCTCGTTGAAGGCAGTCTTGACGGCATCAAAGCAGGGTACCAGACGGCGGCGGTGCTTTGCCATGTGGGCCAGAACGCCTTCCTTGTTCTTGAGGAAGCGGACATGGCGCAGCTGGTTCATCTTATCATAGCTGATGATCATGACCGAGAAGCGCTTGCAGATGTACTTCATCATAGCTTCGCTGCAGGCCAGCGCAGAAACGCCTGCGCCCGGGAAGGTGATCTTGCTGGTAGAGGTGAACATGAAGACGCGGTCCTCAGTGCCGTACTTCTTGCACTCGTTCAGCAGGACAGGAGTCTCGATGATCTCGTCCGTCAGGTGGTGGACGATGTAAGCCTCATCCCAGAAAATTTTGAAATCAGGAGCGGCGGTCTTCATCTTGGCGAAGCGGTCGATGGTCTCGTCACTGTAGGTGTAGCCGTCGGGGTTGGAATACTGAGGCACACACCAGATGCCCTTGATGGTATCATCCTCAGCTACCAGCTTCTCAACAACGTCCATATCAGGGCCGGTCGGGGTCATGGGAACGCTGATGAGCTCGAAGCCGAACTCCTCGGTGATGGCGAAGTGGCGGTCATAGCCGGGTACCGGGCAGAGGAACTTGCGCTTCTCTACCTGAGACCAGGGACAGGGAGACTCGGGGAAGCCGAAGCAATAGCCCATAGAGATGAGGTTGTACATGATCTGCAGGCTGGAGTTGCCGCCCACAAAGACTTCCTCAGGCTTGACACCCATCACGTCGCCGAACAGCTCACGGGCCTCGTGCAGACCCTCAAGGTCGCCGTAGTTGCGGGCATCGGTGCCGGCGTCGGTGGTGTAGTCGGTCATCTGCAGCAGACCCATTGCCAGGTCCATCTGGTGAGGGCCGGGCTTGCCGCGGGCCATATTCAGCTTCAGGCCCATTGCCTGAAATTTCTTGTACTTTTCTTCCAGAGCTGCCTTCTCAGCAGTCAGTTCGTCGCGGGTCATCTCAAAATAATTTGCCATAACACACACTCCTTTATCGTACTTTCTGTTTCCCACAAAATGTCCGGCGCTGCCATCCGCAGAGCAGTCCCATGCCAGTGGACCGTCCCGGTATTCCCCTCGCAGTTCCAGACTTTTATAGTTTACTACAATTTGGTCTCGGAAACAAGTCAGATGGCACAAAAAAGCCCCGCCAAAAAGCAAAAAGCTTTCAGCGGGGCTGCTCTTCCCTGCTGTGCGCTGACGCTCAGCTCAGGGAAGTCTGACTCTTATAGCGCTTGCGCACCGCACCGTACTCCATGTGCGCTTCGCCGCCCTCCACGGTGTCCTCGTCGATGGTGACGCGGATGATGGTGGGGTCGTTCGGCACATCGTACATGATGGGCATGAGGATGTTCTCCATCACGCTGCGCAGGCCGCGGGCGCCGGTCTTGCGCTCAATGGTCTTGCGGGCGATGGCATGGAGAGCCTCGTCGGTGATGTCCAGCTCCACATTGTCCATCGACAGCAGTTCTTTATACTGCTTGACCAGACTGTTGCGGGGCTCCTTCAGCACGCGCACCAGTGCATCCTCGTCCAGGTCGTCCAGCACGGTGATGACCGGCAGACGGCCGATAAGCTCGGGGATGAGGCCGAACTTGACGAGGTCGTGGGGTTCGACCTTCCGCAGCAGGGCCTTTTCAGCCTCGCTGGAGTTATCCTTCAGCGCACTGCCAAAGCCCAGTGCGGACTTGTCGGTGCGGCGGAGGATATACTTATCCAGACCGTCGAACGCACCACCGCAGATGAAGAGGATGTTGGTGGTGTCGATTTGGATGAACTCCTGCTGGGGGTGCTTGCGACCGCCCTGCGGGGGGACATTGCTGACGGTGCCTTCCAAGATCTTCAACAGAGCCTGCTGCACACCTTCACCGCCCACGTCGCGGGTGATGGAGGGATTCTCACTCTTGCGGGTGATCTTGTCGATCTCATCAATATAGATGATGCCGATCTGAGCTTTCTGGACGTCGAAGTCTGCGGCCTGGATGAGCTTGAGCAGGATGTTCTCGACGTCCTCGCCCACATAGCCGGCCTCCGTCAGGGTGGTAGCGTCTGCGATGGCGAAGGGAACGCCCAGCATCTTGGCCAGCGTCTGAGCCAGCAGGGTCTTGCCGACACCGGAGGGTCCCAGCAGCAGGACGTTGGACTTCTGCAGTTCAACGTCTGCGCCCTTGCCGCTCAGGATGCGCTTATAGTGGTTGTAGACCGAGACGGCCAGCACACGCTTGGCCTCGTCCTGACCGATGACATACTGATCCAGACCCTCCTTGATCTCTGCGGGGGTCTTGATGTTGATGGCGAGATCATCTGCGGGCTGGATACGCGCCTGGCTGGCGCTGCCGCGGCTGGGGCGGGAGCTGTTGCTGCCCGGATGATCCGGCTTGTCCGAGAGCAGGTCGGCACAGAGGCCGATGCATTCGCTGCAGATGTTCACGCCGGGGCCGATGATCATCCGCTCCACTTCGTCCTGATGTTTGCCGCAGAAGCTGCAGACCAGATCCTTTTCGTTTTTATCTCTGCCGGAATTGTTATTAGCCATAACCGTTTTTCCTTATCCTGGGTGTATTGCTTTCTGCCGCTCAGCGGTGGGTGATGACCTCATCAATGAGGCCGTATTCTTTGGCCTCCTGCGCAGAAAGGAAGTTGTCACGCTCGGTATCCTGCTCCACCTTTTCCAGCGGCTGGCCGGTGTACTCGCTGAGCAGCCGGTTCATCTTGGCGCGGGTGCGGATGATATGGTCCGCGTGGATCTTGATGTCGGTAGCCTGTCCGGACAGACCGCCGCCCTGACCGCCTGCAATCAGCGGCTGGTGGATCATGATCTCAGCGTTGGGCAGAGCGAACCGCTTGCCCTTGGTGCCGCTGGCCAGCAGGAATGCGCCCATTGAGGCAGCCATGCCCATGCAGATGGTGGAGACATCGCACTTGATATACTGGATGGTATCGTGGATGGCCATACCTGCGCTGATGGAGCCGCCGGGGCTGTTGATATACAGGCTGATGTCCTTATCGGGGTCCTGCCCTTCCAGATACAGCAGCTGTGCCACGACAAGGCTGGCAGAGGTGTCGTTGACATCCTCGCTCAGCACAATGATGCGGTCGTTCAGCAGACGGGAGAAAATATCGTAGGAACGCTCCCCGTGCGCCGACTGCTCGACAACGTAAGGAACAAAACTCATAGGGTTCGCCTCCTGAATGAAAATTATTGTATTTGCAAAATTGACCGATACGGCAAGCGCACATGGGCCGTAGCCGTATTGGTCAATTTCAACAACCTTAGCTTACAGAGCCGGGATTACTCCCTGCCCTGTGTGACCTTGTGCGCCAGAATTACTGAGCGTCCTCGGTCTTCTCGGCCTCAGCGGCCTTCTCCACGACGTTAGCGTGGCTCTTGATGAAGTCAATAGCCTTGTTGATGGCCAGGTCGTGCTTCACCTCATCGACATTGATGAGCTCGCGGACCTTGTCCTCTTCCATCTTGTACTGGTCAGCGATGCGCTTGACCTCTGCGTTCAGCTCGTCCTCAGAAGCCTCGATGTTCTCGGCAGCTGCGACAGCCTCCAGAGCCAGACGGATCTTGACCTGCTTCTCAGCCTGGGGCATGAAGGAAGCACGGAACTGGTCGATGGACTGACCCATATACTTCAGGTAGTCCTCGAGGCGCAGGCCCTGCTGCTCCATGCGGAAAGCAAAGTCGTTGACCAGCTCGTCCATGCGGACATCGTACATAGCCTGGGGGATCTCAGCCTCCATGCCGTCGATGACCTGATCGACCAGAGCGTTCTCGACAGCCAGGTCATCCTGCTTGTCCAGCTGCTCCTGGTTGTTCTTGCGGATGGAAGCCTTGAACTCGTCCAGAGTGTCGTACTCGGAGCAGTCCTTTGCCAGCTCGTCATCCAGAGCGGGCAGCTCCTTGTACTTGACCTCATGCAGCTTGATCTTGAAGACAGCAGCCTTGCCAGCCAGCTCAGCAGCCTGATACTCGGTGGGGAAGGTGACGTTCACGTCGAACTCCTCGCCGGCAGAGTGACCAACGACCTGCTCCTCGAAGCCGGGGATGAAGCTGCCGCTGCCCAGAGTCAGGTTGTAGTGC
>ERZ827516.1832-NODE-1832-length-17540-cov-3.334115_pt1 | contig 17540 bp, 16 predicted proteins | sample MGYA00519703_ERZ827516 | MGnify/ENA primary metagenome ERZ827516 (study PRJEB31778, sample SAMEA3449337) | human gut metagenome | biome: human gut; feature: human-associated habitat; material: faeces | place: United Kingdom | collected 2010/2012 ...
ATATATATCGTACCGCAAGGTACTTGTGTTCAAGCGTAAGATTCACCCCAGAAACCAATGTTTCTGGGGTTTTTCTGTTATCTAGAAAAATAGGAATTTGCTGGGGACGTCCGTTTACTCCCTCGGCAAATTCCTATTTGAAGTTATAATTGCTGTATGATAAAATTATTGTAAAACACATATTTCTAAGAGGAGAAAATATAAGAAGGAGAAACACTATGTTATTTGATGGATTTGATGTGCTATTTAACATCGCCTTCGCACTAATATTTTGTAGCGTTTTTATTATATTAGCATATGGCATTATCACAAGTATTACCACATGGAATAAAAATAATCACTCTCCAAGGCTCAATGTATCAGCCAGGGTAGTTGCCAAACGAACAGAGGTCTCTCATCATCAACATCCTAATAATGGGGACATGAGCGGCTCTCATGGATATAGCACTACCTCATCCACTTCCTATTATGTAACTTTCGAGGTGGACAGCGGTGACAGAATAGAATTCTCTATGAGTGGTTCTGAGTATGGAATGCTAATAGAAGGAGATGCTGGAACATTAAATTTTCAAGGGACAAGATATTTTGGATTTGAGCGCAAATAGAGACATAAGAGCTATTAAAAATAAGTAGTTTCTAACAGAATTATTTAATACCGTGTATAGCGAATTGGCAGTTCCAAAATTCAACAAGAAAAATAAATGAAGGGAAATGATGTTTTTAATCATCGTCTCAATTATACTTTTTACTTATGCAGTAATAGTCTTTAACACAGGAGGAGATAAAAAAATAATATGAAAACGAAGACAGATTACAAGTCTATTTTGATAGAAATAAATATCCTTACCATCGCAATTGCTATTATAGCTGTTGCTGTTTACTTTTTCCTGGTTCCGAGTCATACGTCGATTAGTAGTATGTCAGGTCTGGGTATTGTTCTTTCAAATTTTGTTCCGCTGCCATTATCAGCGATTACGATGATTCTTAATGTAGTTTTATTAATTATTGGATTTTTTACCTGTGGAAAGGAATTCGGGCTTAAAACAGTTTACACGAGTGTTATGCTGCCGGTGTTTCTGGGTATATTTGAGAATATTTTTCCCAACACCGGTTCTATAACGAATAGTCAGGAGCTGGATGTTCTTTGCTACATTCTGGTGGTCAGTGTGGGCCTGAGTATTTTATTCAACCGGAATGCTTCTTCTGGGGGATTAGATATTGTAGCTAAAATTATGAATAAATATTTTCATATGGAGCTGGGGAAAGCGATGTCTTTGTCAGGGATGTGTGTGGCACTTTCGGCAGCGCTGGTTTATGATAAGAAGACTGTAGTACTTAGTGTATTGGGAACTTATTTTAATGGTATTGTTTTGGATCATTTTATTTTTGATCATAATATCAAACGACGGGTCTGCATCATTACAAAAAAGGAAGAGGAATTGCGGCAGTTTATTGTTCGTGATCTGCACAGTGGGGCAACTATTTACGAAGCAATTGGTGCTTACAATATGGAAAAAAGAAATGAGATCATCACCATTGTAGACAAAGGGGAATATCAGAAATTGATGAAGTATATCAATCAGGAAGATCCAGAGGCATTTATTACAGTATATACAGTATCGGATATGCGGTATTTGCCTAAGAAGTAGAAGAATTAAGCATTGAGGGAGAAGGGTGTTGTTGTAGTAATCTACGGATATATGAGGAGGTGATTTTTGATGAAACTTACATGGAGTGATGCGAGTGTTTTTGCATTTGTGTGGGCTTGTGCATTAGGGTATATTGTTGCAAGCCGCATACTGGAGTGGAATTTTGAACGATTTTTGCCTAGTAACTGGTATTTTGTGGTGAAAAAAAGATTGGCACAACCGGAAGCGAAGTCTTTGAGAACGGAGAAAGTACCGAAAAAGATATCGAATGTTCTGGAGGAGCTGCTTACTTTGATGCAAACCGGTAATTTGCAAAAGAGTACAGTAAGAATGGATCGGACTTTTCAAGAAAAAGTAATGCATGAAGTAAAGCTGCTTGAAGGAAGAGGTTTATCAAGGCAGCTACATTTTACGAATGTGAAGTTATCAGAAGGGAATGCCAAAAAGAGAGACTTCCGGCATTGGAGTGATTCAGGACGTGAATGGAGGGAAGTTATCGTAGAAGCCGCTGTTTCTGATAAATATTTACATAGAGACAGTGGTAAGGTAATTCATGAATCGATTTATCCGCATGGGTCGATATTGCTTCGGCAGTCTCGTCATATTCGTCACAATGAAGTGGGAGAGAAAGACAGGCAGAAGGAGCAGAGATTTTACTCAAAGTATTCGGAAATATTTTGTCCAAGCTGTGGGGCACAGATACAGTTAAAAGGTGATGAGACAAACTGTCCTTATTGTGGAGGGTTTATTCAGAGTAATTTCTATGACTGGCAAATCGAAGATTTTATGATTTATCAGACACCAGATCCGAATATGGATAATCTAAAGTATACCAGTGTAACGATTTTACTTTCGTTTTTACCGACATTTCCTTGTGTTTATTTGATCACGAATATGTATATTGCAATTGGTGTTGCGATGACACTTACAATTATACTGAGTCTGAGTCTTCTTTGGATCAGAGCAAGGAAAATAGATGAGCTGGAGAATCTTGAGAAAGAGATTGTCCGTTATGATGAGGGTTGGTTAATAAGTAATATCAATGAAGCGTTATACAAAACACTTCTTACCCCAGAGCTGCTTTCTTACAGTGTTAATAATATAAAGCTAAAAGGTGTGGAAAATACGTCTGACAAGACGACGATTTCTGTGGAAGCGATGTTGAAGCAAACCTTTCTTCAAAATAATAAGCATATTGTGACGAAAAGTGAAAAGCATAACTGGAAGCTTTGCCGATCTCGTTATCCGAATCGAATCAAGTCCAAAGGCCAGGCCGTTGTGATGGAAAAGGAATGTCCAAGTTGTGGGGCTAACTATATTCCGGATAATAACGGTTGTTGTTCCTATTGTGGTTATAGTCTGCAAGTTGATAATGCTAAATGGAAATTGTTGTAATAAGTTTTTGTATATATATCGTACCGCAAGGTACTTGTGTTCAAGCGTAAGATTCACCCCAGAAACATTTGTTTCTGGGGTTTTTCTGTTATCTAAAAAAATAGTAATTCAACAATATTTATCTCGCTTTGGTTTTACCTGTCCTTCGAGGGGTACGATGGTATGGTATTCTGCTTGGTGCTTTTCAATGGAAAGTCGTACTTGTTCTATGTGAGCAGGTTCTATGAGAAGGGACATACCGCAGGATAATTCACCCTGAATGGCTCTGGGAGCCGGGGCAATTCGGTTTGGAATGTCATCGGAATCTAAGACATCATGAAGGGCAAGTCTCTGCTCATAGTTTTCGAATAAGATATAATATTTTAATCCGCCTTTAATCATTGAGCATTTCGATGAAAGCACCAATACGAGTACGAAGCTGTTCAGCATCTGTATCTGCATAGTCAGTTTCTAAGCTTAAGACAGGTATTCTCATAGATTGTAATTCAGATAGTGGTGGCAGAAAGCGCTGCACCAATTGCTCCGGCATAGCGACCGTCAGTATCGGTTAATACATCTGTTTTTAAAGATTCTCCGAGCGATTTCTTAAGATAAGAGTAATCGCACAATCCACCAGTAAGACAAATGCATTCTTCTTGTCCGTTTGTAAGTCTTGCTGCCTGTGATACAACTTTTTGTACGATAGAGTCGATAACGGCAAAGGCAATGTTTTCTCTTGATTCTCCACGTCCGATTAAACTGATTACCTCAGATTCAGCGAACACAGTACACATGGAGCTGATAGAAGTTCCGCTGCCTTTTGAAGCAAGCTCACACAGATCTTGTGGGGTTAGAGATAATGTATTTGCCATGACTTCAAGGAATCGGCCTGTTCCGGCGGAACATTTATCATTCATGAGGAAGTCGGTAACCATACCGTTTTCAATGCGGATGATTTTCGTATCCTGTCCCCCGATGTCAATGAGGAGCATATTTTCATTTTTATGAATATAGCAGGCTCCTTTTGCATGGCAGGTAATTTCTGTGACGCATTTTGCAGCATAAGGAACAGAGACACGACCGTATCCGGTTGCGACAACAACGGATTCTTCTGGCAGGATTCCCTTTTCCATGAGCGTTTCCTGTATTTGCTTTGCAGTATCTACACTGCTCCAGCCAGTTGGCTGTAAAAAACGGTGGAGAATCTCTTTTTCATGATTCATGACAACTGTTTTAGCGCAGGTAGAACCAATATCAATACAAATAAAATATTTGTTCATAAATAAAATCCTGAATATTTTTTCTTTATCAACAGCACTTAATCAATAAAAACTAGATATAGAGAAATCAAGTTTATCAGTATGTCGTTTGTAAAGATATTGACGAATTGGAATACCTAAAATATGACATATTGATAAAAATGAATTCTGAAAAATAGATTGATAAAGTTGAATGTTTATAAATTAAATTTCTAAAATATGTGTAGAAGCCCACTCGATTCCTTCTTTGGTGAGTGCTTCTATTAAAATAGTTTCATCTTCTGGAGCGGCTTTCCAGGCAAATCCGCAGCCGGCGGTAATTTCGCGGGGGACGGGGATGAGTCTTCCGGGAAGGCCGTTTTTGGTGCAGAATTTGTCGGTTGCCATAGCCTGTGTTGTTGCGTCAAATGCAATGATGAAAGTAGGCTTTTTCTTTCTAAGCATAGTTAAGATACTCCTTTGTTTAAAGGTTCATAGTTTGGATTTGAGTTTTACGAATTTGCATTTAAGTTTATAATTCAGGCTTAAAGTTTTGCAAATTCGAATTTAAATTTAAGGCTGTACAATTAAGGTTGTACGATTAAGTCTGCCTGTGTCATTTTTTCAGCGATAACGTACATGTTTGTTACCTCACCGACCTGAAGCTTATCAGTAAGTCCATAGAAGTTCAGGCAGGTTCCGCAAGTAAGGATTTCAACGCCCTGGGCTTCTAAAGATTTCAAATCCTCGATGGAAGCAGATTCTTCACTTGTGATATAAGCGCCACTATTATAGAAAAGAATGGTGGAAGGAAGGGTGTCCTGCTGGCTTAAGGCGTAAATAAACCCTTTTAATAAAGATTTGCCAAGTTCTTCTTCGCCACTTCCCATCTGGTTAGAGCTGATGACAACAACGATATTTTTCTTTCCGGCTGGTATTACTGGACAGTTTTCTTCTTCTACTGTTGCAATTGCACTGTCAGCGGCAGCCTGGGCAGCTTCTGCATTTACGGTCATAGTTACTTTGAATTCGTTATCGGAAATCTTTTCAGAATGCACACCGTATCCCTTCTGGTTTGCCATCTTTGTAAGGTTCTGTACGGCAATTTCATTATCAACACGTGTCTCTACTGTACCGCCACCCTGTAATTCGCGGATGGCATTTTTTGTTTTTACTATTGGGATTGGGCAGGCATCGCCCATTGCATTTACTTTAATCATGATTGTTCCTCCATTTTGTATATCAGATGTGAGATGACTCCCACCTTTGTAGGTGGCGAGCAATAAATCAGTATCAGTAGGGGAGTCAATTCCCCCCATCTGATATAGCCTCCGGCAGGATTGCAGAGATGCGCAGAAGAAGTATGTCATGTATTGCGTGACGCGCATCTCGCAGCAAGAATGCCGGGGCATTCTTGAATTAATTTGTGACTAAAATTTCCGGTTCTGTTTTTGCTAGAACCTCTCCGACAATCTCAGCAGGAAGACCGGAAGCTTTTAACTTGCCAAGAAGAGCAGGTGCATCTTCTTTTGCAAGAGAAATGAGCAGACCACCGGATGTCTGAGGATCAAAAAGAATTTCTTCCATTGCAAATGGGATATCTTCAAACTGGACAAATGGCCCAGTAAAGTTACGGTTTCTTTGTCCGGCGGCGGTTAAAAGAAATTCATCAGCGTGCCGTAAGGCCTCTTCAAAAACAGGAACCTGTCCGGCATGAATGTGGCAGGAAAGCTGTCCATTCATCATTTCATGAAGGTGTCCTAAAAAGCTAAATCCTGTAACGTCGGTGCAGGCATGAATTTCGAAGTCTTTACAGCACTGTGCGGCATATTTATTCAGGGTTGTCATAGATTCTGTCACGGCTTTCATCGCTTCCACAGAAGCTTCTCCTACTCGATTTGCTGTGCAGATGATACCGACACCAAGCCGCTTCGTAAGAATTAGTGCATCGCCAGGCTTTGCGCCATTATTGGTATAGATTTTATTTGGATTCACAAGACCAGTAACCGATAAGCCGTATTTCACATCCGAATCAGCAATAGAGTGCCCTCCGGCAAGTGTTCCGCCGGCTTCAATTACTTTTTCGGCACCGCCTCGCATAATTTCACCTAAAATGTTCAAATCCATTTTTTCAGGAAAACAGACAATATTTAAGGCGGTCTTTACTTCACCGCCCATTGCGTAAATATCACTTAATGCATTTGTAGCAGCGATTTTCCCAAAAGTGTAAGGGTCATCGACCATCGGTGGAAAGAAATCGAGGGTTTGTACAAAAGCAATATCATCGGAAACTTTATACACAGCAGCATCGTCTTTGCTGTCATAACCGACAAGAAGATTCTCATCTTTCGGGCCCTGCGGTAGCTTCGACAATACACGACTTAAAATGCCAGCGCCAAGCTTTGCAGTACATCCTCCCCCTTTACAAAATAATTTTTCTTTTTCCATAATAGGCAGCCTCCTTTTATGTGGGATGTACTCTCAGTGCTTTTTATGTATGTGCTTGTTACCACTGAAAAATACTTTTATGATTCCTCTTCAATGTAATTTCAGAACTTTTCATACATTTACTTTTGTAACCGATTTTGCGAGTACATTTTGGGTAAAATTTCCCAACATAATGTAATTTATTCTAAAATTAGTTTAATAGATATTGTACAGAAAGTAAAGTTCATTATTTCGATAATATAGATATGATTATTGATAAAAACGATAGATATGGTAAAATGTATTTATTCTGGAGTGTTTTCGACCAGAGTATTTTAAACTTACCGGAAAGGAAAGTGAGAAAATGGATATACATCAATTGCAGATTTTTGCAAATGTTGCAGAATGTAAAGGTTTTTTGGCAGCATCGAAAAAAATGCATCTCTCGCAATCTACAGTCAGTACACATGTGTCAGCCTTAGAGAATGAGCTTGGGAAAAAGCTGATTCGACGTACAGCAAGAAATTTTGAATTGACAGAAGATGGGGTAAAGCTTTATAAGTATGCAATAGATATTTTACTCTTACATCGAAAAGCGATAATGGAAGTTGGGGGGAATGGAAGTGAGTTTCTTCGGATTGGTACATCTTCTGTTCCGGCACAGTGGTTTGTTCCTACAATATTGAGTGGATTTTTAAAGAAAAATGTAAATACGCAGGTGGAGATGACGAGTGCGGATAGTTTAGATATTATTCGTCGGGTAAAAGAGGGAAGTCTCGATATTGGATTTGTTGGGACAAAGGTAGAAAAGCAGTGCAAGTACATTCCACTGATAAAAGACCATCTGGTTTTGGCAGCACCAAATACAAAGAAGTATCAGAAGATTTTTTCCGGAGAAAGTGATTCTGGGGAGAGCGATTTAAGACAGATTTTAGAAGCACCATTTTTAGCAAGAAGACAGTACTCTGGAACAATGAAAGAGGCATTCGGCAGCTTGAAATATTTTGGAATAGAAGAAGAAGACTTAAATATTATTGCAACCTTTGATAGTGCAGAGATGCTAAGAGATTGTGTGGAAGCTGGAATGGGAATTTCGATTTTGTCATATCAAATGATAAGAGAATTACATGAGTCTGGAAAGATATTGATTTATAGATTGCCGGAAAAGGAATTTTGCAGGGAATTATATCTTATCTATAAAAATGAATCTTTTCTTCCAGAAATAGTGAAAAAGTTTATTCATTATACAGAGAAGAGTTTTAAGGAGAAAAAATGTACCGAATTTTAATTGTCGAAGATGATTCTACGATTGCTTCGAATGTGGCAGCACATCTGGAGCGGTGGGATTATGAGACTAAACAGATAGAAGATTTTAAATGCGTGATGGAAGCATTTCAGCAGTTTGATCCGCAGCTTGTTATTTTAGATATTGGTTTGCCGTTCTATAACGGATTTTACTGGTGTCAGGAAATCCGGAAAATATCGAGTGTTCCAATTCTGTTTTTATCCTCTATGAATGATAATATGAACATAGTGATGGCAATGAATATGGGCGGCGATGAATTTATCGAGAAGCCATTTGATCTAAATGTACTAACAGCCAAGGTACAGGCATTACTACGCCGGGCCTACTCCTTTCAAGGAAATGTCAATGTGTTAGAGCATGAAGGTATGCTCCTTAATTTAAATGACGCTTCTCTTTCTTATAAGGGGGAGAAAATGTCTCTTACAAAAAATGAATTTCGTATTTTGCAGATACTTATGGAAAATTCAGGAAAGATTATTGCAAGAGATGACATTATTGCAAGACTTTGGGAAAGTGATGCCTTTATTGATGATAATACTCTGACAGTAAATGTAGCAAGGCTTCGTAAAAAGTTAGAAAATGTAGGTATGGAAGGACGAATTAAGACGAAAAAAGGAATTGGGTATTATTTGGATAAATAGAGGAAAGAAAGAGAAATGATCAAAGAAAGTATTTTTTCATTTTTGAAAATCCGCAAAATGCCAATTATTATATTTACAGGAATCGTTGTGATATTTGGAATACTATTTTATTTATATGATATTCCTTTTGATGCGATTATCTATGGATGCGAATTGTCTTTTGTGTGGTGTGCAGTATGTCTGTTTATTGATTTTTACAAATATTATAAACGGCATAAGTTATTACATATCAACAGGGAGCAGTTTTTTGACGATGCAGAACAACTCCCAGAGCATATGGATATTATTGAATATGATTATCAGGAACTTGCAAAGGAATTATATCAGGCAAAGCAGGAGCTTATTTCTAAGAATCGAATTGCAAAAAAAGAGCTGCTTGATTATTATGGCATGTGGGTTCATCAGATCAAAACACCGATTGCTGCATTGGATATTTTATTGCAAAATACGGAGCAATTTTTATATGAAGAAGATATAGTGAATAGCCGGATAAATAAACGGTTAGAAATTATTCAGGAATCAATACCTGTTTCTGATATGAAAATGGAACTGTTCAAGATAGAGCAGTATGTGGAGATGGCATTAAATTATCTAAGAGTTGAAGACATATCTTCAGATTTATCTTTTAAACAGTATGCGGTAGATGATATGGTGCGGCAGGTGATACGAAAGTATGCAAAGATTTTTATATCTAAAAAGATAAAAATGAACTTTAAGCCGACAGGAAGATATATAGTAACAGATGACAAATGGTTTGTTTTTGTACTTGAACAGTTCATATCGAATGCTTTGAAATATACAAAGAAGGGACAGATTTCTATTTATATGAAAGAAAAATCTCTTGTAATCGAAGATACAGGAATCGGAATTCCGGCAGAAGATCTTCCGCGAATTTTTGAAAAAGGCTTTACTGGATATAATGGCAGAGAGAACAAGAAGTCTACCGGAATCGGTCTGTATTTATGTAAAAATATTATGGATAAATTGCAGTGGAATATTACAGTAGATTCAGAGGTGGGAAGCGGAACAAAGATATATCTTACAAAAATGTAAGGTAAGAACAGAAAGTGTTAGGTACTTCGATGGAAGTAGCTGCACTTTCTTTTTATAATAAACCTGTAAGCTTAGAGAGTGTTTGAAAAAGAAAGGCAGGGAATTATAATGGCATTATTAGATGTAAAAAATGTTCGTAAAGTATATACAACACGTTTTGGCGGAAATCAGGTGGAAGCATTAAAAGATGTAAACTTTTCTGTGGAGCAGGGCGAATATGTAGCAATTATGGGGGAATCTGGTTCAGGAAAAAGTACACTTCTTAATATTTTAGCGGCACTTGATAAGCCGACCGAAGGAAAAGTATTTTTAAAAGAAAAAGATTTAAGCAAAGTAAAAGAAAAAGAGATGGCGGCATTTCGCCGGAATAATCTGGGATTCGTATTTCAGGACTTTAATCTTCTGGATACCTTTTCTTTAAAAGATAATATTTTTCTTCCTCTTGTACTTTCCGGAACATCTCATAAAGAAATGGAAAGAAGACTTCTTCTACTTGCAGATAAACTTGGTATCAAAAACTTGCTGGAGAAGTATCCCTATGAAGTTTCGGGAGGACAAAAGCAAAGAGCTGCCGTTGCAAGAGCAGTTATCACACAGCCGCAGCTTCTGCTGGCGGATGAACCGACCGGAGCACTGGATTCTAAGGCAGCAAAAGAACTGCTAAAGCTATTTACCAGTTTGAATCAAGACGGACAGACCATCCTGATGGTAACACATAGTGTAAAGGCAGCAAGCACAGCAGGGCGGGTTTTATTTATTAAAGACGGCCGGGTATTTCATCAGATTTACAAAGGAAACCTCAGTGAGGTACAGATGTATCAGAAGATTTCCGATGCGATGACTGCAATCACAGCGGGAGGTGCGGATGATGAATAGTAAAATTTATGGAAAGCTTGCAGTAACGAATTTAAAAAATAATAAGAAAAGTTATATTCCATATATTTTGGCATCTGCATTTTCTGTAATGATGTATTTTATTATGGATAATCTGTACCGAAATCGTTCTCTAGTAGAAAAAGGTAGTCCGCTTGCGATTATGTTGTCTTATGCAGCAGCGGTAATTCTCATTTTTTCGATTATCTTTTTGTTTTATATCAATAGTTTTTTAATTAAACGCCGGAAAAAGGAACTGGGAATATATAATATTCTGGGAATGGGAAAAGGACATCTTGGCAAAATGCTTTTTCTTGAATCTGTAATAACAACGGTGGCAAGTATCATTGGTGGTATTTTAGCAGGCATTCTTTTGAGCAAACTCGTGTATCTTATATTATTGAAAATACTGCATATGGGTGGAAAGATAGAGTATAGAATCTCACTGGCATCTACTGGAATGACAACGATTCTTTTTGGCGCAATTTTTATTTTAATTTTTCTGTATAACCTTTTACAGATGAAGCTTTCAAATCCAATCGAACTGCTGCGTGGAGGAAATACGGGAGAACGAGAGCCAAAGACAAAATGGATCATGACGATAATCGGAATCCTCTGTTTAGCAGGGGGTTATTCTATCGCACTTATAACAAAAGAACCGATGGCGGCATTAGGAAAGTTCTTCATTGCAGTTATACTTGTTATTATAGGGACGTATGCCCTGTTTATGGCAGGAAGTATTGCATTTTTAAAAATGCTCCGAAACAAAAAAAGCTATTATTATAAGACGAGACATTTTACAGCCGTATCAGGCATGATCTACCGAATGAAACAGAATGCGGTAGGTCTTGCAAACATCTGCATATTAAGCACAATGGTTCTTGTGATGGTTTCTATGACAGTATCCTTATATGGGGGATTGAATGATGTGATTGTGACCCGTTTTCCATATGAGGCGCAAATCACAAGTTCAGGAATCAATCAAAAAGAAGAAGGACAGATAGAAGAAATTATAAAGAATATGACAAAGAAAAATCACACAGTGACAACTTCACAGATACGTTTTCATGTAGGGCGATTTACAACAGTATATAATAATAACAAAACGAAGCAGCTTGATATGATGGCAGCGGGGGATTATGCCAATTCAAATGCTGCGGATTTAGTCATGATTCCACTTTCTGATTACAATCAAACAGAAGGGAAGAATGTAAAACTGAAAGAAAATGAAGTTCTTCTTTATCATAGAAATCATAAAAGAACTCATAAAAAAAGTGATACAGAAGCCCTAAAAAATAAGAAAGTCATTCAATTAAATAGCATCTCATATAAAGTAGTCGATGAATTAGACAGACTAGCAATAGCAAAAGCTGATACAACTAGTTTCATAGATGGATGGTATGTAGTAGTCAAAGACAGCAGTATCATCACATCCTATTTAAAAGATATTTACGAGAATAGTAATATATATGATGAACTGAAAGAATATTATGGGAAAATACAGTATAGTTACAGTTTTAATTTAAACGGAAGCAGAGCAAATCGTGCAAAAACAGAAAAAAGTATTCAGAAACAGCTTCAGAAAAAATTTGCGAATTGTTCCATTGAAAGTAGAGAATTAAGCAGAGAAAGTTTTTATGAACTTTACGGTGGGTTTCTCTTCATCGGTATCTTCCTCGGAATCATATTCCTGATGGCAACGACACTCATCATCTACTACAAACAGATATCTGAAGGGTATGATGACAGAGAACGCTACCAGATCATGCAGAAAGTCGGAATGAGCAAAAAAGAAGTCAGACATTCCATAAGAAGCCAGGTGCTACTCGTCTTCTTCCTGCCACTGATTATGGCGGTCATTCATCTGGCATTTGCTTTTAAAATTATCACAAAGCTACTCAGTGTGTTAAACCTTACGAATATATCATTATTTTTCATGTATACAGTAGGAACAGTAGCGGTATTTGCAGTAATCTATGCGATAATTTATAGCATAACAGCAAGAGAATATTACAAAATAATAATTTGCCGGGGTGAATAAATAGACGAACCCCCAGAGAGACACTACCCTATATCTGCGACTAAAGTCACAAATATAGGGTAGTGTCTCTCTTTGGGGGCGTCTTCTTGCCTGCGGCAAATCAGAAGTTCTTGATTTTGTAGGAGAGGTGTGTTAGAATGTACACAAACAAATTTTCGGAACATATGTTTATGAAGAGGTGATACTATGACAGAAAGAGAGATTCCTTTGGAGAGAAAGTTAAAGATTTTAGCAGATGCGGCGAAGTATGATGTTGCGTGTACTTCGAGTGGGTCAAGTCGAAGAGGGAAGAAGGGGCATCTCGGGAATACGGTATCTGCGGGTATCTGTCATACATTTTCTTCCGATGGACGGTGTGTTTCTCTTTTGAAGATTCTTTTTAGTAATGATTGTGTTTTTGACTGCAAGTATTGTCCGAGTCGTGCTGCGAACGAGAAGGAAAGAGCAACATTTACCCCGGAAGAGATTTGCAGGCTTGTGGTGGAGTTTTATCGTCGGAATTATATTGAGGGGCTGTTTTTAAGTTCTGCGGTGGTGAAGAGTCCGGCATATACGATGGAGCGAATGTATGAGGCGATTTATATGCTTCGGAATAAGTATCATTTTAATGGTTATATTCACGTGAAGGCGATACCAGGGGCACCGGATGATATTATATATGCACTTGGATTTTTAGTAGACAGAATGAGTGTGAATCTGGAATTACCTACTGCCGAAGGCTTGAAGAGACTGGCACCGAATAAGAAGCCAAAGAATCTGATTCGGCCGATTCAGCAGATTCAGAGAGGAATACAGACGCAGAGAGTAGCACTTGGTAAGGATAGCCGAATGGAGCGGGCGAAGGGAAATCAATATTTGTCGAATAGTATATTTAATGAGAAGAATACTTCCTCTGTTGAGGAGAAGTCTGTATTTTCTATAATGGAAGACGCGCAGAAATCTGTTAAGAAGAATGATAATGTAAATAGGCGACAAAATGATGCGGCCTTTTTCAAAGAAACTAGGTTAGAAAGAGATATAGGTAGTAATATAGATACAGAAAATAGTATGAGTGTCGCTACAAATAGTAGTATAGAAAATAGTTTGAATAGCAATATAGGAAGAAGAGGCAGAGAAAATGCGGCAATGTCTGATAATACATCACAGATGGGAAATGGAATGAGTGGTGGAGTAGAAAGTAAAATAACACTCCCATCCCATTTTTTGCAGACTACAGGAAAGCGAGAAGGGGCACAGTTTGTACCAGCAGGGCAGAGTACGCAGATGATTATTGGAGCTACAAAGGAGACGGATTATGAAATTGTCCATATGGCACAGGCGTTATACCAGCAGTTTGATTTAAAGCGTGTATTCTATTCGGCATTTGTGAATACAACGGGGGATTCTCATTTGCCCGATACGAAAGAGAGGGGACCGGAGCTTCTGCGTGAACACCGGCTGTACCAGGCAGATTTTCTTATGCGGTTTTATCAGTTTCGAGCGGATGAGATTATTACGAAAGAAAACCCGAATTTAAACGTCTCCGTAGATCCCAAATGTAACTGGGCGCTGTATCATTTGGATTCATTTCCTGTTGAGGTGGAAAAGGCAGACTATCATACATTGTTACGTGTGCCGGGGATTGGCGTGAAATCGGCAAGGCGTATTATAATGGCACGAAGAAGAGGAACGCTCGATTTTAATGCGTTAAAGAAATTTGGTGTTGTATTAAAACGGGCGATGTACTTTATCACTTGTCACGGGCATATGATGATTCCAATCCGCTTAAACCGCACATTTATTCTTGCTAATCTGCTTGGCTTGAAGGAACGTATTCCAAAGGCGCAGGGAACCGGAAGACAGATGATGTTAGAGGATGTGATGCAGGGATGGTAAGACATATTTATTTGTGTGAGAACAGTGCAGAAGGGATTTTCTCGGCGATATACCGTGCCTATGAGGAGGGTTATCCCCACGAGCATAATGAAGTTGTGATTGATACAGAGGGGCGGAATATGGAGCTTTTTTGCGAATATCACACAGTTGTGACAAATTTTGAACATGCGGTGAAAGTAGCGCGCACAATCCGTCGCAAGATTTCAGAGGAGGCATATGATTTTATTCATCGCTGCTGTGGCTCTTATGAGGCGCAGAAGGCGGATGCTATTTACCGGTTTGTGCAGGAAGGACTTCGGATGGGAAGGGCGGTTATGAGCCATCTCACAGCCCCTTATATGCAGACCTTATTTGCGATTGAGCGGAATTTTACAAATGAATCACATTTTTTTATTGAAATACTTCGTTTTGAGGAATTGGAAAATGGCACATTATTTGGTAGAATAAATCCTAAGAGTGAAGTTCTGCCATATTTAGCCGACCACTTTGCGGATCGCTTTGCCGGTGAGCAGTGGGTGATTGCAGATACCGTGCACCGTACGGTGCTGCTTCATAAAGCAAATTATAAAACGGTGTATTTATCCATGGATGAAGTAGATATGGATGAACTTACTCTGACTTATTCCGAGGACGAAAAGCAGCTTCAGAAATTATGGAAATTGTTTGTTGACACAATTGCGATTAAAGAGCGTGTAAATCCCAAATTGTTGAGACAGATGCTGCCGCTTCGTTTTCGTAAATATATGAAGGAGTTTAGCGAATCAGAATGAAGCAGTTTTATTTTGCTCCCTTAGAGGGCATTACAACGTATATTTACCGAAACTTACATCATCAGAAATTTGGCAGTATGGATAAATATTTTACACCTTTTGTGTCACCGACTTCGAATCATGATTTTAAGAGCCGGGCAAAAAAGGATGTGATACCGGAGCATAATCAGGGAATACCGGTTGTGCCTCAGATTCTCAGTAACCGCAGTGATGAGTTTGTTTATACAGCCAGCCGTCTGATTGAATATGGATATCATGAAATTAATCTGAATTTAGGCTGTCCGTCAGGGACGGTTGTGTCGAAGGGGAGAGGTTCGGGATTCCTGGCAAAGCCGGAGGAACTTGACCGCTTTTTGGATGATATTTTTTCACAGTGTGAGGTGCCGATTTCTGTTAAGACGAGATTGGGCAGATATTCACCGGATGAGTTTCCGGATCTTCTAGAGATTTATAACCGGTATCCGATTGAGGAATTAACCATTCATCCGAGAATTCGAGATGATTATTATAAAAATACACCGAACCTTGATATGTTTGAATATGCAGTGGAACACAGTAAGAATCCGCTCTGCTATAATGGTGATATCACAACGGTAGAAGAATATGAACGTTTTTGCGAGCGTTTTCCGACAATTGAGGCAATTATGATTGGACGAGGGCTTATTGCAAATCCGGGGCTTGTCCGTGAAATTCAGACCGGGGAGAAGATGAAGAAAGAAGAATTGCACGTATTTTTGCGAGAATTGAAAGTGGCTTATCAGGCATGCATGCCGGATCAGCCGGTGTTATTTAAGATGAAAGAAATCTGGTCTTATCTCGTAAACTGGTACCCGAACGGGAAAAAAGTATGGAAAAAGGTAAGAAAAACAAATCGGTTAATAGAATATGATAAACTCATGCTTATGCTGGAATCAGGAAATGAGGTGTAAGGAATGCAGGAACAAAAAATTAACCGCCGTGAAATTTTAAAAACGTTAGTTACGTTGTCGATTCCTACCATCTTAGAGGAAATTTTATCGACGTTATTGCAGTATGTGGATACGGCGATGGTTGGACATCTGGGAGAAAAAGCGACAGCATCTGTCAGTGTTACGACAACGGTGACATGGCTTGTGAACAGTATTCCGGCGGCACTTGGCGTGGCGGTGTTATCAATGACAGCAAAGGCACTGGGGAGCGGCGACAGAGAGTATTTGCAGAAAATCGCAAAGCAGATTTTAATTTTAGTTTTTGCGTGTGGACTTTTTGCCGGCGGAATTTCTGTCATCCTAAGTCCATACATTCCGATTTGGATGGGGGCGGAGCCATCTATTTGGAAGGATGCTTCCGATTATTTCCTAATTGTCAGTCTTCCGATGATTTTCCGTTCGGCAACGATGATTATGGGCGCTGCGATTCGGGGAACAAAAGATACAAAAACGCCGATGTTAATCAATCTGGGAGCCAACGGAACCAATATCCTTTTAAACATTGTCTTTATTTATGGAATGGGTTTGGGCGTCAGAGGAGCGGCAATTGCGTCTGCAATATCCTATACGACAGCCGGATTGCTGATGTTTGCTGCGTACCGGAGAAACGAATATCTCCACTGGAAGTGGGAACATTTTGCTGTGGATGGCAAAGGAATGAAAGAGTGTAAGCGAATTGGTCTGCCGGTCCTTTTTAGCAGTATTGCGTCCTGTTTTGGTTATGTTGTGTTTGCCGGTCTTGTTTCCGGGATGGGAACAACCATCTTTGCTGCCCACTCGATTGCTGTTACCGCCGAAACTATTTTTTATATTTCCGGTTACGGACTCCGAACGGCAACCTCTACCCTGATAGGCATTTCTCTTGGTGAGGAAGACGAGAAGCAAATGGAAGCCGTTGCGTCAGTGAGTGTAAAATTGACGATGATACTAATGTGTGTTAGTGGTGTTATCTTGTTTTTTGTGGCAAGACCCTTGATGGGACTTCTTACCGAGAGCAGCCGTGTGGTTGAGATTGGTGCCGGCATGCTGCGTATTGTCGCGTTCTCCGAGCCATTTTATGGATTGATGATTGTCACCGAAGGAATCTTTTATGGGCTTGGAAAAACAAAGTACGCTTTTTATGTAGAAACCTTCTGCATGTGGGGGATCCGTATTTTGTTTACCTTTTTCTGCGTCAAAATCTGGCACTTTGGTCTTGAAACTGTGTGGTATTGCATGATAGCAGATAATGTATGTAAGGCAGTGCTGTTTTCTGTTCCGCTTGTTGTTAAGAGGAAGAGAAGTTGTTTGACAAAACTGGGATGAATGTTCTTTAGTAAATTGGA
>ERZ827516.1843-NODE-1843-length-17426-cov-3.341546_pt1 | contig 17426 bp, 14 predicted proteins | sample MGYA00519703_ERZ827516 | MGnify/ENA primary metagenome ERZ827516 (study PRJEB31778, sample SAMEA3449337) | human gut metagenome | biome: human gut; feature: human-associated habitat; material: faeces | place: United Kingdom | collected 2010/2012 ...
CGCAGCCTCGGGGTTTCCATCCCCGAGGCCGGGCACCTTATTTCGGCCTATGCCCTGGGCGTTTGCTTCGGGGCGCCGCTTACGGTGCTGGTAGCCCGGACGCGTCCGCTCAAACAGATACTGCTGGTGCTCACGGCCCTGATCGCCGTCGGGAACCTGTGCGCGTCGCTGGCGCCGAATTACTGGATGCTGATGGCGATGCGCTTTGTGTCCGGCCTGCCGCACGGCGCCTTTTTCGGTGTCGGGTCGATCGTCGCAGAGCGGGTGGCGGATGCGGGGAAGCGCACGGAAGCCGTTTCGATCATGATCGTCGGCATGACCGTCGCCAACCTGTTCGGCGTGCCGCTGGGTACCTATATCAGCAATGTGCTGTCATGGCGCACGACCTTTGCGATCGTCGCCGTATGGGGCGTGGTGGCGCTGACGCTCGTAAGGATGTGGGTGCCCCGCATGGAGCCGCTGCCCGATACGGGGCTGAAAGGGCAGTTCCGGTTCCTGCGCAGCCTTGCGCCCTGGCTCGTGCTGGCATCGGTGATGCTCGGCAACGGCGGGATCTTCTGCTGGTACAGCTATGTCAGCCCGCTGATGATCCACACCTCGGGTTTCACGGAGGAGAACCTTACGCTGGTTATCATGCTGGCCGGTTTCGGCATGTTCGCAGGCAATATCCTCGGCGGGCATCTCTCCGACCGTTTTACGCCCGAGAAGGTCGTGCGTTTTACACTGGCCGCGGCCACCCTGACGCTGCTCGGGATTTTCTTCGGGGCACATGTCCACTACCTTTCCGTCGTGCTGATGACGCTCTGCACGGGTTGTCTGTTTTGTGTCTCGTCGCCGCAGCAGTTGCTGATCCTGGAGAATTCGCGTGGCGGCGAGATGCTCGGCGCAGCCCTCGTGCAGGTGGCCTTCAATCTGGGCAATGCGCTGGGCGCCTACTGCGGGGGCCTGCCGATCGCCCGCGGGCTGGGCTATGAATATACGGCGTTGCCCGGTGCGGGGTTCACCCTGTTGGGGTTGCTGACGGCCGTGGTTTATATCCGTAAATATCCCCGCCATGCGATGCGATAACGGTGCGGAGCTGTTTCCGGTGGTCGACGAGGCCGGGAACGTGGTCGGGTCGGCGACACGTGCCGAATGCCACGGCGGGGGCGGGCTGCTGCATCCCGTGGTGCACCTGCACCTGTTCAATTCGCGGGGCGAGTTGTACCTGCAGCGGCGCCCCGTGTGGAAGGATATCCAGCCCGGGCGCTGGGATACGGCCGTGGGCGGGCATGTCGACTACGGCGAGACGGTGGACGACGCGTTGCGGCGCGAGGTGCGCGAAGAACTCGGCGTGACGGGTTTCGTGCCCGAACGCGTGGCGGTGTACGTGTTCCGCTCGGAGCGCGAGCGCGAATTGATCTATGTCCACCGCACGGTGTACGACGGGGAGGTCGTCCCGAGTGACGAGCTCGACGGAGGGCGTTTCTGGAGCCGGGACGAAATCCTGGCGAACCTGGGCAAGGGAGTATTCACGCCCAATTTGGAGGGCGAGGTGAAGCTGGTGCTCGGGGTATAGTTTTTTTTGTATATTTGTAATCGGGAAACTGACTATGAAGCGACTGCCCTGCATACAGCAGGGTATTATCCGGCACTGGCCGGTGCGAGCCGTGGGGATTGACGCCGATCCGGAAACGCATGTCTTGCGATGATGCCTGCCGCCGGGCTTTCCCAGCCGCCGTTGTCGTCCCGTAGCCGGGGTTTCCGCCGCTGATAACCACGAAGGCCGTTTCCGACAGGTCTGAAATTTGATAGAAATACCGTATGCAGTCTCTCCTTACACATTGGGCCGACGCCCTGCTCGCATGGCTCGGGCTCACTTCCGCATTGAATAACGGCTGGGATCGCTGGGTGGCTTTCTCCCTGGTGCTGCTGGCTGTTGTGCTTTTCGATTTCCTGTGCCGCACGGTGCTCGTGCACGGGATGAGGCGCATCGTGATGCGCACCAAAGCCACGTGGGACGACGAACTGTTCAGTTCCGCCGTGCTGAGCCGGTTGTGCAATATCGTCAGCGCCATCGTGCTGGTCATCGTCCTTCCCGTAGTCTTTGACGAACAGTCGGAAGCCAGGACGATCGTCACGCGCCTGGTGCAGGTGTACATCGTCGTTACGGTCTTCCGTTTTATCAATGCCCTGCTTTATGCGGCTTTCAACATCGTCTCGGCGCGTCCAGCGTGGCAAAACAAACCGATCAACGGGTTGCGTCAGACCGGGCAGGGGATCGCGGCGCTGATCTGCGGCATCCTGATCGTCTCGATCCTGATCGGCAAGTCGCCCGCCATCCTGCTTACGGGGCTGGGCGCTTCGGCGGCCGTCATCATGCTGATTTTCCGCGACAGCATCCTCGGCTTCGTATCCGGCATCCAGCTCTCGGCGAACGACATGCTCAAGGTGGGGGACTGGATCACCGTGCCCAAATACGGTGCGGACGGTTCGGTGATCGAGGTGTCGCTCACGACTGTGAAAGTGCAGAACTGGGACAATACGATCGTTACGCTGCCGCCTTACCTGCTGGTGAGCGATTCGTTCCAGAACTGGCGCGGGATGCAGGCGTCGGGCGGGCGCCGCGTGAAGCGCTCGGTGAACCTGGACATGACGAGCGTGAAATTCTGTACGCCCGACATGCTGGCCCGATACCGCAACATAGACATCATCCGCGAATATATCGACCAGACCGAGCAACGGGTCGAGGAGTACAACGCCGCGCATGGCATCCGCCCCGGCGAACGCAAGATCAACGGCCTGCACCAGACCAACCTCGGGGTATTCCGTGCCTATCTGGAGCGGTACCTGCGCAACGAGGTGCCTGTCAACAAGGGGATGACCCTGATGGTGCGCCAGCTGCAACCGACAGAGACGGGATTGCCGATGGAACTCTATTTCTTTACGGATACGGTGGTGTGGGTGGATTACGAACGCATCCAGTCGGATGTCTTCGACCATGTGCTGGCCGTCATCCCCGAGTTTGACCTGAGGGTGTTCCAAAACCCGTCGGGAAGCGATATCGAGGCGCTCCGCCACCTGAGGGAGCCGGGCGCACCGGCGAAACCGGCGGTTACAGGAAAACCATCAGCATCACCTGAATGATAATCACCCGCAGGAACATGCAGAGAGGGTAGACCGTGGCGTACGAAACCGACGGGTTGTCACCCTCGATCGTGTCGTTGGCATAGTTCAGTGCCATCGGGTTGGCCATGCTGCCGCACAACATGCCGGCGACCGACCCGAAGTCGATGCGCAGGATGCGCAGGGCGAAGATGCCCAGCAGTACGACGGGGACGAACGTCAGCAGGAATCCTAGCAACAGCCATAGTGCCCCTTCGGGGCGCATGACCGTCTCGAAGAAGTGCGTGCCCGCCTCGAGCCCCAGGCATGCGAGGTACATCGACAGGCCCAGTGCCCGGAGCATCAGGTTGGCGCTGTATGTGGTGTAGGTAATCATGTGCAGGCGCGGGCCGAACGTGCCGATCAGGATGCCAACGATGATCGGGCCGCCTGCCAGACCGAGCTTTACGGGCAGGCTGATGCCCGGGATGCTTACGGGGATGCTCCCGAGCGTGAGCCCGAGGATCAGGCCGACGAAGACTGCCACGAGGTTGGGCTCTTCGAGGTTCTTCACGGCATTGCCGAGAATCTTTTCCACATGCTTGATCGCGGCGGCTTCGCCCACGACCGTCAGGCGGTCGCCCATCTGCAAACGCAGGTCGGGGGTGGCCAGCAGTTGTACGCCCGAGCGGTAGACGCGGCTGATGTTGATGCCGTAATTGTTGCGCAGGCGCAGCGAGGAGAGTTTCTTGCCGTTGATTTCGGGGCGCGTCACGAGGATGCGCTGCGAGGTGAGCTGGCTGTCGACGGCGTTCCAGTCGATGTTCTCCGTATTCCAGTCCTTCTGTTCCTGCTCCCCGAAGATCAGGCGCAGTGCGTCGGCTTCGCCCGGGGTGGTGATCACGAGGATGACGTCGTCCTTCTGCAACGTCTTGTCGGAGGTGGGAATCGAAACCTGCCCTTCGCGCCAGACCCGCGAAATGACGAAGTGGTGGTGGCTCTGCGCAGCGATCTCGTGGACGCTTTTGCCGAAGACGGCCGGGTTGGTCAGGTGGTAGCTGGCGATGAAGAGGTTCTTCTTGTGCTCGGCGTCGGGTCCCGGCATGTCCGCCGGGCGGACGAAGAGTTTGCGCAGGGTGACGATCGCCAGGATGACGCCCACGACCCCCAGCGGATAGGTCACCGCGCAGCTCAGCGCCGCGCCGTTGGCATCGAGTCCCGCCTGCTGGAGGGTCTGCTGCGCCGCGCCGAGTGCCGGGGTGTTGGTCGTGGCGCCGCAGAGGATACCCGACATGTCGGGCATCGGAATCCCGAAGGCGTAGCTCAGGGCCACGGCCAGCGCCGTTCCTGCGAGTACGATGGCGATGGCCGGGGAGACCAGCCGCAGTCCGTCGGCGCGCATCGAGCTGAAAAAGCCCGGGCCGACTTGCAGGCCGAGGGCATAGACGAAGATGATGAGGCCGAAATCCTCGGCATAGGTGAGCATCGCCGGGTCGAGCGACAGTCCGAAGTGCCCGGCCAGAATGCCCACGAAGAAGATGAAGGCCGTGCCGAGCGAGATGCCGAAGAACCGGATTTTTCCCAGTCCGATGCCGATTGTCGAGATGAGCGAAATCACCACGACGGCCTGTAGGGCCGAATGCTCGACGAGCAGATCTTTAAGCCATTCCATCCTAACCTTGTGCGTGCTAACCGCTGCAAAAGTAGGTCAAATTTTCGGGATTGCCGCCTTTCGGCGCGGAAATTTGCATCGCGGGCCTCCCGGACGTGCCGCGATCCGCCGGAAGCGGGGGCGGAGGAATGCGGCCGCAGTCGGTGACAGGTGATCTGCAACGGTGAAGACGGCGGCGGGAAGCCTCTTCGGGCGCCTTCCCGCCGCCGTTCCGTTCGGACGCCGAAGCCGGGTTCGGACACCGGGTCAGAGCCGCAACGGCTCGCCGCGGTAGTAGTCCAGAATCTTGGCGCGGAAGACGAACTCGTATTTGGCCTGCACGGCTTCCGAGGCGGCCTTCTCCATGCGCGTCTTGGCGTCGCTGAAATCGAAGACGGTCGAGCGGCCCGCCGCGGCCTTCTGCTCCTCGTAGCGGAAAGCCACCTCGGCCGAAGCCAGCGCGGCGGCCGCCGAGAGGTATTTGGCGTAGGCGGCATCGGCGTAGTACCACGCCTGCTCGATCTCCTTGCGCAGGGCCTGTTCGGCGGCCGTCACGGCCAGTTGCTGGTTGCGGACGGCGATCTTCGCCGTGCGGACGTTGTTGCGCGAGGCGCGGCGGTTGAAGATCGGAATACCGAGCGACAGCCCCACGTATTCGCGGCTGTTGTGGCGCATCTGGGCCCAGAATTTCGAGTCGTCGGCGCTGTAAACTCCCGTGCCGTAGCCGCCCGAGAGCGAGAGCGACGGGTAGAGTGCCGACCGGGCGATGTCCACGGCGTGCTCCGAACTGCCGAGGCGCAGCCGCTCGGCCTTGATGTGGGGCCGGTTCTCGGCCGCATAGGCGTAAACCGCATCGACGGACCCCGCCGTGCGGTGCAGCGTCTCGATCGTGAGGCTGTCCAGCTCGGGGAAGACGACGTCGAAGCCTGCGGCGCTTTCGCGGTTGAGCGCCTGGCTCAGGTCGAGCAGAGCCAGTTGCAGTTCGTTACGCGTCTGCGTGAGGGTCATGCGGTCGTTGGCGGCGAGTGCTTCGCTTTCATAGACGGCCGATTCGGGCTCTTTGCCCTCGGCAGCCAGCCCCCGGCTGCGTTCGGCCTGGAGGGTGCTCAGTTCGAGCTGCCGCCGGGAGACGCCGACCAGCTCCTTGTAGTAGAGCACCTGGAGGTAAAGCGTCATGACGTTGATCGCCACGTCCTCGCGGATGCGTTCGAGGTCCTGCACGGCGGCCGCGAGGTCTAATTTCCCGGCCTTGATCTGGTGGTTGATGCGCATGCCCTGGAAGAGCGGCATCGAGGCCGAGACGTTCAGCGATCCCGAGGTCTGGTTGTTGTCGCGGTAGGTGTTGTCGCTCGTGAGCGCCCGGCCGAACGAGGCGTCGCCGCCCAGCGAGGCGTTCAGGTCGGGGAGCCGGCTGTAACGGGCCGTCGAAAGCTCGATGTCGTTGCGTTCGACCTCGAGGGCGCGCTGCTGCACCTCGGTGTTGTGCTGCTGGGCGTAGCGGATGCACGCCTCGAGCGTCCACGGTTCGCCCGGAGCCGGAACGGCGGCTTCCGGCTGCCCGGCCGGTTCCGCCGGGGCGGTCTGCGCGCGGAGCGGCGCGGACGGCAGGGCGGCGAGGCCCAGTGCGAGGAGGACCAGGAGCCGTCCGCGGCCGGAACTCCGGCGATCGCTGCGGAACGGCCCGGATGCGCTGCGCCGGCTGCGGAGCGGGAGTATGGGAATGATGCCTGTTTTCATCTTGCGGAAAGTCGTTTGGTCGCGGTTATTTCTGGTCGATGCGTGCGCCGCGGACCTTGTCGTCGGCGGTCACGCCCTCGGTGATTTCGATGTTCACGCCGTCCGAAAGCCCGACCTTCACTTCGCGCCGTTCGAAGGTCTGCTCCTCGGCGTCCTCGGGGCCGGTGAGCACCTGCACGTAGGTCTTGCCCTCCTCGAACTCCACGCACCCTTCGGGCAGGGTCAGCACCCCTTCGCGGCTCCGGATCACGACGCTGGCGTTGGCGCTGTACCCGGCGCGCACGAAGACCCCTTCGGGAATCTCGACGGCGGCCTTCACCTCGAAGAGGATCACGCCGTTGCTCTCGGTGGATTTCGGGGCGACGTATTCGAGTCGGGCGTCCAGCTCGACGTTCTGCAGGGCGCCGATGGTCAACTGCACGGGCATTCCCTCGTGCAGCTTGCCCACGTCCGTCTCGTCCACGTTGCCCTGGAACTGCATGTTCGACATGTCGGCCACCGTGGCGATCGTCGTGCCGTCGTTGAACGTGTTGGCCTGGATCACCGAGTTACCGACCTTGATCGGCACGTCGAGGATCATACCGTCGATCGTCGATCGGATCTGCGTGTTGCTCAGCTCGGCGAAGCGGCTGGCGATGCCCTCCTTGACGATTTCGAGATTCTCCTGTGCGTTGCGCAGCTCCTCCTCGGCCTTCGCCAGCTCCGTGCGGCTCTGCTCGGTCTCCTCGTCCGAGACGATGCCCTTTTCGTGCAGGGCCGCCGTGCGGTCGTATTCGCGCCGCACCTGCGCCAGCGATATTTCGGCCACCGAGACGCGCGATTCGGCGCTCGACAACTGGCCCATCTCCGGGACGACCTTCACCGTGGCGATCACCTCGCCCTGGCGGACCGTCTCCCCGGCCTCCTTGTAAACGTCGGAGATGATGCCCGAAATCTGGGGCTTGATCTCCACCTCGTCGCGGGGCTGGACCTTGCCCGTGGCCACCACGTACTGTTTGAGCGTGTCCGTCGCCGGCTGCACGATGGCGTAGAGGATCTTCACCGGACGGGTTTTCCGCCACAGGAACCAGAACGTTCCGACAAGCAGCGCGACGAAGAGCACGCCCGAGAGAATTTTCAGCACTTTTTTCATAGCTTTATCGCATTGTATTGTTTCGTTCGTATCGTCCTATTCTTCGCGGATGGCGTCCACGGCCTTGATCTTCAGCGCACGGCTGGCGGGGATCACTCCGGCCAGCAGGCTGCCCGCGACGAGGATCGCCAGCGAGAGCATGCCCGTCTGGAAGGAGATCTGCCACGAGACGTTCGTGCCGTCCTGCGCGACGACGACGGCCTGGTAGTAGATCGAGTCGGCGAGCGACAGCAGCCCCACGGCGGCCGTGAGGCCCAGCACGCCGGCGATGAAGGTCAGCACGAAGCTTTCGGAGAGTATCTGCGAAATGATGGCCCGCGGCGGCGCGCCGATCGCGCGGCGGATGCCGATTTCCTGCGTGCGCTCCTTGACGAGGACCAGCATGATGTTGCTCACGCCGACGATGCCTGCGAGCAGCGTGCCGAGGCCAACGATCCACGTCAGGAGACCGATTCCCCGGAAGAGGCTGTTGATCTTGGTGATGAACTCGGCGGTGGTCATCACCCAGGCCGCCTTCGGGTCGTCCGGAGAGATGATGTGGCGCGCGAAGACGGGCTCCTTGACGGCGCGTTCCAGTACGCGGGGCGGCACGTCGTTGCCGCCCACGGCGGCGAGCATGTGGATCGTTCTGCCCATGCCGAACATCTGCTGCACGAGCGTGGCGGGGAGGACGATCGTGCGTTCGACGTCGCTGAAGGACATCATTTGGCTCTGGCGTTTCTGGACGCCGATGACCGTGAACTGCGTGCCCTGCAACGTGATGACCTCGCCCGTGGGGTCTTCGCCGCCCGGGAAAAGGTCTTTCCATATCTGCGTGCCGATGAGGCACACCTTGCGCTTGCGCTCCATGTCGAGCTCGTTGATGTAGCGGCCGAAGAGGAGCCTCTCGGGATTGATCTTCTGATAGTCGGGCATGTGGCCCATCACGGCGTACTCTCCCTTGCGGTCGCCGCGGCTGGCGTAGAACTGGCTGGCCCACACCATGCCCGTGGCGTATTTCACTTCGGGAAGCTCCTTCACGGCCGCGATGTCGTCGTTCTCGAGGTTCCACCACCGGCCCGTGGGCATTCCCTTGTAGGGGACCGACGTGCGGCCGGGGTTCATCAGCACCGTGTTGGTCGAGGTTTCGCCCAACTGCGCACGGAACAGGCGCCCCAGCCCCATGCCGGCGCCCAGCAGCACCGTGAGCATGAAGATGCCCCAGAAGACGCCCAGCGCCGTCATGATGCTGCGCTTGCGGTTCCGGCGGATCGTCTGCCAGATTTCGTTCCAGCGGTCTGTGTCGAAGAATCCCATCGTCTCTCTATTTGTTATAGCGCAAGGCGTCGATCGTTTTCAGTTGGGCGGCGCGGTAGGCCGGGACGTAGCCGGCGATGAGTCCCGCGATGACGAGCACGACCGTGGCGCTCACCGCCACGCCGAGATTGAGCGTCGGATCGAGGAAGATCGTCGGGGAGAAGCCCGTCTCCGACGTGTCGGCCGGAGTTTGCGTCAGGTAGTAGTTCACCGCCTCCATCACGGCCACGCCGAGCACCATGCCCATGTATCCGAAGGCCGCGGTGATCATCACCGATTCGGTGAGGATCAGCCGGATGATCGACCGGGGCCTGGCGCCGAGCGCCTTGCGGATGCCGAACTCGGCCGTGCGTTCGGAGACCGTTACCAGCATGATGTTGCTCACGCCGACGATGCCCGCGAGCAGCGTGCCGAGGCCGATGATCCAGACGAAGAGGTTGATGCCGCCGAAGACGATCATCATGTCCTTGTACCGCTCCATCGTGTTATTGATCCAGATGGCGCTCTCGTCCGTCGGATCGTAGTGGTGCTCGGCGGCCAGCCGGCCCGTGAGTCGCTTCTCGAAATCCTCCATCTCGGCGTCGGTGCGGATGTCGCGCACGGTGATGATGGCGTTGTTCACGTAGGGTTCGTTGGCGTTGTAGATGAGCTGCCCGGTGGAGAGGGGAATGATGCAGACGGCGTTGTTGCGCATGGCGTCGCCCTGCGTGACTCCGACGATCTTGAACGTGAGGCTGTCCACGCGGACGAACTTGCCCAGCGGGTCGGCTCCCTTGAACAGCACGAGCGACGTCGCCTCGTCGATGAGCGCCGACTTGCGGTAGTCGCGGATGTCCGCGTCGTTGATGAAACGCCCCCTGGCGACCTTGATGCCTTCGATCCGGGCCACTTCCGGGAGCGAGCCGCGCAGCGAGACGTCCATGAACTCCCCCTCGTAGGCGATCTTTTTCGACGAGAGCCACGTGTTGGCGGCGACCTGCTCGACTTCGGGGAACTCCCGTTCGAGGATTTCGAGGTCCCGGTTCGTCAGGCGGATGCGGCGGTTGCGGTCGTAGCCTTCCCACGGTTTCGAGGTCCAGCCGCCGTAGAGGTCGATCGAGTTGGTGGCGTAGTCGCCGAAATTGGATTCGACACCGTTCTTGAGCCCGTTGCCCGATCCGAGCAGAATGACGAGCATGAAAATGCCCCACGCGACCGAAAAGCCCGTGAGGAACGTGCGCAGCTTGTTCCGGCGCACCGAAGTCCATATTTCCAGCAGCAGCTCCCTCATCGTTGTCCCAGCCCGGTTTCGGTGATGCTGCTGATGACGCCGTCGCGCAGGCGGATGATCTTGTCGGTCTGGTCGGCGATCGACTGTTCGTGCGTGACGCAGATGATCGTCATGCCCATATCGACGTTCACCCTGCGCAGCAGGTTCATCACCTCCTGCGAGGTCTTGCTGTCGAGGGCGCCCGTAGGCTCGTCGGCCAGGATGATCTGCGGCTTGTTGATGAGCGCCCGCGCGATGGCCACGCGCTGCTTCTGCCCGCCCGACATCTCGTTGGGCATGTGTTCGGCCCAGTCGCGCAGTCCCAGCATGTCGAGGTATTCGAGCGCCAGGGCGTTGCGTTTGCGCCGCGCGACGCCCTGGTAGTAGAGCGGCAGGGCGACGTTCTCGACGGCGTTCTTGTAGCTGATGAGGTTGAACGACTGGAAGATATATCCGATCATGTTGTTGCGGGCGGCGGCGGCCTGCGTCTCCGACAGTCCCTTGATGAGCCGTCCGGCGAGGTAGTAGCTGCCGCTGTCGTAGTCGTCCAGAATGCCGAGAATGTTCAGCAGGGTCGATTTGCCCGATCCCGAGGCGCCCATGATCGACACCAGCTCGCCCTTCTCCACCTCGAGGTCGATGCCCTTGAGCACGTGCAGCGGCGAGCCGTTGTTGTAGGTCTTGTTGATATTTTCCAGTTTGATCATCGTCTTTGCGCTGTTCGTCGTCCTGTTTTGCGGCGAATGTGACGATTTGTCACTCCGCCCGGAATCCCCGGCAACAAAGATAATGAATAAAAAATGAAAAACAATTATTTTTTATCGAAAATCAATAAGAAGCAGCCCCCCCCCGAACGGGTGTGGTTTCGGATTATAGTCGGGGCGGAATATCTCGCTGAAAAACAGTCGCTTATTCATTTCCGAGCAGCAGGCGGCGCAGTGTTTCGACGTCGGGGACGATCCGTAGCGGGCGGGCCGCTTCCAGCTCGCCCGGCGGTGCGTAACCCCATTCCACCGCAATGGCGGGGAGCCCCTCCTCGGCGGCTCCCTCGACGTCGTGGCGGCGGTCGCCGATCATCACCGCCTCGTCGGGGGCGATGCCGAGCGCGGAGAGGGCGTGGCGGATGACGTCGGCCTTGGTCTTCCGCCGGCCGTCGAACGTGCTGCCGCTGATGAGGCGGAAGTGGCGGTCGATGCCGAAATGCGCGGCGATCCGTTCGGCGAAAGGCTGGGGTTTCGACGTGGCGATGACGTTCACCCGTCCGGCGGCCGCCGTGGCGGCGAGCAGCTCCGGAATGCCGGGATAGAGTTCGTTCTCGAACATGCCCCGCGGGACGAAATATTCGCGCGAGACGGCCACCGCCCGGTCGGCCTCCTCCGGGCTCATGCCGTAGAACTCCATGAAGGAGTCGCGCAGCGGGGGACCGAGGAACGGTTTGAGCGCGGCGAGGTCCTGCACGTCGATTCCGAAACGGCGCAGGGCGTACTGCACGGCGCGCGCGATGCCCGGCATCGAGTCGGTCAGCGTGCCGTCGAGGTCGAAAAAGAGGTATTTGCGCGAGATCGGTTCCATGCGGCAAAGGTACGGATTTTTTTCGTCGTTCGCGGATTGTTCCGAGACGGACTGCGGTAGGGAGCTGCCTTTGCGGCTGCGGTCACTCGCCGAGCAGCTCCCGCAGCAGCGGGGGAATCTCCACCTCCCGGCAGTCGAGCGCGGCCAGCAGCGCACGCCCTTCCCCGGTCAGCGAGTAGTACATTTGCCGGCGGTCCGCACAGCCCGGTTCGCGCTTCACGAGTCCTTTGGATTCGACGGCGCGGAGCACTTTCGAGGTGTTCGAGGGGGTCAGTCCCAACCGTTCGCCCAGCTCCCCCGGGCAGAGCCGCCCGCTTCTGGAGAGGGTGCAGAGCGTCATGCCTTCGTTCAGGCACAGTCCGTAGCGGCGTTCGAAAGCCGCCTCGAAGCGGGCCACGGCGTGTTGCAGGTCGCGTATCTTGCAAAGTCGCTCCATCTTGGGTCGGGGTCAGTTGCGTTCGCGGACGGCCTGTCTGCCGCAGGCGGCCGCACACAGACCGCATTCGACGCACCGCCCGGGGTCGATCTCCGGAAGGGCGAACCCTTCCTGCGAGATGGCCCCTGCGGGACATGCCGCGACGAGCGGGCAGCGGTGGTTCTGCGGGCATAGCCCGGGGTCGATCGTAAACGCCATCGTTACTTGCCGAGCAGAATCCGGTCGATATTGGCTTTCAGCGTGGCTTTGGGCATGGCTCCGACGGCCATCTGCGGATCGCCCTCGAGCGGGATGAAGAGCAGCGTCGGAATCGAACGGATGCCGAAGGCCGCGGCGAGGTCCTGGCTCTCCTCGGTATTGACCTTGTAGATGTAGATCCGGTCCCCGTATTCGGCCGCCAGCTCCTCGAGCACCGGAGCGAGCGCCTTGCAGGGGCCGCACCACGTGGCGTAGAAGTCTATGAGCGCGGGCTTGTCGCCGAGGTATTTCCACGTTTCGGGATTGTTTTCGTAGTCGGCCACCTTCTTCAGGAAATCGGCCTTGTTCAGTGCGATCGTTTTCATATTCGTTTTCTGGTTTTTGTTGTCATTCGCTTTCGCTTCGCAGACGCCCGTGAGCGTCAGAAGGGCCAGTGCGGCCGCCATCAGTTTTTTCATGCGTTCTCGTCGTTGTTCGTAAGTGATAACGGGACAAAGGTAGAATTTGTTTTCCGATAAAACAAATTTCCTATGGAAAATATTTTCGGAAAGGGAAACGCGCGGAGGAGAAGGCGGGAAAAAGAGGCGGAATAAAGAGAGAACGGAGCGAAGGGAATAGGGAGAATGGGGCGGACCGGGGTCGGATCCGGACCGGGCGCCGTATGTGTGGGAGGCAGGGACAGTGGCCGGAGGGGATAAGGACCGGGCGGGGCATCGTATGTGTGGGGCGGCGACCGGAAGGGGTGACAACCGGGGGAACCGGATTCGGACCGGGCGGGACGTCGTATGTGCGGGCAGTTGGCGGGGGGCAGCAGCCGGAGAGGCGCGTGCGGCCTATGATGCGATTTGCGGTGCGGGTAGGCGGCATGCGGTGCGGAGACCATACGCATGCGCAGTTGCCGGGAATCCGGACGGATGGAGGGGCCCGAAGGCTGGAACCGGCGGACAAGGCGGAATGGGTTCGGAGAGGCGCTGCGGCAGGGGTGGAATGGCCCCCGGGATCCGCGGTCCCCGGAGCGGGCGATGTGCCCGAACCGGGTCGGCAACGGGTGCCGTGGTCTCGTTCCGGGGATCGGCTCTTGGGAAAACGGCTCCGCCCCGGCACGGGTTCGGCGGCCGGGGCGGGACGTGGTAACGGAATTCGGACCGGATGCCGGAATGCGCTGGCCCGGGCCGCACACGGGCGTGACCCACGCCCGTGCGGTTATTGCATGTAGGCCGTGACGTTACCGCTGATCTGCTGCAACGAGATTTCGCACAGCTTGGTGTTGTACTGCGCCGTCAGGATACGCTCTTCGGCGTCGAGCAGGCTCTTCTGCGCCTCGCGCATCTCGATTCCCGAGAGGTCACCCAGCAGATACCTGTCCATGGCGATCCGGTAGTTTTCGCGTGCCGCGACGAGGTTCTCCCGTTCGAGCTGGATCACTTCGAGGTTGTTGCGGTAGGCCTGCCAGAAGTTCGACAGGTCGGCCATGAGCGATTGTTCGAGCCGCAGACGCGTGAGCTGCGTGTTCTCGACGTTGAGGCGGGCGTTGCGCTGTTCGCGGCGGCGGTTGCCGTCGAAGATCGTGAAGCCCACCTGCAATCCGGCGTTCAGTCCCAGTTGGCCGCGCATCCGCGTCGTGCCGCTGCCGTAGCGGTTGTGTGTGTAGCCGTAGCCGGCCGTGAGGTTCAGGTAGGGGTAATTGCGCGAGCGGATGCTCTGTAACTCCAGCTCGGAGATCGCGTTGTCGCGGTCGGCCATCAGCAGCTCGGCGTTCGCCGTGCGGGTCTCGGCCACGAGGACGTCCCATTGCAGGGCGTCGTCGATGGCGATGACCGTGTCGCGCACGAGGAACCTGCGGTCCAGCTCTTCGTTGGCGAGCAGCTCGTTGATCCGGATGCGCGAGGCCACGACGGCCTCCTGCTGCGACATGTACTGCGAGCTGTCGGCATTGAAGTCCACGCGGGCCTGCAACACGTCGAGCTGTGCCGAACTGCCCACGTGATACCACGCCTCGGCGATGCGGAGCCGTTCGCGCGAGAGCGCCATCGCGTAGCGGAAATTCTCGAGGCGCAGGGTCTGCTGCACGAAATTGTAGTATTCGGCCGTGAACGAGGCGATGAAATCCTCGATCGTGAGACGGGTCTGCAAGGCTCCTTTTTCTTTCAGTTCCTGCAACTTGCGGTAGTCGGCTCGGATGCGGAACCCGTCGAAGAGGGTCCAGTTGAGCGCCACCCCGGCGTCGAACGTTCCGTCGTAAACGCCTTTTGCGGTCGTGACGTCGCCTTCGCGGGGCGTCGTGCGGATGCGGTTCACGTTGCTTCCGTAACCGGCCGAGAGGTCGATCGTGGGGAGCATCCCGGCGTTGGCCGCCGTGGCGTCGTTGTCCGTGATGCGCTCCTCGTTGCGGACGATGCGGATGTCGTAGTTGCGTTCGAGCCCCTTTTCGAGGCATTCGCGCAGCGAAAGCACCTCCCCGGCGGCCGGCGCGGCGGCCGGTACGGGGGTGATCCGTCCGTCCGTCGGGCCGCCTTTCGCTCCGGAGTCCGGGTTCCCGGGCCGCGGGGCGGATGCCGCCTCCGGACGCACGGCGTCCGTTGCGGGCCGTTCCGTCCCCTCTTCGTGCGCCGTCTCCGCGTGTCCGGGCTGCGGTTGTCGTTCCTGGGCGGCGGCCGCGATGCAGAGAAGGGCCGCCAGCAGCGTAATCAATCCCCGTTTCATATTCATAGTGCGTCTTTTTTCGTTCGTTTGCTCCGGTCGGTCGAGACATAGCTGTAGATCGCCGGCACGATGTAGAGGGTCAGCAGCGTCGAGACGAGCATGCCGCCCACCACGGCGATACCCATGGCGATACGGCCGTTGGCCCCCTCGCCCGTGGCCACGGTCAGCGGCAGCAGGCCGAGGATCGTCGAGGCGCTGGTCATCAGGATCGGGCGGAGGCGTTGCAGCGCCGCGTCGCGGATGGCCGCCATCTTCTCCTCGCCGGCCTCCTGCTTCTGGTTGGCGAATTCGACGATCAGGATGCCGTTCTTGGCCACCAGACCGATGAGCATGATGATTCCGATCTGGCTGAAGATGTTCATCGTCTGGTCCGTGCCCCACATGAAGACGAGCGCTCCGGCGATGGCCAGCGGCACGGTGAGCATGATGACCAGCGGGTCCTTGAAACTCTCGAACTGCGCGGCCAGGATGAGGTAGATCAGCAGGATGGCCAGCAGGAAGGCGAACATCAGGCTCGACGAGCTTTCGCGGAACTCCTTCGAGTCGCCGGCCAGCGCCGTGCGGAAGTCGTCGTGGAGCACCTCGGCGGCGATGCGGTCCATTTCGTCGAGTCCCTGCCCGATGGTCTTGCCCTTGGCCAGTCCGCTCGAAATCGTGGCCGAGAGGAACCGGTTGTAGTGGTAGAGCTGCGGCGGGGCGACCGTCTCGACGAGCGTGATGAGGTTGTCGAGCTGGATCATCTTGCCGTCGTCGCCGCGCACGTAGATCGACTTGAGGTCGGCGGGCTTGTTGCGCTGCTGGCGGTTGATCTCGGCCAGAATCTCGTACTGCTTGCCGTTCATGTAGAAATAGCCCATGCGCTGGCCGCTCAGTCCGTACTGCAACGTCTCGCCGATGTCCTGCGCGCTGACGCCGAGCAGGTTGGCCTTGTCCCGGTTGATCGTCACGCGCGCCTCGGGCTTGCTGAACTTCAGGTCCACGTCGGCCATCTGGAAGACAGGGCTTTCGTAAACGCGTTTCATGAACTCGGGCAGCACCTCCTGCAGGCGTTCGATCGAGGTGGCCTGGAGCACGTACTGCACGGGCATGTTGCCGCGGCGGCCGCCGAAGGTCGATTGCTGTTGCACGAAGGCGCGTGCCTTGGTCTTCGCGCGCACGGCGGCCGACAGCTCCTCGGCGATCTCCATCTGGCTGCGGCTACGTTCGGAAATGTCCTTCAGGGCGATGCGGATATTGCCCCTGCCGCTCGACACGCGGGCCGTCGTGGCCTCGGCTTCGGGGACGAGCGAATCGACCAGGCGGTTGATGTCCTCGGTGTAGTCGCGGACGTATTCGTAGGTCGCACCCTCCGAGCCGCGGGTGTTGATCGTGATCTGCGAGCGGTCCTCGAGCGGGGCCATCTCCGTGGGGATCGTGCTCCAGAGCAGGCCGATCAGCACGACCATCGCGCCGACCAGCGGCAGGGCGATCCAGCGGCGGCGCAGGAAGGCCGCCAGCGAACGGCTGTAGAAGTTGTTGAGGCCGACGAAGAACGGCTCGGTCTTGTTGTAGAACCAGCTCTTGCGCTCCTGCCGGACGAGGAGCTTGGTGGCGAGCATCGGGGTCACCGTGAGGGCCGCGAAAGTCGAAATGAGCACCGAGCCGGAGACCACGAGGCTGAACTCGCGGAACAGGCGGCCGGTCGTGCCCTCCATGAAGACGATCGGGAAGAAGACGGCGATGAGCGTCACGGAGGTGGAGAGCACGGCGAAGAAGATCTCCTTCGCGCCGTCGATGCCCGCCTCGAAAGGCGTCATGCCGCGTTCGATGCGGATGTAGATGTTCTCGGTCATCACGATCGCGTCGTCCACGACCAGACCCACCGAGAGCACCACGGCCAGCATCGAGAGGACGTTGATCGAGAAGCCCGCCAGGTACATGAGGAAGAACGTGCCGATGAGCGAGACGGGGATCACGATGCAGGGGATGAGCGTCACGCGCCAGTTCCGCAGGAAGAGGAAGATGATGATGATGACCAGCACGAAGGCTTCGTAAACGGTCTGCTTCACCTCGTCGATCGAGGCGCGGATGAAACGCGTGTTGTCGAATCCGTAGCCCGTCACCACGTCTTCGGGAAGGTCCTTGCGCATGGTTTCCATGCGGCGGTAAACCTCGTCGGCGATGTCGATGTGGTTGGCGCCCGGCTGGGGGATGACGACGATGCCGACCATCGGCACGCCGTTCATCTTCATGTAGCTGCGCGTGTCCTGCGGACCGAGTTCGGCGCGCCCGATGTCGCTCAGGCGGATGATGCGGCCCGCGTCGGCGCGGATCACCAGGTCGTTGAACTCCTGCGTGGTGTGCATCAGCCCCATCGTGCGGATCGTCA
>ERZ827516.1844-NODE-1844-length-17415-cov-2.843548_pt1 | contig 17415 bp, 17 predicted proteins | sample MGYA00519703_ERZ827516 | MGnify/ENA primary metagenome ERZ827516 (study PRJEB31778, sample SAMEA3449337) | human gut metagenome | biome: human gut; feature: human-associated habitat; material: faeces | place: United Kingdom | collected 2010/2012 ...
ATTGGAGCAGGAACGAGTGTCCGGTTAGGTTTTCCGAACGCCCGACCGGTGGTGTCTGACGAACGTAGTGAGGAGTTCCGCCGGTCAGAGAAGGAAAGCCTTAACGGACCGGTCCTGGCGAACCGGTCTGACGGTATAAAACCCGGAATCGGAATAGAAAGAAAAAAATAAACCTAGAATTATTTAGATATGTTTTTATCTTCTTCAGCTAAATCCTTCCATTTGGTAATGAAGCCATTGCTTCAATCTCAGGGCCGGATATAGAAAAGCAGCCATTTATGGACTGGAATAATAGCGATATAGTAAGAAAAACATTTCTTACAAGGCATACCGTCTGCTAAATAATGGATCAATCCCAGAGAAAATTCATGAATAGGGGGAAGGGTATCCAGTAAATTGCCGTATGTGTCTTCCTGTTGAGAGAGTGTCATTTTTTTATATTGTTCCTCGCATAAGACAGGAAGTTCACTCAAACGATAAACGAGACAATCCGAATTTTTTAAGATACGCATATCGAGTTCGATACCGACAGGAATCACAAGTAATTGTTTATTATGGATGATGAGATGGGGAAAATGTAAGCCGTCGATCCGGATCTCTCCCTGAAGTAGGAAAAGAATACTATTTTGTTTAATATCCCCTCCACAAGAAGGGCAATCAGAGCAATTTATGTGTTCGTTACAAGGCATAGCACTAACTTTTTGCTTGTTGCACACACATAAATTTTCTTCCTGGACAAACATATGGATTTTTCCTGGAAGGAACTAATTTGAAAGACAATAATCTGAAATTATTTTAGCTTGCGTTGAAAATGCAGAAACCAAAGTGGAAGAACAGAGCCTTTCAAAATACTCGAAATCGTGATACTCCACCAAATTCCCGTCAACCCTAATTGGGGGAAGGAGGTCAGAAAATAGGCCATCGGAATACGTGCTCCGGTGAAAATAATCCCGGTCAGTGCCGGAGGAGTCGTATGTCCGGTACCATTGAATGCTCCGGCAGTAACGGATTCGGTTACCATGAAAAGTTGTGATAAAGCCAAAATCTTCAGGTAATTACCGCCGGCTTCAATGGCTTCCGGTTCGTTTACAAAAAGCCCGAAGATCTCGTGGTTTAATACAAAGAAGAGAATTCCGGCTCCCAAACCGATACTCCCGGCTATTCCTAATGTCAGGCGATAACCTTTACGGATACGTTCATAATTCCCGGCGCCGTAATTCTGTCCGGTAAAGGCAGCCAAGGCGGTAGAAAAACCGGCAGCAGTCATCCAGGAGATGGCTTCGATCTGTGCTCCGATACTTTGAGCAGCGACCCCTACTGCTCCCCAACGTGCGGCTAGGGTAGCCAAGGTCAAGGAAAACATGGAAAAGAGGGCATTTTGTATACTGACCGGCAAACCCAATAAAATGATACGTCGTGCATAATCTTGTTTCAATCGGCTGAGCAGGTGCATACGCCCTAACGGAAACCGGTCACTGAAGATCCGGCGTGCAAAGATGCCGTAAACCACTAATTGTGCTAATGCAGTGGCAACGGCAGCCCCTGCGGTACCCCAGGCCGGAAAGGGACCGATGCCGTAAATCAGCAAGGGATCGAGGATAATATTGACGATAAGTCCTACGGCAGAAGTACGGAAAGGAGTCCGGCTATCTCCCTGACCATTGTAAAGACCGCTGAACGTATTGTTATTGAATTGGAAAAATAACCCGGGAGCGACCAGACGCATATAATCGATCGCCTGGGTCGAAATAGAGGTTTCAAAACGGAACAAGCCCATCAGTAAAGGGGCTGCCAGGATGATGATACAGGCATAGATAAATCCGATTGTAGTCGATAAGGTAATGGCCTGACTGGCATAATGAGCTGCCCGGCGATAATCTTTCGAACCGACAGATTGGGAAACCGTAATCTCAGCCCCGATTTTAGTCATAAAGGACAAAGCGTTGCAAAGCCAGGTAAAAAAACCGGCAGCTCCGGCTGCAGCGACAGCATCACTTCCCAAATGACCGAGCCACAACATATCTGTCATGCTATAAGCCATTTGGATAAAAGAGGCCGAGATCAAGGGCACAGCCATGATCCACAAGCTTTTAAAAATACTGCCCTGTGTCAGGTCGGTTGTCTTCATCGATCTATCTACTATAATATGTCTTCCCCCTACTTCCTTTTTTCCTCTTTTCCCTTCTCTTTTCTCCCTTCGATCCTCTCCCCCTCCTCTTCCGCTTTTAGCCTTTAGCTTATAGCCTTTTACTTTTTACCTTTTTTATTATAAGTTTCCAGTGCTTTTTCCAAAACCACCAAAGCCTTTGCCAAGTCTTCTTTCTTTAAGACATAAGCCAGGCGGACTTCGTTTTTACCTAATCCCGGAGTAGTATAAAACCCCGAAGCCGGAGCCATAAAGATGGTCTGACCCTCGTAATCGAATTCTTCCAGACACCAGGCACAGAACTTATCGGCATCGTCTATCGGAAGACGGGCCACTGTATAAAACGCTCCCATAGGTATAGGAGAATAACAGCCAGGGATCCGGTTAAGCCCGTCGATCAGGAATTTCCGGCGTTCGACATATTCATCATACACGTCGCGCATATATTCTTCGGGAGTATCCAGTGAAGCTTCGGCCATGATCTGTCCTATCAAAGGAGGACTTAAGCGAGCCTGACACCATTTCATCACATTCTCCCGGACTTGTTTGTTTTTAGTAATCAGAGCCCCGATCCGGATACCGCATTCACTGTAGCGTTTGGAGACAGAATCGACCAGAATGACGTTGTTTTCGATACCTTCGAGGTGAAAAGCCGAGATATAGGGTGCACCGGTGTAACAAAATTCCCGGTATACTTCGTCGGAAAACAGGAACAGGTCGTATTTCCTGACTAAATCCCGGATCTGGTTCATTTCTTTTCGGGTATACAGATAGCCGGTCGGATTGTTGGGATTACAAATCAGGATTGCTTTGGTACGCGGCGTGATCAAAGCTTCGAATTTTTCTACCGAAGGGAGAGCGAAGCCCTCGTCTATAGTAGAAGAAATCGTCTTGATCACTGCTCCGCAGGAAATCGCGAAAGCCATGTAATTGGCATAAGCCGGTTCGGGTACGATGATCTCATCTCCCGGATCGAGACAGGCCATAAATGAAAAAAATACAGCTTCCGATCCTCCGGTAGTGATGATGATATCGTCCGTACAGACATCTATATTGAATTTGTGGTAGTATTCTACCAGTTTTTTCCTAAAACTCAGAATGCCTTCACTGGGAGAGTATTCCAGCACTTCCCGGTCCAGATGGTGCGCCGCTCGTAATGCCACTTCCGGGGTCGCCAAATCCGGCTGACCGATATTGAGGTGGTAAACGACGGTTCCCTTGGCTTTGGCTCGATTAGCCAGTGGGACCAATTTCCGGATAGGAGATGCGGGCATATCTATACCGCGTTGAGAAATGGTTGGCATTCGTTGAATATTTATTGTTTTTGTGTAATTGAGGGGCAAAGATAATAATAAATTCCAGGAACTTCAATTCAAAATCACAGCCAAACCCGGCAACTCTACATTGTATCCAAAACTTAACCCCTAACTTTAAATTACAGGGAAAAGGTTAGCGGGATATTTTATTGTATACCTAATTAAATTATCCTCAAAATTAAAGAATTTTTTCTCTAATATTTTGCTTTAGATCAAAAAAGGAGTAAATTTGACGTCGGAATAAAAACTCCGAAAAAGCTAATATATGATTAAGTATAACAATAAAATTATTACGAAATGAAAGTAACAGTTGTTGGAGCAGGTAACGTTGGTGCAACGTGCGCAAACTGCATTGCAGAAAAAGACATCGTAAACGAAGTGGTTCTTTTGGATATCAAGGAAGGTGTTTCCGAAGGGAAATCGCTGGATATGTGGCAGACTGCCCCGATCAATTTGTATGACACCCGTATTAAAGGTGTAACCAATGATTATGCAGCGACTGATAATTCTGAAGTAGTGGTGATCACTTCCGGTCTTCCCCGTAAACCGGGCATGAGCCGTGACGATTTGATTTCAACCAATGCCGGAATTGTAAAATCTGTTACTGAAAATGTAATCAAACATTCTCCGAATGCTAAGATCATCATTGTATCCAACCCCTTGGATGTGATGTGTTATTGTGCTTTCTTAGCTGCTAAAGTCGATTCATCTAAAGTATTCGGTATGGCCGGTGTATTGGATACTGCCCGTTACCGTGCTTTCTTAGCCGAAGCACTGAACGTATCTCCGAAAGATATTCAGGCACTGTTATTAGGTGGACATGGAGATACAATGGTTCCGCTGCCACGTTACACTTCTGTAGGTGGTATTCCTGTAACCGAATTGATCGACGCCGATAAATTGCAGGCAATCATCGAACGTACCAAAGTCGGTGGCGGCGAATTAGTTAAACTGATGGGAACTTCTGCCTGGTATGCTCCGGGTGCAGCTGCAGCTCAAATGGTCGAAGCGATCATCCGCGATCAGAAACGGGTATTCCCGGTTTGCGCTATGCTGAACGGCGAATATGGTATGAAAGACATCTATCTGGGCGTTCCGGTTGTATTGGGTAAAAACGGTATCGAAAAGATCATCGAAGTAAAACTCGACGATCAGGAAAAGGAACTGTTAGCAACTTCTGCAAAAGCTGTTAAATCGGTGATGACCGTATTGGACGACATGAAAATGTTCTAAAAACAGCCTAAAGGTTAAAAATAAAGAAACCGTCCTGATTTTCGGGGCGGTTTCTTATTTTTGCGCCTCAACTATCAAGCAAGAGGGAAATGAAGAGGAAAAAAAATAAAAAGGCTTGCCATTTTACGACTCCATATCATCCTTATATCAATAGCCGGATTCAGACAGTAGCCGTTGAAATAGTCGGTTTGGAAGACAACAGCTACCACCTGATCGTACCGGTAGAAATCAATGGTATACAAGGAGATATGATTATCGATACCGGCGCATCGGTCACCGTCGTCGACAGACAGGTGTTCCCGGAAGACCTGCCCGAAGAAGCAGACGTTCAGATGACATCGGGTAGCGTCACCGGTCAGATCCACGACGTACATTTAGTAAAAGCAGCTAAATTTAAAATCGGGAAACGTACGATCAAAGAGATGCCGTTGGCTGCTATCGATTTAAAATATGTAAACGAAATGTACGACAAACATCTCAACCGGAAAATTATCGGATTATTGGGGTGTGACTTTTGTGTCAGGTATCAGGTGGCTATCGATTACCGGAAAAAGGAATTTACCATGTATTTTTAATAATCTACCATCTAAAAATCAGAATTATCTGTTTTTTTAGAAAAAATATTATACTTTTGCGCATTAATCGTGCTTAAAGAATTAGCAAAAATTAAGTCATATAATAATTTATTGTAAAATGCAGAATAAAGGAGCGATCACATTACTTGCTATTGCATTAGCGTTAGTGAGTCTTTACCAGTTATCTTTTACCTGGAAAACCAATCGGGTGGAAAAAGCTGCGAGGGAATATGCGCAGGGAGATCCCGTAAAGGAAAAAGTTTATCTGGATTCTATTGCAAACAAGGAAGTTTACAATTTCCTGGGAATTGCACAATACACTTACAAAGAGTGTAAAGAGTTGGAATTAAATCTGGGTCTTGACCTGCGTGGAGGTATGAACGTAACCATGGAAGTCGACGTGGTCGACGTGGTCCGCAGTCTGGCCAACTACAGTCAGGATGAAGCTTTCAATCAGGCTTTACAAGAAGCGGTGAAGATGCGTACATCCAGCCCGAAAGACTTTGTAACCCTGTTCGGCGAAGCATTCGAGAGAATTGCCCCGAATGCACAGCTGGCCTCTCCGAATATTTTCGGAACCGTAGAACTGAAAGATAAAATCAAAATCGGAGCCAGTAACAAGGAAGTTTTAGACGTTATCCGTCAGGAAGCCGAAGGAGCCATCGACAATACATTCAATATTCTGCGTACACGTATCGACCGTTTCGGTGTAGCACAGCCTAATATCCGTAAAGCAGATATCTCCGGTCGTATCGTGATCGAACTTCCGGGTATCAAAGATGCTCAACGGGTAAGAAAATTGTTGCAAGGAACAGCAGCGTTGGAGTTCTATGAAACCTTCGATAACGGAGATTTCTTTCCTTATCTGCAAGCAGCCAATGAAAAAGCCCGTACTATCGTTGAAGCTGAAGAGATACTGACTACTGAAAATGCAGCCAATGCAACGGCAGAACAACCGGAAACAGCCAAAGCGGATACAACTGCCAACAGCCTGATTTCTCAGGCCGCAGCACAAGATTCTACCAATAATCTGCTGGCCGATGAAGCTGCTTTCAAAAAAGCGAATCCTCTTTTCTCCGTTCTGACACCTAATATCGACCGTCAAAGCGGCCAGATCATCCCGACAGGTTCTTTAATAGGTTATTCTCATGTAAAAGATACGGCAGCGGTAAATGAAATCCTGGCTATGCCACAAGTAAAAGCGACTCTTCCCCGTAATGCCCGTCTGCTGTGGGAAATGAAACCCAATGGGGAGGTTATTGCTTTACATGCGATCAAAATCACGACCCGTGACGGCAAAGCTCCCCTGGATGGAGGTGCTGTCGTCGATGCCCGTCAGGAATACGAACACAACAGTGGACGCCCTGTGGTATCCATGAATATGAATGGAGAAGGAGCTAAAGTCTGGGCCCGGCTGACCAAAGAAAATGTGGGCCATAGCATCGCTATCGTATTGGATGGTTATGTTTGTTCTTCACCGAACGTGAACGATGAAATCAAAGGGGGTAGCTCACAGATTTCCGGTCAGTTCGACGTAAAAGAAGCCCAGGACTTAGCCAATATCCTGAAATCCGGTAAATTACCTGCTCCGGCACGTATCATTGCCGATGAGATCGTAGGACCGTCCTTAGGTAGCGAATCTATCCAATCCGGTATGTGGTCGTTCGTGATCGCTTTCGGTTTGGTTCTGATATACATGCTATTCTTCTATAGCAAAGGAGCAGGTCTGGCAGCAGACATCGCTTTGTTTACCAACTTATTCTTCTTATTCGGTGTACTTGCTTCTATCGGAGCGGTATTGACCCTACCGGGTATTGCCGGTATCGTCCTGACAATGGGTATGTCGGTTGATGCCAACGTATTGATCTATGAACGTATCCAGGAAGAATTGAGAGCAGGTAAAGGGTTGAGATTAGCCATCAAAGAAGGTTACAAACAAGCTTATTCCGCCATCATCGACGGTAACGTAACAACCTTATTGACCGGTTTCATCCTTTACTATTTTGGAGAAGGCCCGATCAAAGGTTTCGCAACCACATTGATCATCGGTATCTTCACTTCATTGTTCTGTGCGATCTTCATTACCCGGATCATTCTCGACAATGCATCCAAGAAAAATGATAACGTCAGATTTACCACTCCATTTACAGCCAACTGGTTGCAGGACGTACACTTCCCATTCCTCGAAAGACGGAAAGTGGGTTATACGGTATCCGGTATTATCACCGTTGTTTGTCTGGTATCTATGTTCACCCGCGGATTCGATAAAGGCATCGACTTCGTCGGAGGTAGAACTTATACGGTTGCTTTCGACCAGCCGGTAGAAGTGGAAAAAGTAGCAGAAAGTCTGGCTGCTGTGTATGGAAGTGCTCCTGAAGTAAAAACTTTCGGCGGAGACAATCAGGTCAGAATAACCACCAAGTATAAAATCGAAGATGAAGGAACGGAAGCTGACGACGAAGTAGAGGCCTTATTGTATGAAGGGTTGAAAAGCTACTTACCCGACGGTACCAGCAAAGAAGTATTCCTGAGCGACTATCGTCAAATGTCGCAGAAAGTGGGACCGGCAGTGGCGGAAGATGTCACCCGGGCTGCAATCTGGTCGGTAATCTTTGCCTTATTAGTGATCTTCGTTTACATTATGGTACGGTTCAGCAAATGGCAATATGGTGCCGGTGCCGTTTATCATGCTGCTGATTCGCCGGATCTTTGACTGGCTGCGGGACAGCGATTTTTTCGGCCCCAAGATCCGGAGCCTGGAGCGCCGGGCCCACCTGAAGGGGCGCCTGGTGCGCAAGTACCGCCTGCCGGGGCTGATGATCCTGGTGGCGGTGCCGCTGCCGGGGACCGGCGCCTGGACCGGGGCGCTGGTGGCGGCGCTGCTGGACATTCGGATGCGCCATGCCATTCCAGCCATTTTCGCAGGCGTGGTGATCGCCGGGTGCCTGATCTCCCTGCTCACCGCCGGTGTGATCCATCTGTTTTGAGCGGGACCTGAACCTAAAAAAAGAGAGCCGTACGGCTCTCTTTTTTATTTCTCCGGGGGAACTCCGTCGTAAAAATCCGCCAGCAGCTCCCGCTCCGTCACATTGAGAATCCGGCACAGGCAGGCCAGCTCATAATCCGTAACGATGCGGCGGTTGTTTTCGATCTTGCTGAGCATCTGCTGGTCCATGTTCACGTTCATCACCTGCATCTTTGCGACCACCTGCTCCTGCGTGAGCCCCCGCAGATTGCGGTAATACCGCAGACGGGCATGAATGACATTTTTGTTGCTGTCATAGGCAATCTTTTTCATGGTCCCTCCAACGTTTATGTGACGTATTTTTCTTGACTCTAACACAGGCACTGCGTTAAAATACGTCACATAAACGTATTGAGGGGGAGCAGATGGAACTTTACGCGGAAATTTTGGCCCATGCCCTGGCGGGGCAGCGCGTCCAGGTCACCATTCCCGGCGTGGATGTCCAGAAGCTGGCGGAGAGCGCCTGCTGTCGGGCCCTGGGAGAGATCAAGGCGATTTTGGAGGACGATACGCTCTCGGACGAGACGTGCTTTCAGAAGATCGAGGCTATTGTCCGGGTCTATGAGCGCCTGGGCAGCGACGGCGGCAGCCGCCATGACTTCGGCTGACCGCAGCAAAAAAGGAGACCCATATGGGTCTCCTCTTTCGTTGATGCGGGGCGTGCGCCGCCCGGTGGTCATTCGGCGGTATACACCTTCCGCCCGGCGCTCCACACGGCCCGGATGGCGTTTTTCTGCCGGCGGTAGATGCACTGCTCAAATCGCTCCTGTCCCGTCAGAGGACGGACCCGGGGCAGCTGGTCGTCGGCAAGCGCCATGGCGTGGAGAGCGTTGCCGGGAGCAAAGCCCGGTGCCTCACCGAAGTAGGCCGCTCCGGCGGAGGTGGCCAGATACCACGCCTCTGCCACCGTCAAAAACGCGGGATGGTCCGGGTCGGTCATCTGCCGGACCTTGGAGGCCCGGATGGCGGCGGCGGTTCCCTCGAACAGGCTGAGCTGGCTGCCACCCGCCACGTCGCTGCCCAGGGCTACCTTGAGCCCTTCGTTGAGCATGGTCCGCACCGGAGCGGTGCCGGAGCACAGACAGACGTTGGAGTCCGGGCAGTGGACCACGGTGACGCCGGCGTCCTTCATGGCCTTCCGCTCCCGGGCGTCGGACCAGACGCAGTGGGCCATCAGAGTGCGGTCGTTCCAGAGGCCGAACTTGGCGTAGGTCTCCCAGTACTGGGCGCAGTCCGGGTGGAGCTGGCGGACCCAGTCGATCTCCCGGTCGTTTTCGGAGAGGTGGGACTGGACGGGGAGGTTCTGCTCCGCAGCGGTTTTTCCCAGCCAGGCCATCAGTGTGTCGGTGCAGGAGGGGGTGAACCGGGGCGTGATCATGGGGTGGATGTGGGTAAAACGGCCACAGGACGCCAGCCACCGCTCCGTCTCCCGGATGGACTCCTCCGTGGTCTCCTCCAGTACGCCGGGGGCGGAGTTGCGGTCCATGTTCACCTTGCCCACAAAGCCCTCGATGCCCGCTTTCTCCAGTTCCTCCATCAAAATCAGCGTGGCGTCGGTGTGGAGAGAGGAGAACATGGCCACACGTGTGGTGCCGTTTTCAATCAGCTCCCGGGCCAGGCGGCGGTAAGTGTCCCGGGCGTAGTCCGTGTCGGCCATCCGGGCCTCCGCTGGGAAGGCGTAGGCATTGAGCCAGTCCAGCAGCGGCAGGTCCAGGCCGGTGCCCAGCATGGGGGACTGGGGGGCATGGAGATGGAGGTCCGCAAAGCTCTGGAGCACCAGGCAGTCGCCGAAGTCCTCCACCTCCGCGCCGGAAAATTCCTCCGGCAGGGTTTCGTATACGCCCTGGATCACCCCGTCTTTCGCAACGAGATACCCGTGATCCGTGATGTCCATCCGTCCCAGGGCGGGGGCGGAGACAATGGTGCCCTTGATGATGGTCAGCGCCATGCTGCCAGCTCCTTTCTTCGCGGTGTTCCGCACAAAAGAAAAGGAGTGTCCGTCCGAAAGCGATCAAACGCCCACCGGCCAGACACCCATAGCAGAGCCTTTCGGCGGCTCCGTAGAGACGTTCGCACCCTTCCCAGCGAACCTATATGAGCGCTCCTGTTTCTTTTTGGTATCTCCACCATAGCATACTTTTCCGGGGAAAGCAAGCCCAGTCACCAGCGGGCGCCCTGCCGCCTATACTGGCATACGGGCGGTGTTCCGCCCGAATCGAGGAAGAGGCGTTGATCGTATGCTGCAATCACTTGGATGGGCGGCGCTGGGTACCGGATTCACCTTTCTGATGACCACGCTGGGTGCCGCACTGGTGTTTTTTCTGGCGGGAGAGCCCCATCCCCGCTTTCAGCGGGCACTGCTGGGGTTTGCCGCGGGGGTCATGACCGCGGCTTCCGTGTGGAGCCTGCTGCTGCCGGCCATTGACCAGGCGGCGGAGGGGCCTCTGCCGGGCTGGGTCCCGGCGGCGGGAGGCATGCTGACGGGAGTGGCGTTTCTGGCGGCGCTGGACGCACTGCTGCCCCGTCTGCGGCGGAGGCGGCAGGCCATGACGGCCTCCTGGCGGCAGACCACGCTGCTGATGACCGCCATCACCCTACATAACGTGCCGGAGGGAATGGCGGTGGGCCTGGCCTTTGCGCTGGCGGCTCAGGGGGACGGCTTTGCCGGCGCGGTAGCGCTGGCCATGGGCATCGGCATCCAGAACTTCCCGGAGGGCGCCGCAGTGGCCCTGCCTCTGCGGCAGGAGGGATGGTCCCGGCCCCGTGCCCTTCTGGGCGGGATGCTCTCCGGTGCCGTGGAGCCCCTCTTCGGCGTGCTGGTGGTGCTGGCGGCGGCCGGGGCCGGCGTGGTGCTGGTGCGGCACCGGCGGAAGAAGGCACGGAGCACGCCGGAGCCAGCGGCGGAAAAGAAGGATGACAAGCGAGTCTGAGAGGCGTATGATAAGGGAGGCGGACAGTCGTCCGCCTCCCATTTACATCAAAGGAGGAAGTGCGTATGCGCGTAACATGGCTGGGACATGCCTGTTTTTTGCTGGAAGAGGACGGCTGCCGGATCGTGACGGACCCCTACACCGGAGTGGAGGGGTATCCGCCGCTGGAGACGGAGGCCCACGCGGTCTACTGCAGCCATCATCACTTTGACCACGATGCGGTGGACTGCGTCAAGCTGCTGCCTGCCCGGGAGAGCCCCTTCCAGATCCGGGAGATCCAGTCCTTCCACGACGACCAGAAAGGCACCCTGCGGGGGACCAACACCATCCGGGTGTTCACCGCCGGCGGTGTGTCTGTGGTCCATCTAGGCGATCTGGGCCATGCCCTCACGGCGGAGCAGTTGGCGGCCATCGGTCCGGTGGACGGCGTGTTGGTGCCGGTGGGCGGCTTCTACACGGTGGACGCCCGGGGTGCCAAGGCGGCCTGCGACGCCATCGGCCCCAAGTGGATCATCCCCATGCATTACCGCCACGCCCCCTGCGGGCTGCCCAACGTCGCCGGAGTGGAGGACTTCCTGGCCCTCTGGCCGGCAGAGCAGATCCATCGCCTGTCCGGTACCTCCGTGGACACGGAGGCGGCACCTGCTGGCGTACTGCTGCCCAAATTCTGATTGACAAGGCAATTCAAACTGTGTAATATAATATTCGATACTAGATTACATGGTTTGGAGGTGCGCTTATGGAGCGCCAAAAAGAGATCACCCTCCTGGGGGACTCCATTCTGAAGGGAATCCAGGTGGACCCGGAGACCAGGAGTTATAAAGTCCGCAATGACATTGGCATCCCGGAGCTGGAGGCGGAATTTGGGCTGCATGTGCGCAACGACGCCCACTTCGGCGCCACCTGCGTCAAGGGTGGAAAGCTGCTGGACCGGCTGCTGGCCTCCGGGCGGCCCTGTCAGGCGGTGGTGATGGACTTTGGGGGCAACGACTGCGACTTCCGCTGGCGGGAGATTGCGGCGGAACCTGCCGGCACCCACCTGCCGGCGGTGCCGCTGCCGGAGTTCCGGGAGCGGTACCGGGGGATGGTCCGCCGCCTGCGGGAGGCGGGGATCCAGCCGATTCTGATGAATCTGCCGCCGCTGCTGTCCCAGTGGTTTTTTGACTGGTGGTGCCGGGATCTGGATCAGGCGGCGGTGCGGACATGGCTGGGAGATCTCAGCAACATCTACGCCCATCAGGAGCGGTATTCCCGGGCGGTGGAGTCGCTGGCCCGGGAGGAGGCCGTGCCGCTGGTGGATGTGCGGGGGGCGTTTTTGGCTCACGGCCATCTGGAGACGCTGCTGTGCGAGGACGGTACCCACCCCAATTCCGCCGGACAGGCCCTGATCGGGCAGGCGTTCCGGGAATTTGCCGGCGGTCGGGTCCTGCTGCCGGAGACGGCATAAGGAAGTCGCAGGACAAAACGAAGCGAAAAAAGAAGCGGGAGACGTGACTTATTCACGTCTCCCGTTTTGTATGGGAAGAAGGCAGGCAAAAGGGGACGCCGCCGGTTTGTGGCGCTTTACCAGCGGTCCGGCCAGCCCACACCGCCGCCGGGGAAGGAGTCGAAGGGCTCCGGGGTCTCGGCCCTGAGCATCTCCGCGCGGATGGCGGCGGAGGTGTCCGGCACGGTGTCCGGTCCGAAATCGGCAAAGGCGGTGCTGTCCATCAAAATGGCACCCACCCGCTGCATATCTGCCAGGTTTGCCTGCTGGATCTCCTCAGTCTGGGAGGAGCAGCAGTCGGTGAGAATCACGGTGTTGTACTCCAGGGCCATGGCGTCGTAGCAGGTGGTGCGGATGCAGTTGGGGGTGGTGGTGCCGGTGAGGATCACCGTGCGGATATCCAGCCGGCGGAGGATCAGGTCCAGCTCCGTGTGGAAAAAGGCGCTCCACCGGGGCTTCCAGATGGTGTAATCTCCCGGCTGGGGCTGGAGACCCTCCGGTGCCTGGGCGCTGTTGGGTCCCACGGAGGCGGGACCGCAGGCCCGGCCGCCGGCTTTCCAGCCTTCGTACCGGGTCAGCTCCACATCACTGCCGTCCCGGCGGTAGATGCGCTTGACGAAAAACACGGGGATGCCCTTGTCCCGAGCCAGTTCCACGGCCCGGACACAGGCGGGCACCGTGGCGGCGGCGCCCCGGATGCAGTGTCCGCCCTGAGGGGTGACGAAGCCGTTTTCCATGTCGATGACCAGCAAAGCGGCGCGGGTGGGATTTTCTTTCATGGATGGACCTCCTTGATCAGTGTGGGCAGCAGGACGCAGGCGGCACTTACTCCCCGGCCGGGCGTCCGCTGTCGTTGCGGCGGAATACGTGGATGCGGAAGGAAATGCGGGTGGTGAGGGAGTCCAGCGCCGCCAGGCGCTCCTTGCCGGTGTAGGGGGTCTTCCAGGCATAGGGGGTCATGCGGAACAGGTTCTGGATGTCCTCCTGACAGGGCAGGGTGATGGCCCCGTCCGCGGGCACGATGGTCTCGTAGGTAAAGCCCTCGTAAGGGGTCTCTTTTTCCTCGTTGGGGTAGGGGTGGTCGTAGAGCACCTCTTTGAGCTGCCACAGGTGGTCTGCCGCCGGAACCACGTAGATAAAGGCGCCGCCGGGGCGCAGCACCCGCCGGAATTCCTCCAGGGCCAGGGGGGAAAAGCAGTTGAGCAGAACGTCCACGCTCTGGTCTGCCACCGGCAGGTGGTAGGAGGAGGCCACCGCAAAGGCGATGTCCCGGTCCCGTTTGGCGGCGGTGCGGAGAATGAACTTGGAGATGTCGGTGCCCGCCATCTGGGGCCGCCGTCCCGCCCCCAGCAGGGCCCGGTGGATGCCGGCAGTGTAGTACCCCTCTCCGCATCCGGCGTCCAACACCACCGGTTCTGGGCCAGTATGGGCTAGAATAATACTACAAAGCGTATTCAACAGTGGGTCATAATACCCTTTGGATAGGAAATCCCGGCGAGCGGCGGCCATTTCCCGGTCATCGCCGGGGGCGGCGGAGTGTTTTTGATTGGGGGGCAGCAGATAGGTGTAGCCCTCCCGGGCGATGTCGTAGCTGTGGCCAGCCGGACAGCGGTAGGCCCGTTCCTCACGGCTGAGGGGGGCGCCGCAGACCGGGCAGCGAAACAAACTCATGACGGGCTCCTCCTTGTGACGTCATTGATCCACTTGCGGCTGCGCAGCCGCAAAATGCCCAGCGGCATCTTGCAGATGTTTTCCGAATAGATGCTCACGCACACCAGCGGCAGCGGCGCCTCCAGCACCAGGGCCGTCAGTGCCGCCATGGGCACCGCCACGCACCACAGGGGCGTCAGGTCGATGATGGTGGCCATCCGCACGTCTCCGCCGGAGCGGAGGACGCCGGTGATGTTGGAGATGTCAAAGGATTTGAGGGGCAGCAGAATGAGGTACACCACGCACAGCGTGGCAGCAGCCTCGGTTGCCAGGGGCGAGAGGCTGAAGAGAGGATAGAGGTAGGGAATGAACACCAGCGGCAGTGCCACCGCCAGCGCAGCGGCCAGCCCCAGACCCAGCAGGAAGGAGACCAGCAGCAGACACCAGCTCAGATCGTAGACATGGTTCTTGTCCGTACCCTCGCCGATGGCCTTGCCCAGGATCACGGCGGTGGCCCCCGCGAGACCGAAGCAGGAGACAGTGGTGAACTTGTCGATATTGCCCATGATGGTGTAGGCCGCCAGCATGTCGGCGCTGTCGGTCATGTGGCCCAGGATGGCGGTCATCACCGTGGTGCCCAGGCCCCACATGGTCTCGTTGAAGAGCACCGGCGTGGCGTACTTGGCAAAGCTCCGGGCGGTGTCCCGGCCGGGCCGCAGCAGCAGCCGGGGCCGCAGGGGGATGCGGCGGCAGAGCAGGGCGTAGACCAGCACGATGAGAAACTCCACGATCCGGGCGGTGAGCGTGGCAATGGCGGCGCCGGTGATGCCCAGGGCGGGGGCGCCGAAGTTGCCGAAGATCAGGCAGTAGTTCAAAAAGGTGTTGAGCAGCATGGACGCGGCAAATACCTTCATGCCCAGCGCCGGGTTTTCCGCACTGCGCTGCATGCTGACATACACGCTGCTGACGGCATTAAAGATGTAGGAGATACCGACGATCCGGAGATACGGCGCGCCCAACTCCACCAGGGTGCGGTTGTCGGTCACCAGCAGCAGTACCTGATGGGGAAAGAAGAAGAGCACCGCCGCCATGGCTGCGGCGATCACCAGCCCGGCGTACATGGCAAAGCCCATGCAGCGGTTGATGGCGTCCAGGTCCTGCTTGCCCCAGTACTGACTCACCAGGATGGTGAGGCCGCTCATCAATCCGAAGATGATGACCTGGATGAGGTAGATGGGGGCATTGGCGGCGGTGACGGCGGAGAGCTGGTCGCTGCCGAGCAGTCCCACCATGAAGGTGTCCACAAAGCCCAGGGACGTGGTGATGAGGTTTTGAATAATCAGCGGAAGCGCCAGACGGAACAGCCGGCTGTAAAAGCCGGGTTCCCGGCGGAGATAGTGAAACATGGGGCACATCCTTTGCAATGAAAATGGGGATGCCGGCGCAAAGTGGGGCCGGGCATCCGGCGTCAGGGGAAGAATGGCCGGAAATGCCTCAGAGCATGGGCATCCGGGTGTCGTGGTGGCACTGGAGGGCCTGGACGCAGGCGTCGATCTCCTCCCGGGTGGTCTCCGGACCGAAGCTCAGGCGCACCACGCTGCCGGCGGTCTTTTTGGGCAGATGCAGCGCGGCCACCACCTGGCTGGGCTTGCCCTGGTGGCAGGCGGAGCCGGCGGAGATGCAGACGCCCTGGCTGCCCAGGTCATTGACAATATTTTGGCTGGGCCAGCCTACGAGAGAGATGGAGAGGATATGGGGCGCGCCGCCGGGGGCGGAGAGGATTTTCAAGTCGGGGATGGCAGACAGCCGCTCTGCGGCATAGTCCCGGATTTTCGCCATGCAGAGGAGTTTCTCCTCCAAATTTTCCCGCCGCAGCTCCACAGCCCTGGCAAAGCCCGCGATCTGGGCCGTGGCTTCAGTGCCGGCCCGAAGACCGCTCTCCTGCCCGCCGCCGGCCAGCAGCGGCTTTGGATTTCGGACCCTGGGACCGATGTACAGAGCGCCGATGCCCTTGGGCCCGCCGATCTTGTGGGCGGAGATGGTGAGGAAGTCCGCCCCCAGCGTTTTTGCGGAGCAGGGGACCTTCAAAAAGCCTTGGACCGCGTCGGTGTGCAGCAACGTCTGTGGGTTCTTCACTGCCAGGCCCCGGGCGATCTCAGCGATGGGATAGATGTTTCCCAGCTCGTTGTTCACCAGCATGCAGGACACCAGCGCCGTGTCCGGCCGGACGGCGTCCAGCACCTGCTGAGCGGTGATGACGCCCTCCCCGTCGGGGGTGAGGTAGGTGACCTCCCAGCCCTGCTGCTCCATCCAGCGGCAGCCCTCCAGCATGGCGCTGTGCTCCACCGCGGTGGTGACGATGTGATGGCCCAGGCGGCGGTTCTGCCAGCAGGCGGCCTGGATGGCCCAGTTGTCCCCTTCTGTGCCGCAGGAGGTGAAAAACAGCTGCCGGCTTTCACAGCCCAGCGCCTTGGCCACTGTCCTGCGCCAGAGTTCCACTTTCTTTTTCATCTCCAACCCCATGGGGTACTGGGCGCTGGGGTTTCCGAAGTGCTCCGTGAGCACGGTGTACATGGTGTCTGCCACGGCCCGGGGTACCGGGGTGGTGGCTGCGTGGTCGAGATAGATCATGGCTGCAAACCTCCTGCCGTTGGGGGTTGCCCAACGGCGAAAATACTCGTATAATAGACGTATCTATACATTATAATCAGGATTTTTGGAAAGCGCAAGGAGTAACCATGAAAGTTGCCATCTATACCCTGGGATGCAAAGTGAATCAGTACGAGACCCAGGCCATCGAGCAGACCCTCCGGGCACGGGGCCATGAGGTGGTGCCCTTTACTGAGGAGGCGGATGCCTATGTCATCAACAGCTGTTCCGTCACCGCCGTCAGCGACCAGAAGTCCCGGCAGATGCTCCACCGGGTCCGGCGGCAGCATCCCGACGCCGTGGCGGCGCTGTGCGGCTGCTACCCCCAGACTCACGCCGAGGACGTCCGGGCCCTGGATGTGGACCTGATCGCCGGCACCGGAGACCGCATCGGCTTTGTGGAGC
>ERZ827516.1873-NODE-1873-length-17236-cov-3.595076_pt1 | contig 17236 bp, 14 predicted proteins | sample MGYA00519703_ERZ827516 | MGnify/ENA primary metagenome ERZ827516 (study PRJEB31778, sample SAMEA3449337) | human gut metagenome | biome: human gut; feature: human-associated habitat; material: faeces | place: United Kingdom | collected 2010/2012 ...
TCATTCGTTCGATTGTTCGACAGAGGGCAAAATTTTTTTCTATGTCGATGCCAATCCCGATTACGATCTTCGCACGGGAGAAGTGATCGTGACCTATGAGGATGCCGAGAGCGTCCGACTCGTCGTGGAGCAGCAGGGAGCCGAGCCCCCGATCGGCATTCGCATCGAGGAACTGACCACGACTTCGGCTCGGGTAACCTGGGAGCCCGACGATGCTTCGATGACGTACATTTTGGGTGTTGCCGAAAAGAGCGTGATCGATTCTTATGCGAGCGGTCGCGAGATGATGGAGCACGATCTCGAAGGATTCAAAGCCGATGCCGACTCATGGGGCATGAGCCTGAGCGAATATCTCGAGTTCGGTGTTTTATATACCGGCAAGCAGGTATTTCCGAAAGACGGATTCAAACCCGGAACCGAGTATTGCGCCTATGCGTACGGTATGGATGCGAACGGCGAGTTTACGACGGGGCTGGTCAAGGAAATTTTCGAGACGGTGGCTATGACCGACTGTTCCTTTACGATTGAACCGCGGGATGTGACCAAGAACAGCGTGTTGTTGGAGGTGACGCCCGAGCGCAACGATGTTTCCTATTACGTCGCCTATGTCGAGCGAAAAGCCTTTGAAAACGATTTCCATGGCAGCGACAGCGAACTGATGCAGGCGACCGTCGCCCAGATCAGGTCCAACATGGCATTGACGGGCGCCACATGGTCCGACTTCGTTCATTTGGGGGCCAAGTCGTTCCCTGTGGCCTCGCTTCTTTCCGGTACCGACTATTATGCGTTCGCTTTCGGCCTCGACCGTGGGGCGATCACGACCGACATTTCCAAGAAGCCCTTCCGAACAGCGGCAGCCGAGCTGACCGACGACTGCACGTTCGATATCCGCTTCGTCGAGATCGGAGCCTCGACCGTCGATGTGGAGATCGTGCCGTCGAATTCCTCGACGCGCTATTATGCGACTTTCATGGAGTCCTCTATCCTCGAAACGCACACGCCGGACGAAGTGGCTGCTATGAAAATCAGTGAGGAGGAAGGCTGGCAGACCGATTGGGTCAACGATCCCCGGATTCATTCGGGGACGCAGACGCTCAACTCGAATTCCGATCTGGGCATCGCTCCGTTCAAACCTCAGCACGACTATACGGTGTTCGTGTTCGGTGTGAGTGCCGAGGGCGAACGCACGACGCAGGTCGCAACGAAGAACGTAACCACCGCGGAATTCCAGAAGTCCGACATGACCATCCAAATTCAGGTGGGCGAACGGACCGACAGATCGTGCGTGTTGAGTTTCACGCCTTCGGTCGACGACGAATTGTATTATATCGGAGTGGTGCCTTATGAGTTGCGCGGCTACTATACGACCGACGAGGAGTTCATGCAGGCCGTCGTCTATACGTTGGGCGACTATATCGAGATGTATTGCGTTCGAGGCAAGATGGACGGGCTTTACTGCCAGAGCGACCTGCTGGGCGATGAGCTGAAGCCCGGAACCCGGTATTTGGCCATCGCTTTCGGCTATATGAGCGGCGTTACGACGGGATTGTTCTCGGAGGAGTTCACGACGATGGACGCCGTTCAGCAATAACCGGTATAGTTCGGTGTAAAATAAGCAGGGGACGGTCGAAAGACCGTCCCCTCATTTTTGAGTGTTCATACTTTGGACGAAATATCGGAACACGGAAGAACTTCTTGGATATGTGCCGGAAATCAGTCGTTCATGGTTATCGGCGTTGCCTGCTTCGTGCGGAAAGCCGGTAGAGTGAGTCTGTTCGCTTCGTGCGGAACGGACGGTCGGGCCCGGCTGTTCCGCTTGTGCGCATCGCTTCGGTGCGGCGGAGGGGATCGGGTCGGCTTCCCGTTTTTCGGCCGGATCGGTTCATAGCATGTCGATGCATTGTTCAAAAGCGGCCCGAATTGTTCATATATTCCGTCTTTTCGTTGAATATTCCGGCCTCGTTTGTCTATTATGTGTTCATAACTTTCCCTCCCGATAGTTTGTCGGAAAGAGAAAAGCCTGTCCGCGGGACAGGCTTTCGAGAATATGGATCGCAAATATGGTATCAGGTGTTCATCGCGCCGCACACGTGGATTACTTGGCCGCTGACATAGGACGACAGATCCGAAGCGAGGAACAGGGCGACCTTGGCGACGTCGTCGGGCGTACCTCCGCGCCGCAGTGGAATCTGCTTGGCCCATTGTTCCTTGATCTCGTCCGACAACGCGTTGGTCATGTCGGTGATAATGAAGCCCGGGGCGATCGCGTTGGCGCGGATTCCTCGCGGGCCGAGCTCCTTGGCGATCGACTTGGCCAGACCGATCAGTCCGGCTTTCGATGCCGAGTAGTTGCACTGTCCCGCATTGCCCGATACGCCGACGACCGAAGCCATGTTGATGATGCTTCCGCTTTTCTGCTTCATCATCACGGGCGTGACGGCATGGATGAAGTTGAACGCCGACTTCAGGTTTACGTTGATGACCATGTCCCACTGCTGCTCGCTCATGCGCATCATCAGTCCGTCGCGCGTGATGCCGGCATTGTTGACCAGCACGTCGATCCGGCCGAAATCCTTGACGATCTGGGCTACCACGGCGGCCGTGTCCTCGAAATCGGCCGCGTTCGACGCGTATCCCTTAGCCTGAACGCCGAGGGCCTGCAGCTCCTTTTCGGTGTTCTGAAAGTTCTCGTCGACTTTCAGATCGGTGAAAACGACCGAGGCGCCTTCCTCCGCGAAACGCAGCGCGATCGCCTTGCCGATGCCGCGGGCGGCTCCGGTTACGACGGCGACTTTTCCTTCAAGTAGTTTCATCTGCTTGTATTTAAGTTAATGTATGGCTCTTTGTTTTCCGCTCCGAAGCGGGGCGCCATCGCTCCGTCTCCGGGCTGTCGTTGCGCTCCGCGTTTCCGGGACCGTCGCCGGCTTCGGAAATCCGGAGGCGAAGAGCTTCGCAAAGATAACAATTTATTTCGGCATCGGGAACCGCCCGCTGTGTTTTGTCGCTCTTTTTTACTACCTTTGAGCGTCCGTTTTACCGATCGGCACAACGTTTAAAACCCGTAAGATAATGACAAAGGATACCAAACTATTCGATCTGATCGAAAGCGAAAAGCGGCGGCAGATGCAAGGCATCGAGCTGATCGCCTCCGAGAATTTTGTAAGCGAACAGGTCATGCAGGCCATGGGCTCGGTGCTGACCAACAAATATGCGGAAGGATATCCCGGAGCGCGTTATTACGGCGGCTGCGAGGTCGTCGATCGGGTCGAGCAGCTGGCTATCGACCGCCTGTGCGAGCTCTACGGAGCCAAGTATGCCAACGTGCAGCCTCATTCGGGCGCTCAGGCCAATATGGCCGTATTTTTCACGGTGCTCAAGCCCGGCGATACGTTCATGGGGCTCGATTTGTCGCACGGCGGCCATCTGTCGCACGGTTCGCCGGTCAATACGTCCGGCATTCTCTATCATGCCGGGGGGTATAAGCTCGACGAGCGTACCGGTCGGATCGACTACGATGCGATGGAAAAGCTCGCATAGGAACACAAACCCAAGATGATTATCGGCGGAGCTTCGGCTTACAGCCGCGAGTGGGACTACAAGCGCATGCGCGAGATCGCCGACCGCGTCGGCGCGTTGCTGATGGTCGATATGGCCCATACGGCCGGCCTGATCGCCGCCGGACTGCTCGACAATCCGGTCAAGTATGCGCATATCGTCACCTCGACCACGCACAAGACGTTGCGCGGGCCGCGCGGGGGCGTGATCCTGATGGGCGAGGATTTCGACAATCCGTGGGGCGTCAAGACGCCGAAGGGCGAGATCAAGAAAATGTCCGCCATGCTCAACTCGGCGGTTTTCCCCGGCATTCAGGGCGGGCCGCTGGAGCATGTGATCGCGGCCAAGGCCGTCGCGTTCGGCGAGGCGCTCGATCCTTCGTACAAGGAGTACCAGAAGCAGGTGCGCAAGAACGCTCAGGCGATGGCCGAGGCGTTTGCCGCGCGCGGCTATAAGATCGTTTCGGGCGGTACCGACAATCACCTGATGCTGATCGATCTGCGGACGAAGTTCCCCGATCTGACGGGCAAGCAGGCCGAAAAAGCCCTCGTGCAGGCCGATATCACGACGAACAAGAACATGGTTCCGTTCGACAGCCGCTCGCCGTTCCAGACGTCGGGCATCCGTGTCGGTACGCCGGCCATTACGACCCGGGGACTGAAAGAGGACCGGATGGAGACGATCGTATCGCTGATCGACCGCGTGCTCTCGGATATCGATAACGAAACGGAAATCGCTGCCGTCCGCAAGGAGGTGAACGATCTGATGGCGAATTATCCGCTGTTCGCTTGGTAAGAGCTTCCGAAAAACGTATAAGTCGTCGCCGTGTCTCGTTGAGGGGCACGGCGACGATGTTTGAGAGCGTAGGTTTTTTTTGCGGCGGACTGTCGGATTGTGTGTCCGGCAGGCAAACGCTTCCGACTTGTCGACCGTTGCACCGCTTACGCTCCCTACATGGTCGGCTTTCGGCAGCATGTCACGGCTCACGAGATTGACGAAAAGTCTTTTCGCCTTCTTTATGCCTTGATTGGTGTGATGACTCTTGCTCAGGCTGACCGGTATCCGGTCATGGCCGATAACTCCCGTGTGTTCCACTGCGAGTTGGTTCGCTTTTCTTTCGATCTCCGCCCCGGCAACCGTCGTCGGTTCGGGATAGAGCGCCAACGGATTCCCGAGATTTTTCTTGTTCGTTTCCATTATATCGGGTTGAACGGTGTTTTCCTTGACAGTCGCGCGTGTTCAGACATATCGATGGCGTGGGGCAGGCAGGTCTTGCATGGGACTGGCCATGACTTGCCCGTCTATGATCGTGGGGTGATTCGCCGGTGTCGCCGGTCGCATGACGACCGCCCGATAACTTTCGGTTATGGCGTATAAGAATTTGGTCGTTCGGAGTTTGCTCCGAATGTCGTTTCTTTGTCCCCGGTTCATTGACGTAAAAACGTTCCGGATGATGAAAATGAGTGAAGAAAGGGGCAATATGCTGCACGGCGTTCTGTTGATCGCTCTGTTCTCCTGCGCAGCGTTCTATATCGGCGATTTTCCTTGGGTCAAAAGCCTTTCGTTCAGCCCGATGATCGTGGGCATCATGCTGGGCATGCTCTATGCGAACAGTCTGCGCAACCGGTTGCCGGCTACGTGGGTTCCCGGCATTCTGTTCTGCTCGAAGCGCGTTTTGCGGCTGGGTATCGTTCTGTACGGTTTCCGGCTGACTTTTCAGGACGTGCTGGCCGTGGGCGCTCCGGCCCTGCTGATCGATGCGGTCGTCGTGACCGTCACGATTTGCGGAGGGGTCCTGTTGGGACGGCTGCTGAAGATGGATCGGGGCATTGCGCTGCTCACGTCGGTCGGTAGCGGTATCTGCGGAGCCGCCGCCGTGCTCGGCGCCGAGTCGACGATCCGCGCCAGACCCTATAAAACGGCCGTAGCCGTTTCGACGGTCGTGATCTTCGGGACGATCTCGATGTTTCTCTATCCGGTTCTCTATCGTCACGGTATCGTTTCGCTGACTCCGGAGCAGATGGGCATTTACACCGGAGCCACGCTGCACGAGGTCGCTCATGTGGTGGGGGCGGGAAACGCGATGAACGGGGAGATATCCGATGCGGCGATCATCGTCAAAATGATCCGCGTGATGATGCTGGTGCCCGTGCTGCTGACGATAAGCTATTCTATTTCGGTTGCGAGAGCCCGGCGGCGTCGGCTTGCGGACAGGCGGTCCTGCGGCGGCGTGACTCGGCGGATCGCCGTGCCGTGGTTCGCGCTCGGGTTTCTGGCGGTGATAGGCTTCAATTCGTTCGGCCTGTTAGGGGAGGCGACCGTGTCGTTCATCCATTCGCTGGACACTTTTCTGCTGACGATGGCCATGACCGCTTTGGGAGCCGAGACCAGTATCGAAAAGTTCAAAAAGGCGGGCGCCAAGCCTTTCGTGCTCTCGTTGCTTCTGTTCGTGTGGCTTGTGGGGGGAGGGTGGCTGCTGGTCAAATACATGGCTCCCGCATTGATGTAGGGGCGAGCGATTCTCGTGTTAGCCGGGCGTAAACCGGGAGATTCGGCAATTCTTCTGGCATTCCGTCGCCGTCCGTAACAGGTTTTTTCGGAGACCTCGACCGACGGCGAGTCGCTTCGATCCGGCATGGCGCTTCCCCCGGAACGTCCGGTTTTGCTCCGGCGGGCCGGTTCTTGTGCGACTGTTCTCGCTCTCTCCGTTCTTTCTGCTGTCCTCACTCTATCCCGCTGTCCTTGCTCTTTGCGTTTTCCTCCGTTCACCTTCATTCCCTTTATTCTCGCATTGTCTCGAGAGGAGTTGTACTGCCCGACTTATTTATTTATAACAGCTTGGATCGCTACCATATCGGGATATGCCCTGTATCGGCTCTCGCAGTGTTCCGGTGCATGTTGTTTTGCCGTATCGGCATATGGCCGGGCTCCGTCGGGCTGTGATGTTTCTCCCGGACAGGCATTTCCTCCGAAGGAATCCGTCCGACCTTTGTCGGGCTTCGGTGTAAGAGGCATGCCTGACCCGAATCGATGGACGGTCCGTAGAACCCCGTTCAAAGACGACGAAGACCGCGGAAAATCAGCGGTCTTCGTCGGATTCGTATGCGTACGGTTTTATCGAACGGTCAATTGCTGGAATCCTCCGTGAAGCGGCTTGCGTTCCCCGTTCCATATCAATTCTCCCTCGACTCCCTCGGGCAGCGTGATTTCGGCCGACAGAGAACCTTTTTTGCCGACTCGGTATTTTACCGCGATGTCGCCGCGAGGGTGGGGCATCGTGCCCGAAACCTCCTTCAGCTTGCCGAGCGAGGGCTCGATGAGGATGCGCGAGAATCCCGGTCCGTCGCTGTCGATACCGAGGATCGTGCGGAAAAATTCGATGTTCGGGCTCGAGCCCCAAGCATGGCAATCCGAGCGCGACGGTTCGGGCTGTTCGGCCCAGGTCGAGAGGCCCAGTGCCATTTGGTCTTCCCACACCTGCATGTTGTCTAACAGTCGATCGCCCAGCCCGGCTTTTTTCAGCGCTTGGTTCAGATAGTAGCGGAAATAGATCGTCGTCTGCGTCAGCGTGGTGTCCGCCAGCGTGCGTTCCATGACGGCGCGCGCCTCGTCGCCTTCGACCGCTTCGTTCAGGATCGCCAGCACGTTGACATGCTGCGAATAGTTGCGCCGGTCGCGCGTGTCGGAGAACAGGCCGCGTTCGGCATCCCAATATTTCTCCTTGATCGTCCGCTTGATCGACGAGGCCGTTTCGCGGTAGCGTTTCCCGTACGAGGGTATACCGAAAGCCTCCTCCATGTCGGCGGCCGCTTCGAGTCCCATGACAAACAGCAGGTCTTGGAACGCGGAATTGCCGTCCTTCTCGCGGAAAGGCTCTCCCGCCTCGAAATTCGATGCCCAGTCGCCGAAAAACCAGTGCGGCACGAATGCGAGCGAGAAATCCTCTTTCAGAAAGCCTTCGTACCACGACAACACTCCCCGGTATGCCGGCAGAAGCGTTTTCAGGTATTCCTCCTCGCCCCGGTAGCGCCAATAGTCGTGTCCCATGCATATCCAATAGAGCGAGAACGACGAGATGAACTGGTGAATGCCCGACGGGTAGCGGCTCATCGTGATGCCGTCCGACACGATCGACTGGCGGCCCTGTTCGATGGCATTGCGCGCCATGTACCGGTCGCGCGTATTGTAGAGCGTAATGAGCGCCTGAATCCGCGTGTCGCCGAAATATTGCAACTGTTCGTAGTAGGGACAGTCCATGTAGGTCTCGTTCGCGCACAGGCGCGCCGTCCGCCAGCCGATGTCGAGCATGCGGTTCAGCTGCGGATGTCCCGGTGCGTCGAACGTTGATGCGCGCTCGAACGGATAGGCCGTGAACGTGCCGTACACGTCGCCGATTTCGAGCGGCTCGTCTTTCGTCTCGATCGTCAGCTGCACGTAACGCCACGTCCGCCACCAAAGCGACGTGAACAGCCGGTCGCTGCCGCCGTCGGGCAGAATGATGTCCTCGTATCCGACGAATTTCTTGCCTTCGATCTCGTCCCGGTTTCCTTTCGACAGCGGGGCGGTGTCCATATAGAGCGCTTCGGCGTATGCGACGGTGATCTGCGAGCCCCGTCCGCCGCTGAACAGCAGCGACAGATAGGCCGTAGTGAGCGAGTCGTTGTCGAGCAGGATGCGGGCTTTCGTGCGGGCCGGAACGGTGATCGAAGCGGCCGAGCGCGGAAAGGCGTCGGGAATCCGAGCGTTTTCCGATTGGCGCACGCGCGAGAAACGGTCCTCGGCGTACTCCATAGGCGGAATCGGAGTCGGGACGAGCAGCCGGCCCGGATAGTCTCGGGCGCCCTTGGCCGCGCCTTCCATACCGACGCGGGCCGCCGCCCAGGCGGAGTCGTCGTAGTCCGGTTGCTGCCAGCCCCATGGGTAGCGCGACGCGTCGACCCGCTCGCCGGGTCCGGCGGCGAAGTATCCGTAGACTCCGGTCGTGTGGGGGGCATAGGCGTCGTTACGCAGGCATTTCCAGCTGCCGTCCGTATTGGCGCCCTGCTCGTCGGGGCCGTTGCCCTGAACGATCAGTCCGGTCTGATTGAAGCTGATCTGCGCGATCGGCTTCCATTCGACGAAGTTCCACACTTCGGCGGCCAGCGTATTGTCGCCTTGCCGTAGCCAGGGCGACAGGTCGACCGTCTCGTAGTTCCAGTTGTAGATGTCGCCTCGGGCGGGACCCAGACTGACCAAATGTCCGTTGACGTAGAGCTTGTAGCGGTTGTCGGCCGATACGTGCACGACGTATCGTTCCGGTTTCGACGGCAGATTCAGCGTCTTGCGGAAGACATAGACGCCATAGGCGTTCAGCGGTTCTCCGGGGACGGAGATCCACCGCGCGTCCCATCGTCCTTCGGTCCAGCGGGGGGCGATGTCGCTTTGGCGGTAGCCTTCGAGGTGGATCTGGGCGCCGGCTGTCGCGGCCGCCAGCAGAGCGAGCGTAAGCAGAAACAGTTTTTTCATCGGTTCGGGTTCATTGGTTTCTCGGGTTCGTTTTCCTCGGCGCATGCGTCCAGCGCTTCGAGTAGCGGTCCGCGCACGGTTTTGGGCAGGCTTCCGGCCACCAGACGATACGAATCGACGACCCATTCGCGGATCAGTTTTTCCGGCAGGTCGCCGTCGATGCGTACCGTATTCCAGTGGCGTTTGTTCATGTGCCAGCCCGGCGTCACCTCGGCGTACCGCTCCCGGAGCGCGATCGCATGATCGGGATCGCACTTGACGTTGACGGCGCGACCGTCGGTCATGTCGGCGAGCAGGAACATTTTGCCCGCTACCTTGTAGACCAGCGTCGTCTCGTCGAAAGGGGTCGTTTCCTCGCTCTGAGGCAGAGACAGGCAGAGTTCGCGTACGTCGAGTATATCCATATGGACGCATTTATCGGACGTTCGGATAGTTCCCGCCCCTCGCTTTGCCGTTCGCGGTAAACCGTATGGGCCGGGCCAAATAGGTCCGAAAACAAAAATAGAAATAAAAACGGGATTTTGAAACGCGGCTTTGCTTCATTTCATTCGCTCCGTAATCGGTTCGGTCCTCTGCCGTATCGTTTCGGGGCCGGTTGCACGGGTTGTCCGCGACACGACCGCTTGCGGAGACCGTGTGCGGTTTTTGCAGGCTTTCCCTCCGTAAATTCGCGAGCGAGAAAGAAATACGCAATTACCCGTAGAGTTTAATAACCTAATTCAAAAAGCAATGAAAAAAATTATCTTAGCTCTGTCAGCCATCGCGCTGGTTGTTTCTTGTTCCCAGTCACGGAAGTGGACCGACAAGGAGAGGGACGAGGTCCGCAAAGTCGTGCGCGACCGCCATGACCGTTCGGCTATCCGCCACATGGAGGCGAAAAATTACACGAATCTCGAGGAATGCGTCGTGACGACGATCGAGGAGACGTATCCCGACTACAATCGCTTCGACAAACTGACCGGCAAGACCGATACGGTGGACGCCGTGATCGTCGACTGCCTCGGATTCACGATCGGTCCCAACTACGAGAATCTTCCGCTGCTGTTCCCCTACGACCAGTTGCAGCAGGCCGGTATTCTTCCCGCCGGTTTGTCGAACGATCAGGTCAAATCGTTCTACGGTTGTCTGACCGGCAAGATCAAGGAGTTGTACCGTACGCCCGATCTGTTCACCATCGCGCTGTTCGACGAGCCTGGAGTTCCGACCGAGGTAGCCGATGCGATGCAACAGTGCGCGTCGATGGTCGTCTCGCCGGCCGATCAGGCTAAGGCCGATGCCAAAGCCAAGGCCGATGCCAATAGCGCGCCTGCTCAGAACGGCAAGTAGTTGGAACGGTATCGAAAGATCGGAAACGAGGCTGCAGGTTCTGCCTGCAGCTTTTTTCTGTTCGGCGATCCGGATAGAAACGGTCCGGAGCAGACGATCGGAGAGCGTTCGGGCGCTTTCCCGAGACTCGTGGGGGAGGGCGGAAGTAAAGGCACGGACTCCGATCTTACATTCTGGGGCGACGCCAATCGACCGTGCAGGGTAAGTCGAAGCCCGTGCTGTGCACAAGCTTCAACTGTCTATTTTCCTGCTCTATCGGGTGAATGGCGTCTTTCAGAATTGGAATAAACAGTTCGAGCTTAAATCTCGCGTATGTCTGTATTCGGTTATCTCATCCGTTCATATCGTGCAAAGGTAATCAAAACGATTTTTCGCACAAAGAGCAACGGCGAATATCGACAACATAAGATATCAGGGAACGCCTGCGGCCGGATTGCGGAGATCCGGGGTATGCAGGCGCTCTATCCGGCAGCGGTCGTATCCGTGCAGATAGCAGAAGTCCCTGATCTCGTCTCCTTTCGCTTTGCGCACGTAACGATATTCGTCCGGAAGGTATTCTTCGTAGCGGAGGCCGCACGGCCGATGCTGGACCGCCTCGAGTTTGATTTTCCCTCGGTCCATGCAGTCGAACAGACCGTACAGGCCGCATTCGGGCCTATCTTTCCTGGATTCGGTGAACAGATACACCGTACCCGGCTCGAAACGGAATCGGTTCACTCTCCGCATGGCTCGTCGGAATGGACTGTTTCGCGGACGGCCTCGTCCTGACCGAGCGGCGAGGTGTCGATCTTCCGGGCCCGCAGAAAGGTCTTGTAGGTGATGCCGAATCGCGGCTCGACGTGGCGACGGTATACCGCGCTCAGGTTCCGGTCCTGTCTTCCTGGTTCGTAATGCCGGGAAACGATTCGTTGTATTTCCCGCGCTCGTTTCAAGTACGATGTCTGATGTTTCATAGGTTTTGATTTTAAACGGTTAGTAAATTTATTACGAACGGATGCCTGAATTTCGGAACTCCGGTGCTTTTCGAGAAATAGTTATGTCAAAAAAGCCATAGTTTCTTGGGCTTTGCGACTATGCCGGGACCGGATACGGAAATCCTCGGCCTGTTTTCGGTTCATGTTTCTTTAGGGGACTCTTTCGTCCGGGGCACGCGGCGGCTTTTGTACGATGAAGTGATTTGAACTTTTTGTTTTCGTGAATTTTTCAATGATTAAAAGTGTAGAAAAATAAGATTGTTAAATAGTTTTTCGATTGGAAGCAGCCGTGTCAAATCGGTCGAATACCGTCCTGATGCCGGCTTTTCCAAGGTCTTTGAACATAGTGCGATGATCCTTTCAATGTTGTGTATATCACGGTATTTTCCTGATGTCTAGGGGGATACATGACCAACAGAAGCTCTTGCCTGTCCGTTAGATAGAGGGCATTGGTCGTTTCCTGTTTCTGATTCCTTAGAGTATCCGACCATTTCACAGCCCCGGAGTGCAGTCGTGTGGCTTCCGTCCGGATCAACACTGGGCATATCCGATTCCGTACGGTATCTGTCAAGCCGGTGAGGCGACATGGATTTCCACTGACCCGTCTTGCTCCGTTTATATAACGATGGGACGCGGTACCATATGTCAGCACCTTACTGCTAAACAGTGCTCATTGACAACCCGTCTTGAATTTATACAAAATAGCGTTTACCGCTTCAATGAAGCGACTTTGAGTGACATAACCACGTTTGTCACGGAAAGGTAGGGCGATATCTCATTTTTATCGTATCTTTATCAAATGTGTAGATCGGACTTTTTTATATGAGTTTGGTTACTCGCATATACAATGATTAATTCAATTTGTACGCATATTGATACGTATTTAAGAATCCACATAAGCTTAGTCGCTTCACTGCAAGCGTCAAAATATAGTAACTCTAGACAAAAACCTTGTGAAATTATGGCAATATCCCGTTTTTGGAATCAACTGTATTCCGCCATCGTATTTCTTTTGGTCTGTGGGATGGTTTCCACTCTTTCTGCCAAACCCAATCAAAAAAAACTTCCGCAAACAGGAAAAGCTATTTTGCACTTTCGCCCGGAAGGAATGAAAGCCGGAGACGTAATTCCCTTTTTCTGGAAAGGGTCTTATCACCTTTTCTATTTAGAAGGCCCAGATTGGGGGCATATCGTTAGCCAAGATCTTTTGCATTGGCAAGAACTTCCCAAGGCTTTAGTGAAAGGGGCCGATCCCCAAGGGCCGGACTGGGAAAGTATCTGGACCGGAAGTATTGTCGAACATAACGGCACATTCTTTCTTTTCTACACCGGTAAGAATAGCAATGATCCGCTCGGAGACCAAAAGGTCATGCAGGCCAGAAGTACTGATCTGATTCATTGGGAAAAACATCCGGAGTATACTTTTTACGCCGATGGGAAGATCTACTGGAACAAAACCATAAACGGAGCGATCGACAACAAACAGATTTATCATCATCAAGCATTCAGGGATCCGCATGTGGTGTGGAATCCCAAAGAGAAGATTTGGTGGCTTGCCTTGCACTCTGTTTCGACAGACGGCTCTTCTCCGAACGTCGGACTTTACACCTCTACCGACCTGACCCGCTGGACACCCCATACTCCTCTTATTATCTATCCAAACTCTGTTTCAGGAGATTGTCCGGACGTATTCGCGTTGGACGATCTATGGAACGTCAATTGTGCCGACTATCACTATATGCAGGTCGATAAGACAGGAACACTCAACCCGAAAATACGCCCATACGATTGTGGCGATCTTCGCGTTGCCAAAACCATGTACGATGGGAAACGCCGCATTCTGATCGGATGGATCGGCGATTATAAGGACTCTTCTGATAATGGGAGCTATGAATGGGGCGGCAGCCTCAGTATGCCTCGCGAACTATATGCTGACGAAAACAATCAATTATGCCAGCGTCCTGTTAAAGAGGTATTACGCCTATTCTCCGAAACGAAATTTCAGGCAAAGAATGTAGATTTGAACACTGCTATATCTACTCCCCAAAATTATCTGCTTACAGCCACATTGGACCCCGACACAACACGACCTGTGGCTACTATAAATTTTCGAGAATCTGCCGACGGTGACGAGGCCTATCGATTAACTATCGATTTTAACACCCAAGAAATCAGTATCGGTAGCAAATACAAAACATATAAACGAAGTTGCGATTTCGATCCTCTGAAACCGTTGCGTGTACAACTCTTTATCGACGGAACGATTGCCGAGTGCTTTATTGACGATGCCTATTGTTTCACTATGCGCATCTACGATTTGACCGAAGGCAATCTCTCTTTTTTATCTACATCTCCGGAACTAACCGTCGAAAAAGTTTCTGTTAAAACAATACGATAATCTATATACAACCCAAGAGAGAGCCGGAAGAATAATCTAATCTATCCGGTTCTCTTTTTATTGTCTGTTAATCAATTATTCTCCAAAAACCATATTGTCGTAATCGTCCTTTGCGCCAACAATGATCGAATTAAATTCGCGTTGTCCGGTATCTGCAGGTATCAAGTGACTGCAAATCTCATTCTCTTTCAGGTCTTCCAACGGATCGACTTTTCCGAAGATTGCAGCTGCATTCAGTACTTCCGTTATCTTCAGGTGCGATGCCCGACATAAAGCTGCTTGTCTGCCATGCTGCCCGCGTAATACTATGAAGTACTTGATTCGAAGAAGATGGAATAATTCGCGCATTTGCATGAGTTTCAAATCTTCCCGTTTAAGCATCGAATTCTCATTGCGCAACTTACGCAATATAACGATTATACCCGGTTTCATTACTTCGAATCTCCCGTATCCGTTATAATAGCCTTGTCGTAAAGTTCATCGTTGAAATTCAGACCCCTGCTTGTCGACGATCTATTCCTCCATCAAACGCGTATCTCCCGGATCTCCGATTTTCACATTGTTCTTCATCTGAATGTTTGCAGGGAAAGTCTCTGCCTTTTTCGCGCAAGGCCTTCCGCCTCGCTGCGAGACGCCGAGGCGGATATCAGAATATGGATTCAGTGAACACCTACGTACAAAGCAAAAACGGCTCGGATCGTCGTCGGCTTTTTGCTCTTCGCGGTCGCGGCGGTCGTTTCCTTTTGGAATGCGCTCCGAGCTTGGGCCGGATCGGATTATTGGCCGGTATGCTTTGCGGGGAGTGCTCCCATGAGCTTGGCCCGTTTGTCTTTTCTCCGTTCGGGGGGCCTCTCGCGGGTCCGGCGCCCTCAGACGCCCTGTCGCTTGTATATCGTTCCGTCTTTGACGATCAGCAGAAAGTTTTTCTCCGGCTCGGTCAGCAGTTCGATATTCTCCAGCGGGTTGCCGTCGACGAGCAACAGATCGGCCAAGGCGTCCGTCTCGATCGTTCCGAGCGGGCCCGGATAGGGATTCCTGCGGCCCGACAGGGCGAGCAGCTCCGCGTTGTCGCGGGTTACCATTTTCAATATCTCGTAGTTCGAGAACCAGCGGGCCAGCTTGGCGATTCCTCGGTTCTGGTCCTTGGCTTTGGCCGGGTTGAACAGCAGGTCGGTTCCCCATGCGAGCCTGACGCCGTACTTTTTTGCGAGCTTGTACGTATTGTCCGTGCCGGCGACGATCATCTCGTGCTTGCGCTGCTGTTCCTCGCTCGGGTAGGCGTTGTCGTCGGCCGTGAACGGCTGCATGCTGAGCCATACGCCGTTGTCGGCGATCATTTTCATCGTCTCCTCGTCGATCAAGTGTCCGTGCTCGATGCTTTTCACTCCGGCTCGGATCGCCTGCCTGATTCCCTCGGGGACGTAAACGTGCACCATGACGTATGTGCCGGCGTTTTCGGCCGCATGGACCGCCGTCCGGACCTCCTCCTCGAAGAACTGGACGTCCTCGAGCCGGTCGTACAGCGAGGCGGCGCCGCCGCCTACCATCAGCTTGATCTGGCTGGCGCCCAGTCTCAGGTTGTTTCTTGCGGCGACGGCGACGGCGTCCGGACCGTCGGCGATCGTCGCCGCTCCGATCATTTCGGTGTGGGTCGGATCGCAGCACTCGAACGGCCGGGGAATGTCATAGACGGCCCGGAAGTCGCCGTGACCGCCCGTCTGCGAAATCATCGAGCCGCTGGGGAATATCCGGGGGCCGGCGACGATTCCCTCGTCGATCGCGCGCTTCAGGCCGAAGACCGGTCCTCCGGCGTCCCGGATCGTGGTGAATCCCCGCAGCAGTGTTCGTTCGGCTTCGCGTCCGGCCTTCAGTTGCGTGTAGGACTCGTCGGCCGTCATCAGGTCCATCGTCGTGTTCGGGGCGAGAAAGGCATGCCAATGCGCGTCGATCAGTCCCGGCATCAGGTACTTTCCTTGACCGTCGATCACCTCGACCGGCCGGTCCCGATCAGAACCGATCGGTTCTGTCGAGACCGTTCGAATCCGGTTGCCGTCGATCCGGACGCTTCCCCGGACGGTGCTTTCTTCTTTGCCGTTGAATATGACGACGTTGTTCAGTATGATGCTCTTCGTTTCCCGAGCGGTTCGTTGCGGAGTCATGGCTGTCGGTCGTTTTACGCTATTCCTTACAGCATATCGTGTGCCATGTGTCGGACGAAAAGAGGGGAAAGGCGTCTTGCCGCATATCGCTCGGACGCTGACCGCAAGAGGTCTGGGCGATAAAAAAAGCCGCAGAGGGAATCTGCGGCTTTTTTCGGATGAAAAATAGAAAAAATCAGTATCTTTTTATAAATACAGAATCTTATCCTATTACGGAAACGTTCACGGCCTGCTCGCCCTTCTTGCCTTCGCTCACTTCGAACTCGACGTTCTGGCCTTCTTCCAAACCGCGGAACCCTTCCTTGTTAATACCCGTGTAGTGTACGAAAATGTCACTACCTGCTTCGGTCGTGATAAAGCCATAACCTTTGGCCGAATCAAACCACTTTACTGTACCTTTCATAAAAGTTGAATTAGAATAACATTGCAAAGAAAATCAAAAAGTCCGGAAATCCAATAGAAAAAGAGTTTTTATTTTCATAAAACCGTCGGTCTCCGCCCCCTTGTCCTCACGGACGGATGCGGTCTTTCCCGCCGGCTGTTCCATATGGGAAATATGGGAGTCCGAATCCTTCGGCGATTTCCGCTCGGATCGTCCTGCCCGGCTTTATTCCGCTTGGGATTTCCTGTTATCTTTCCGCTTCGGAGACGGGCGGCTGCAGGCTTCCCGATGCCGGCCCGGACAACTCGTTCGCTCTCCTTTTGAGCGCGGCTTCCGTTTCCGGCTCCGGTTCCAGCCGAAGCGCCGTGCCGTAATAGTTTTCAAAAAATCCGGTCAGTCTGCCGAGGAAGTGTTCCGTCGTTTCCTGCTCTCCGGTCAGCGTGGCCAGATTCATGACCGGACTCGGAACCGACGCGACTTTCCGACCGCGCTTCGAGACGTCTCCGCGAAGCGCTCTGTCCAGCGCGCCGAGGTCCGTTCGGTGCAGCAGCGTGCCGTGGAAAAGTATCCGCGTACGTGCGACATGCGAGGCGGTCCCCGAGATTTTGTAGCCGCCGACAAGCAGCTCCTTGCGTTCTCCCGAGACGGCCTCGACGCCGAGCGGTCGCAGCGCGTCGATGATCGGCGTGGCGAAATCGCGGTCCAGAACGGGCCTTTCGTCCTTGTCTACGATAAAAGCGTAATTGATGTTTCCGTAGTCATGGTAGACGGTTCCGCCTCCCGAAAGGCGCCGGACTATCTCGATGCCGTGCCGCAGACAGTAATCGGTGTCTACCTCCGCTTCGATCCGCTGGTTGCGTCCGACGATGACCGACGGCCGGTTGATATAGAAGAGCAGAACGTCCCCTAAGGGACGTTCTGTCAACAGATGCTCCTC
>ERZ827516.1877-NODE-1877-length-17170-cov-3.002746_pt1 | contig 17170 bp, 16 predicted proteins | sample MGYA00519703_ERZ827516 | MGnify/ENA primary metagenome ERZ827516 (study PRJEB31778, sample SAMEA3449337) | human gut metagenome | biome: human gut; feature: human-associated habitat; material: faeces | place: United Kingdom | collected 2010/2012 ...
TCTACCACGCACAGATATTTATCGTCCGGTGTGATCATCGCACAGGTGACACGCGGGCGGAAATTTCGCTCTGCAACGCTGCCGAGTCCCTGATGGAAAATGCCGTCGAGCACTTCTCCAAGACTTCCGTCTTCTTTGATACGCACCACTGTGATCTTGCCGTCATGGTAGCCGCAAACAAAAAGGAATTTTCCTTCTTTGTCTGTTGAAAGGAAACATCCTCTCATACCGTCAATACCGACTTTGTTGATTGGTTCCAGTCCGCCGTCCTCTTTGATCTTCAGGACTTCAACACCTTCATCTGCAATCGAATACAGATATTTTCCATTGTTGGATTTTGCCACATGAGATGCGTTATTTACCGGAACGACTTCGCGTTCTGTCATGTAACCATTTTCTACGTCAAGGCGCTTCAGCAGACAAAGAGCCATAAAGTGGCCTACATGAAGGCTGTCTGCGGTCGGGTCAAATCCAATATAGAATACGGCCTTTCCCTCATTCACCATTTTTTTGATTTCTTCTTCGTTTGTTACCTGGGCAATTAAGCCTCTGGCAATCAGTTCTTCGTAGATCTGCATTGTCTTCTCTCCTTTACTGTTTTTATTTTACCATATTTTTTTTGATTTGTTAAGACAAATTAAAACATTTTGCACAAAAAAGATATTGCAATTTTTTATCGATACGTGTATGATATTTTTTGGAAGCAAAGAGGTCACTGCGTAAGCACTCTGCGCTATATCCGGCAAGATGCCCGATGTTCGCGGAAAGCACTGCAGACGGCCTTTTTTTGTTGTAAGATTAGGAGGTGCTTCACTAAAAAACAAACTCAGACTGGAGGTATAAAGCATGAGCAACAAGCTGATTGATTTTATCAACATTTCAAAATCCTACGGTACACAGACCGTTCTGGATGATCTGAACCTTTATATCCGTGAAAATGAATTTCTGACCCTGCTTGGTCCAAGCGGCTGCGGCAAAACAACGACGCTTCGTATTCTGGGCGGATTTGAAACTCCCGACTGCGGTCAGGTAATCTTTGACGGTGAAGATATTACGAATCTTCCGCCTAATAAAAGGCAGCTGAATACCGTTTTTCAGAAATATGCACTGTTTACCCACATGACTATTGCCGAAAATATTGCGTTTGGCCTGAAGATCAAGAAAAAAAGCAAACAGTATATTTATGATAAGATCAAGTATGCCTTAAAGCTTGTCAATCTGGACGGATATGAAAACCGTATGCCGGATTCTTTAAGCGGCGGCCAGCAACAGCGTATTGCGATTGCCCGTGCGATTGTAAATGAACCGAAAGTACTTCTTCTGGATGAACCGCTCGGTGCCCTGGATCTGAAACTGCGTCAGGATATGCAGTATGAACTGATCCGCCTCAAAAACGAACTTGGCATTACTTTTATTTATGTAACACACGATCAGGAAGAGGCACTTACCATGTCTGACACGATCGTGGTTATGAATCAGGGCTATATTCAGCAGATTGGCACGCCGGAGCGTATTTACAATGAACCGGAAAATGCTTTTGTCGCTGACTTTATCGGTGAGAGCAACATCATTCCGAGCCTGATGTTAAAAGACCGTCTGGTAAAAATACTCGGCGTTCCGTTTGCCTGCGTGGACGAAGGATTCGGACAGAACAAACCGGTCGATGTCGTGATCCGTCCGGAAGATATCTGCCTTCGCAAACCGGGTGAAGGAAGCATTGACGGTGTTGTCACGCATCTGATCTTCAAAGGCGTTCATTATGAAATGGAAGTCCGTGCAAATGAATACGACTGGCTGGTGCACAGCACCAAGATGTTCCCGGTCGGCACACAGGTTTCCATCCATGTAGATCCTTTTGATATCCAGATCATGAAAAAACCGGAATCTGAAGATGAGGAGGCCGTCAACATTGAAGAATAAACGTTATCTTGCAGGGCCGTACCTGTTCTGGTCGATTTCTTTTGTCGTGATCCCTCTGCTGGTGGTCTTCTACTATGCCATGACAAATGATGAAGGCAGTATCACTTTTGCAAACCTTGCCCAGATCACCACACAGGAAAATTTAAAGGCACTTGGCATGTCACTGCTCCTCTCTTTCGTGAGTACAGCGATCTGTCTGCTGCTTGCCTATCCGCTTGCCATGATCTTAAGCAGCAAGAATGTCAATCAGTCCAGTTTTATCGTGCTGATTTTCATTCTTCCGATGTGGATGAATTTCCTGCTCCGCACCATGGCATGGCAGACGCTTCTGGAAAAAAACGGTGTGATCAACAGCATCCTTTCTTTTGTGCATCTCCCGGCACTGGAGATCATCAACACTCCGGGGGCGATCATTCTTGGCATGGTTTACAATTTTCTGCCTTTTATGGTGCTGCCGATCTACAATGTACTGATCAAGATTGACCGTGATGTCATCAATGCAGCAAGAGACCTTGGAGCAAGCTCTTCTTATACCTTTTTAAAAATCATACTGCCGCTGAGCATCCCCGGCATCATCAGCGGCATTACGATGGTATTTGTACCGGCTCTGACAACTTTCGTTATTTCCGATCTTCTCGGCGGAGGCAAGATCCTGCTGATCGGCAATGTCATCGAACAGTCTTTCAAGCAAAACAGCAACTGGCACGTCGGAAGCGGACTTTCCATGGTCCTGATGGTATTTATCATTGCCAGCATGGCACTGGTAGCAAAATATGACAAAGAAGGGGAGGGCTCTTCGTTTTGATAAAGAAATATCTCGAAAAAATATATCTTTTCCTGATCTTCATCCTGCTCTACGCACCGATCCTCACTCTGATTGTGCTGTCTTTCAATAATTCAAAGACCAGGGCAAAATGGGGCGGATTTACTCTGAAATGGTACAGCAGCCTTTTTCAGAATGAACAGATCATGAATGCACTTTACACCACTTTGATCATCTCCCTGCTCGCAGCCGTGATCGCAACCGTGATCGGAACAGCCGCAGCGATCGCGATCCATGGCATGAAACAGAAATGGCGTACTTTATATTCCGGGCTGACCAACATCCCGATGATGAATGCAGAGATCGTGATGGGTGTTTCTCTGATGCTTTTATTTATTGCCTTTCACGTTACGCTTGGATTTGGAACAATCCTGATCGCCCATATCACGTTCAATATACCTTATGTCATACTGAGTGTGGCACCGAAACTGCGACAGACGAGCCGACGTACTTATGAAGCGGCACTGGATCTTGGGGCTTCTCCTCTTTATGCCTTTTTTAAAGTGACGTTTCCTGACATTCTGCCGGGTGTGCTCTCCGGTTTTATGCTGGCGTTTACCATGTCACTGGATGATTTTGTGATCACACATTTTACAAAAGGTCCCGGTGTGGATACCCTTTCTACCAAAATCTATTCAGAAGTGCGTAAGGGCATCAAACCGGAAATGTACGCACTTTCGACCCTGCTGTTTGTTACGGTTCTGGTACTTCTGATCCTGGTCAACGTATCACCGAAAAAGGACGCAGAGACAGCGGCAACCAGAAAACACGTCCGCCGCCGTTCCAGAGCCGGCAGGATCCTGATCAAACGTGTGATCCCTGTCGCGATCTGCCTGGTATTTGTCGGAGGCGGTATTTACTATGCTTCCAAGGGTCAGATGCTGACAAAAGAAAAACTGATCGTCTACAACTGGGGCGAATACATGGATCCGGATGTCATCACCCTGTTTGAAGAAGAAACCGGCATTGATGTTGTATATGAAGAATTTGAGACAAACGAGATCATGTATCCGAAGATCAGTTCCGGTGCCATTGCCTATGATCTGGTATGTCCTTCAGACTATATGATCCAGAGAATGAGGGAGAATGACCTGCTCGCCGAAATCAATTTTGACAATATTCCGAATATCAAAAACATCGGCAAAGACTATCTGGAACGTTCAAAAGAGTTTGATCCGGAAAACAAATACTCGGTTCCGTACTGCTGGGGTACCGTTGGTATCCTCTATAATAAGACCATGGTAGATGAGCCGATCGACAGCTGGAGTGTTCTGTGGGATGAGAAATACAAAGACAACATCCTGATGCAGGATTCCGTCCGTGACGCATTTGGCGTGGCACTCAAATACCTCGGCTACTCCTTAAATTCCACGGATCTGGATGAACTGAACGAAGCTAAAGACCTGCTGACCCGCCAGAAACCACTGGTACAGGCATATGTCATCGATCAGGTCCGTGACAAAATGATCGGAAATGAAGCAGCGATCGGTGTCATTTATTCCGGTGAAGCCATCTACACCCAGCAGGAAAACCCGAATCTGGAGTACGTGATCCCGAAAGAGGGAAGCAATCTCTGGATCGATTCCTGGGTGATCCCGAAAAATGCCGAGCACAAGGAAAATGCTGAGAAATTTATCAACTTCCTCTGCCGCCCGGATATCGCCCTGATGAATTTTGAATACATTACCTACTCAACGCCAAACACCGCAGCACGCGAACTGATCGAGGATGAAAGCATCCGCAACAGCAAGATCGCTTTCCCGGATCTTTCCACTGTACCAAATCTGGAAACGTTTCAGTATCTTGGCACAAAGAACGATGAGGTGTATAATGAACTTTGGAATAAAGTAAAATCAAAATAACCTGGAGGTATATACTATGAGTTTTAAAAAGATCAAACCAGAAGAACTTCAGAAAAATCCATTTCAGATGATTGGAAAAGAATGGCTGCTCGTAACAGCCGAAAAAGACGGAAAAGCAAACACCATGACTGCTTCCTGGGGCGGTGTCGGTGTGATGTGGGGCAGAAACGTGGCCTTTATCGTGATCCGTCCGCAACGTTATACAAAAGAATTTATCGACGCTTCCGATAAGCTTTCTCTCTCTGTTCTTGATGAAGAGTACCGCAAGACACTCAGCTATCTTGGCTCCGTATCCGGAAGAGACGAAGACAAGATTGGCAAAAGCGGCCTTACCGTAGCTCACACGGACGATGTTCCGTATTTTGCCGAAGCAAATACCGTGATCACAGGCAAAAAACTCTATGCACAGGAATACAGACCAGAATGCTTTATCGATTCATCTCTTGACGAAAAATGGTATCCTCAGAAAGATTATCATACCATGTACATTCTGGAGATTGAAAAAATACTGGTCCGTGAATAAAACATTTGTACAATCTTGCATAATTGTTCATAGAAAAAGTGACAGATTTCGATTGTGAATCTGTCACTTTTTCTATAATATGTGACACCATGATGCCAGTTCAAAAGACCGTTTAACCAGGTATCTTTTTATGCAAAGAATTTTGTATAATATCCCATCACAAAGATAAACAGGACGATCAGCGGCAAAATGTATTTCACATAAAACGCGATCTGTCTTGGGAATTTCATACCTTTTCCGGTATTCGTCTCTTTGAGGAAATTCTCATATCCCCATCCAGGCTTCGTCGTACAGAACAGCAGGTAGACAAGACTTCCAAGTGGCAGCAGATTGTTGCTGACAATAAAGTCCTCCAGATCCAGGATCGTGCTTCCAGCTCCAAGTGGTGTGATACCGCTCCATACATTATAGCCAAGCACGCATGGCATAGAAAGAACCAGTACACCGACCAGATTGATCAAAACCGCCTTTTTGCGATCCCATCCTTTCAGATCCATAGTAAAAGAAATGATATTTTCAAAAACGGCGATAACCGTAGATAAGGATGCAAATGTCATAAACAGAAAGAATAATGTACCCCACAATCTTCCTCCTGCCATGGCGTTAAATACATTCGGCAGTGTGATAAAGATCAGGCTCGGGCCGCTGTCCGGCTGCACATTGTAGGCAAAACAGGACGGAAAAATGATCAGTCCTGACATCAGTGCCACAAAGGTATCCAGCACACAGATGCTGACTGCCTCGCCTGTCAGGGCACGCTCTTTTCCAATGTAGCTTCCAAAGATAGCCAGTGCCCCGATTCCGATACTGAGTGTAAAGAATGCCTGTCCCATCGCAGCATAGACCACTTCACCGATCCCAGCTTCTTTTACTTTTCCGAAATCTGGATACAGATAGAACTTCAGTCCTTCCTGTCCGCCCGGAAGCAGGACCGAACGAACTGCCAGAACGACCATCAGGGAGAGCAGACATACCATCATCACTTTTGTGATACGCTCCACACCTTTCTGAAGACCTTTTGCACAAATGCCGAAGCAAAGCAAAACAGCGATCGCCATAAATACCGTCATCAGTACCGGCTGTCCGAGCATATGACTGAAGGCCTCCCCTACCTGATCGGAATTTAAGCCATCAAACTGTCCCGTTGCCATCTTCACAAAATACAGGATCATCCATCCGGCGATCGTTGTGTAGAACATCATCAGCAAATAATTTCCGGCGATCGCACCATATTTATACAAGTGCCATTTCGTTCCTTTCGGCTCCAGAACATCAAACGAACAGGCTGCACTTTTCTGACTCGCACGTCCGACCGCAAACTCAGCTACCATGACCGGCAGACCGAGGATCAGAAGAAACGCCAGGTAGATCAGTACAAACGCCGCTCCTCCGTACTTTCCAACAATGTACGGAAACCTCCATACATTTCCAAGACCGATGGCACACCCTGCCGATATCAAGATAAAACCAAGTCTTGAACCAAACTTCTCTCGTTCCATTTCTTACTTTTTCCTTTCTTTTTCATCTTTTCTTTGACAAGCAAAAATTTGTGCCCTATACTCTTCTTTAGTTTTACAAAAAGTAACTCTGAAAGGATTTTCTATGACACGTACATTTGTTTACTCCATATCTGCCGAAGAATCCGGCACAAAAATAACGGATTACCTGAGAAATCACGGCTATTCCCGCCACATTCTGACCTGTCTGAAGCATACCGACGACACAGTTCTTGTAAACGGTTTAGGCGTTTATATGAACTATGTCCTTCAGCCGGATGACCGGCTGACCATTGTGATACCGGAAGAAACACCGTCGGAACATATCGTTCCTGTAAACCTTCCTTTTCCGGTTGTCTATGAAGATGAAGATCTGATGATCATCAATAAACCATCGGATATGCCGATCCATCCATCGATCCATAATTATGAGAATACACTCGCCAACGCTGCTGCCTGGTATTTTGGGCAAAAAGGAGAAAACTTTGTTTATCGCTGCATCAACCGATTGGACCGTGATACCACCGGACTTCTGATCCTGGCCAAAAACCGTTTAAGCGGTGCCCTGCTCTCCAGAATGAGTGCAGAACGTAAGATCCACCGGCAGTATCTTGCCATCGCTACAGGAGAGATTCCAAAATGTGGTACGATCGATGCACCGATCGCGAGAGCCTGTGATTCTGCCATCCTGCGGCAGGTTGATTTTGTCCATGGTGAACGGGCAATAACGCATTATCGCCTGCTTAAATTTGACGGTTTTTATTCTCTTGTGCTTTTACAGCTGGAAACGGGACGTACGCATCAGATCCGGGTTCATATGAACCACATCGGCCACCCGCTTCCCGGAGACTATCTTTACAATCCGGATTACCGGCTTATAAAAAGACAGGCTCTCCACTCTTGTCGGCTGACTTTCTGCCACCCGATCAGTGGAAAGCCCATGGATTTTACTGCCCCGATTCCGGATGATTTTAAAACATTTGCGTGCGGATGCGTGGAACTTCATCAATATGCAGATAACGGCTGATGCTCTTTACGATCAGATCGTGATCAGAAAAATGATCCTGCCCTTCGACCAGAATGGCTCCGATCACACCTACTTCTTCGATGCGGATCGGAAATCCTCCTCCGCAGGCTGCGTAATCTTTCTCATCAAGATACCAGTCTGCAAGCGTCTCTTCGCTTTTACGCAGAAGCACACTCGTATAAAGGGAACTTCTCTCTAAGGTACGCACGGTATTCATTTTTCGCTGAAGCCACCGTTCGCTCTGAAGGTTCACACTGTCAGATGCATACTGAAATACCGTCAGCCCGTTATTCAAACGGATACTGACTGCCACCGGAAGTTTTCTTTTGATTGCTTCCGCCACGATACAGTTGCCCACCTCCCATGCATCTGCATTTGTAAAGTGAGAAAACTGCAAGATCTCTTCCTGCATATCAAGCAGCCCCAATAATTCATCAATCGTCATATGCTATCACTCCTTTTGTATCACTATGACTGTCTTTTATTCTACCACTCTTTTTGTCCGGACTCAACAAATTTCTGCTTTTCACATGCCTTTCAAAATGCTATACTGAAGACAGGATGTCTGGATCAAAACAGGAAGCCGCAATATGTGCCTTCTCGTCTGATACCCACATCAAAAATATTGAAAAAACAGAAAGAGAGGTTTTTCCATTGAAAAAAATAGCAAGTTTCACCATAGACCATATCAAACTGCAGCCGGGCATTTATGTATCCCGCAAGGACCACATCGGTGCAGATACGATCACAACGTTTGATCTTCGCATGACTTCCCCAAATGAGGAGCCTGTCATGAATACCGCTGAACTCCACACGATCGAGCATCTCGGTGCTACTTTCCTTCGCAATCATCCGACTTTTGCTGATAAAACTGTATACTTTGGCCCGATGGGATGTCGCACCGGTTTTTATCTGCTTCTCGCAGGAGATTATGAATCCAAAGACATCGTCCCTCTGGTCACAGAAATGTTTACCTTTATCCGCGATTTCCACGATGAAGTACCTGGGGCATCACCAAAAGACTGCGGCAATTATCTGGATATGAATCTTTCCATGGCAAACTACCTGGCAAAAAAATATTTAGATGAAGTTCTGACCGATATCAAAGCAGACCGCCTGATCTATCCGGAATGATCACTTTCCTTTCAGGTAAACCTGCCGGATATAACGGTAAAGATAATCTTCGCCTTTTTTATCGAGGATTGTCAACAGTTTTACCAGATCTTTTTCTGTCTGGGGATGCATCATATAATGGTGCTTCCCCTTTTCATAATACTGCAGCGGGAAATGATCGTTATAGTTTTTTCCGTTGTAGATCTTGGATGCCGCCATACGATCCATCATCATCTCTGCGATATATTTTCTCGGCATCGGCATACCGGTCATCGGGTTGCCGTCTTTTTCCACACTGTAATCGATCCAGTATTCAAAATGATGGCGGTTGCGTCCTTTGTGATGCAACCATGCTTTGGATACGCCGGTCTCTTCTCTCTCTGCATTGTTCGGACTGCGGTTGCCCTGATAATATTTGCATCCGACCAGAAACTCCGTCGGCGAATATTTTGACAGGTCGTGTGTCAGTCCCTGTTTGTAAAGTCCGATTTTAAAACACTCTTTCATCACCAGGATCTTATGCCTTGTGATGGTTGTGAAGTGTCCGATTACTTTCTTTAACATCTTTATGCTTCCTTCCAATCAACACAGTTACCGTCCTTGACGATACCTGTACCTGTCTGCTGTCCGGCAACAGACGCCATTTGTCCTCTTCCAAAACGCCCTCACTCGTATCCAGAGCCACATTCCAGCGATAGCCGCTCGGCAAAGCCGGAAGTGCAAAAGTATGCTCCATCCAGTGCATATTATAGGCAATATAGATCAGTTCATCCTCATCGGCATATTTGCCGCAGTACATGACACCGATCTTACGGTTCTGCCCGTCCAGTTCCCCGTACCACGCACTGCTGCTGTGATAGGAAATCCCCGGAAAACCGCAGGATAAGCTGTCCGTCATGCTCAGTTCCTGTCCCATATGCAGGATTTTATGCTTTTTGCGAAATGCGATCAGATCTTTTACAAACCGGAACATTTCACTGTTTCCGGATTTATATCCTTTCCAGTCAAGCCAGGAAATCTCATTGTCCAGACAATATGGATTGTTGTTGCCAAGCTGCGAGTTGCAGAACTCATCCCCGGCAAGGATCATCGGCGTTCCTGCCGACAAAAGCAGCATACACCATGCATTTTTCATCTGACGGTTTCGAAGCTCCAGAATTTTCTTTTTGCGGCTTTTTCCTTCTTCTCCGCAGTTCCAGCTGTAATTCTGCACTCTTCCGTCACGGTTCTGCTCGCCGTTATCTTCATTGTGACGTTCTTCATAAGATACCAGGTCACATAATGTGAACCCGTCATGGCTTGCTATGTAATTGATCAGCCCGCTGCCCTTTGGATTCCGCCTCATCCGCTCTGCAAATGCTTTCAGGCTCTCTTCGTCTCCTTTTAAGAAACGCCGGACATCGATCATAAACCCATCGTTGCACTCTGCCACCATCCGTTTTTTTGGCAGATTCTTCTTGCCATAGATCTCCTCCACCGGGAAATAAATATTTAAAAGCTTGGTATCTGCAAACAGTGGATCCGTCGCCATCAGGTTACAGATGCCCTGCACGCCGCGGACATGAAATCCATCCACATGATATTCCTGCACCCAGTATTGCAGACATTCTGTAATATAACGCGGGCTGCATCCTTCCGGAAAATAAAATTCCATCAGAACTTCGATACCAAGACGGTGCATGGTCTTTACCATATCTTTAAATTCACGCACCGGATCTTTTGTCGCTGCATAGGCACGTTTCGGGGCAAAATGAAAGGCCTTTGTATAGCCCCAGTAGTTCAGACGCTTCGGAAGCTCTTCTTCTTTACGGTACCGGGTATGTGTTTTCACAGACTCCATTTCAGTGAATTCATAGGCCGGCATCAGCTTGATCTGATTGATGCCAAGCTCTTTGAAATATTCTGCCTTCTCGGTGATTCCAAGGAAGGTTCCCTTATGACGCACACCGGAATAACGCTGTTTTGTAAACCCACGTACATGAAAGCTGTACATCACGGCATCTTCGTATGCGATCTGCGGTTTCCGGTCATCCTCCCAGTCGTAATTTCCGGCGATCATCGCACAGCGGACTTCGTGTCCCTCCGGATGCTCCTCACCAAATTTCCCGGTTCCGATCAGTACTTTTGCATAAGGATCCAAAGTTACTTTTCCATCTATGCAAAAATTGTATTCATATCGTGCAGATGCTATTTTTTCTGCTTTGACACAGACGATATCTCCAATCGTGTTTGTTGCAGGAAACGGTATTTCCTGTATTACTTCTTTACTGCCTTTTTTATAAAGAAGCAGGCTGGCTTCTTCGTTGTTTTTGCGTTCCATCGAAAAGACGATTCCATCTTTGACCGGAACGGCTCCCATTGCCTGGAATGTTTCCACTTTCATCAACCTTTCTGTGACTCTATTTTTTCCGCCAGATCATTTAAATAAACCCATCGATTCATCTTTTCTTCCAGTGCATGCTCCGCCTTTTCTTTTTCTTTCATCAGTTCGTTTAATTTTCCCGGATTTGTTGCATTTGCCAGAATCTCAGCTTCCAGAGCGGCGATCCCATCTTCTAACTGTGCGATGTCGTCATCGATCGTTTCAAATTCTTTCTGTTCTTTATAGGAAAATTTCAGTTTTGTCTTACGGTTCTGCTTCCAGTCTCTGGAAGATTTTGAACTCCCTTCCTCAGACTTTCCCTTTCCGGATTTCCCGAAAAGTGCATTCCCGCTTTCCGATGTTTCTTGTGATGTTCTTTTCTGTTTTGTTTCCAGATAGTCGGTATAACCACCTTCGTACTGCTGCAAATGACCGTTTCCGTCAAATTCAAAAATGCGGTCCACCACATTGTCCAGAAAATAGCGGTCATGGCTGACGACCAGCACGGCACCGGAATAGCCCTTGAGGTAATTCTCCAGCCATTCCATGGTGGCAAAATCCAAGTGGTTGGTGGGCTCGTCCAGAATCAGGACATCCGGCTTTTCCAACAGCAGCTTTGCCAGACGAAGGCGCGTCAGCTCACCGCCTGAAAGCACAGCGATATTCTTCGTCCAGGTATCCTGCGCAAACCCCATACCGGACAGCACCTTTTTGATGTTGACATCCATATTGTAGCCGTCAGCGGCATCAATGATGTTCTGCAAGGCATCGTGCTGTTCCAGCAGAGAGGCATCCTCCGGGCTGGCGGCCATTCTGCGCTCTAGGATCTGCATCTGGGCCATGGCATCCAGCACATGGGCAAAGCAGGAGCGCATCTCGCCATAGATATCCAACGTGGGGTCGAGCTTTGCATTCTGCTCCAGATAACCCAGCGTCACACCATGGGTCACACTGAACTCACCCTCGTAGTCCGTATACTCGCCGGTCAGGATCTTCAGCAGGGTCGTTTTGCCTGCGCCGTTCTGGCCCACGATGCCGATGCGGTCCTCCCGTTCGACACTGGCCGTGACATCATGCAGGACGATCTTCTCGCCAAAGCTCTTGCCCAGCTTTTCCAAATGTATCAGCATTGTTCGTTTTCCAATCTCTCACACAGGCCGCACAGCATTACAGCTGGTGGCGGCGATTCTTCAGGCCCACATTGGCCAGTTCCTCTCCATCACCAGCGGGTAAAGCTCTTCCAGGTTGCTAATCTCATAGGTAGGAACGACCTTGCCGGGATTCTCGGCGTGGTTGGGGTTATACCAGCAGGTATCCAGCCCGGCGTTCACACCGCCCTGCACATCACTGCTCAGGCTGTCGCCCACCATCAGCACATGCTCACGGTTCTCCACGCCCAGCGCACGGAGCGCAGCATCAAAAATCTTGCGGTTGGGCTTTTCACTGTCCATTTTTTCAGAAACGAACACATCCTCCACAAAATCCAGAATGCCGGATTCCCGCACACGGCGGCTCTGCACTCGGTCAAAGCCATTGGTCACCACAGCCAGTGTTGCCACTTCGGAAAGCTCCCGGAGCACGTCCAGCACGTTGGGAGATGTCAGGTCAGGGTGGGTAGAGAGCTGATCCAGATAGAATTTGTTCATCTCCACACCGTTGCCTGCGGCATTCACTGCCTTCAGAAAGCGGGTGAACCGCTCCCCCATCAGCTTGTCCCGGCGGATCTGACCCTTTTCCAGCTGCCGCCAGAGCTCCTCGTTGATGGTGCGGTAGGTCTGCACCGTCTCGGCATCCGGCTCAATGCCGTACTCCCGCAGGGTGTCAGCCAGCGCCTTGTTTTCCGCTGCATCAAAATCCAGCAGCGTATTATCAGCATCAAACAGAACACAGTAGTATTTTGCCATGGTTCATTACCCCTCTTTCATGCTTGTGTCATTTTCCGGGACGCTTGTCCCCGATCATCGGGGAATTTTTCCCAGATCAAAAGAACAGCGAGAAGCCAGCCCCGCCCCGGCAGAGCTGGCTTCCGGTTATTCCTGAACTATCTCATAGGTTTCATCATCGGTCTGCACCGGGGAATTGTCCGTGCACGGATCTTGCGCGGTGCAGGGTTTGTCAACGTTTCTGGGCATCTGCTCCTCGGTCATGCCGTTGTCCACATTCTCCCAGTCCATCTCATACCAATCCACACTGCCATCGGTCACAGTTCCCTCACCGGGTAGCCCGGGGATCTTGATCTCTTCACAGAACATCCGGCTCCCTCCCTTCTGCCCAGCCTATGCGGGCAGACAGAAAAAGGTTTACCGGCTGGCTTCTGCTTCGGTGGAAGCGGAAGGCTCCTCTGCGGGCTCAATATCATTTTCAACCGAAGCGGAGACCGATTCACTGTTGGTTTGCTCTTTGGATTCCGTTTTGCTCTCAGAAGCAGTGCTGCTGGAGGACGAAGTGCTCTCTGCCTTGCTCTCTGAGCTGCTGTGAGAAGAAGAGGTGCTCTCGCTCTTGGATTCGCTCTTACTCTCACTTTCCGCCGTGCTGTGGGAAGAACTGCTGCTCGTGCTCTCAGACTTGCTGCTCTCCGAAGAGGACGCGGATGTACTGCCGGAAGAAGTAGAAGAACTGCCGGAGCTTGAGCTGGAGGCGGGCTCCGGGCTGACCGTGATGGTCAGCGCATTGCTGGCCACGGCGCAGTCGTTGTACACGACCACCGCATAGATCTTATAGCTGCCGCTGGTGATGGCCGAAGCGGACACGGTGACCGTTGTCTGGCCTGCGGCCTCCTTCACTTCCTGACCGTTGGCGAACCAATGCAGATTTTCACTCTTGGCATATTTGCCCTCCAGCGCAGCCTTAAAGACATAGGAGCCGGCGGAAGCCTTGCCTTCCGAGATGTGAACGGAAGCAGCTGCAAACACGGCTGTAACGTCCAGATTCTGCTTGAAGCCGGTATCGGTACGGGTCTTGCTGGTCACGCCGTCGCTCCACTTGACGAACACATGGCCCTCCGCAGGGGTGGCCGTGACAGTCAGCGACTGGGATGCATCTGTGATGCCGTATGTCAGGCTGGTCTTACCGCTCTCGTTCCCACAGCTCAGGGTGCCGCCGCCGCTCTTTTCCACCTGATAACGGGCCTCAAACTTAACGTTGGCAGTCTCAGAGCTGCTGACGCTTTCACTCTCGCTGGAAGAAGCGGGTTCTTCCGAGCTGGGGGCCTGCACCGCCGAGCTGGGGTTGGATACATATTCCAACGTGCGGGTGGGGATATTATTGGTGTCCGGGCGGCGATCCTCGGTCTGGTAAGCGTGGGTGCGCAGATAGTTCAGCGCAGCCTTGAGACCGGCGCTCTTGAGGTGGATATCACCATCCGTGTAGTAATCCGGCTGGCCGTAGCCATTTTCTCCCTTAAGGACCTCCGCCGTATTCAGAAATCTGACCCCCAGCTGTTCACACATGTTGAGCAGCGCCATGTTAAAATCATCGATCCTGGCCTGATCCATGTGGGGGTAATTGGAGTGATTCTCCGGGATAGGAGGCACCGTGTTCACGACGATATCGGTGTAGGGGTAAGCCTCCTGAATGGCCTGCACCAGCGCGGTATAGTTGCTGATAAAATCAGCCACCTCCATGCCGGTGTCGTTGGTGCCAAAGGTCATCACAACACGGCGGGGCTTCATTTTTGCCACCGCCTGTGCGATGGTGTAGTGGGTGGTGTCATTCTTAAAGGTGACGATTCCTTCGTTCAGGGCCACCTGGGTGCCAATGCCCTCCTTGGCGCAGAACTGCTGCAAGGAGATCAAACCGTTGTTATACAGACGCACGGTGTTGGAATCTCCCAGAAACAGGGTGCTGTCCAGATATTCCGTGCCCGCATCCGCTGTTTCAGTCAGCAGAGCACTGGAGGTGTTATCGATCTGATAGTGATTGGCAAGATCTGTGCTTTCACCGTCCCCGGTGGTGTCTGTCGGCACGGAGTCTGCGGGTGTGCCGGGCGTTTCCGGCTTTCCCCGTTTGAGCAGAGTCAGGGTGATGCCTACGGTCAGCAAAGCCGCCAGTGCGCAGACCACACAGACCAGAACGGCCTGCCGCTGCAGCGATGTCATAGACTGTTTGTCCGATTGATTCTTATGATTCATGTTATATTCACCACTTATCCTATCGTTCAACCGTTTGCACGGCAGGCCAGGAGCTTGTCCGTCAGTTCTTCACAACTTTCCGCCAGCAGCACCGGGCCAAAGGGCTCCAGTTCTTCCCTGCTGCCGTAGCCATACAAGGCACCGGCGGCATCCAGCCCGCAATCGGCAGCACCGCGCATATCATCGTTGCGGTCGCCCACCATCAGCACCCGCTTGCCCTGTACACAGGGCTGGGTGAGAACATAGCGCACCACTTCCGTTTTGGTATCCCGGCTCTCATCCATGGATGCGCCGCCGATGAAATCAAAGTAAGGGGCCAATCCCTGTTCTTCCAGAATGGGGGTCACGACCACAGTCGGCTTGGAGGTTGCGGTGCAGACCACAAATCCTGCCTCCTTCAGGCGGCGCAGCATCTCTGCCGCACCAGGGTAGGCCGTACCCTCATGGCTGCCCTTTTCGCGGTAACTCTCCCGATAGAGCTCGGTGGCCTCCTCGATTTTTGCAGGGTCAGAAAAGTGCTCCCCGAAGCTCTTGCGGAGCGGCGGGCCCAGATAGCGCCGCAGGTTCACATGGCTGACATCCACGCCCATCTTGGTAAAAACTTCTTCCAGTGTATTCAGGATGCCGGGGGCGGAATCGATCAGGGTTCCGTCCACGTCAAATAAGATCACGTCATAGTGCTGCAAGTTCGTTTCCCTCTCTTTCACACATATACACGGTATAGTATAGCACAGAATTGCGCTTTCAGCAATTCCAACAAATCGTTTTTGCACTTTTTATACAAATCGGTCACAATCTGGCCTTAAAACGCAAAATGCCTGCCCGCCAGAATGCGGACAGGCAGGGGGTCATGCAGGCTTATTGGGCTGCAGCGCCGTTATCAGCGGAGGGATAATAGAGGTTATTGGAGATAAACTCCAGCTTTTCCTTCAGCACCAGCTCCAGATTTGCCACGGCGTGCACCATGTTGGTGGCCGAATCGTTCACTTCCAGCAGCTTGCACAGGTCGATCTCGTTCATGGCGAGTGCGGTTTTCATCTTCTGGCTCTCGGCGCAGAGGATGTGGCTCAGAGCACTTTCCTGCAGCGCGATACTTTCCATCAGATCGATCACAGCCTGACTCAGGGTAACACGGGGCAGGGCCGGACATTCCAACGTAGTGGGACAATTGATCGTTGCCATAGGGGACTCATCCTTTCTATATAAGGTGTACCCCATCCTATGTCCCCTGCCGTGCAGCCGTTACTGCTTTTTCTCCTGTGCAGAGATCTTTTCAATTACGCTCTGGTAACCGCCGGTTCCGTATTGGATACAGCGATTGATACGGCTGATGGTCGCCGTGCTGATCTCTCCCTCTTTCACGATCTGGTCATAGGTGCGGCCGCCAAGCAGCAGCTTTGCCGCTTCCAGCCGTTGTGCCATATCGGAGATTTCCTTTACTGTGCACAGATCCTCAAAAAAAGCATAGCACTCCTCCCGGCTCTCAAGGCTCAGGATGGCATCGAACAATGCATCTACGGTCTCGTTTTTTCTGGAATTTTTCTCAGTCATTGCGGTCTCCTCTGCGGCAAACGCCGGAACTTCTGACAGAAAGAATCATATCATGTTATCACTTTAGCACACGAAAGTGTGAAAGTCAAGTCTTTTGCGTGAATCGTTTTCAATTCAACGCGTCCACAGTTTTCTTCTCTTCACAAGTGAAATAAAATCACCTAAAATTTTTTGCCTGATTTTCTGTCGAATTAGCACATCCTCTGAACTGCTCCGAAATATATTGACAAATTATGAAAATGGGGATAAAGTATACACAATTTTCAGGCAAAGGAGCCACAGCGTGACCTCTTTGCCGCATGAAAAGCAAAGGAAAGAGGTAAAAGAAATGAATACGCTGGTCATCGTTTTGATCGCAGCCGT
>ERZ827516.1887-NODE-1887-length-17131-cov-8.873507_pt1 | contig 17131 bp, 9 predicted proteins | sample MGYA00519703_ERZ827516 | MGnify/ENA primary metagenome ERZ827516 (study PRJEB31778, sample SAMEA3449337) | human gut metagenome | biome: human gut; feature: human-associated habitat; material: faeces | place: United Kingdom | collected 2010/2012 ...
TTCGGCTGTCCTCTACTATTTTGTTTCAAACTTATCTTCCAGATAAATTTTTTTTGCCATAGTTCCAATATTTTTGACTGCTTCATCATAAGATGTGTATACATAAGTTTTATCTGTTGTACATTGAACATCACCATATTGATCATTTTGATAATAAAATCCATCTACGCTAGAATCAGCTAGTTTTTTATTTGTTTCTGCTGCCCTTACCAAAATGCCGGAATTAGGCAACACACCAGTCGTTACCGTAGCCATAGATAACGCAACCGCCATCACAACCGCTGCTATCTGTTTTCCTTTTCTTACTTTACTTATAATCTTTCCTCCTTTTATATTTTTCTTTAAATATGAAAGATTTTTAAATTTTCATTTTTCACATATAAAAAATGAGTTTTCAAAACAGGAAGTTCGTGATTATTATTATCTGAAATTAATTTACTTCCTTATAAAATATTTTAGCAAATTTCATAAAGAAAATGAAGCCACAAGTTAATGTCATTTTTTCAAATATGAATTTAAAAAATCCCACCGTCCGAAGACTGTGAGATCATCCTTAGTTATCATTTTTTCTTCTTAAAGATCAGGATTCCCTTTTTCTTTTTGAAGTAGTAAAATACCGCTGCTAAGATCAATGCAAATCCACCGATCAAAGGAAGATATGTCTTAAATCCACCAGTTGTTGGCAGTTTTAGGTTTGCATCATTTGTGATCTCATACGTTGGATGATAGAAATAATAAGTATCTCCCTGCTTGATGGCATTGGAGGTATCTACATTTCCGTTGTCTACTTCTGCCTGTGTTACAGATAACGGAAGAGTTACAACCAGAGGTTCTTTTAGCAGATTCTTGCCGCTGGCTGTTTTTGTTTCCGTGATCGTGTAAGTATCTGGCAGCAGATCATCAAACAGAAGTTCTCCTTTTTCATCCGTTTCCTTGGTTGCAACTTCTTTTCCATCAGAATCCTTGATCGTAAACCGAACACCTTTTAAGGCTTTTCCTTTGGAGTCTTTCTTCTTTAGCTTAATGCTTCCTTTGATCATCTGGTTTCGGAAGGTTGCTTCTCCTGTGATTTTTGCAGATGCACTGCTTTCTTCCGGTCCGATGTCAAACGTAACTGTTCCTGCTTTCTGATCCACTCTTCCATTGGTACTTGTCGTTGAGAGATGATTCAGCTTAAAGTATTCTTTCATGCCGCTTTCACTGCATGTATAAGTTCCATAGTACAGATCATCAAACGTTGTTGAAAGGCTGATCATCCTTCCAGGGTTTTCTTTTGTGAAGTTTTCCACTTCATTTTTCGTAAATTTCACATCTTTTTTATAAGTATGTTTCTTTCCATACACATCCGTTCCTGTCAGGCTGAATGTAAACACAGCATCTCCAACATCCATGTTCAGATTGGATGGATCAAGTTCCTTTGTGATGGTAATACTTCCTCTTCCCGGTGTATGAGAGTTGGTTGCAACTGTTGTATCCGGATCATCACTGTTTCCATCATAAGAAACTTTGTATCCGATCTGCTCATCGCCTGTCACAACACCTTCTTTTACTTCTTCCCATGTATACTCGATCTCATTTCCATTCTCGCATTTTGGAAGGACTTTGGATTTTGCTTTCCATCCATTTTCGGAATTTAACGTTACTGTATCTACCACATCCTTACCGTTTGCTAACAGATTGAACCTTACAGAATCCGGACGGATCTTATCTTTATTATATTCATCATCCCATGTCTTTCGGATCGTTTTCTGTACGGTCTTTGGTTTATGTGTGTTTGTGATATTGGTTGTGATCGTTGTGATATCACTGGATTTATCCGTGAATTCTTTGACCTCATATGCGACTTCATAGCCTGTTTTGGCATTTCCGTTAACAACAGAGGATGAGTCTTCTTTCACTTCATATTCGTAATCTTCTCCAACAGGATCAGTCTTATTGAGGTTATTAAATTCTGTAGTCCAGTTATTGCTCGCATCTAATGTTTTATGATTTATTTCTGTGCCATTTTGATAAACTCTCACAACGACAGAATCTGGACGGATACCATCACTGTTATTACTGTCATCCCAGTTTTTCTTGACAATAATTCGTACTTTATCACTTTTATAATATCTATTTGTGAATGTTACTGCATATGTCTTCGCATCCCATTCTCCACCTTTTTTACTTATCATAGTATAATTTTGTGCATTGCAAATTTCACTAAACGTATAGTTCTTTTCCTCGCCACGCTTGATATCTGTCTGTGCCTGCCAGTTGTTTGCCTCATTCAGTATATAAGTCTTTACTTCATGTGTTGTCTTATGTTCGGCTTTGATCGTCATTGATACCGGTCTTGTGTTCATGGAGTTGTTATCATCGATCCAATATTTCTTCACCTGCACATAGTCAGAAGGATTGTTGACCAGCGTCTTGGAATCATGGACATATGTTATTTCATCATTGTTAGTATTTCCCTGTGTCGCCACGTCATGGATGAAATATGCGGTCTGATCATTTAAGACCTCTCCACTGAATGTCATCGTTTCATCAGACTTTCCATATCCAAGTGGTGCTTCCACTTCTTCTACGGTGTACATTTCTTTTCCAACACCGTCTTTTGCATAAATGCCAGTTGGCAGTCCAAAGAATTCCAGATAACCGAACTGATCATCTCCGGAAACCGTGGTTGCGATCGTATCTCCTTTGTGAAAGATCGTCTTTTCATCCTTATTTACGATCTCACAGGCTGCTTTTAATGCAAACTTCGCACCTGGCAACATCTCTCCTTTCTTATCTGTCTTGATAAACTGAATGCTGTACTTCTGTAACAGATCGTTACATTCCAGATTGATATCTATGTGCTTGTCAGTATCAAGAGATACATCGACATCTTCCGGATCGATCACATTGACTGTTGTTTCGATCGGATCATAGCCTTTATACTTTCCTGTATCTTTAAAGGAGATCGTTACTTTCTGCTTTCCTGCAGCTTCCGCTGTCTCTGGTGAAAAAGTCACATCATCATCCGTTACATCAGTAAGCTCCTGTTGTCCATCATCGTCGTAATTACTGGAAAACGTGAAATCATCAGCATGATAGGTATCCCCTTTTGTAAAATCTGTTTTTGCAACTGCACTGATACCTGTAACCTGGGCATCTTTGTAATCATCGTCTGCCTTTACCATCTGATCCTGTGCATAGGTCGTCTTTAAGCTTGTACAGCCATAGAACATCTTTCGTACATCTTCCACATTTGAAGTATTAAAACTGGAAAGATCTAATTCTTTTAATCCGGTACAGTTGGCAAACATTTCAGACATATCTGCAACTTTGGATGTATCAATGTTCTTAAAATTGATCTTTGTCAGACTCTTGCACCCTGAGAACATCTTACTGGAGATCGTGTTCATGTAAATGACCTGATCTGCTTTCTGGGAGGAAATATAATAATCATTTCCATCGTTCCATAAGACGATACTTCCGTCTTTGTCCTGTGAAACGTCTTTGGTATCTGTTCCATCCGGAGCATTTTCCCATGTAAATGTAATACTCTCTGCTCCACGGATCTCCTGATTCAATGCTTCTCCAGTTTCCAGTACATAGATCCCGCCGTTTGGAGAAGGGGTATTGTTTCCATGTGGTTCTTCCACATCCGGAACATCCTCGGTATCTCGGATATCATTCATCGTTCCCGGTTTCGTATCCCAGTTGATCACAACCTCATGTTCTTCTATATCAATACAATATCCATTTGGACCGGATATCTCTTTCACATAATAAGTTCCCTGATAAAAGTCCGTGGTATCTTTTCCATCGTCTCCTTTTCTGGTAAACTGTACGGCTTTGTCTTTCAATGTCGTTTTCTGATCGATCAGAGTTCCGGCTTTCCAGACAACCGTTCCATCGTCTTTTTGGATGTCCTCTTTGGCATACAGTCCATATACAGCTCCGCTGATCTGGTCATTTTCATAAACAAAGCTGGCATCTTCAAATCCGCTTAATGTTTCACCTGTCTTTTTTAGTGAAACAGATCCATACACTGGTTCATCGGTATCTTCATAGGTGTAAGTCCCATTTCCATCGCTGTCGTAGTCCACACTTTGAAGATCTAAGGTAAATTCTTTTGCTGCATCATTTTTGTTATAACCATTTGGTGCGGATACTTCTTTGATCGTATAATGTCCATAAGGCAGCTTGCATGTCGCATATCCGTCTTTCATCGTTCCGGAGATCAATCTTGCGATTTCTTTTCCATCATCATCGTAAATGACGTACTCTGCATCATTTAACAGCTTCTTTGTTTCTCTGGATCGTTTCACAAGGACGAAATCGATCTCATTTTCCTGATCAACATAACTGTATTTGATCGTTTTTCCTTTATCTTTCTTGGTCAGCACAATGACCTGATCTTCTAAGAATGCATGTTTGTTCGAACCACTCTTCTGATGTAATGTGTACATTCCAAGAGCGATACCACTTGCTGTTGCAGTCCCATCTTCTCCTGTGGTCAGCGTTGTTACGACTTTTCCATCCTGATCGATTAGTTCAAAGACTGCTCCTGTTTCAGCTTCCGTTTTTGTATCGGATACTTTCTTTTCCTTTTTGATCTGGATCGATGCGGAATCGGAATATACATCTTTTGCAGTAAATTCATAAACTTTCATGCCATCGACTTCTTTTGGTTTATGATCTCTGGAATCATAGACAGGGGCCAAGTCATATCCTTCGACTCCTTTTGTCTGAACGACAATAAAATCATGATCTGCTTTCAGGTCTTCCAGAAGAAGGCTTGCGATTCCTTTTGCATCTGTTGTTATCATTCCGATCACGGCATCTTTCGCCAGGGAATCGATATAATCTTTTCTGTTTTCTTCTGTATCAAGATCTGTATTTTTATATCCATCTGCTTTGGATGCATCTAAGATGGTAAATTCTGCGGATACTTCGGCTTCTTCCACCTTATTTTTTTCCATTGTTTTCTTGATCATGAGTTTCTTTCCGATCCATGGATTCTTAAGATCATACATATGGTTTGTTTTATCTCCGTCTTTTAATGTGACATCGAAATCTTTTACAAATGCATAATTATCTGATCCTTTGATCTGATGTACCGTGTAAGTCCCAGGATCCAACTGTCTGGATGAAGCATATCCATTTTCATCGGTTGTCAGTGTCTCAACGACTTTCTGATCTGATTTTCTGATGATCTCAAATTTGGCTCCGGCTTCTGGTCTCTCTGTGTTTGTGGATGTCTGTGTATCCGTGATGACCTTTGTTTTTGAAATGGAGATCGCGGCAGCTTCTCTTGGGTTGTTCGCTTCGATCTGATAAGTTTTTATGGACCCATCGATCACTTTTATCATATCTGGGATCTTGGAGAATCCATCCGTTCCTTTGGTCTGATGTAAGCGGTAAGAACCATATGGAAGCTCTTTACTCGTTGCCATTCCATCACTTCCGGTTGTGATCGTATCGACCAGCTGATTTTTACTGTCATATATTTCAAATACCGCTCCGGATTCCGCCTTTTTATCATTATCATAGGTTTTGTGGATCTGCAGCTTTCCTTTAACTGGTGTTTCATATACAGTAATGAGCTGATCATTGTTCAGTGTGATATTTGTACTGTCTTTGTTCAGTTCAAATCCTTTCGGTGGATTCTTTTCTTTGACATAGTACTCTCCGACCGGCAGTTTCTTTGCACATCCATAACCCGTCGCATCGGTAATGATCGTTGCGACTTCACTGTCTTTTTTATATCTGACCGTTTTGTTATCGGATGCGAGAATATCAGATCTGGCATAAACTCCATATTCTGCATTTGCATAGGTTGCATCTGTCCCAAAGTCTTCCAGGATACTTTTTTTGTTCAGTTCCAGATCGATCGTTTTTTCTGTATCATACATACTTCCAAGATCGACCTTGGCCGTTTTTCCCGTTGCTTTTTTTGTTTTTGTTGTTGTGTTTTTATTATGCCTTGCATCTGCTTCGATCTCTTTTGCCGTCCACGTATGTGTCTTGGATCTCTTATCCTCAATGATCCCTTGCAGTAATTTGGCGACTTCTTTTTTTGCCGCAGCCTTTGCCGTGGCTTTGGAATCATAGTATCCTTTTTCCGTATACGACTCCTGATCATCCTTTGATATTTCATTCCAGTTTTTCACATACTTTTCTGTGATGCTTCTTGTTCCAGAAGAAATCGTCTCATTATATGTAAGACTGGCAACACCTTTTTCATCTGTCACTGCTGTACCAACGGATTTTCCATCCCTGAAAAACTGAAACTTGACGCCGGATAATACAACAGCTGTTGCCTGATCACGTTTTGTGATCTTCACTTCCGTTTGATCACTTTCCGATGTACTGTCTGAATATGTATATGAACCGGTCTTCGCCGGAGTTACATCTTTCGTCATACGATATAACATCTGATGTTTATCATGCTTCTTTCCTTTTACACAGTGTGTCACTGTATAGTAATAGATCGTACCTTTTGGATCTGTTTTCTTGATCTTATCGCAGAAAGCCTTTGCATCACTGCTTGAAAACTTATCATTCAGATTTTTTCCTGCCTGATAAATCGTTGTCTTTTTGCTGACACCTGCTCCACATGCCCAGATATAGGCCTGTGTTAATGCAAATGCCTTTGTATTTTTGGAACTCTTCCAGTAATAATAGGTCAAAGCTTTTGCAACTCCCTGATTCTTATAAGTCACAGCGTTGTGTGTCTTATACTTTACAGTGTCACCATTACACATGGATTTTCCGGAATTTAGGCAAAAGGTTCCTTTTCCATTTGCAGTGATCTTCCATAGTCCTTCACTTGCCGGCCGGTTTAACGCACTGATCTTATTACGATCCATGACCTGACTCATACCAACGGTCGCTGTTCCTTCTTTCGCCGCAACATTGACGACTGGTGCTGGCATTCCGGCCATTCCTCCAAACAACGAAGAAAAAAGTGTTAACAAGGCCAGGAAGAACGTCCCGATCTTTTTCAGTTTTCTTTTCAACTTGTATTTCATAGTTCCCTCCTGATTCATTTGATCTTATCCATTTTTATCGTAACAGCAGAAAGAGGACTTCCTGCTGTTATCTTTATCGATACCGATCTGTAAAATATCCGGGAGCATCTGTCTTATCAATGTTTGCATATTCGGAGTCTGTATGAGCATGACTGTATCCTGTTCCATTCTGCCCTTCGATCTCAATGTCTCCGGTAAACATGCCTTCATCATGGATGATGTTTGTTTTATTGATGCTTCCGTCATTCTTTTTCCATATCGCATACAGCTTGATGGTCTTTCCGACATCTATAAGATCAGAGACAGCTGCTCCATTTGTATAATCTGCCCTGACTGCATTCGGAGTCTTTGCCCATCCTACAAACGTATATCCTTTTCTGGTAAACAGACCGGATGGCAGGGTATAAGATTCTCCTGTCTTTACCGGTATGATCTTTGCATCTGCCTGTGCTCCATTTGGCATGAAGCTGATCTTATACTGTCCATTTCCCCATATCGCATATAAGGTAAGGTCAGAAGCCGTCTGATATTTGATCGCTTCCTGATCTTCGTAAGCTGCAACATCTCCATCCTTTGTCTTACTCCATCCAAGGAACTGATAGCCGTTATTTGTAAATGTATTTTGGGGAAGTGTGAACGAACCATCATATGTCACGGTACTGTCATTCATTGTTCCGCTTCCACCATTGGAATTGTAATGGATCTTATACTGATTTGCTTTCCACTGGGCATGTAAAGTTAATGCTTTCCCGCAGATCGTACTGTTTGTCGTATAAGACGTCCCTGTACTGTTTGACGTATCCTTCCATCCGGTAAGTGTGTATCCTGTTCGATTTGCCACTGGAAATGTCAGTTTACTTCCACAGGCAAAACTTTTTGTTGAATCTGCGAATGCGATCGTTCCATTGTTTCCTTTATAAGTCACTTTGTATTGTGTCTTATTTAGGTTGATCGTAACTTTACAATCATAGTATCTGTAATATTTCTGGTCACTTGGTTTTTTATACGGTGCAACACCGGTGTCATAAGCACTCAGTCCGATCGTAGTTTCAAAATCCGTTTGTTCTTTCGTGCTGTGATCGGGTGTTTTTGTCAGTTTATGCGACTGGCTGGATGGTGTATCATATGTCACATTGTTATATTTTTGATGAGCCGGAACCGTATATTTTACTTTTACGCTGATCCATGAATACGATCCAGAATTGGATTTTGTTGTTTTGACTGACGTTGTAGAAAGTTTCAAACCATATGGATTCGGATTGCTTGCAGAGACCTGTTTGATATTCAGTGTCCGGCTTGCATTATCGAATGAATAGTTTTTACAGGCTGATCCAGAATGGGTTACCTGTAGTTTTAATGTGGAAGTTCCCGATGGACCTTTTACTTCAACATAGGTATATTTATCATTGTTTGGGAATGATGTACTTCCCGCATTTTCTTTCGTCTTATAGGATGCCTGTACCAAATCGTGCCATGTAAGGACGGTAATAAAACTTATGGCAATCACAAGTGCCAATATCGCATATCCTTTTTTGCCTTTCATCTTATGCATCTTTTTCATCTTCCTTTCCCCCTTTCCTTTTGCTTGTTTTTATAAGTTCCATTCCAAAAAAGATCAAAATCCCGATTCCTGCATAACGAACCAGCTTCTCCCGTTGAATATCCCATTTGGAAGATTCAAAATAAGTATCATTCATTGTACGGATCTTTTGAGCTGGAAGCTTTTGTCCCTGATCTCTTATGCAATAAACCACATATCGAAATTTTCCATGACTGCGGTATGGATGACAGGTAAGAAGTGTCACCATATCTTTTCCTTTCTGAATCCGGATCTGATCGGAATCATCCGGTTTTATGATCTTGATCTTTTCGACCCGATAAGAAAGTTTTTCCCATGGGTTTTGAATGGTGACTTTGTCTCCTGCTTTCAGCTTCTCGATCTCTCTGAAATAAGGGATCCCCTGATATCCACGATGTGCAGCGATCACACAGTTACTGTTCTTCGTGCCAAGCGGTAATGATGTCTCTCCCATGATCGCAGCACCTTTCCTCATGTTTTCTAAGGTTGCTCCAAGATACAGTGGAAGTTTGACATGCATCTTTTTGATCCTGATATATCCAAAGTTACTCCTGCCATCTTTCAACCGGATCGGTGACGTGCGATAACTCCAGACATCCTTTAGATCTTTCTGGCCTTCTTTATAGATCTTTTGATCATACTGTACGGCCTCCTGATAGAAAGGATCTTTTTCCTTCGGAATCTTCTTTTCCTTTTGAAAGGCTTTGATCTCCTGATCTGCATTTTTTTGTTGTCTATACGCAGAAAAATCGGGAGAAAGAAACAAAAAGGTTCCGATCCCCATTAAGATAATGCCTAATAAATTGATCAGATTCCTTTTCATTCCTCTCTCCCTTTCTTTCTGTTGATTTGTCTATGTTCTGTTTTCTTTCGATGAAGCTTTTGAAATACTTTTCCTAATAAAATCAGGGCTGTAACGATCATAAGCCCGATGGCGATCGCTTTTTTATAAGTTCTCATCCACTGGGAATCCTGATTTCTTGGCCGTATCGATGATCGTTGTTTCTTTACATATTTGGTTCTGACACCCCGTACCAGTAAACGATGGTCATTGACTCCATATGGGGTACATGTTACCAGTGTCACATAATCTTTTCCTTTGACGATCTGGAGTTTTCTTGTATCCTCTGGTCTTACCACAGAGATCTGATCCACTTTATAAGCTAAGGTTCGATCCAGTACATGAATAAAGAACAGATCCTCTTTTTTCATTTCCGTCAGATCTGTAAATAACTTTGCGGAACTAAGTCCGGTATGTCCAGTTAATACACTATGGGTACTTTTTCCACCTACCGGAATCGAAGATGCTGCAAGATGCCCAACTCCACGTTCCAGTATTTCTGCATCTGTACCGTGATAGATTGGGAGATTGACTGAGATACTGGGAATTTCCAGATATCCCATCACTCCTGAATGATCGATATTTAAGATATTATTATAGATCAGTGTCTCTCCATTGCTTTTTTTGACTTTGAACGGATCCGTCAATTGTACCGCTGACTTTATCAGGTCTTTGTTATATTCTTCCGCTTCCCGAAATGCCTGTTCTTTTTGCTTCTGATCATAGGTTTTTGCCTGTTTTTCATAGGACTTGATCGTTGAACCAGCACTTTTTTCAAACATGTAGTTACTGATGAACGGATAAGACAACAAGGCAAAACCAAACAATATGATCAGTATTGGAATGATTTTTTGTTTCATAATCTTTTTACTATACCCTGTCAAATTAATTTGACAGGGTTTTATTTTACAATCAATCTTTACAATCTAATTGTCAAAAGGACCATTGACGAAATCCTGATGTAAATGTAATTTTCCGCATCCAATCATTTTTTTCTCGGACCATTTTCCATGGATTCCATAACCATAATTAGCTCTTACTTTTACATAACGTCCGTGCCATGTAGGTGTAAGGAAATCATCGTTCTTAGTGTATACACCCAAAGAAGGTTTCTCTGTTGTGTATGTTTTCGTTACTTTAAAGTTGTCATCTTTGCTGATCATTACATCATAAGACTTTGCATATTTCACTTCTGTAAAGCTGATACTTAACAGATTATTTGTGAAAATATATCCATGATCAAATACAGCCTCTTCAACCGTTGGTGCCTGCATATACTGATTCATGAAATCTTCATATGCCTTCTTGTAATCTTCATATGATTTTTTGTAATTTGTGCCTGTGTTAGACATTACCTTACTATAAGCTGATTTGGCTGTTGCTGAAGATGGATACTTTTCAGCAGCAAATACGCCTGTTGATCCTGAGCCAATAACTGCTCCACCGATCATAGTTGCTGCCATTGCATATGTAGCAATTTTTTTTGCAAATTTTTTTTCCATGATATTCTCCTTTCAGACAATTAATAATTGCCTAATCCTAAATAAATAGTTACATACTGTCTCTTTACAGTTCTTGTCATTCTTACAAGCTTCAACTTTTATGGAAAAAATATTTATTTAAAATTTTTACTGAACTTCTTTACGTTTCTGGTTCTTTTTAACGATCATAAATCCGCATCCGGCAATAACAACACCTGCGATGATCAGTGCATAGCTTCCTGCACCACCTGTCATTGGCAGTAAGAACTGTTTCTGGTTTGTAACTTCCATATCAACAAATGCGTTTACGGATTCTCCATTTGCACTCATTGTTGCTTTTTTGCTGTCAACCGTTGCAGATGCACCTGTTGTCTGGACTGCTACATCATTCGCGAGTTCTGTACCATTTTTTACACCATCGTTTGCTGTGGAATCATTTTCGTTCTTAGACTGGATTCCTGTGATGTTTGCTTGTGTTGGTGTGATATCTGCTTTTGTTGAATTGATCTTTACGATGATCTCTTTTTTCAGTAATGTATATCCAGCATCGGAATGTGTTTCTGTAAATCCATACTCATCACCTTCAATACCATTGATGATCAGTTTTCCATCGGCTGCAGGGCTGAACTGTGTTGCACCCTCTTCTGTTGCAGATTTTCCAGTTACCTGATAAATTCCGTCACTGTCTGCTTTTGCTACTAAATAGTAATTGTCAGATTTGTTCTGGATCACGAATTTAACTTTTGTTGCATCTCCTTTGTTATCAGAGAATTTCTTTGTGAAGCTATATCCAAAGCTATATACGATACATTTATCTTTTAAGATATCCCAGTAATCTGTAGATGTTCTCTTCCATGTTAAGGACACATCGTTAGGGTTACCTTTGTCACCAAGAACGACTGTATCATCTGTGTTTACATCTGCTGTATAGTAAACAACGATATATTTGTCAGAGTATTTCTTATTGATCTCGTTTAATCCGGATTTTGTCATTTCTACTTTCATTGTAGAATCATCTCCAGATTTACCATATGTTACTGCAAACTTAGGATCTGTATCAGATGATTTCCATACTGCGATCGCACCACTTTTGTCAACGTTGTTAACGTTTGTTGTATCTGCTGCATCTTTGTTGTCATAGATCGCGATCACTGCATTTTTGTTGTATGTCATACCTTTTGCCATCTTATCATCGAACGCGTATGTTGAAAGGTATGTTGTTCCTGATGTGATGTGTGGTAATTTTGAGATAAACTGATAATCAAGCTTTTCTGCTTTGGATGCTGTAACTGTGCTCTGGTATTTATATTCTTCTCTTGCATTTGTGAAATCTGCTAAAGCACTCTGTTCTGCTGTTGTTACATTATCCTGATCTGGATTGTTTCGAACTCTTTTATCAAGGGTTGGGATACCAGTTTCATTTTTTGGATAGCATACAACATCATAGAACCAGTCATCCCCTTCGGAATCAGTGGATGGTAACTGCACGAACCAAGGGTTTGTTGTATAAGTGACATCTTCTGGAACTTTTGTCTCTACGATCAGATAAAGACCAAGTGGCAGCTTGTCTTTCTTTGTCACACCCTGTGCATCTGTAAGATCCATGGCAGTTCCGTTGTTTGTCTTCATGTAATCTTCCAGTTTGTCTTTGGATGCAGTGTTATCTTCTAATGCAGAAGCTAACTTGTCGTTGATGATCTGGCTTGTAAAGTAATCTTTTCCACCTTCCGTTTTTGCTGCATCAGAATCTGCTAATCCTAAGATCTTCTGTAATGCATCTGGCAGTTCATAGATCATCTGAACTTTACCAGCTTCACTCTGCTGCTCTACATCACCGACACGCAGATAGCTGAATTCAACACCTTTGATCGGATACTTCTTTAAAGCTTCTTCTGCTTTTGCATCCTGTTTTCCAGTAGCAGTAAACTGACTTAAATCAACGCCACCTTTCTGTGCTGCTGTCATGTCGTATTTGTGGATTGTTAAGGATGCTGTTCTTGATGTATCAATCACATCACTCTGTGCTGCATGTACTGAACTTATTGTCTGTCCAATAGTTGCTGCAAACATTAACATACATAATGCTCCCGCTGTAATTTTTGTTATCATTTTTTTAATATTCATAATGTTTTCCTCCTGAAATTTCCTATGAAGTAAAAAAGCACAGAAAACTTTTACATTCTCTGTGCTTCTTATCTCTTACTATGTAATTTAAAATTATTCTGTTACACTTGTTTTATTAGGTTCAATCGTTACTGTATTCCAAAAAGAACCTTTGACTGCATCTGTCTTAATCTCAGATACTACTTGCTGAAGATCAACATCTGTTGTAAGTTTCTTAGACACATCCATAACTGTAACTTTATCATTGATCGTTAAAGAGCTAACTGTGACAAACTGATCTTTATTGACCAAAGTTCCTTTCTTAAGCGGTACACTCAGATGATAGTTCTTCTGTAAGACTGCTTTGATCTCTGCATACATCTTAGATGTATCTTTAAATTCTTTCTTCGCCTGAATTGTCTTAGTCTTTGTATCGGTTGTCTTCTTTGCTTTCTTATCTTTAGAGTAAATCTCCCAGCAAGGTCCTCCTGCTGAAGCAGCTTTTGTCTGGGCTACTACATCTTTTAATAGATATTTATATTGTGTACGTTCTCTGCTTCCAACATCAGCTACTGTTACCTGATCATTGTTATCAATCGCTACAAGAACAATAAAATGTCCTTTCTTTGTAAAATAACCAGGTCCCATCAGTGCTACTACCGGATGTTTCTTCTTCAAGGCACTGCGTATTTTATTAATATCTGTTCCTAGCCCATTACATGAAAGTTTATACTGCTTTGCCAATGCCGGTACCATCTCATGACTTGCACCCGCACTTGTATAATATCCATGCTTATATGCCCAAACTGTCGTATCTACTGGTGTAACCCATTTACCAGTTAATGAACTGATGCAGACAGCCATTGCTGTTGGTCCGCATCCGCTGCTATGAATCTGGTAACCATTATCATTCCATGCTGCATCTGCCTGATTAAAATAAATAAATCCTTGAATAGATTCTTTCTTTCCTTTCATCTCAATGCTATGGTCATTATAGACTTTTGGAATGATCGCTTTCTTATCTTTTTTGTCTTTCTTTTTATCTTTCTTCTTGTCTTTGGTATCTTTCTTTTTCTTCTTATGTTTCTTTATTGTATTACGCTCTGTCTTCTTAGTTGTTGCTTTCTTCTTATGACTTGTATTTGTCTTATCTTTCTTTTCTGTCGTTGGCTTAGCTTCTGTTTTCTTTTCTGTCGTTGCCTCAGTTGTCGAAGCTTCTGTCGTCTGGGCAGAATTATCTTTGCTAGTGTCAGTCTGCTCATTTGTCTGTTCTCTTGCAAATGTCTTATCATTTACCTGATCTGCACTTACTACAGACGCTGAACTAAGCATCAAAACCGCATACAGAGCCAATACAGCCGCTGTTTTTCGCGTTTTTCTCATTCTTATATTTCCCCCCTAACTATTTAAACATACTTATTATATCACTTCAAATAACATCGTCAAGAATTAAGAACTAATTTCTCAATCGCATATGCCACTCCGTCTTCATCATTTGTCTTTGTAACAAAATCAGCAATTGCTTTTAATTCTTCTCGTCCATTTCCCATAACAACACCTGTTCCTGCTGCCTTGATCATCATGGTGTCATTTCCAGCATCTCCACATGCCATAACTTCATCCATTGTTAAGCCAAGACATTTGGCAAGATGTTTTAATCCATCCCCTTTATCACAGCCAAACTGATTAAGCTCAATATTATTATCAAGTGCACTTGATACACTAGCAATATTTTTTTCAGTCAATTCTTTTATTGCTGCCGATCTTTCTTTCATATTATCAAAAAATGCATTGATCTTCTCAATTCCTAATGGATTTTCTTTGAGATGCTTTTTAAGATCATCCACTGGCAGCCTTGTATCATTTACCAGTTTCAGTAAATGTCCTGATACATTATATTCTGAAAGGTGATCCAAATAACGTTTTTCCATATATCCCTGTCCATTTTGATAAATATCATGTGTGGAATGATATTTTTCAAGTATTCTAAATAACTCCAATGTCACATCCACGGATAAATGATTCGTATAAATAATCTTTTCTTCATACTGATCATATACTGTTGCTCCATTACAACAAACTGCATAACGAACACCTTCAATATTTCTCAAAAACTCCGGAATCGCTTTGAAAATACGTCCTGTAGCAGGTACAATATAAACTCCCTGTCTGATCGCCTCTTTTAACACTTCTTTTGTATGTTCTGATATTTGTTTATTACTGTCTAATAATGTATTATCAAGATCCATTGCAACCAGTTTTATCTTACTCATGTTATCCCTCCGCAAAAAAATAATTTTGAATATTGATCTGAAGACTCTTATATCCCTGATATTCATTGATCACAGGATAATAAGTGCATGTAATATACTTGTTTGTCCCCATTTTTTCTCTAAATTCTGTTTCATCCTCAAAAATCATACCATCAATCCGTGTTCCCTGACTACTCTTTAATGCTAATTTAATTACATTTTTATTTTTTCCAAACACATTGACACGTTCAATCTTTAATCTACGGTGTGCAAATAGGGGCTTTTTATTTTCTTTCCCGAAAGGTTCCAGTACTGACAACTGATGAATCAGATCCATTGTGATATAATCAACCGGCATATCGATGTCGATCTGCACCTTCTTTGCGAAATCTTTTTCATCCAATGTACAATTTTCATTGATCTTTTTACGAAATGCTTTAAGGTCCTCCTTCTCAAGAGAACATCCCGCTGCCATCGGATGCCCGCCAAATTTAGTAAACACCTCTTTAACTTTCATCATCTCTTCAAACATGGAATATCCTTCGATAGAACGTCCTGATCCCTTAATTCCATCTTTTGCATCAGTAAGTACAAAGACTGGATGGTTTAGACGATCCTTAATTCTTCCAGCAATAATCCCAGCAATACTTTCATGACAATCTGGTAAATATAAAACAAGTACTTTATCGCCTTTTGCTTCATATTTTATTGCCTGATCTAATGCTGCTTTTACACCATTCTCTGTCATACTTTTTCTAAGATCATTCAGCTCTTTTAATTCTTTTGCTGTCTGCATTGCTTTCTTTTTATCTTCTTCCAGGAACAGATTCAATGCTTTTTCTGCAGATTCCAGCCGGCCACTTGCATTAATGCATGGTCCAATAATAAAGCCAAGAGCATAAGACTGTATCTGTTTCTCCATAAGATCATGAACATTCAATAATGCTCTAAGACCCACATTTCTTGTCTCTTTGATCCTCTTTAATCCTTCTTTCACAAAAATCCTGTTCTCTCCTGTAAGATCTACAACATCACATACAGTCGCAATCGCAAGCATAGATAACAGATCTTCCAGTTTGTTTTCATCCTCGCCCATAGATTTATACAATGCTCTCACAAACTGAAATGCAACTCCTGCTCCACAAAGAAGCGGATATGGATATTTACATTCTTTTTGTTTGGGATTAATGACAACATCAGCTGGTGGAAGAATTTCTTCTTTACTTCCATCTTCATTTAAAATAAATGGTACATCGTGGTGATCTGTAATGATCATTGTAAGACCATGTTCTTTTCCAAATCTGATTGCTTCACTAGCTGCAATTCCATTATCACATGTAAGGATCGTATCAATCTGATCCTCTACTGCCTTCTCAATGATATTTTCATTGATTCCGTAACCATCTTTCATACGGTCTGGAATCTGAAAATCAATCATTCCACCAAGATCATAGATTGCTTTCCATAAAATATAGTTAGAAACAACTCCGTCTACATCATAATCTGAGATAATGCGGATTGTTTTTCTGTCTCTGATCTTCTCTCTTATGATATCCACACCTTCTCTGACTCCCTTCATCAGAAATGGATCTGAAATATCCGAAAGATTTCCATATAAATATTTATGTATTTCTTCATCCCCGATCACATCTCTGTTTCTGATCAGTCTTGCGATCACGGGATCAATCTGAAATTTCTCACCAATCTTTGTAAAATCGGCTTTTTTCTTATACAGATACCACTGTTCCATCATGTTTCTCCATCTTCTAGAAAAAGAGCATCCAGTCTTTACTGAATACTCTTTTTACTTGTCTTATTTTCTTTTCTTTTTCTTCTTTTTCTTGCGGTTTGGATTCGCTGTGATCTTC
>ERZ827516.1889-NODE-1889-length-17118-cov-5.618062_pt1 | contig 17118 bp, 15 predicted proteins | sample MGYA00519703_ERZ827516 | MGnify/ENA primary metagenome ERZ827516 (study PRJEB31778, sample SAMEA3449337) | human gut metagenome | biome: human gut; feature: human-associated habitat; material: faeces | place: United Kingdom | collected 2010/2012 ...
TGGCCGAGGCTGTGGCAAATGCCGTGGCAAAGGCTGCCCGCGAGACCGGCGTGGCACGACTGTAAGCGGAGGATACAGGCATGAGAACGATCTCCGCACAGAGCATTACGGATACGGTGGCGCGGCTCTGCATTAAAGCCAACACCCAGCTGCCGCAGGACGTGCAGGCCGCGCTGGAAAAGGCGCGGGAAGAAGAGCCGTGGCCGCTGGCAAAGAACACATTAGACCTGCTGTGGTCGAACCTTGGCGCTGCAAAGGAGAAAGACCTGCCCATCTGTCAGGATACCGGCATGGCCTGTGTGTTCGTGGAGCTGGGCACCGATGTGCACATTGACGGCAGCTTTGAAGCCGCCATCCACGAGGGCGTGCGCCGGGGCTACACCGATGGCTACCTGCGCAAGAGCATCGTGGCCGACCCGCTGCGCCGGGGCAACACCGGCGATAACACCCCGGCGGCCATCACGGTGCATCTGGTGGACGGCGAGGGCTGCCGTATCACGGTAGCACCCAAGGGCTTTGGCAGCGAGAACATGAGCCGCATCCAGATGCTCAAGCCCGCCGACGGCGTGGAGGGCTTTAAAAAGTTCGTGGTGGATACCGTAAAGCTGGCGGGCTCCAACCCCTGCCCGCCCATCGTGCTGGGCATCGGCGTGGGCGGCAGCTTTGACAAGGTGGCGTATCTTGCCAAAAAGGCGCTGCTGCGCCCGCTGGATATCCCCAACCCCGACCCCTACTACGCCCAGTTGGAGCAGGAGCTGCTTGCCGCCATCAATGCACTGGGCATCGGCCCGCAGGGCTTTGGCGGCAAGACCACCTGCCTTGGCCTTGCCATTGAGCAGATGCCCACCCATGTGGCGGGTCTGCCGGTGGCTGTGAACGTTTCCTGTCATGTGACCCGCCGCGCCAGCGCGGAGCTGTAAGGAGGGGAGAACGATGGAATACAGACTGACTACCCCCTGCACCGCGCAGGATCTTGCCCCGCTGAAAGCGGGGGATACCGTACTGCTTTCCGGCGTGGTGTACACCGCCCGGGATCAGGCACACAAGCGGATGATGGAAGCACTGGACAAGGGCGAGACCCTGCCTTTTGATCTGGAAGGCAGCGCCATCTATTATGTGGGTCCCACCCCGGAACGCCCGGGCGAAGTCATCGGCTCGGCAGGGCCTACCACAAGCGGGCGCATGGACGCCATGAGCCCCCGGCTGCTGGATCTTGGCAACAAGATCATGATCGGCAAGGGCAAGCGGGATGCCGCCGTCAAGGCAGCTGTGGTGCGCAACGGCGCGGTGTATCTGGCTGCGCTGGGCGGTGCCGGTGCGCTGATGGCAAAAAGCGTGCAGACGCTGGAAGTGATCGCATGGCCGGACTTGGGCTGTGAGGCGGTGCGCCGCCTGACCGTGCAGGATATGCCCCTGACCGTTGTGCTGGATGCCCACGGCGGCGACCTGTACGAGGAAGGCCCTGCGGCCTATCTGGCTGCGCTCTAAATTGCACCCTTTGCACAAAACAGGCGCGGCACAAAACCGGCAAAACAGCAGTTCTGTGCAGAAAAATATGGTTAGTTTAACAAAACTTGCTGCGAATTACTTGCATCAACCGCAAAAGTGTGATATCCTTTAACATACGACAGAGGGTACACATCCCCTGTCGGAAAAATCCCCCAGAGGGAATGAGGCAGGAGGCCGGACAAACCATGCAGATCCACCAATCCGCAGAAGATTATCTTGAAACGATCCTGATGCTGAGCCAGCGTATGGGCAAAGTGCGCTCCATTGACGTAGTCAATGAGCTGGGCTTTACCAAAGCCAGCGTGAGCATCGCCATGAAAAAGCTGCGGGAGAACGGCTATATCGCGGTGGACGGCGAAGGCAACCTGACCCTGCTGGAGCCCGGGCTGGAGATCGCTCAGCGCATTTACAGCCGCCACCAGCTGCTGACCCACTTCTTTGTGCAGCTGGGCGTGGACGAGCAGACCGCCGCCGAGGACGCCTGCAAGGCAGAGCACATCCTCAGCGAGCAGACGCTGGAAAAGATCCGCGAAAGCGCCCTGCGCAACGACGCCGCCCATCCGCAGGCAAAGTGATATGATTCCAAGAGACACCGGAACGCCGAAAGACGTTCCGGTGTCTTTTTTTGTATGAAATTTTCGGTTTGTGTTGCATATCTGTTACGGATTTGGTACAATAAATCTGTGCGGAAAAGGAACGTTGGAAGAGCGAAAAAGGGCCGGGACGGCGCAAAGCCGCCCTAGGGTAAAGGAGAGCGTTGCGGCATGGATGCGATTGCCCATACTCAGGTCAGTGTGGTCTGTCTGGTCACGCTGGCGGTCTTGCTGCGGGCGCAGCAGAAAATGCGGGATAAAAGTCTGCCCGGGCGGCTGTTCACGGCGCTGCTGTGGTCTGCCGGGGCGCTGACGATCGTAGATCATGGCAGTGCGCTGGCGCAGCTGGGCGCGTGGCAGGATCTGGGCATCCCCCTGACCTACCGGCTGAACGCCGGGGGCAGCATTTTGTTTTACCTGCTGGCGGCGTGTTGCTGCTTGCTGGTGTTTTTGTATGTGGAGGCAGAGCTGGGGCGTACATGGATGGAGGACGGCCGCAGGCTGGCGCTCAGCGCCGCACCGGTGGCGTTGCTTTTGCTGGCGCTGCTGACAGCGCGGGACGAAAACGGCTTCTGCTATCTGGATGCAGAGGGGCTGCGGGGCAGCACCCTGTTCTGGGGGGCGAAGCTGGTGGGGCTTGCCTATCTGGCGGCGGCCTTTCTCCGCTGCAGCTGGACGCTGAGCAACTGGAAGCAGGAAACACCCAAAGAGGAACTGAAGACCCTGCTGCTGCTCGCGCTTGCGCCGGCGGCAGGCTTTTTGCTGCAAGGCTGGCTGCCCGGGCGCGGGCTGCTGTGCTGCGGCATTACGCTGGGGCTGGTGTGCGTGTATGTGCTGGTGTTGCAGACCAAGTTCACGGTGGACACCCTGACCGGCGTCAGCAACCGCATCGTGGCGCTGCGGTATCTGGAAAGCGAACTGCCCTACTACCGCCGTCACCCCAACCGCTCGCTGCACTTCCTCATGATGGACATGGATCACTTCAAGCACATCAACGATGAATACGGCCACCTGGAGGGGGACGCTGCGCTGGTGCTGCTGGCGGGCATTTTGAAAAAGGTGTGCGCCAACTATAACGGCGTGCTGGCGCGCTACGGCGGCGATGAATTTTGCATCGCCTGCGGCTGCAACAGCGTGGAGGTGCGCACCCTGATCGCCTCCATCCAGCGGGAGCTGGACGCCGCCAACGCCGCCTCCGGCAAGCCCTACCAGATCGAGATCAGCATCGGCTGCGCCCGCCTTGAGCCGGACATCGCCACCGTGCACGACCTGATCGATAAGGCCGATCAGGAAATGTACCACCTCAAGACCCGCAAGCGCGGAATTTCCTAAAATAAAGAAAGCACCTGCAACCCTTCCCGTCTGTGCATTGGCACCCGAAGGCGTTCGCGGGTGCTTTTTCTTTGACCTGTTGAGAGCCAAGAAGCAACCCCGCAGTGCGGATGTTTCCGCAGGAAACAGGCACTGCAAATGCCGTTTTCCTCTACGACCCCTCCTGTGAAAAAGCAATTTCGAAACGCCCGCAGGCGTTTCGAAACTGCAAATCAAAATAATTCTTCCGCTGAAAATGGCTAGAGCGTAGCGGAAGCCATTCAAAATCATCCCGCCCGCGCTTTCTAAACGTTTTTTACCCTTCTGCCCTTGCATCCCGGGGTGGAACGCGGTATTCTTATAGAATAGACCGGAACAGCGACAGCACAGGGGAGGGAGACCACATGGACGCACAGGAGATCCGCGCATTGCTGGGCAAAAGCATCTTTGAGCGGGCACAGAAGTACCGCAAGCGCATCCTGCAAAGCAGCTGCACCACCAACGAGGACGGGGTGCGGCACCTGACAGCGCTGGTGCAGGGCAGCGGGCCGGACTGCTATTATACGCAGGTCTGGCTGCGGGAAAACGGCAGCTTTGTCAGCGCCTCCTGCGACTGCCCCTATAATCAAAACGGCGACGGCACCTACTGTAAGCACATTGGCGCGCTGCTGCTGCAGGACGCGGAAAAAAATCCGCCTGCTCCGGAAAAAAAGCCGGAGAGCATCCCCGGGGTGCAGCGGGGCGTGGCAGGCTTGAGCACCGAACCCCGCAAGGACAGTTACAGCGCCGGGCTGGATATGCTGTTCGGCCGCAAGTGGCGGGGCGAGGAGCCGGAGACCGACTATGAGGCCCAGCTGCTGTTGAAGCGCTACCAGCGGGAGGATGCGCAGCCCCAGCCCCAGAACGCTGCCCAGCGCACCGGCTTTGCTCTGCTGGAACCGGAGCTTACGCCGCACAATGGCCGTATCTGGCTGCGACTGCGGGTCTCGGATGGCATCGGCGGGCGGCAGTATCTGGTAAAAAGCATCCCGCAGTTTCTGGATGCGATCGAGCGGGGCGAAAGCGTCAGCTACGGGAAGTCGCTGGCCTTTGTGCACCGGTGGGACGCTTTTGCCCCGGATGCGCAGCAATTGCTGCGGCTGCTGCGCCGTCAGGTGAGCGCCCGGCAGGCGTTTGAAGCCGAGGGCACGGTGCGCTCCGGCTGGGAGAAAGGCCCGGCGGGTGGTCTGCCGCTGACCGGCGAAGGGCTGGATGCTCTTGTGGAGCTTTACGCCGCCGAGGGCGTTGTGGGCGGCTATACCCTTAAAGAGGGCTTGCCGGTCATCAGCCTGAAGGTGGAACGCCGCAAGGGCGGCGTGCAGCTAAGCTGCACCCCGGCACTCAGCGGGGTGCAGGGGCTGGACTATGCCTATCTGCTGGGCGAAAGTACCCTCTGGCGGATGCAGCGGGAGGAATGCCGCCGGGTGCTGCCGGTACTGGACACCTTTGGCGGGCGCAGTTTGTTCTTTACCAGCGCAGACGCCGCCGCTTTTTGCAGCTATGTGCTGCCGGAACTGGGCAACCGGGTCAACATCGTGGACCCCGACCGGCTGCTGCTGAACCAGATCCCGCTGGAACCGGTGGTGCAGTTTTATCTGGACGCCGATCGGGGGCTTACCGTCACGGCCTACCCGGTCTTTCTGTACGGAGAGGACAGGGTAGCCCCCGGCGAGCCGGTGCCGCCCGACCTTTTGCGGGATGCCCGCACCGAGAACCGGGCAAAGCGCCTGCTGGAGACCTATCTGGAACCCGAGACCGGCAAGCCGGGGCATTACAGCCTTTCCGGGGAGGAGGCGCTTTTCCAGCTGCTGGAAGAGGGCATTCCCGCCCTGCTGGCCATGGGCGAGGTGTACCAGACCGATGCCTTCCGCAACTTACAAGCCGCCCCGCCTAAAATTTCGGTAGGGGTATCGGTGCACGGCAGTGTGCTGGATCTGGAAGTGGACACCGGCGCGTTCCCGGTGGAGGAACTGCGGGAGCTTTTGCAGTCCCTGCACCAGAAAAAACGCTACCACCGCCTGCGGGACGGCAGTCTGCTGCGGCTGGATGACAGTCTGGAAGGGCTGGACGAGCTGAACGACACGCTGGAACTTTCCGGTGCAAAGCTGAAGGACGGCCACGCCGCCCTGCCGCTCTACCGTGCCCCCACGCTGGACTGGGCGCTTTCGGGGCAGAACGGCTTGCGGTTCGACCGGGACGATGCCTTCCGGCGCATCAGCCGCAGCTTCCACGCCGTGCGGGACAGCGAGTATACCCCGCCGCTCTCGCTGCAAAAGACCCTGCGCAAATACCAGCGGGACGGCTACCGCTGGCTGCGCACGCTGGACGGCTACGGCATGGGCGGCATTCTGGCCGACGATATGGGTCTGGGTAAGACTGTGCAGGTGCTCAGCTACCTGCTGGCCATGAAGGAGGGCGGGCAGCAGCTGCCCAGCCTCATCGTCTGCCCGGCGTCGCTGGTGCTGAACTGGCAGGAGGAATGCCAGAAGTTCACCCCGCAGCTGCAAAGTGTTGCCATGGACGGCGATGCCGCCCACCGCGCCGCGCTGGTCGATGGGTGGGCGCAGGCGGACATCGTCATCACCAGCTACGACCTGCTGCGCCGGGACGAAAAACTGTATGCCGGGCAAAGCTTTTACGCCTGCATTCTGGACGAAGCGCAGGCCATCAAAAACCACACCACCCAGAAATACAAGGCGGTGTGCCGGGTGAACAGCCGGGTGCGCTTTGCCCTGACCGGCACCCCGGTGGAGAACCGCTTGGGCGAATTGTGGAGCATCTTCTCCTTTTTGATGCCGGGGTATCTGCCCCCCTACAAGACCTTCTGCGCCCGGTTTGAAAAGCCCATCGTGCAGGACGAGGATGCCAACGCCGTGCGGCGGCTGAACCAATTCACCGGCCCCTTCATCCTGCGGCGCATGAAGTCCGAGGTGCTGCGGGAGCTGCCGCCCAAGACCGAGAACGTGCGCCGCGTTGAGCTGGAGACCGAGCAGCGCAAGCTGTATCTGGCAGCGGTGGTGGACGCCCGGGAAAAGCTGCGGGCGGCAAAGCCGGAGGACAAGATGACCGTGTTTGCCGTGCTGATGCGGCTGCGGGAGATTTGCTGCGACCCGCGTCTTGTGGCAGACAACTGGACCGGCAGCAGCGCCAAGCTGGAAGCCTGTCTGGAACTTGTCACCGAGGCAGTGGCGGGCGGGCACCGCATTCTGCTGTTCAGCCAGTTCACCTCCATGCTGGAACTGCTGGCAAAGCGGCTGGACGAGGCCGGGGTGAGCCACTTCACCCTGCAAGGCTCTACCCCGAAGCCGGTGCGTGCCGAGCAGGTGCGCCGGTTCAATCAGGGCGAGGCGGACGTCTTTCTGATTTCGCTGCGGGCGGGCGGTACGGGTCTGAACCTGACCGCCGCTGATATCGTCATCCACTACGACCCGTGGTGGAACCTTGCCGCGCAAAATCAGGCCACCGACCGCGCCTACCGCATCGGTCAGCGCAACCCGGTACAGGTGTACCGGCTGATCGCGCAGGACACTATTGAGGAAAAGATCGTGGAGCTGCAGCAGGCCAAGCAGTCACTGGCCGACACCGTTACCGGCGGGGCAGACGGCGCGATTTTGTCTATGAACCCCGAACAGCTGCTGCAGCTGCTGGGAGAAGAAGCATAAAGGAGTGTATCCATCATGAAGGTTTGGGATCTGCATTGCGATACCCTGTACGAACTGCGCCGCGCCGAAAAGGCGGGCGCACCCAAAAGCTTTTTGCACAACGATCTGCATATCGACCTTGAAAAATTGCAGCAGGGGGATTATCTGCTGCAATGCTTTGCGGCCTATGTGGATCTGGCCGACCCCGCTCCCGGGGCCGACCCGCTGGTAAGCGTGCTGGAGGAGATCGACATCTTCAAGCGGCTCATGGCGGCTTACCCGGAAAAGATCGCCCCGGTGTACACCGCCGCCGACCTTGAGCGCAACCGCGCCGAGGGCAAGCTCAGCGCCATGCTGACGGTGGAAGAGGGCGGCTGCTGCAAGGGCAGTCTGGGCGTGCTGCGGCGGCTGCAGGAGCTGGGCGTGCGCATGATGACCCTGACATGGAACTACCCCAACGAACTGGCAGCCCCCAACGCAAACCCCGGCGGGCCGCTGGTGGCCAACACCGAGACCGGTCTGACCGAGCGGGGCTTTGCCTTTTTGGAAGAGATGGAAAAGCTGCACATCACCGCAGACGTGAGCCACCTTTCCGATAAGGGCTTCTGGGACATCGCAAACCACAGCACCCGTCCCTTTGCGGCAAGTCATTCCAACTGCCGTGCCCTGTCGCCCCACAACCGCAACCTGACCGATGAGATGATCCGTGCACTGGCAGAAAAGGGCGGCATTGCAGGGCTGAATTACTGCGCTTCCTTTGTGGACGCAGACTCGGCACACCCGAAGAACTGCCGCAGTACGGTGGAGCGGCTGGCAAAGCACGCGGCACACTTCAAGCAGGTGGGCGGCATTGAGGTCATCAGCCTTGGCAGCGATTTTGACGGCATCGGCGGTCAGCACGAGCTGGAAACGGCGGCAGATATGCCGCTGCTGGCCGAGGCACTGCGCCGCGAGGGCTTTACTGAGGACGAGGTGGAGGCCATCTACTGGCGCAACGCTTACCGCTTCTTTAAAAACAATCTGTAATATCAAGTCGAAAAATTGCAAAAATGCCCGGAGATGCCCTGCTGCGTGCAGGTATCCCGGGCTGTGTATTGCCCTGCGAGGGGAGGTTTTATATGGTCTGAGGCGCGCGTCCCCTGAAAAAGAACAAACGACTTGGAAAGATAAGAGGAATTATAACAATGGGTATCACGATCTCGCCGTGGATGATGGCGTTTCTCATGCTGATGACCGGCTTTGCAGGCTTTGTGGATTCGGCAGCCGGCGGCGGCGGGCTGATCAGCCTGCCGGCCTATCTGTTTGCCGGGCTGCCGCCCCACTACACCTATGCCACCAACAAGTTCAGCGCCGCCTGCGGCACTACCTTTGCCACGGCAAGCTTTTTCAAAAGTGGTGCCATGAACGTGAAGGTGGGTGTTCTTGCAGCCATCGGCAGCTTTGCGGGCAGTGCGCTGGGCGCGCACATCGTGCTGCTGCTCAGCGATGAGATGCTGCGCACCATGATGTTCATCATCCTGCCGGTGGCGGCGGTCATCATTCTGTGGCAGCGCAACCTGCCGGACGAGAACCGGGACGACGGCACGCTGGACCTGAAAAAGATTTTGCTGGCACTGGCCATCGGCTTTGGCATCGGCCTGTACGACGGCGTTATGGGCCCGGGCACCGGTACCTTTGCCATCATTGCCTTTACCACCCTGATGGGCTTTGACCTGCGCACTGCCAACGGCAACGGCAAGGTGCTCAATCTGGCCAGCAACTACGCCAGCCTGTTCACCTACCTGATGAACGGTCTGGTGGTGTTCCACATCGGCATCCCCTGTGCAGTCAGCAATATTCTGGGCAACCTGCTGGGCTCGCACTTCGCGCTGAAAAAGGGTGCCCGCTTCATCCGCCCCATGATGCTGGTGGTGCTGGTTCTGCTGCTGGGCAAGCTCATTTCGGACGCGGTGCTGTAAGGGCAGGGCGGGACGATTCAGAATGCGCTCCGCGTTCGCTTTGCGCATCAGTAGCGGAAAGAATATTTTTATTTGTAGTTCCGAAACGCCTGCGGGCGTTTCGGAACTACTTTTTCACAGAGAGGGGTCGTAGAGAAAAGCGGCAGTTGCAGCGCCGCTTTCTGCGAAAGCGCGGTGCTGCGGGAAGCAACCTCGCCCTCTCCGTCTGCTCACTACGTTCGCATCCACCTCTCCCAAAGGGAGAGGCTCTGGCGAAACCGCAAGCCTTGCGGTTCGACTGGAAACTTTGCCGCTATGCCAAGGGCTCTCCCTTTGGGAGAGCTGGCGCGTTAGCGCCTGAGAGGGCGAGGGTGTTGCCAACAAGGGTGCACATCCCAAAACAGCGCTATTACTTCCCATTCCCCTACAAAAAACAAGTCGGGCAGCCCGCGGGCTGTCCGACTTGTTTTAGCTTTCAATAGGTTTTATTCCAGCACCAGTTCTTTATCAAAGAACGCGATGCCGAAGGCGCCGGGGCCGGTGTGGGTGCCGATGACGCAGCCGATCTGGCGCACCAGCGGTGCGTCCAGATGCAGGTTGTCCTGCAGGTAGGTCAGCAGCGGCTGCAGCTCCCGGTGGTTGACGGTGTAGCCCAGCAGCGGGGTGTAGCCCGGGTGGATACCGCCCATCTCGTCGATCTTTTTGAACAGCGCCACATACACGCCGGGCAGACCGCGCGCCTTACCGGCCAGCGCCACCTTGCCCTCTATGACGGCGAGAATGGGCTTGATGCCCAGCATACCGCCCGCCACAGCTGCGGCAGCGGACAGTCTGCCGCCCTTGCGCAGGTACTTCAGATCGTCCACGGCAGCTACCAGATGCAGGTGCTGCTTGGCCTTTTCCAGATCGGCGGCGATCTGGGTGATCGTCTTGCCGGCGTCCCGCAGCTGCACAGCCAGCCGCACCAGCAAGGACTGCCCCAGACAGACGTTCTCGGTGTTCACGAACACCACATTATCCACGTTGGCAAGGTCGGCAGCAAGTCTGGCGCACTGACCGGTGCCGGACAACGCATCGGACAAAAAGATGCCCAGCACTTCGTCCCCGGCGGCAGCAGCGTCCAGATACAGCCGCTCGAACTGCTCCGGGCTGGGCTGGCTGGTGGTGGGCAGCTTGCGGCAGGTTGCCAGATGGGTATAGTATTCGCTGGGGGTCATGTCGATGCCGTCCCGCAGGACGGTGCCGTCCTCCAGCGTCACGTTCAGGGGGATCACGGTCACGCCCAGCTGCTGCGCCTCGGCGGGCAGGATGTCGCACGCGGAATCGGTGAGGATACGGATCATAATAATACCTCCGGTCTACCGGTAAAATACAGTATATACAACGCTTTCATCAAAAAGGTTGGAAATCATTATACCACCATTTAGGGCGATGTGTCAATGATTTGCATAAATTTGCCGCGACAGAACGCCCAAACCTTGCGCACCCGGCGGCAGATATGGTACTATAACCGGGAACGAACCATAGCAGGAGGAGACCGACCATGCACAAGCTGAACCCCCGCACCGCCGCACTGCTTTCGGCCTTTGGCTGGGCGGTGGGGTATCTGCTGGCGGGCAAGGCGCTGGCGGCGCTGCTGCCCGTGCCGCCCGGCGGCGCGGCGCGGTTTTTCCGGGTCTGCCTGCTGGCTCCGCTGGCGGAGGAAGGGGTGTTCCGGGGCGCGGTGCAGCGCCGGGCGCAGCCGCTGGGCAGGGGACAGGCTATTCTTTTGCAGGCGGCGCTGTTCGCCTTGCAGCACGGCAGCGCTGCCGCCATGGCCTATGCGCTGGTGTGCGGGCTGGGTCTGGGGTGGCTGGCCGACCGCACTGGGCATCTCTGGCCGGGGGTGCTGCTGCACAGCGCAAACAACCTGCTGGTGCTGGCGATGGGATGAGAGGATGGGATACATGACCGATTTTGAACTGATGGGTCTTGCGCTGGAAGAAGCTGCCAAAGCCGCCGCATTGGGCGAGGTGCCGGTGGGCGCGGTGGTGGCGCGGCACGGCGAGGTGATCGCCACGGCGCACAACACCCGGGAGACCGAGAAAAACGCCCTGCACCACGCGGAGCTGCTGGCCATTGATGCCGCCTGCAAGGCGCTGGGCGGCTGGCGGCTGTGGGAGTGCGAGCTGTTTGTTACCTTAGAGCCCTGCCCTATGTGCGCGGGCGGCATCATCAACAGCCGTCTGCGCCGGGTGGTGTACGGTGCTGCCGACACCAAGGCCGGGTGCTGCGGCTCGGTGACCGACCTGTTCGCGCTGCCCTTCAACCACCATCCGGTGGTGGAAAAGGGGCTGCGGGAGGCCGAGGCGCAGCAGCTTTTGCAGGCATTTTTTGTTTCCCTGCGGGAAAAGCGGGCGGGCAGACCCCGCTGGAAGCCCCCGGTGCCCGAAAACAGGGGAAAATAAGGAAAAATAGTGGGAACTGCGTAAAAAATTGCAGTTCCCACTTTCTTTTTGGGCTGGATTGTGGTATATTATTCAATGGAATCTTGTCGAAACCCATCGCAACTGCAGGCAGGCACGCCAAAGCACCGGACCTTTGCCGGACACATAAACGGAACGCTGCACTGTCTGGGGATGGGCACAGGGTTTTTCCGGCTGGGGCACTGCGCCCGGCCGAGAATACCGAACAGGAGGGATATACTCTTGTACGAGGACGAGTTTGAACTGACCTTTCAGGTGCCGGAGGAAGAGAGCGCACCGGAGCCCCTTGCCGCACCGGCTGCAAAGCCGGCTGCGCCGATGGAGCCGGTGGCGGACGAGCCTACCCGCATCATGACGCTGGGAAAAACGGCAGCGCCTGCGGTGGACGAGCCCACCCGGGTGATCACGCTGGAAAAGCCTGCAGAGCCGCCTGCGGTGGAGCTGCCCGAAGCGCCTGCGCCGCAGTCTGTAAAAGAGCGGCCTGCCCCTGCCGCACCCGCTGCGGCGCGCCGGGTGCTGATCTCCGGCGGCGACCGGGGCATCGGTGCTGCCGCTGCCCGCGCCTTTGCGGCAGCAGGGTATCAGGTGGCGGTGCTCTACCACCAGAACGCAGCTGCTGCCGCTGCGCTGGAACAGCAGCTGCCCGGGTGCATCGCCATCCAGTGCGATGTAGCCAGCCGCGCCAGCTGTGAGCTGGCGTTCCACGCGGTGGAGCAGGCCATGGGCAGGGTGGATGTGCTGGTGTGCAACGCCGGCATCGCGCAGCAGAAGCTGTTTACCGACATCACCCCGGAGGAGTGGCAGCGGATGCTGGACGTGAACCTGAGCGGCGCGTTCCACCTGTGCCAGCTGGCACTGCCCGGCATGATCCGCCGCAAGCAGGGCCGCATTCTGACCGTGAGCAGTATGTGGGGCCAGACCGGCGGCAGCTGTGAGGTGCACTATTCCGCCGCGAAGGCCGGGCTCATCGGCCTGACCAAGGCACTGGCGAAGGAAGAGGGCCCCAGCGGCATTACGGTGAACTGCGTAGCGCCCGGGGTCATCGAGACTGACATGATGGCGGCTTTTACCGCCGAGGACAAGGCGGCGCTGGCCGAGGAGACCCCTGTGGGTCGGCTTGGCACCCCGGAAGAAGTTGCAAAGCTGCTGGTCTTTTTGGCCGGCGAGGATGCCGGATACATCACCGGACAGGTGTTCGGGGTGAACGGCGGCCTTGTGATCTGATGCACAGGGCAATATTACACGATTTTCCCCGGAGTGGGAAGGAGAGAAAAAATGGGCATGACTTTGAAGGAACTGTTGACTAAGGGCGAGGGCACCCTCTCTGCACAGGAGGCTAAGGCGTTGGCGGCACAATGCCGCATGGATGTAGACACCCTCTACACCCTGCTGGAGGAGCGCGGCATTAAGGTCCTGGAGGAAGAGAACGAGCCGAGTCTGGACGTGGACAGCATCATTGCTGAGGTGGAGAATGCCGAGAACAACAACGATGACATGGGCTTTGCCGATGAAAACGAAGAGGATGCCGAGGAGAACCCGGCAGACCTGAAGGCTGCCATGGATGAGCTGCTGGACGACCCGGTGAAGAACTACCTCAAGCAGATCGGTCAGATCCCGCTGCTGAGCGCCGAGCAGGAGGTGGAGCTGAGCCGCCGCATCCATGCCGGTGCCGAGGCTGCACACATTTTGCAGGCAGACCGCCAGAAGTACGGCGCACCGGAGTACATCAAGAAGAACAGCGCCCGCTTCTCCTTTGAGGAGGACGAGAACAGCCGCAGCTACACCGAGGATCTGGACGAGGACGGCGAAAAGTCTGCCGAGGATGCCGAGGAAAAGGCAGACGAGGAAAAGGCCATGGAGGCCGTGGAGAGCGGCCCCCTGAGCGAGGAGCGCCGTCAGGAGCTGCTCAAGACCCGCCGCGACGGCCTGAACGCCCGCCGCAGCCTGAGCGAGGCAAACCTGCGTCTGGTGGTGTCCATCGCCAAGAAGCATGTCGGCCATAATCTGGCCTTCCTTGATCTCATTCAGGAGGGCAACATCGGCCTCATCAAGGCCGCCGAGAAATTCGACTGCGACCGCGGCTTCCGCTTCTCCACCTATGCTACCTGGTGGATCCGTCAGGCCATCACCCGCGCCATCGCGGATCAGGCCCGCACCATCCGCATCCCGGTACACATGGTGGAGACCATCAACCGGATGCGTCAGGCCACCAACCAGCTGGTGTACCAGAACGGTCACGAGCCCACCCCGGAAGAGCTGGCAAAGGCCATGGACATGAGCGTGGAGCGCGTGCGCGAGATCCAGCGCATGGCACAGGAGCCTGCAAGCCTGGAAAGCCCCGTGGGTGAGGAAGAGGATTCCTCTCTGGGCGATTTCGTCGCGGACGAAAACGCCGAGGCTCCCGGCAAGGCAGCTGACCGCGCCATGGTGGCACAGCAGATCAATCTGGCACTCAAGAGCCTGACCCCCCGTGAGGAAAAGGTCATCCGCCTGCGCTTTGGTCTGGACGATGGCCGCCCCCGCACGCTGGAGGAGGTGGGCCGCGACTTCGGTGTCACCCGTGAGCGTGTCCGCCAGATCGAGGCCAAGGCCATCCGCAAGCTGCACAGCCGCAAGTGCCTGGCCCTGCTGAACGGCCTGATCGAGTGATCCTGAACTTACCGCTATGAGAAAGAGCCCCCGCCGGTCTATTCCGGCGGGGCTCTTTTGGTGCTGTACAGGTCAGCAGCTGCGCAGCAGAAAGGCCATATAGAGGGGAAGGGTCAGGAGCGGCCCGTTTTTCCCGATATTATAGTCCCCGAGCTTGATTGCATGGGATACATGATATTTTTCAGGGTGGTTGAGGATCGTCTTTGTGCTTTTGACATTTCCGGAGCGGGCCTTTACCTCTACAAGGGTGCATTCTCCCTGATAACGGATCACAAAATCCACCTCGAGGCCGGAATCCTTGTGGAAATAGTAGAGCTTGCGCCCCATCTTGGTGAAGATATCGGCAATCAGGTTTTCAAAGATAGCACCTTTGTAGCCATAGAGGTCGCCTTGCAGGATGTCAAACTGCGTTCCGTCCTCCAGCATGCTGACGAACAGGCCGGTGTCGCACATATAGACCTTAAAGGTATCCTCTTCCGCGTTCCCATCCAGAGGCAGCTCGGTAATGGACAGATTGTGGCATCGTGTGATGATGCCGGCGTCCTCGATCCATTGCAGGCTTCCAGCATATTTTGCGGAGGTGGAGCCTTTTTTTACAACGGAATACTGGAATTTCTTGTTTTCCTTGGCAAGCTGGCGGGGAATGGACTGGAAACACTCCTTGATGCGGGACTTATCCTTTTTTTCCGCGTACTTTACCATGTCGTCCTCATAGGAACGAACGATGTCCCGCTGGATACGCAGGACCTCATCCATCTGCCTGCTGGTCACAAAGGTCTGGACAGCATCCGGCATTCCTCCCACAACGGTATATTGGAGCAAAAGCTGCCGCATCCGGTTGTGCAGCGCTTCCGGCACAGGAGAACCGGAGTCCAGAGAACTTTGCAGCAGCGCAATGACAGGTTCGGTGATGTCATTGGCCCATAAGAATTCTTCAAAATCCAGTGGGTACATTTCAAGAACCGTCTCCGATCCGACTGGAACAGATCTTGGTTCTTTGCCGTAGCCCTTTACGCCCAACTAAGAACAACTTTTTCAAGGGACTTCTTTGCGATAGCTGAAACTTTTTCGAGCGACTTTTTAACAGAAGAAGCAACTTTTTCAAATGACTCCTGCGCAGGAAAGTGGATCTGCCGCAGCGCGGTTATAATTCCTCTGCCCGCCCCATATATTCTTTTCAGAACAAAACGGGTGGGAGGGAACGGCATGTTTGTGGTAACGCTGAACAAGACGAGCTTGAAAAAGGTGGGGGCCGGTGCGCTCTGCTGTGCGCTGGTGATCTTCAGCGCCTTTCTGGGGCGGTACATCAGCACCCGCACGGTGGCGGCAGCGGCCGGGGTGAACCGGATCGAGAGCGCACAGGACATCCAGACCTGGTTCACGGGCTATGGGCTGGATGTGGACGGCACGTCCATCACGGCGGATAAGGTCAAGATCCCCCGCAAGTGGGACGACAGCTTTTTGGCCTTCAACGGGGTGGTACAGCAAAGCGGGATGGATCTTACCCGCTACAAAGGGAAAACCGTGGAAAAGTGGACCGCCCTGATCCCGGCGGCCAGCAGCGGAGAGACCAGCCGCTACGGCGTGCTGCTGGTTTACCGCAAAAAGGCTGTGGGGGCCTACCTGCTGGAAAAGCCGTCGGGCACGGTGATCGGCCTGAAGGATGCCCAGACCGCAATGGCGCAGGCCGAGCAGCAGGATGCCCAGCAGGTATCCGGTGAGGATTACAGCGGCGACTGGGGAGAGCGCCATGATGAGGAGCTGGGCGCGGCCGGGCAGAGCCAGCAGACCAGCGGGGAGCCAGACTCCGTGGTGCCCGAGGAGGCGCAGTACACCGACCTGCCCCTGGATGCCGAGGGGTATCCTGTCGAATGAATCCGGTGGAAAAATGGGGGCAAAACTTCTGTTCAATAGCACCAAAATTTCTGGCTAAAAATCAGCAATATGGGATGATGAAAAAATAACGAAGCGGGTTTATAATAATAGTAGCATCCCGCAGCAAAATCGGCTGCGTCCGGAGTGGCAGGACCGTCCGGATCTGAAACGGGATGAAGTAAGGAGAAAATGATTATGAAGGAATTCCAGTATACTGTTAAGGATGCATGCGGCATCCACGCTCGTCCGGCCGGTCTGCTCGTGAAGGTGGCCAAGGGCTTTGCCAGCACCGCTACCCTGGAAAAGGACGGCAAGAGCTGCGACCTGCGCAAACTGATGGCTCTGATGGGCATGGGTGTCAAGCAGGGCGACACCGTGACCGTGAAGGTGGAGGGTGACGATGAGGCCGCCGCTGCCGAGGCCATTCAGAAGTTCCTGACCGAGAACGTCTGATCTTTGAATCTGCGGACAAAAGCCCTTGCGGGAGACCCTGCGGGGGCTTTTTCGCACTAAATTCTCAACAAAGGAGAGAGAACGATGCAGGTAGGAACCGGTAAAAGCATCCTGAACGGCATTGCCATCGGCAAGCTGAAAATTTACAAGAAAAAAGATACCGTGATCTCCACCGCCCAGGTCGCGGACACGGCGGCAGAGGAAGCCCGCTTTGAAGAGGCCCGGGCCAAGGCCATTGACCAGCAGACTGCCCTGTATGAAAAGGCACTGGCCGAGGCAGGCGAGGACATTGCCGAGGTGTTCAACATCCATGCCATGATGCTGGATGACGACGATTTTGTGGATGCCATCAAGGAGATCATCAACGGCCAGCACATGTGTGCGGAGTATGCCGTCAAGAAAGCGGGCGACAACCAGGCCGCCGTGTTTGCCGCCATGGACGACCCCTATTTACAGGCCCGCAGCGCCGATGTCATTGACATTGCCCAGGCCATGCTGGACATCCTGCAGGGCGTGGACAATGCCACCCTGCAGGGCACGGAGCCCAGCATTCTGGTGGCAGAGGACCTGGCACCCTCGGAGACGGTGCGGATGGACAAGAGCCTGCTGCTGGGCTTCATCACCCGGGAGGGCAGCTCCAACAGCC
>ERZ827516.1892-NODE-1892-length-17114-cov-9.806495_pt1 | contig 17114 bp, 10 predicted proteins | sample MGYA00519703_ERZ827516 | MGnify/ENA primary metagenome ERZ827516 (study PRJEB31778, sample SAMEA3449337) | human gut metagenome | biome: human gut; feature: human-associated habitat; material: faeces | place: United Kingdom | collected 2010/2012 ...
ATTACATTAAAGTAACAACCACATATCCAACCGGTGGAACGCTGCTTCCAAACGCTTTTGTTGATAATTACATGATCCGTGCGAATGGTGAATATATCAAAGTGTATATCTATCTTCTGCGTATGGTTTCTGATGGTGCGAACTTCAGCATCCCTTGTCTGGCAGACGTACTGGAACTTACGGAGCGTGATGTTACTCGTGCGTTAAAGTACTGGGAGAAAGAATCACTTCTGCGCATGGAATTAAAAGATGGTGAGATCAGTTTTATTGAACTTCTCCCTGTCAGTGGCAATCCACATTCTCCTGAACAGATTTCCAATGCACAGACTGCACAGCCAGATTCACAGGCACAGTCTATAACAGCTTCATCCACTGTCTCTTCCCAGACAGAACAGTTTACAGCAAAAAAACAGGCTTCTATTGGTGCTGAAGCAATCCCAGCAATGAAGACTTTGTCCCCTGCTGAATTACAGCGTAAGAGTGAAGACGAACGTTTCTCATATCTTCTTTATGTATGTGAGATGTTTTTAGGAAAACCTCTTACCTGCACAGATATGAACACATTACTTTATATGATCGAGGATCTTAAGATGTCCTGCGAATTAGTTGAATATCTTGTAGAGCATTGTGTTTCCAATGGCAAGAAGAGTTTCCGTTATATGCAGTCTGTAGCGATCAACTGGTATGAAGCCAATATTCAGACTCCAGATGAAGCGAAAGCATACAGCAAAAATTTCCGTAAGGAATATTATTCTATTATGCGTGCTTTCGGATTAAACCAGAATCCTGCACCTGTTCAGGAAGAATATATGAAACGATGGCTTGAGACAGATGGTTTTGATCTTCCATTGATCATCGAAGCATGTAACCGAACAATCAATGCGATCAATAAACCAAGTTTTCCATATGCAGATACCATCCTAAAACATTGGAAAGATAACCATATTGTAACCTTGGAAGATGCTAAGAACTTCCATGTACAGCAGAAGGCTCCTAAGACTTTTGCTAACAATAATAACCAGAATACTATGCATAATTTTACTCAGCGTGATTATGATTTTGATGCGTTAGAGCAGCAGCTTTTACAGAAACAGTTCGCAAACGAACTCATGGAGAACTAACTTATGTCATTATCAAATAACGATTATCAGGATATCATGCGCCAATATGAATCAAGGCGGCTTTCTAATTACCGTCTTCATGAACAGCGCAAGAAAGATATATATACAACCATTCCAGAGATCAGAGATCTTGACCGACAGATTACTTCCAATTCAATTTCTCTTGGAAAGCAGCTCATCGTCAGTGATGATCCTGCTTTACGAGAAAACTACCGTAAGAAGAATCATGTTTTGATCGAGAAGAAGCAGGCTCTCTTACACGAGGCCGGATATTCATCTGATTATCTGGAACCCATCTATCATTGTAAGAAGTGTAAAGACACCGGATATATTGGGCAGGAACCATGTTCCTGTTTTCATCAGGCGATGATCGATCACCTGTATTCCGGTTCTAATATGGCTAAGATTTTAGCCCGGGAGAATTTTCGGACCTTCAGAGAAGATTATTACTCCGATCAGATGACCAAACAAGGTCTTCCAAGTCCAAGACGCAACATCCAGAAAGTTGTGGAACACTGCAAAACCTTTATTTCCAGATTTCCAAATCACGACAACATTTTATTTCAGGGTTCCACTGGTGTTGGGAAGACTTTTTTAAGTCATTGTATTGCAAAGGAGATCATGAACCGCGGATTTACCTGTGTCTATATGACAGCTTTTCAACTTTTCGATACACTTGCCAAACATACCTTTGGCAGAGAAAAGAATGCTCAACAGGAGACTTCTGCTAACCTGATCTTTCAATGCGATCTACTGATCATTGATGACCTTGGTACAGAGATGATTAACAAATTTGTGATTTCACAGTTGTTTCAATGTTTGAATGAACGATTGATCCAAGAGAAATCCACAATTATTTCTACCAATTTATCTCTTCAGGAATTTCGAAATACCTACTCGGAACGAATCTTCTCAAGAATTATAGAGAATTATTCCTGGCAGAAAATCTATGGAGATGATATCCGTTTCAAAAAATCGAACTTGACGTAACTTATTTATAATGTTATAAAAAAATATAAAGAACAATATACGAAGGAGATAGTATCATGAGACGATCTGACCGTAACTTTACTAAGATTCCAGACGGTAAACTTGGAATCATTGCCCTTGAAGGATGCAAAGAACTTGGAAAAACAATTGACAACTATATCATTCAGTGGAGATCTGAAACTTTCAAAGATTTCAAAGACTCTGTTGCTTGTGATGGATATTTAAGAGATACTTATCTTTTAGATGCTAGTTGCCCTCGCTTTGGTTCTGGAGAAGCCAAAGGTATCATTCGCGAATCTGTTCGTGACATGGATTTATACATCATCGTTGACGTATTAAATTACAGCGTTACTTACTCTTTAAGTGGACGTGTGAACCATATGTCTCCAGATGATCATTATGCTGACTTAAAACGTATCATCAGTGCTGCCGCTGGTAAAGCTAAGAGCATAAATGTTATCATGCCTTTCTTATATGAAAGCCGCCAGCATAAGAGAAGTACTCGTGAATCCCTTGACTGTGCAGTTATGCTTCAGGAATTATTAAACCTTGGTGTTGATAACATTCTGACATTTGATGCACATGATCCTCGTGTACAGAATGCGATTCCTATCAGCGGATTCGATAATATTCAGCCTACTTATCAGTTTGTAAAATCATTAGTTGAACAGTGTAAAGACGTTCACTTCGACAAAGACCACTTAATGGTTATCAGTCCAGATGAAGGAGCTATGCAACGTGCAATCTACATGGCAAACGTTGTTGGTGTTGATGTTGGTATGTTCTACAAACGTCGTGACTATTCTACAGTTATTGATGGCCGTAACCCAATCGTTGCCCATGAATTCCTTGGTGATTCATTAGATGGTAAAGATGTACTGATCATTGATGATATGATCTCTTCTGGAGAAAGTATGATCGATGTAGCGAAAGAATTAAAACGCAGAAATGCACGTCGTGTCTTCTGCTTATCTACATTTGGTTTATTCACAAATGGATTAGAAGTATTTGATCGTGCTGTTGAAGAAGGTATCATTGAAAAGGTTATCACTACAAACCTTACTTATCAGACACCTGAATTATTATCTCGTGACTGGTATGCATCTTCTGATGTATCTAAATACGTTGCACTGTTAATTGATACATTAAATCATGACGCATCAATCAGTGATCTGTTAAATCCAACAGAACGTATCAAAGAATATCTTGAAAAGAAAAATCTTTAATTTGTAATATAGAAGGATCTGTTATTATCAGCGGATCCTTTTTTATTATATTTAAATTTCTTTTGTTCATAACATGAAAAGAATCAAAAAAACAAAAAGCGTACAGGAATCATTAAGATTTCCCGTACGCTTCTTTATTGTACAATATTATTGTTCCTTTGACGAATTATTATCCTGAGACTGTGAAGCTGTCGTTGGCGCTTCTGTTGTTGGTGCTGCCGTTGTTGGTGCTGCCGTTGTTGGCGCTTCTGTTGTTGTCTCTACCCTTCCAGTGCTTGTAGCCTGTGTTGATGTTGTCGCCTGATAGTCTCCTCCATCATAATTTGAATAATCTTCTGTCATTGTACCTGATGCATCTGAAGATGAATACTCTGAATGTATCATATTCATAAAGTTGCTCCATATAGTTTTTGGATAAGATGCTCCGCTTAATGCTGGCATGATTTTATAATCATCTCTACCTACCCAGATTGCAGTTGTATAATAAGGTGTGTATCCACAGAACCACCCATCTCGGTTATCATTTGTTGTACCGGTCTTACCTGCGGTATCAACATTCGGTACTTTAGCTCCCACTCCAGTTCCGCCTTTTACTACACTCTCTAATACATCTGTCATCTGTTTTGCTGCACTTGTTGAATAAACTCTTCTCTTCTTTGTAGAAGATGACATTACTTCATCTCCATCAGAAGTTGTAATTTTTGTAATACATGTTGGTTCTCTGTATACACCATTGTTCTTCAAAGTTGCATACCCTGCTGCCATTTCTTCAGCAGTTGTTCCTTTTCTGAAACCACCAATACATGTCGTATAATATTTATAATCTGAAGGTTCCAAATATTTAAAATTCATCTCTTCCAGATATTTTAAACATGTCTTCGGTGTCAACTGTTCATATATACGCATAGTTGCAACGTTACTTGATTTCTGAACTGCTCTTCTAAGAGAGATCTGTCCAGAGTAAGAACCATGTGAGTTTCTTACTCGATGCTTATCATTTGATGCCATCGGAGAATCATTTACTGTTGATCCAGCAGACCATCCATGCTCTAATGCTGGTGCATATACAAGTAATGGTTTGATCGCACTACCTGGCTGTCTAGGACTCTGATATGCACGGTTTAACGTATAACCGATATTCTTCTGTTCACGTCCACCAACGATTGCAACTACTTTTCCAGTATCATTGTCAATACATGTACCAGATGCCTGTGCTTTATAAATACCATTCTTATCTTTCTCTGTATATCCAGATAACGCATTATTTACACTTTTTTGCAGCTGTTTCTGAACATCAGGATCGATGGATGTATAAATATGATATCCAGCACTGTATAATGTTCTCTTACACTCTGCATACATCTTATCATATTCTTCCTGATACTTTTTCTTCTCAGAGTTAGAACTGAAATCATCCTTGAATTCAAATTCCTTCTGTTTCATGATCTCTTTTGTTGCACAGTGAATGACATAGGTCTCTATATAGTTCTTCTTCTCTGTCTTAGTTTTCTGTGCTTTCTTCACATCAATGTCTTCATTTAACGCTTCTTCATACTGATCTTTTTTGATCAGATTCTGTTCGTACATATCTTTCAAAATCTTATTTCTACGTTTGATCGTATTTTCTTTATTTGTACGTGGATCATAAATTGTTGGATTGTTTGGAATTGCAGATAAAAATGCTGCTTCTGACATTGTCAGATTCTTCGCATCTTTTCTGAAATATCCCTGACTTGCTGCCTGAATTCCATAATATCCATTTGAATAATAAACATTATTCAAATAAAATTCCAAAATCTGTTCTTTTGAATATTTCTTCTCCAGTTCTACTGCCATGAAAATTTCTTTTACTTTTCTCTTCCATGTTTTCTGTCGATTCAAAAATACAGTCTTTGCAAGCTGCTGTGTAAGGGTACTTCCACCCTGTGTGATTGCTCCTTTGTGTACAACATAACTTACCGCAGCTCGTGAAATTCCTTTATAGTCTACACCACTGTGTTTGTAGAAATTCCTATCTTCCACAGAAATTACAGCAGCTATGACATAAACCGGAAGTTCTTTGTATTTTAGGTAATATACATCTTTCTCACCTTTAAACTTCAGTAACTGCTTTCCGTTGGTGTCATATACAATACTTGTCTGTGATGCCTTGAATGTATCCTCACTCGACTGTGCGACGAGTTCTTTGGCCTCACTTCTAAGCTTCATAACCTTTGCCCCAAAAGTAAACCAGCCGATTACGACCAACAACAAAAAGACCACTGAAACTTTTAAAAGAACTTTTTTCTTTTTACGTTTCTTCTTTTTCTTGCTTTCGGGAATAATCTTTTTTGTTTCCTTTGTTTCTTCAGCCATATTCCTTTCACCTTTCGTTTGTTTTTACTGCTTACATTTGTTCCGGAATATCTCCGGATATATATCTTAATTTTAACATAAAATATATCATAACTAAAACTTTTGTCTCGACATAGTTTGCACTTTAAAGACAAAATATACTAATTCGCATATCCGTAATAAACACTTCCTGCCTGTTTAAATTCATTCTCAAGCTTCTTACGGTTTGTCTTTACAGATTTTCCTGTCAATGGATCATAGTATCTTAGGTCTGTTTGATTATAACTCATAACAACGATGAATGTTCCATCCTTTCTCTGTGCCATAAATGAACGACCCTTACTGATCACATAAACAATATCATCAATACTGCAATCAGAATAGTTTACTGCTCTATGCTTAAATACCTTATTTAACTTGTCATATGTGCTTCCTGACATCTTCTTAATCTTATTGTAGGAGATATCAATTCCATCTGCCTTTGCCATCATCAGAATACATGCAATATCTGTTTCGTCTTTATTCTCTGCTTTGATCATCGGAATATTAGAAGCTTTTCCATAATTCTGTGCAATACCTTTTTCCCATAAATACATCTGATTATAATTTACAACAACTCCGCCACCTTGTTCGGCAACTTTAATAGCATCTTTCATATTGCTATAGATTCCTGAAAGCTTGCCACCTGTATATACATATGCATCGTTATATTTATTATCATTCTCTGCAAATGTAATCTCTGTATCATTGTCTGCTTCTTCAACATTTGTGGACAGATAATCTGGTCTTGTCTGAATATATACATCCTCTGGGAATCCAAGGTAAAGCTGATTTAATCTTGTCCCTGTATATCCATATTCCAAGACAACTTTATTTTCTTTCTTATCCTTGTAACGGATATAACTTTCATTCACTTTCTTATATCCTTTTCCACTCTTTCGTGAATGTGTCAATGAGATTGTTGTACTATCTACGTTGGCATCCGTAATATAAGTTCCGTCTTCTCCATATGTCTTAACATTCTTCTTATTACTTCTGATAAATACCTTTGTTAAAGGATACAGATAAGAACCATCTTTTTGTCTTACGATTTCTGATTTTTCTCCAATTCCATAGATAAAATCTTTGCCTATAAATCCTATTGGTCTTAAAACTTCATTCTTGCCACAAGAAATGTTATCTGTTTTTTGTGTTGCAAGATCTATGATCTTGATTTTATTTTTGAACTGGTTTAATGCCAGCATTCCATTGTCAGAAATAACTGTCATATCATCTGTAATATTTTTTGCGAGAATCTTACTCTTTCCTGATTCAACATCAACTTGATATACAGCACCATCCAGATAGAAATAGAAATCTCCATCATCACTTAAGAACGCACCTTTCTTGATATCATTCTTCATCATATCATACTGTATCTTTGTTGGAATGAATGCTAATTCTTCTATCCTCTGGTCTGAAGCACTAAACTGATATACCGCAATACCATTATTACCTTCATGCTTTCCACGATTCATATATCCGTATACCACAAACGAAATGTCTCCATTAGATTTCATCTTCATGATCTGAACATCATGCTTCTGATAATTATTACGGCTGTCTCGATAATCTTCTCCTTCAAAAGAAAATACCTTGTACATATTAGACTTCTGGTAATCATAATACCAAAGCTCGTCCTGTACAACAAAAGCGACTTTCTTTCCGCCTTTTTTGCTGACAACCTGCTTCTGGTTGCTTCCGATTCCGAGTAAGATTCTATTATTACTTCTGTCAATCGTATCATATCTCATATAAGCTTCCATATTGCGCTCATAATTTAACAAATACATTCTGTCCTTTGCATAACGAATCCTAAAATATTCTGTTGCTTGATAATACTGTTTTGTCCCGTCACTGTTCTCAGCTGAAAGAATATATCTTAATTCAACAGATGTTACATTATCTGAAATTTCTTTTACTGTTGCCGGATAAATACTCTCTACCTGAGGTTTTAATGTTGCGTATGAAACTGCTTCCTGTGTTGATTTCAATGTTACGTTCGAAAGGTTATTGGATGTTGTACCTTCTGCTGTTTCCAAATACTGACTGATAAATTCAGTATTTCCTTCTGTCAATGCCGCATTGTGGAATTTCTCTGCAAAATTCAGACATTCCTTAAGATGGAAACTTGTTCCATAGATAATTCTTGTAAAGTAACGGATCGTTTTATTATCCTGCTTTACACATAACTCCATCAAATATGTCTTTCCATTTTCCAAGCGTTCTTTGATCTGTATATTGGCAGTACTTTTTTCTTTTCCCTTATGAAAAGCTGTATCACCATTTCCCAAAACAGTCTTATTATCTGTATCATAAAGCTTATATGATACAACACTGATATCTTCTGTTGCATCCTTTAGGATTACTTTTACCTGATTTTCATATACCGGTGTGATACTATCACGGATCAGTGAGGCATCTACATCTCCCTGATAACCATGTAATTCATTGATATCTTTTCCATCTACAGATATTGTTAATAAAGGGAATGTCGGCTGTTGTGTTTCTGTCACTCCCTGATTATTTCTTCCTACTAATGTATAATTCCATATAAATAATGAGATCAGAAAAATGACCCCAAATATTGCAATCTGTATCACTTTATTTTGCTTCATTATATTCTCCTTTTTCATTCCGTGAAGCTTTCTATTGTTCATTTTATCTTTTTTTGTACATTTATACAACCATTTTAAGAAATGTTTAAGATGTGCAAAGGACTTTTTATCCTGTAAATAAAACAATTGCCGGGATTTCTCCCGGCCTTATTAATCTATGATCGAAACATATTTTTCTTTGTACGGTAGCGACAGCGTCTGTGATAGATCTCTCCTCCGATCAGAATTACGATCATCTGATGTAGCTTGCGTTCCTGCTTAGGACAGTCTTCTTTCTCCTGGTAATTCATCTTATCATAAATCTTATCTGCCATTGAAAGAAGCATTGTCCGATCCATATATTCGTCAAACATTCTGCTTCCATCATATTCCATCTGATCACAAGCATCCTCAATCTGATCTAGAATCTCTCTCGCCAGTGCAGAATACATCCGAATGATATATTGATAATCATCTTCCTGCCTCTGTTCCTGTGCTATCAGCTCTCTGCTTGTTCTTATTTCTGTATCAAATATTGGAAGATTCCCTAATCCTTCTCTATCCGCCATCTTTATGCTCCTTTTTCTCTATCAATCATATCTTATGATATTCTTGAGAAAAAATGCATGTCTTATTCACCATTTTCTTTTCTGATACTTCTCACTTCTTCATTGATTGCTAACATCTTGCTGTCTAAGAATGCCACAAGATCTGCACATTCTTTTAATTCCTGCTTAATGTACTCTGGTGTATTACCTTCGTACTTATAATAAATCTTATGTTCCAGAGATGCCCAGAAATCCATCGCTACGGTTCTGATCTGAATCTCTACTTTCGTACGAACAACTTTATCAGACAAAAAGATCGGCACTCTTACGATCAGATGATAACTTCTGTATCCATTGATCTTTGGATTCAGCATATAATCCTTTGTCTTCAATACTTCTATATCATCCTGTGATGCGATCATATCAACAATTCTATAAATATCGGGTGTAAATGAACAGATGACTCTTACTCCTGCAATATCATCGATATATTTCTGAATATTCTCTACGGTAATCTCTTTTCCTTTTCTCATCAGCTTACGAATGATGCTTTCATCTGTCTTAAGTCTTGATTCTATATGTTCAATTGGATTGTACTGATGTACTAAACGGAACTCATCATTTAATATCTCTAACTTTGTTCTAATCTCTTTTAATGCAGAACGATATAATAATTTAATCTTTCGATATTCAAGCATTACATCTTGTACATCAGGTAATTCTAATTCTCTCATGTCTACTCACTCCTTACCTTGTTTGCTGTTTCTATTTTAACACTGTTTGGATTTGTATTCAATAGTGTACAATCTGCTGAAATTTCTTAGACTTCTCAATTATAAACTGAGGTTAAATGAAATGAAAAATGATAAGTTTAATTTCTATGATAATAAAAAAATCCGTGCGGTCTGCCTTGTGTCGCCTTCCACAGACGTTACCTCTATAGTTAACTCAACCCAGGCACCCTCACGGCACATAGAAGGTTCCACTTAGTGCTGCTTTGTTCCCAACCTGACACGGTTCGTGGATTCCTATTGCGTGAGACCCAGATATCAACGCCACTTGTAGAGGGCAGCTCTACAGAAGACAACCCGAAACAAGACCATCACCTCTGCTATAGCGGATTGCAGAAAAAGGGTGCCGCTACCTCCCCGGCTAGCACGGAAGCTTTATGACTTGATTATCTTTGGCATCTTAGATTTAAGATGCATATTTGATTATACTAAATAGTTATCTCAAGGTCAATAGTTATTATCTTTTTTAATAAATTCTATTATTTTTCTGTTATGTTGTTGTGTATGCTTTAATCCTCATTGTAAGTCTTGCAGAATACATATCATACCATTTATTTCCCTTCAAGCAGACATAACTCTGTCCTTTCGCTGTTTTATTCACAAATCTGATCCAGCCAAAATTGTCACTGTGATCGCATCCGATGAGTGCTGTTGAACCTATCTTAATAACTATAGAGAACTTTTCTCCTTTGACCAGTCTGACTTTCTGCTTCAGATCGATCGTATGTGTTCCCGCTTCTTTGATCGTTCCTGTCATAGCACGTTTTAACAGCTTCTTTCCTGATGTCGGTTTTCCTTTCTTCGGGTTTTTATATATTTGAATGCTGTATTTTACATTTGGATTCATTGTAACTACATTGACTGCTTTTAGCGTCTCTTTTTTCTTCTTTGTTCCTTTTTTCGCTGTGTATATATTAGCGATCTGCTGACCTTTCTTCAATCGGTATGCAGATGGATTTGCTGATCCATCATAAAAATAGTTGTATTTATATGTAGATGACTTTACAAACTGACCTGACAAAAATTCACACATAGATCTATCTTCATAAGATATATAGGTATATCCCTTGTCTTCTTCCTTGTTTCCCCAGCTGTTTTTTATGATCCATGCACCATTTCTCTTTGGTTTTGATGCCTCCCCAAACTTATCTCTACTGTAATTATCATTCCACCCAACAATTGTTACGATATGATTTGCTGCACCCTCTGATAATGTACAATTATAAGATTTATGTGATCTATCGTAGAATTTTTCATCTTCCTCTGTCGTTTCTGGTGCATGATATGCTACAACAACTGATCCATATTTTTTTATGTAAGATTTTACTACATTGATTGATGGATTATTTCCAAGGAAAAATCCATTTTTTAAAATCGCAGCATCTTTTTGCCCAAGCTTGCTTGATAATGTCCATTTATTGGTATTAAATGGAGCTGTACTCTCGTTGGCCAGCCCATACCATCCTGTTAATGTGATCATCGCAAGCTGTGCATTTCCACCTGAATATTTCCAGTTTCCTGATACTTTTGTTGCATCTCCTTTTGTGTTATTCAGCGCATCATTTGTTCGATTATACATAAAATATCCTAAATGTTTTTCTGAATAATCAACATTCTTTTTTACTTTCTTTTGTTTAATTAATGATGTTTCACCCAGCGATGCCAAGCCAAATGCCCAACAAAGTTCTGTATTCCCCTGATTCTTTACTAATGTGACAAGGCCTTGTTCTGCTGCATTATAATATCCGGCATATGATCTTGCATAAGTTTTATTCTGCTGACTTTCCTTCGGTGACTCTATATTTAAATGAATAGAATGATATCCTGTTGGTTTCTGTGCTGCAAATACTCCCTCAATTGAAGATAAACACATTATTCCTGCACATAACAGTATTGCTGTTAATTTCTTAATTCTGTGCATTTTTTTTCCTCCTTTTTCTTCCTTCTTAATTCCCTGAAAAAATCTGATAACATCTGGCTGCATTCTTCTTCTAAAATTCCATGTTCAATCTCTGTCTGATGATTAAACCGTTCTACCTGCAAAATGTTCAAAACAGATCCCGCACATCCCGCCTTGGGATTCATTGCTCCAATAACAACCTTTGGAATTCTCGCCTGAACAATCGCTCCTGCACACATCTGACATGGTTCAAGTGTAATATACATTGTACATTCCTCAAGTCTCCAATCCTCTAACTTCTTGCTGGCTTTCTGGATTGCAAGTAATTCTGCATGTGCTAACGTTGTTTTCTTTTTATTTCTCTGATTATAAGCTCTGGCTATGATTTTATCTTCATGAACAATCACACACCCAATTGGTACATCACCGACTGCTGCTGCTTTTTTTGCCTGCCGGATTGCTTCTTTCATATATTTTTCTTCTTGTGTCACGTCTGTTCCCCTTATATCTATGTCATATTTTTTTCTATTATAACATAGAATGAATCAAAAAGAGAGTAGACGATTGTCAGATTATCAGCGTATTGTATCCTATCTGTATGAATATCACCATGGAATTAAAGGTTCTAATGTTGGTTTTGCCAAAATAGAAAAGCGCCAGAATCAACTGCGGGTATATTTCCATGTAAAGACAAATGATCAGGCATTGGAATATAAAATTTATTTTTATCATTTTCATGAAGGTACAATGGAGGGAATTTTTCTTGATACGATCAGACGAAGTGATGCAATCATCGAATTTAAAAAGAATTATCCTGTAATTGAAAATTTTGAAGAAATGGATGGTTTTCTGATCTATCACTCAAATGAACATTTCTTTGGGTCACAATGGAAAGAACTTCCGATCATTATCCGGAGTTTTAAGCCCTTGGAAATTCCGGATGCCAAACCAGAAATAGTAGAAACGATAGAAAAAACAGAGGAAACAAAAGAAACAGAAGAGACAGAAGAGATAGAAGAGATAGAAGAGACAGAAGAGATAGAAGAGACAGAAGAGATCGCGGAGACAAAAACTTCCGGACTTTCTGAGTATATTGAAGCTCTTCAATTAGAAAAGGATGCCAAAAATATCCGGCATCCTGATCCTGTTAAAGGTTTTGACTGGAAGGAGTATCCCACCTTGCCAATGCCTCTTTCTTACAGCCTTGATCCTAGCATTAAGATCACACTAAAAGATCTTGATCAGATTCCTGACCTTGATGACAACGTAAAAGCAAATGGATTCCTTCTTTTAAATTATGGAAATTTCGGCCATCTGATGCTTGCAAAAGATGCTGACAGCGGCCAGCGTTATCTCGGAATTCCTGGAATCTTTGATAACGAAAAAGCTTTTATCTCTCGTTTATTTGGATTTAAAACATTTATCACAGTTCCTTTAAAGCCTCATAAAACTGGTAATTTCGGCTATTTTATCTTACCGATCTAATATGTTTGCAAGTATTGCAAACTGTTCCAAAGTTAAGGCTTCTCCTCGGACAGATGCTGGTAATCCCATCTCTTCTAATGCCTGTGCTACCTGTTCTTTGGAGAAGTTTAGCCCACCAAAATTCTTAATTCCGTTCTGAAGTGTTTTTCTTCTCTGGTTAAAAGACGCACGGATCAATTGGAATAACAGCTTTTCATTTGTAACTTTGATCGGTGCATCTTTATATTTTGTCAGACGAATAACTGCTGAACCTACTTTCGGTCTTGGCATAAAACAGTTTGGCGGTACATTTGCTACCACATATGGTTCTGCATAATACTGAACTGCCAGCGATAATGCCCCATAGTCCTTTGTTCCAGGGCCTGACTGCATGCGGTCTGCAACTTCTTTCTGTACCATAACTGTGATGCTGTCGATTGGCACATGACTTTCAAACAATCCCATAATGATCGGTGTTGTAATGTAATATGGAAGATTGGCAACCACTTTTACAGGCTTACCGCCGTTCTTTTCTTCTACAATCTTTGCGATATCAACTTTCAAAATATCCGCATTTAAAATGGACACGTTGTCATATGCACTTAATGTATCTGATAAGATTGGAATCAGATTCTTATCAATCTCGACTGCCATGACTTCTCTTGCATTTTCAGCAAGATACTGTGTCATAGTTCCAATTCCTGGTCCGATTTCCAATACAAAATCTTCTTTATTTACTTCGGCAGCGGAAATAATCTTCTCAAGTACACGTTCATCGATCAGGAAATTCTGCCCAAATTTCTTCTGAAAATCAAAGTCATATTTTTGGATTACTTCTATTGTATTTTTTGGATTCCCAAGTTTCACTCTTATACCTCTTTCATACGATACAATTTTCTTGCATTTTCTTCTGTGACTGCGATCAGTTCCTCTTTATCAATCCCTTTGATCTGACTGAGCGCTTCTGCTACATAATTCAAGTTCAGAGAAGAATTTCTCTTGCCTCTGTTTGGTTCTGGTGACAGATATGGACAATCTGTCTCTAATACGATTCTGTCTAATGGTGTATACGCTGCAACTTCTTTTAATGTCTTTGCATTTTTAAATGTCACAACCCCGCCAATTCCAATATAAAATCCCATATCAAGGAATTGTCTTGCCATTTCTTTGGAATATGAAAAACAATGAACCACTCCTCCGATGTCTTCTGCATGTAATGATTTCATTATATCATATGTGTCCTTTGCTGCATCCCTGCTGTGAATAATAATTGGTAATCTCACTTCCCTGGCAAGCTCAATCTGTGCTTCAAACCATTTTTTCTGAATCTCACGTTCTGGTTCATCCCAGTAATAATCTAGTCCAATTTCACCGATTGCAAGAATCTTATCTTTGCCTGCGTATTCCTTTAATGTATCCATATCTGACTCTGTAAGATCAGCTGTATCACTTGGATGAACTCCAACAGCTCCATACATCATCGGATATCGATTCACTGCATCTACGATCCATGCAGATGTTTCCATATTAGATCCTACATCAACAATCGTTCCGATCCCATTATCTTTCATAGAAACCAACAGTTCTTCTCTATCCTGATCAAACTGCTTATCATCGTAATGTGCATGTGTATCAAATATCATCGTTTCTCCCCTTTCTCTCTTCGTCTCTTTAATCTAACTGTATTTCCGTTAACTGCAAGGCAGTGAATACTTCGTAAAAAACTTGACATACGGCTGTACCCATAGTCTTTTATATTAAATCCGCTGTGTTTATCTTTCAATTCTAATGTTATGGCTGATAAATTCTCCAGTGAACCTCCATTTTTCTTTACAAAAAGAATCACTTCTTCTTCAATCGTTTCTCTGCTTGTCAATTCTTTAAATTCCACATAACAATTGGTATCTTCCTGAACGATCACAAAATTATCCATCTCTTCATCGATCAACACACTTAATTTTGTATATCCATAATTTCGCACATCAAAATCTGAATATTTCTCATTCAGTCGGTTTCCAATTCTCCCTAAATCAACTGGTGCATTTCCATTTTCACTGATGATATCCGCAATTGTGCAAGAAATTTCGTCTAATGATGTTACATTTTCAATCTCATTATTTTCAATCTCATCTTCTTTATCCCTGTCTGCTTCATACAGAAGATTTAGATGTATAAATTTATTACATGCTCTTGTCAATGCAACCGGCGTCTTGGATTCTCCCATACCAATAACGTACATATGCTCTTCTCGAAGTCTCATCGCAAGCCTTGTAAAATCACTGTCACTAGTTACCAGGCAAAATCCATCCACTTTCTTCCCATATAATAAGTCCATTGCATCAATAACCATTGCCATATCTGTTGCATTCTTACCTGAAGTGTAAGCGAACTGCTGTACAGGAATAATGGAATACTCTAATAATAACTCTTCATTCCACCCATTTGCCTTTGACCAGTTTCCATAGATTCTTCGGCAAGATGGAAATCCATATGCTTCAAGTTCCTGAAAAATAATAGGTGCATACTTGGGACTGATATTATCTGCATCGATCAGAACTGCAAACTGATTCTTTTCTTCTTCTACCATATTTTCCCTCATATCTAAAATTGTTTATAAAATGAAAAAAGGATATATCCTCTCGAATATATCCTTAAGTAAATACCAAGCGGGTGATGGGAATCGAACCCACGTGATCAGCTTGGAAGGCTGGAGTTCTACCATTGAACTACACCCGCATATCTTGTTCGCTGTTATTTGTTCTCCCCAGCGACAAGTAATACTATACCATCACTTTTTATAAATTGCAAGTGTTTTTTTGAATTTTTTTTATTTTTTTGAATAAATTATTGTAAAGGCTTCTTGGAGTATATTTTATGATGAATTCTATCTGGTGTTTTATGATCTTATTTGGCTTGATCGTTGGAAGCTTTAATGGGAAGATTGCTGTACTTTCCGATACAATTCTTTCTTCCTCCAAAGAAGCTGTAGAACTCTGCATCCTTATGTTTGGAATTGTTGGTCTGTGGTCTGGACTCATGAGCATTGCCTTATCTCTTGGAATCACTACAAAACTTCAGCAAATGTTATCTCCCTTCCTTTCCTTTCTTTTCCCCAATTTAAAAAACAAAAACGCAAAAGAAGAAGCAAATACAGAAAATTAAGGTGAATCCATATGATTGGCAGAAAACGTAAGAGACTTGGCGATTTGCTGGTAGATGCCGGCGTGGTTACCAGTGAACAGCTTGGGGAAGCGCTCAAAAAGCAGAGAGAACTTGGCTTGAAGCTTGGCGAGACATTGATTGAGTTAAAATTTACCGATGAAAACGAAATTGTAGAAGCTCTTCATCAGCAGATGGGCTATCCGGTAGCAAAAATCCGCGAGGCAAAAATTGCACCGGAAGTAATTTCACTTTTGCCGGAGACAATTGTAAGAAAGCACAATGTGGTTCCGTTTGAAGTTGACCCGGATAATCCGAATATCCTGCGTGTGGCAATGGCGGACCCGATGGATATTATCGCAATTGATGACTTGGCGATTGTGACGAACATGCAGATTGAGGCGATGGTTGCGACACCGTCCGATGTGCGTTTTGGGATTGAGCGCTATTATGGAAATGAGCAGGTTGCCAAGATGGCAGAAACATATTCCAAAGAGCGCAGGGAGCAGCAGAATGCCAGAGAAAAACAGGAGGAAGCAAACGAAGAAGTTGATAATGCACCGATTGTTTTACTGGTAAATAAAATTATTGAGCAGGCAGTGAACGAAAGAGCAAGTGATATTCACATTGAAGCGCTGGAAGACAGCGTGCGTGTACGTTTTCGTATTGATGGTGTGATGCAGGAAATGATGCGTTATGAAAAAGAATTATTAAATGCAATTGTAGCGCGCATTAAAATTATCAGCGGCATGAATATTTCTGAGAAAAGAGCACCGCAGGATGGACGTATGACACAGCGTTTTGACCGTGTTGAATATGATATTCGTGTATCGAGCCTGCCGACAACTTTTGGAGAAAAGATTGTAATGCGTCTGGCATCGAAGTCAGCGCTTACGAGAGATAAAAGTGAACTTGGATTTCCGGAAGCGGAGATGCGCCGGTTTG
>ERZ827516.1895-NODE-1895-length-17094-cov-20.457597_pt1 | contig 17094 bp, 20 predicted proteins | sample MGYA00519703_ERZ827516 | MGnify/ENA primary metagenome ERZ827516 (study PRJEB31778, sample SAMEA3449337) | human gut metagenome | biome: human gut; feature: human-associated habitat; material: faeces | place: United Kingdom | collected 2010/2012 ...
CTTTTCTGCATTTTACTGGTCTCGGCATAAACTGCTCCTTTCTCTCATTTCCTATATATTAGCTCTATAAAAGGCATATGTCAATAAAGTTTTTGACATATGCCTATATGCATTAGCTAATGGTATTACTATTTTTCATTATTTTTTAATTTACAGATGCCTTGTGTCATTGTTCTCATTGGACAAAATGTACACCAGGTTCGTGGCTTATATAACACCATTACGATCAAGCCTAACAACAGAGATGTAAGCATCAAACTATAAAATCCAAAACTAAACTGTGCCACCTAATCAGCTACTGTTCCTGCAGTGTATGTCCATCCCCACGGAACACGGAATGCAAATAATAGTGTTATATACAGCATAAACTTCTCCTCACGGCACATATATTTTGACGGTTTTCCGCAAATTAACTATCGATAATGGCATAGAAAGAACAGTTAGTTTCCCAGGATCCTTTTTAATTTCAACAACATCAGGATTGCCCGTGATTAAAATTACAGGTGTTGTCCTGTCAGCACACCATGGCTGATTCGGTTGTCTCGTCATATCTTTGGTAACAATCCAAAGATCCGGCTTATGTTTGCCTAATTTTGTTTTAGCGCTTTTATCCCATGCTTTCTCATTTCATTATGGATCATGGATGCCATATCCGGATCAAAAGGATTCATCAGCTGCTTAGGCCGTTGAACAATTGTAACATCCATGCCAAGCTCTCTCAAATTTTCTGCCAGTTCCAGACCAATAAAGCCACCACCTGCCAATATAGCCGATTTTGGATGGTTCTTATTTATATATTCCTTTATATGAAAAGTGTCTTCTACTGTACGAAGTGTAAAAAGTTTATCAATACCAACTCCAGGAAGTCTCGGCTGTGTTGGCTTTGCACCTGGAGAAAGGATCAGCTTATCATAGTTTTCTTCAAATATCTCACCATTCTCCAAATTTTTCACTGAAACAGTTTTACGATCCGGATGTATGGAGATAACTTCATGATGAATTTTCATATTAATGCGAAAGCGTTTAAAAAAGCTCTCTGGTGTCTGTAATGTAAGTTCTTCCGGGTCTGTGATCACGTCTCCAATATAATATGGAAGCCCACAATTCGCATAGGATATGTATCCGGATCTTTCAAACACAGTAATTTCTGCATGTTCATCCAGTCTGCGTATTCTTGCTGCGGCTGTAGCTCCTCCGGCTACACCGCCTACGATTACTACCTTCATCTTATTTTTCTACCTTTCCTGTATAAGCAGCAATGCCGCCGATATTCTTTACTTTCATATATTCCATGTGCTGTAGCATACCAGTTGCCTGACGGCTCCGGACTCCTGAATAACAATATACAAATAATGGGATATCTTTATTTTTCACCACAGATACAATATTGTTAAGTTGCTGTAACGGTATATTTTTACTTTCTGGTATATGCCCTTCCTGATATTCCTGCGGGATACGAACGTCCAACAGAATTGCACCGGCAGTCGAACCATATTCCTCTATCCCTTGATTGATATCTTCCTGTTTAAAAAAATCAAAAAGACCCATAAACATATCTCCTTAAATCATTGTTAGAATGGCCTCCTTGGGTCTCGCACCCGAAACCTGTTGAACAATCTTTCCATTCTTCATCACCACCAAAGTCGGGATACTCATAATACCAAATTCACTTGCCAGTTCATGCTGCTCATCCACATTGATCTTTCCAACTTTGATATCCGCACGTTCATTTGCAATCTCCTCTCTTTTCCGTGATGATATCACCATACTACATTGTCTTAGCTTCTTGCCATACCGTCTACCCGTTTACTGCAAATTTTGATGCAGGATAAGCAAATCCACTTGGTTGTCCAGAAATATTCACCATAGAGGAGGTTGAAAGAATGACACCATTACCTTATCAAAAGTCTCCTCTACGCTGTAGTTATCTCCGTTCGGTACCAGGATTGAATTATTGCATTGGTACCCGTTAAGAAATTTCGGTGCTCGATATTTGCGTTTAAGTGTTCTCTCGGTGCTCACGAGCACCGGAAAAAAGAAAAAGCAGCAATGAGCTTTTACGATCATTGCTGCAAAAAATGCACGTTCCCAGGGGGAATCGAACCCTCAACTAGTGCTTAGGAGTTCATCCTAGTACAGAAAACAGCTTGCATTCTATGTCAATCAAAGTCATTCAAAGCCTTGATTTTGCTGCTTTTTCTGTCAGTTTCAGATAAGATAAGAAAACCTGTTTTCATCTGAGGAATTACAGTTTGGGTGGAAAAATGGTGGATTTTTCACCATTAGGGTAAAGCCAACCTGTTCCTTCCTATTATAAATGATGACTACCATTACCTGACATTTTACAGTAATGATTATTTAGTTTTCTTATTAGATCTACATCTATTATACCGTGCTTGCGGCCAACTGTCGATAACAAATTGACCGCAAATGCAGTATTTTTTCTTGCTTTTACACTACCGATACCACATGACTTCTACACTTCAAATATTCGGAATTATTTCTGCATGGTTTTCTGTCCTTTGCTTTTATAATTCAGAAATAACATACTTATTCTGATTTGTCTTCTGATATCAATGCACATAACTCTTCTGATAATAGTGTATTCAAAGCAGACTTATGCTCCAATAATTGTTCAGTTGCTCCAATAACTATCTCAGAAAACTTTGTTTCTCCCGCTTTTCTTCTTAAAACCAAATCCAAATTTCTAGCTTTTGCTGAATCTAACGCATTTCCTTTTAACAGTGTCATAGGTTTGGCATTTCCAACAACAGTGAAACCTAATGTAGAACTAGCATTACCTGCTGCTAATGAACATCGTATTCTATTTTTTTCAAAGTCTTCTTCAACCGAAGTTCCGACAGAAAACATGTTCATAATAGATGGTAACGAATTGATTTTTCTTCTAACAGAACCTTTTACTTCACTTTCATTCTGTCCTCTTTTACAAAAATCAAAATCAGTTTCTTCCAGAGTACCACCATAACACTTTTCAAAAAATGATGTTGCATCTAAATTTGTATGTAGTCCTGTAAGATGTAGATAATTATCCTCATGTGCACTCACTATATAATATTCATTCTTTTCAAACGCCTGGGAACAGAGTAAATATTCATATTCAACATAATAGTGCTTATATGAATATGCACATTGAATGACCGTTTCTTTTACACGCTGTGAAAAACTCTTTTGTTCTTCCATAAAGCCTCCATATAGTAAAATAGAAGGATGACCTCGCAGTCATCCTTCTACTAATTTTTCACAGTTTATTCTGCAATGGGAATGGGTTTTCGGTCTCCATCCCGACCGCTGGAACAGGTTTAAGGTCTCTGTTCCGACCTTATAAGTATCTCTTTTTTGTATCTTAATTATACACTATCCCTTGGAAATAGTCAAAGAAAATTTGTTCTTCTTCGTATTTTATTATATGCAAAAAACGAATCGATGATACCTTAAAGAAATAAGAGGAGCTCCCGCAGGTTCTCCCCCGGTCGCAGGCCTCACAGGTTTCTGCAACGCAATCATTATATTCAGTTTACTTAACTTTTAGTTTCTTGTCAAGCTTTATGCCACAGTGAAAACTTTCACTTGTCTGTTGGTTCCACCTAAAGGTGTTCACAGCACTATTTCTAATATCGGAAGGGACAGCCGATATTGAAATACGTGGATTCCCGGCGGGAGGAATAGTCTCAGCGAAAGGAGGAGTATGAGAACAAAAAACAAAGATAAAGAACTGAATCACAGACATTTTATAGGATTACGTCTTACAGATGTCGAACTGGATTTATTAGACCAAGGCGCTGCTTGTTTATCTGTTAGCCGATCAGAATATCTGAGGAAACTTCTATTGGAAAAGCAAATCAATCACCAAATTGAAGTTGTTGCAGACATGAATGATCTCAGAAAACTGGTCAGTGAATATGGAAAAATCGGATCGAATCTCAATCAGATCGCCAAGCATTTTAACAGTGGTGGCAGTCAGTCTCGTGCTATAGAAAATGAAATCCATCAGTGCATCACGGACTTATTCCTATTGAGAAAAGAGGTACTGAAACTGGCAGGTGGTATGAATGGCAATCGTAAAACACATTAAAAGCAGAAATGCAAATTACTCGGCTGCTATCAATTACCTTCTGTTTGAACATGATGAAAAAACCGGGAAAAAGATTGTAGATGAATCCGGACGAAGCATCCTGCGAAAAGAGTTTTATATGGATGGGCTGAACTGTGATCCGATGTCTTTTGACAAGGAATGTGAACTGACAAATGCTCATTTTCACAAAAATAAGAAACGTGAAGATATCAAAAGTCACCACTACATTATCAGCTACGATCCAGCCGATGTGACAGAGAATGGACTTACCGGAAAGAGAGCACAGTCAATCAGTTTGGAACTTGCAAAGCAGATGTTTCCCGGATATCAGGCACTGGTAGTTACTCACACCGATGGCCACAATGAATCCGGAAATATCCATACTCACATCGTTATCAACAGTGTGCGAAAGACTGCAGTGGAAAGGCAGCCATATATGGATAAACCACATGATGAAGCCGCCGGTTACAAGCATCGATCCACTGATAAATTCATGAACACTTTTAAGAAAACCGTCATGGATCGGTGCCAACAGGAAGGACTTCACCAAATAGATCTTCTTGCACCGGCTGAGAAAAAAATCACTCAGAAAGAGTATATGGCACAGAAACATGGCCAACAAAACCTGGATGAGATCAACCAGAAAATCATCGAAGATGGTCTCAAACCAACATCCACCGTGTTCCTTACACAGAAAGAATATTTGCGAAATGCAATTGATGAATGTGCTGCCACATCCAATAGTTTTGATGAATTCCAATCCAAACTTCTGGAACAATTTCAAATCTCTGTGATTGAGCATCGTGGCAGATACAGCTATCTTCATCCTGATCGACAGAAGCGGATTACTGAACGTGTACTGGGAACACGATATGGAAAAGAATACCTGGAACAGACTTTCTTACGCAAAGATCCATTGACCATTCTCTACGTCAGATCTCACCTGCGCCTGGTTGTAAATCTCCAGACAAATGTGAAAGCAATGCAGAGCCCGGCTTATGCTCATCGGGTAAAACTTTCTAACCTGCAGCAAATGGCAAATACCATTATCTATGTGCAGGAACATGGATTTGATACGCAGTCAGATCTGAAAAACACACTGCTTGCCTCAAAGCAGGAACTAAAAGAAATGCAGACACAGGTTGCTCAGCATCGTTCCGATCTAAGGATCCTCAACAATCAGATCCGTTATACCGGACAGTACTATGCAAATAAGGAAGTTTATTCCCAGTTTTCAAAAGCAAAGTACAAAGGAAAGTACCGGAAAGAACATGAGAAGGAAATTCAGAAATATGAAGAAGCCAGAGATTGGCTGAGATCCTTTTATCAGGATGGAAAGATGACAAGCCTAAAAACCTTGACTTTACAAAAAGAAAAACTGCAACAGCAGATAGCTTCCGAAGAAGAAGCAATAAGCAGCTTGAAAGAAAAAATAAAAGATCTGGATACTGCCGATCAGAATATTGATTTCATTCTTCAGATGCAGATTCCGGAACCAGTAAGATCAAAAACCAAGGATCTCGAAAGATAACCATCACAAAACAAAGGAGGAACTATCACATGACACAAGAAGAATTTAATATTGTATTTGAACTTCAGATGAGAAAGTGTGCCGATATTCTGGCACATAAAAAGAAAGAATATACCGGTGACAATATTGACCGCCTCAGTGCATTCAAGATTGCTGCCGCCTTACAAAACTGCGATCCAAAAGCAGCACTGGCCGGTATGATGTCGAAACATGTCGTATCCCTTTACGATATGTGTTATTCCACTCTGTTACATTTTGACATGGAACAGTGGGATGAAAAAATCACAGACTGCATCAATTATCTGATCCTTTTAAAAGCTCTGGTAAAGGAGGAACAGGCCTATGGATCACATTGAAACAGCTATCTTAAACTGCTATGGAATCCGGGAAGCAGAACAGAATATGGTCTTTGCTGCCAGACTCACACAACACGGTCATACGATCCAGAACATGGCAGATCTGATGGATCTTTACCGTCAATCCTACAGTCAGAAGACTGTAGAAAACATTGCAGGGCTTCCGCATCCAACCGTGCAGAAATTCATGGTCATTACCGTAGCTGTTGTTGGTGCAAGCAGACGCTTCCTGGCACAGATCACAAGACATCAGAACGAAGTAAAGTACATGAGTGCATCTCTGCAGTACAGCAATTATTCCGGTCATGCTGCATTTGCTATTCCATATGGAATCATGAAAGCAGATAAAGAAATCCAGGATATTTACAAGAAAAGCTGTCAGTCAGATCTGGATCATTATGCAGAGCTTTGTGGCTTAGGCATTGATCATGATTCAGCCGGATATGCCACACCTCAGGGACTTCGAAACGTACTGATCATCAGCGCGACACCTTACCAGTGGAAGCATATGATTGGCCAAAGAACCTGCCGAAGAAATACGGATGAAACAAGGATTGTGATGCTACAGATCTGGCAGAGATTGTACAAATTAAGCCCGATTCTTTTTGCACCGGATCTGACCGGTCCATTCTGTCAAAGAGGTAGCTGTATGGAAAAACAGATGTCCTGCCAGAATCCTATTTTGAAACTTTGGATGCCGTCAGATATTTTAAAAACTGATTATCCATTGCTCATCAGGAAGGAGGTGAGTAGCCATAAAGATTAAACTGATTGACTTTGGTCTGAAAGCAGATCATCATCCCTTCCGGCCACATGAAAATGATGCCGGTGCTGATGTATTCATGCCTTATGATTGCGTATTAAAACCAGGTGAGATTGCAAGAATTCCGCTTGGATTCGGTCTCATCATCCCGGATGGATTTGCCGGATATGTCTTTCCTCGAAGCAACATGGCAGCAAAAGGACTGGTATGCGAACTTCCACCGATTGACTCCGGTTACCGTGGTGAGATCCATGCCATTATCAGTAACGTGAGCACATCTTCTCAGACCATTCATAAAGACACACGCGTCGGTCAGCTGGTGATCACACCGGTCGTGATCGCAGACTTTGTCCTGGACCTCGGTGAAGAACGAGGAACCGGGGCATTTGGAAGCACAGGAGAATAATAATATGATTACATTTGGAAGAAAATTAAAACACTTAAGACAAAAAAATCATCTCACCCAGAAAGAACTTGGGATGGCTGTTGGATTTCCCGACAGCTGTGCTGATGTCCGGATTGCTCAGTATGAAAGCGATGTCCGAACGCCAAAAGAGGATCTTATGAAACTCTTCGCATCAACACTCGGTGTTCCGGTTGAACTCTTTACTGTACCGGTACTCTCAGAACCTAGGGAATATAAGGCGGCGGAGTATTGGAGGTATGAGTTAGGGGCGGAACTAGATTAATTGTCATAATACTGATATGAGGCAACGGATTTTCCGCTGCCTCGCTTTTATCATTTTGAGGGTAATTAAAAATATCCTCCTGTGTTGAGCAATCCTCTTTATCCTTGAATACCTTACAGCTCCCGCCTTTCAGTTCGTACTTGCAAAAGTCAATCTGGCTTTCAATGCTGATACTGTCCTTTCGGTCTACTGACTGCCTTGCGTAAATACAATCTTCTCTGATAATGTCCATATTGGGCTCCTTTCCGTATGGAATTGAGCTACCAACCTTACAACTATATTATACCATTAGCAGCCCCGGACAACAATGTTGCGATTGATTAGCGAAACCTGTCCCCGTATTTGCTGAATATATCGTACGGGTTATTTTCGATTTCTCTTTTTCGTTTCTTCTTTTCCTCCGGGGAGAGTACCGGCGTCAGGTTTTCCAGCACAATGAGCTTGCCTTGAAAATAAACAGATTGCTTGTCGCTTTGGTATGTAACAGCTTGAACCATTGAAAACCTCCCTTTTCCAGTATAGGTTAATGCCGACCAGTCTCCCTCTTGTCCGAATGGGTAAATATAAAAAAGCGCCCAGACAGCAGAAAGCTACTCGAGCGCAAAAAATACGGTATTCAGTTACATTGTGACAATTTTCGCACCGGCTGCCAGACGGGGGCTGTTCGGTGGCTGGGCTTTTTTTGACAGCAGTGCAAATACAGTCTGAATTTGTCGGCGGACAAGTTCTTTCATGACGGCTGCCTCTTTCAGCCGTGAAAAGCTCTCATCGCTGATAATGTGTTCAATCCGGCAGGCGTCGGCCTCCGCAGTTTCAGGGTCAACGCCCGCTGCGATAAGCTGCTCAGTGAAAAAGCAATGGCGCTCGTAGATTTTTTCGGCAACTGCCCGGCCTACATCGGTCAGGTGCAGGAAATAGTCGCTGTCCATCGTGAGAAAGCCACCGTCCCGCAGGGTTGCTACTGCATGGCACACACTGGGCTTTGACACCTCCATGTGCCGGGCCACATCTACGGAGCGTACCATACCGAGTTTCTTTTGAAGAACAAGAATGGTTTCCAGATAGTCCTCCCCGGACGCATGAAGTTTCATCAGTACCTTTTATGAATTAAACGCTTAACTTCCAATTTGCAGAAGCTGTCTGCAAATCGACCAGCCTATGATAGAGGCCATTTTCTTTCATAAGTTCTTCGTGAGTTCCGTTTTCGGCTACAATACCATCTGACAATACAACGATGTTATCGGCAGCTTCCACCGTCCTCATTCTGTGAGCGATTATAAGAACTGTCTTGCCTTTTACCAGCCTGGATATTGCGTTTTGAATTTCAGTTTCGTTATCTACATCAAGAGAAGCAGTAGCTTCATCCAGAAGAATAACAGGAGCGTCTTTCAAAAGAGCACGTGCGATAGAAAGGCGCTGTGCCTCACCGCCAGATAGTGTTGAACCATTTTCTCCGATCACCGTCTGATAGCCGTCCGACAATTTTGAAATAAATTCATCACACTGCGCTGCTTTAGCTGCGGCAATCACTTCTTCATCCGTTGCGTCCTTTTTACCGACACGAATATTTTCCATGATGGTGTTATTAAACAGCACAACATCTTGAAAAACGATAGAGAAGTTTTTCATCAACATGGTTGAATTTAGCGGAGCAATATCGGTTCCGCCCAACAGTATTCTTCCTCCGTCCAGAGGATAAAATTTGGCTGCCAGTTTTGCGACTGTACTTTTGCCGCCGCCGGACGGGCCAACCAATGCAGTGACCTGTCCCTGTTTTGCAGTAAACGAAACATCCCTCAGTACCGGTTTGCCCTTTTCGTAAGAAAACTGGACATGATCGAATGTAATATCGTACCCGTTTGTATGGATATTCTTCTCGCCGGTTTCTTCCGGGTATTCCTCTATTTCTTTCAAGCGGTTCACCTGAAGCTGTACAGAAAACAGCTCTGCCATATTTGACATCGCCCCGGAAAGCGGATCGTACAGGCGGGAGGCAGCAATCAAAAACAGAATATAGGTAAACAGAGAGGTATCTCCACTTACCACAAGACTATTACCTACTACAATCACCGTTGCCAAACCGAGCCGTAAAAACATCTGGCCGGTTGTCAGCAGACTTGCCGTTGTCATTTCGGATGAAATCTGTGCTTTTTCCGCAGCATCCATCTTTGCGTCCAATTTGCGAAGATAATCTTCTTCCTGATTGCAAGCCTTTATATCCTGTACGGTTTCCAAACATTCCTGAATGCCTTCTGCAAGCTCCAGTCTTGCGTTCATGTGCTTTTTGCTGAGTTTTTCCTGCCATTTCCGTGACAGAATAACGATTGCAAATGAAATCGGAGCTACCCAAAGAAGAGCCAAACCCATTTGCCAGTTGAAAATCAGCAGGCCGATACAAACAATCCCCGTAGAGATAACTGCTCCAAAGAATTGTGGAACCGTATGAGAAAATGCGTGTTCAAAGTTTGCACAGTCGCCCATAATTGTGCTTGTCAGGTCAGCAAGATCACGCTGGTGGAAAAAGGTCAGCGGAAGGGTACGCAATTTTTCCGCAAGCCCGATACGCCGCCTTGCGCTTTCATCATACGTTCCGAGATATGTCGCGGTGTACTGGCAATAATGAAAAATAAAAACAACAGCTAAAATCACAATTCCAATCACAGTGTAAACGGCGGCACTGATCTCTGGCGCACTCGCTCCCAAAACAGGCGCAAGAAGCTGATTGAGGACGATAGCCAGAAGAATAACAGGAAACATAAGGCTGATATTGGCCAGCACCGAATAAACGATCCCTTTTAACAGGTCTTTTGCACCCTGATTGCTTAACGCATACTTCTTTTTTAACGCCTTAATCATGCTGCTCATCCTCCTTTCCGACCTTCCAGGCAATCGAGGTCTGGTAATCCTTCCACATAGAAGAATAAATACCATTTAAGGCTACCAATTCTTCATGCGTACCTCTTTCTGCAATCTGCCCCTCCTTGAACACCAGGATAAGGTCTGCGTCTTGTATCGTAGAGAGCCGGTGGGCAATCATCATAACCGTTTTGTTTTGGGTCAGCCGCTCAAAAGCGAGCTGTATCTGATGTTCGTTTTCGGCATCTGCAAATGCTGTGGCTTCATCCAGTACAATAATAGGGGCGTCTTTTAAAATTGCCCTTGCAAGAGCAATTCTTTGATTTTCACCTCCTGAGAGATATGTGCCTCCTGTTCCAACGAGCGTATCAAGCCCATCCGGGAGGCGGTCAATAATATCTTTGCATTGTGCTTCATCAGCCGCTTTCAGGACTTCTTCCCTGGTAGCGTCCGGGCGGGCCGCCTTAATATTATTCAGCAAGGTGTCCTTGAACAGACAGGTATTCTGAAACACAAAAGCAACTCTTTTCATCAGTTCCTGCTTCTCAATATTGCGTACATCCACGCCGCCAATCGTAACGGAGCCTGACTGAACATCATAAAATCGGGGAATGAGGCTTGCCGCTGTACTTTTACCGCTGCCGGAGGCACCAACAAGCGCCACTGTTTTTCCTGTCGGAACCTCAAAGCTGATATGGTCTAAGGCCTTCTCTTTGGTCCCTGGATAGGCGAAGGAAACATCCGAAAACACAATCGAAGCATCTGCCGGGATCAGGGGATGTTCCGGCTCCTTCAAGGGCTTTTCCTGCAAAATTTCATCCACCCGGCTGACTGCACTTTTAGCCGCCATAAGCTGCTCGCTGGCAAACATGATACGGTTCATCATAGTTGCACAGACCGGAGTAAACAAACTGTAAAACAGAAAATCCAGCACAACATTTTCATAAGCCGCCTGGCCGCTGACCCCGGACAAAATAAACATGGCGACTGGAATAAGTAAAACAAATGTGCCGTTCAGTGTTACTGTAAATCCTGTAAGAGGAATACGGCATTTTAAGGCATACCCGGAAGCAAATTTTTCGTATTCTTCTATTGCAGCGTGAAAATTTTTGAAGGAATAAATAGTTTGCTGAAATACTTTTACAACAGGAATACCGCGAATATATTCCACAGCTTCTTTATTCATTGTTTCCAGTGCAGTCATATACTTGCCCATAAACTGCGCATTATCTCCGCCCATCATCTGTTTGAGAAAGATGACACTGATTCCCATAGGTATCAGGCAGCAAATTCCCAGCCGCCAGTCAAAAAGGAAAATCAAAATAATAACGGCAACCGGCATAACTGCGGCTCCGGTCAGATCGGGAAGCTGATGGGCCAGAAATCCTTCTGTAAGCCCTGCATTATCATCAATGATGTTTCTGAGCCGTCCGCTTGCATTTTGGCTGAAATACCCCAACGGCAGCGTCACGATATGATGAATTGCAGATTTTCTCATATTGGTGGCTGTACGAAACGCCGCCAGATGAGTACAGTTCAGGGCGATAAAATAAATTAAAATGCTTGCCGCTGCAAACACAACCGCCATCCACGCATAATGGGCGCTCCCCGTTGCAAGAGATATATCCCCGGCAGCAAAAGCCTGGATTAAATCGCGGATGACGAGCCAAATGCAAACAAAAGGCAGCATAGATAAAATGGTACTGATTCCGGAGAGAACACATCCCAAAACAGTCAAAACATGGAATTTCCCTGCATATCCGAACATTCTGGACAGTTCTCCATTTTTTTGTTTCTCCATAAGCAAGTCTCCTTTCGCAATAATAGACGGGTTAGCATTTTATAACCCATCTATTATCATAAAATCATTCGGTTGTTTCTGCCACTCCATACAGAGCGTATCTATCCAATCGGACACATAATTCATTGACACATAAGGCAGGAGTATAAGCGGGACAAATTTTCCTGTAACGGAAATGTTTCTACATGACCTTCATCAACGAAATGCAGAACCCGATTGCAAGTCATAGCGGCAAATTCATAATCGTGGGTAATGATTAAAATGGTCTTTCCTTTTTGCGCCAGATCTTTCAAATGCTCCGATATTCTCATCATATTTTTGAAATCAAGACCGCTGGTAGGCTCATCCAAAATCAAAACGGGGGTATCTATCCAATCCGATACTGCGAGAGTGAGTCGTTGTTTCTGCCCGCCGGAAAGAGTAGCGGGATGCCGTTCTTTCCATTCAAACAAGCCATATAGTTTTAGCAGATCATCGCGTTGCTCCTGGGTACTGCCTTTTCCGTTTAATAGCAGTTCTTCTTCTACGCTGTCCCCAAACAACTGGCAATCTGTATTTTGCATAACAAAGTAGGCAAAATTCTTCCGTTTGCCTTTAGATACCTTTGTCCCGTTATATATGACCTGACCCTCTTTTTCCTTTTGCATACCACAAAGAATATTCGACAAAGTAGTTTTGCCTATTCCGTTATGACCTACAATCGCAATCAGATCACCAGCATACGCCTGAAAAGATACATCATGGAAAACCGGATGTTTGCGATAGGAAAACGCCAAATCCTTTACCTCCATCGTCATATCTTTTTCTTTTACAGGGGAAATATCTACTTCAATATGGTGCAAATCTGCCGCTCGTATTCCTATGGCTCGTCTTTTTTCTTCTGGAATAGAGCGCAGTTCTCCCGCCGTCCATTCTTCTTTTATGCTCCCGTTTTCCATATAGAGAAAACGGTCTGCAAGGTCAGTAAGATAATAAAGCCGGTGTTCAGCAACAATGATTGTGTGGCCTTCCGCTTTAAGTCCACCCATCAAATTTTTAAGTGCCTCAACGGAATACATATCCAAATTGGCCGAAGGTTCATCAAACACATAAATTTCCGGATCAACAGCATTGACGGAGGCCACCGCTATTTTCTGTTTTTCCCCGCTGGACATCGGATAAATTTCTTTCCCTCGCAGCATATCTCCGTTAATACGCTTGATTGCACTTGAAACCCGCCTATCCAATTCTTCATACGGAACGCCATAATTTTCACACCCAAACGAAATCTCATCCTCTGTAATACTGGCAAAAAACTGGCTCTTTGGATCTTGAAAGATTGAACCTACTTTTTTCCCGATTTCATACAGAGGATATTCCGATATGTTGCGTCCCAACAGTGTGATGCGCCCTTTCAGTGTCCCTTCGTAAAATTGTTCGCCTAACCCGTTTACCAATCGTGTTAAAGTTGTCTTTCCGCAGCCGCTCCCTCCAGTCAGAACAAGAAACTCGCCCTCTTTTACATCGAGGCTGATATGATGGATACTATCTGTTTCGGCTCCCGGATATTCAAAAGATACATCTTCAAACTGGATAACGGATCGCCTTGCTTTATCATTTACCATTACGCTACCATCCTTTCCAGCACAAAATAGAATGCAGTTACACAAACAGCAATCACGCACATAATCCAATCTCTTTTTTGAAATTCTATTTTTCTGCGGCAGGTATGTTTCCCAGGATTGGAAATCCCCCTGCTTTCAGCAGAAGCGGCAAGTTCTTCGGCTATTCTGGATGAACGGAAAATAACAGGCGTAACAATATACTCCATTGCGTCCAGAGGGTGTTTCCATGACAACAGCTTTCGCAGTCGAAGGGAGGAAAACACATCAGAAAATTCACTGCGCACAGTAGGGAAGAAACGCAGCATGAAGGTTACGGGCAGGGCAATTCCATTAGGCGCGTGGATTTTCTTAAAAACTGCTACAACTTCTCCCGGCGGCATACCAATCACGGGCTGCGCAGCCATAACCATCATCAAAATACGCAGCACCATGAACAGGAACATTTCCGGCATAAGAATGGTAATGCCCTGTCCTCCTGAAAGCAACCTCAACACGATAAAAATACCGCAGACGATCAAATATTTTATTGTCTGCCTGCCAAAGCCCTGAATAATCAGATACACGCTCAAAACGCCAAAAAGTGTGTATATCAAAATATCGCTTGTGAGCACCGCCACAAGCGACATAGTGAGAACTATGACAAGCAATTTGGTTCGAAAATCAAATTTCATGCTCATAGTTTATTTAATCGCACCACTCTTTCTGAAGTGCTTCACAATCAGTTTGTTACTAATCATGCAGCCAAGGACGGCCAGGATAGCGGTGACAGCCAGACTCAAAAGGACGTACTTCGGATCGGTGTAATACTGGGTCTGAACCTGAACCTGCTGCTCGCTGACGCCGGTGGCAAGAAATGCGTCTTTGAAAAACCAAATTTCTGACATACCATGTGCAGCGCGAACCAGTGCCGTGATTACCCACGAAATAGACACACGCTTAATGTCATGGTAGGCATCCTTTCCGCACATGGAAAGCTCTGCGATGATACCGCCGCCCAAAAACCACGGAATCATAAATGGCCCCATCATCAATCCGGCGATAATCGCCCACATGATATTGTAGACAAGAGCGGGGCCATGCTTGCCGACTTTCATGCACATATAAACATAGAACGGTGCGAGGATAAGTGCCGCACCAGCGGCGTTAAAAATCATGGAATAGAACAGTGAAGCGCCGGTCAGGATCGAATAGACCATAAATACAACGAACATGACCGCACAGAAGATACCGATGATTGCCGCGTCTTTGACAGTGTACTTGTTACCTGTCGATTTTTCATTTTCCATTTGGAAATCCTCCTTTGTCTTGCAGAAAGTTAGCAACGTCTAACCCACTATTCAAAAAATAGGCCAGCTTCAAGCGGTCTTTCTGCTTTTATCTGACAAAGGATATTCTAATACAGCTCAGATTTCTTCGCCACTCCATACGGACCCGCTTCTATCCAAACGGACACTCTTTCTGAATTCCGTTGGAGAGCTGCCATACGTTTCTTTGAAGGCAGAAGTGAATTTATTCGGATTTTCATATCCGATTTTACTTGCAATCTCCGTTACTGACGACTCGGTTTCCAGCAACAATTTTTTGGCGACTTGAAGCCGATAGGTACGAAGATAAGAATAGACAGAGGTTCCATAGACGCCTCGAAAGCACTTTTTCAATGCTGTTGTAGAAATCGCGAATTTCTGGGAAAGCTGTTCAATCGTATGATGTGCTGTCAAGTCCTCCGTAATATAGGACGCTACTGCTTTAATCAATGCGACCTGATTTTGATTGAAATAATCCGTCTGTAAAACTTCTTCTGCCGTATTGAGATCACTTAAGAACAGAAGCAGTTCCAGCATTTTGACTTTCATGTATCCTGGTTTTCTTTTTTCCCGGACATGATAGAGTTCCGAAAAAATATGTTCAATAGACGGATTGGCCCGCATGATGCAGCAACGGTTTCCTTCGCAAATATATTTTTGTATGTAGTGCAAATCAATATTCAATAGCTCCATGATTTGCCGTATTTCCGGCAGCAATTCATCCAGATTGATGACGATAGAAATACCGTGATAGTGGTTCAGCGGAAAACACGAATTTGACTTTTTCTTCATCATGGAGCTGATCGACAAATCGCCTTCCGCCATATAGCAGCAACTATTTTCACCAAAGCTACACTCAAAACGTCCTATCAGACAATGGTTAATCTCTATCATGTTTTTAACTGTGGCTTGATTTTGATTGCAATATCCCATGTGCATATCGTTATAGTAAAGCTCAATACCAGAAAAAACCTGATAGACTGTAATGCGTCCATGCCCTGTTTCATTTGACAGCCGAAAAATTTTACAGTCCTGCCGTAGTTCATCTTCTTCGAGAGAGCCGTATAACTTTGTCCCTTCAAATTCGTCTGGCAATTCAGACCGCAATAATACTTCAATCGTACCAGAGAGTGCTTGTTTTTCATAGGTCAGCACTACCCATTCCTCCTTTCGGTTCGTTATAACTAATCGCTCTAAGTATAGGCGCGAATAATGGCAGTGTCAAATGGTTTTCTGACAAAAAGAAAAAGTTCTAAATATAAATAAACTCTTGACAAATCATTTCCTCCACCTGTGCTTTCAGCGTGTTCATCAGCCCCACCCAGCGTATGGGGTCATGGGCTTTCAGTTCCTCGGTGACGCCCGCTGCCTCCATCATCCGGGGCAGCATGGCGTCCATCCGTTCCTGCTCCGCCCGGTCAATCTCCAACAGGTGCGGGTACAGCTTTTCGCTCAATATCAAGCTGCTGTAAAGGCCGGGCCGGTGTTCCTTCAGGTAGCGTAGACGTCAACAACCTTTAAACCTGTATCTCCGTCCCATCCTTAAAGGTCACTCGGATGCCCTTCTCGCTGTACACCGTTACGAAATCCACCAAACTCGACCACAGCCGTTCATCAAACTCCGTGACTGGCGCTTGACCCTCAACTGTGTGGAGGAACTGCTCCAGCAGCTTCTTTCGGTCGGCTTTGTCGGCAATCGCCTGAGTCACTTCATCGAACCGCGTCTTGACCGTTTCATAACGGCTGACCAGCCCATTGTATCGCTCGGTATATTCATCCTGGTCGAGAGCCGTCCGGGCGTTCTCTGCCACGCACCGTTCCACCAGCCCCACCACAACCTCCAGTTCTTCCTTCAGTTCTGCCTGACGCTTTTCCAGTTCTGTGCTGTCGCACAGCATGACAATGACCATCCGCGTATTGGCGGTCAGCTCATCTCTCTCTGACAGCAGGATATTGGTCGCCCGGACAAAAGCACCCTTGACCTGTTTCTCTGTGACGTGGGGCGTGCCGCAGGTCTTGCCGCCCTTATACTTATGGTTGCACTGATAGATAACTCGGCGGTATTTATCTGTGGAGTGCCATACCTTCGAGCCGTAC
>ERZ827516.1927-NODE-1927-length-16798-cov-9.101296_pt1 | contig 16798 bp, 17 predicted proteins | sample MGYA00519703_ERZ827516 | MGnify/ENA primary metagenome ERZ827516 (study PRJEB31778, sample SAMEA3449337) | human gut metagenome | biome: human gut; feature: human-associated habitat; material: faeces | place: United Kingdom | collected 2010/2012 ...
TCGGTTTGCAAAAAGCTTTTTGGAGCGGTGCAGCGACATTGCATTCCTTGCAGACTTGATGGGTCATGAAAGTATTGAAACGACGCGAATTTATTTGCGCAAAACTGCAACCGAACAGAGGACTTTAGTAGATAATATCATAGACTGGTAAAAAAGCAAGGGATGTGCTTCAGCAAACAAGCGCATCCCTTACTTTTATAATATGTAATCAATTTTTTTGCACAGCTTAATTATTGCATTGCAAATTCTAATCTGCTCATTTTGAGGGGGAACGGGAATCAAATAATTTCTAAGATAATTAAGAGACACAAATGCTTGAACGCCTCCAGTAGCATCTTTTTTCATATAGGTCTGTGCATATCTGAGAAATATATATACATAGTCCATAATTATTTCATCAGAAATTTTCTTAAATAAGGCCATGTTTTTTATGCTGAATTCTTGGCTTCCGCGGTAAAGGACGGGATTGCCTATACTTCCTATCATAGCAAACAGGATGTCGCCATCATCAACTTTCGAGCGTTGTTTAATTGATAAATGATCTTCAATAGAAATAAATTTTGCAGTTGAAAAATCAAGATAGCCGTTAGAGAGGTTTTTGCTTGTAATAAGTGGAATGCCATGTTCGACATATTTGGGCGTATCATGAGTTCCATCTCGAACATCCATACAGCTTTTGATTCTTGCCCATTCCCAACTTTCGGGAATCTCAAACGGCAACTCATCATCGATACAGCGTTCAATTCCATCGACCTTCTCATAATAAGAATTATCTCGTCTGAAAATGACCGATTCATGCTTGTCACGTTTGATTTTGCCCTCTTTGACAAGCTGTTCTTTTTCTGTGCGAATACGCTCCAACAGAACGGATGCTGGTTCGTCAGCAGGATCTTGAGGAACCAACTTGCCTTGTACTGCATATTGAAGAATGGATTTCTTTAACTGTAACGGGAAAGTATCATTCAATCGTGTTAAAGACTGTTCTAAGTTGGTATATATAGATAATATGTTTTTAAGAGCTTTTATTTTTTCGCAAATGCGTATTTGTTCTTTTATAGGAGGTACTGGAATTAACAAAGCATCTAAACTGTCTGAATTTAGAGTTGCACCCTTAATGGCTGTCTTAGTATTTCCATTTTGAGATAATAATGGCAGAGTCGCGAATAGATAATTTGTTATAACGCGATTGACATCACAAAATGGATAGATTGAAATAATAGCTTCATTGTGAAAAGCGTCCATTCCAAGAATGGATACTTTTCCGACTGTTAGCTTAAAGCTCATTAAAAGGGTTCCAGCTTTACTGATGTGATTTTTAAAAATGACCTTTGCAGAATGTTCATTAACATGTTCTTTTGTTACGCATACCGTATCATCGAGCACCAAATCGGCTATTGAAACCCATGGATAGGTTGCGTTTTCCCAGTATTCGCTTTCTTTACGTGGTGGAGTTTTCCCCATGTTATATGACACTAGATTTTTAAATCTCACCCACTCCCAACTCTCCGGGATGTCAAACGGCACTTCATCTGCAATGCAGATAGGCTCATTTTTGCCGACCTTCTCATAAGGCAAATTATCGGAAAAGCCCAAGACAGTAATTTACGCGTATCGCGCTATCGACACAAAACGGTAAAGTGGATTTTATCTGCTTTGCCGTTTTTCTTTTTTCTTAAATTGAAAAATTTTCAAAACTGTATTCCAAAACAGCCCTGCGGATTCCTATTAGTGTAGGGGCCTTCAAAATCTTTTGTGAAACGGCTTTCCTCTAGTTTTATGAGTGGAAAATAAACAAAATCAATATTCTAAAATTAGTCAGTTCAACAAAATTTGAAAATCTGGTTGCCAAACACCCATTTTAGATTGTTATAGGTAGAGGGGAATGTTGAAAAAATGAATTTTCTTTGAATCTTCGGAAGACCCGGTTTAAAAAGCCCCCTTTAAGTTTGTATAGGGTATAGGAAGTGTTTTCAAAAGTAAGCCAATTCGCTACGGTATCACTGATGAAATTCCCCGATTCCTTACAAAGTCACATCGTACCTTGAAAATCGCATGAGCCACCCCAGCAGGATACCTCTGGTACTGAATGTGCATTCTGCGCGTCTTACCGGAAAATACGCCGGAGAAAATCGGGCAGGAACGGGCTGGGACAGAGTGGACAGTGGTTAAGAGCAAGATTCGCCTTTGTATACGAAACCGCTCCTACGGGCAGTTTCTCCACGGCGGCATCTTGATGGGGATTGCGCTCCCCATACCCTCACATCGTGCAAAATCGCATGATTTTGCCTGTTGGTGGCCTGCCGCAGCAGGTCACAGCCGGAGTGCAGATGCACTGCCGGGAAAATCAAATTCTTGATTTTGGAAAGGAGACCCCATGCCAAGAACGAAGAAAAAAGTGAAATCTATCGTAAAGACAAAAGTAATCTCCGCACGAGTAACAGAAGTAGTACATGAACTTTTACACCGGCAGGCAGAAGATGCCGGAATGACCCTCTCTGAATTTACAGCGCAGATGCTGATGAAAGGCCGCGTGAATACCTCGTATGTGTTCTATGTCCACCCGGACGAGATCGAAGCTATCACACGGGAGTTTGCCGCCATCGGGAACAACTTGAACCAGATCGCGGCGTTCTTCAACAGCGGCGGTATCCAGTCGCGCGCTATGCTCGAAAACATCAACCATGCGATTGCCTGCATTTTTGAAATGCGGGAGCAGGTTGCAGAAATGGCAGGAAAGAACTATGGCAATCTTAAAGCATATCGCAAGTAAGAGTTCCAACTATGGTGCTGCGCTGGAGTACCTGATTTTCAAACATGACGAACTTCGGAAAAAGCCGATTCTGGACAAAAACGGCAATCGCATCATGCGGGATGAGTTTTATCTGGACGGCCTGAACTGTGAACCCTATTCTTTCGATGCAGCCTGCCAGCAGCTGAACCGCGAATATCAGAAGAATAAAAACAAGGATGAAATCAAATCCCACCACTACATCATCAGCTTTGACCCTGCTGATAAGGATGAGTGCGGTCTGACAGGAGAACGTGCGCAGGCCATCGGACTGGAATATGCAAAAGCTAATTTTCCGGGGCATCAGGCATTGGTCTGTACGCACATGGACGGGCACAACGGCAGCGGCAACATTCATGTGCATATCGTAATCAACAGTCTGCGGAAACTGGATGTGTCGTCGCAGCCTTTTATGGAACGGCCCATTGATAGCAAGGCTGGCTACAAGCACCATTTGACAAAAGACTACTTGAAACATTTACAGAAATCTCTGATGGATATTTGCATGAGGGAAAACTTGAATCAGATCGATTTGCTTTCCCCCTCTCTCTCTAAAGTTTCGGAGCAGGAATATTACGCTAAACGGCGCGGACAGATCAACCTGGACCTTACCAATCTGGAACTTCTTGGCGATGGGTTCACACCAGCAAAGACGACTTTTGAAACGGAGAAGGAAAAAATCCGAAATGCCATTACCGATATAGCAAAACAATCTGCATCTTTTATGGATTTCCAAAACCTCTTAAAGCTGGAGTACGGCATTTTGGTGAAAGACCATCGAGGGCGATTCAGCTACCTTCCAGCAGACAGGGAGAAATTTATCTCTGCCAGAACGCTGGGAACCAGTTTTGACCGTGAGCATCTTTTACTGCTTTTTCAGTGCAACGCAGCCGAGAAAGAAAAGCAGCAGTGTCGTGTCAATGATCCTATGGATGCGCTGTACATCAAGTCAAATCTCCGGCTGGTTGTAAATTTGCAGGATTGCGTAAAAGCCCAGCAGAGCTATGCCTATGCCCAGAAAGTCAAAATCTCAAATTTACAGAAGATGGCGCAGACCGTTCTCTATGTGCAAGAGCACGGATATGATTCATACGAAAAACTTTATGAAGCTGCCGAGAGTATTGACCGAAAAATGGCGACGGCTCGAAGTGATGCGAAACTCACGGAAGTCAAGCTGAAAAAGGTCAACGAGCAGATTCATCATTTGGGTCAGTATTTTTCTACAAAATCTGTTTATAGCGAATTTCTGAAAGCACCTAACAAGAAAATTTTTCGGCAAACCCACTTCGATGAAATTGCAAAATACGAGGAAGCGCGTCAATTTCTAAAGCGGGATTTCCTAGACGAAAAATTCCCTTCGATGAAAGATCTCCGGGCAGAAAAAGAACTTCTGATGTGCACAAAGGATGCACGGTATGAAACATATCACTATTTTAAGGAACGCAATGCAGAAATACAGACGGTACTTGCCAATGTGGATAGCATCCTTGAAATGGAAAAAGTGCAGCAGCGAGAGCGTCAACCGAAACGCAAGAAGCGCAGCTATGATATGAGCCTGTAAGCAGCAGGGTCTTCCACCCCGCACCCCGGAACCCTGCCGGATGCGTAAGCCCGTGCAGGGCTTTCCCATTCGGCAGGGACTTTTGAAAACGATTAGGAGGAAGCTTGAGTAAAGAGTACATCAAAGCACAAACCCCACTGCCCGCGTATTTTCCTTATCCAAAATTTCTGCTGCAGATGAGCTTGTCCCATACAGCACGGCTGACCTATGTTCTGCTGCTGGACCGCATGACCCTTTCCCAGAAGAACAGCTGGGTGGATGCGCAGGGCCGGGTATATGTGCTCTATCCGCTGGCAGGGCTGGCGGCAGATCTGCAGAGCAGCATTTCCAGTGTCACCCGTGCTCTGCGGGAACTGGAAGCCGCACGGCTGATCGAACGGCGGTCCAATGGCTTTTCCAAGCCCAATCAGATATTTCTCGGCGTTCCTCAGACTGTGCAGAAATGCGCAAGCGAGATGGTCAAAAATGAGCAGCCTGATTGCTCAAAAGTGAGCAATACGATTGCGCAAAACTGCACACCTAACCAAATAAATAAGAATAACCTAAGATTAAACAAAATAAATAGAACCAAAGAAGCATATGGGCGGTATCAGAATGTTTTTCTGGAAAATTATTCGGAACTGAAAATCGAAATTGCAGAGTTGGACGTTCTGATTGAAGACCTTTCGGCCTATATGCAGTCTACAGGCAAAAAGTACGCAGACCATGCGGCGACCCTGCGCAGCTGGTCGGCACGAAAGAAAAAACAACAGAAACCGGGAACAGGAATCCCTGACTACACCTACAGCAAGGAGGAAAGTTTATGACGGAAACGATCCAAACAGCGATGGACAGGCTTATGACGATTTCGGCAGAACCGCAGGATTACGTTGCAGAAGATGGGCTGCTGTACTGCGGCAGCTGCAATACCCCTAAGGAAGCGTTCTTCCCGAACGGAAGAAAGCTGTTTGGTCGTGACCGCCATCCGGCTGAATGCCTGTGCAGGCAGGCGGTGAGAGAAAAGCAAGAAGCCGAAGAAAAAGCAAGGCTGCATCACGAGAACGTGCGGCGGCTGAAGCTGCAGGGCTTTACCGACTGGGCGATGCAGAATTGGACGTTTGAAAACGACAATGGGCAAAATCCACAGATGCAGCTGGCACAGCGGTATGTGAATCACTGGCCGGAAATGCGGGAGAAGAATGTGGGGCTGCTGCTCTGGGGCGGTGTTGGTACAGGCAAGAGTTTCATGGTGGGCTGTATTGCCAATGCCCTGATAGAGCAGGAGGTGGCAGTCTGCATGACGAATTTTGCCCGAATTATGAACGAACTGAACAGTGCTTTTGCCGGGCGAAACGAAGTCGTGGGCAGGCTGTGCAGTTATCCGCTGCTTGTCATTGATGATTTCGGTATGGAGCGCGGCACGGAATATGCGCTGGAGCAGATTTATAACATCATCGACAGCCGTTACCGCAGTCGGAAACCGCTGATTGTTACCACGAACCTGACCCTGACGGAGTTGAAGAACCCACAGGATACCGCTCACGCCCGTATCTATGACCGTCTGCTGGAACTGTGTACCCCGATTGCCTGCACGGGTCCCAGCATGAGAAAGAACATAGGACAGGAAAAATTGAACTTGCTGAAAACACTTCTGGCTTGAATGGGAGGTACGCGATTGAAAGAAAACAGCACAATGAGTTGGTTGGAGCAGATCCACCAGATGAAGAACCGGGACATCCGCACGATAGAACAGCATGAACTGCAGGAACTGCCGCAGGATGCAGTGGAACACGGATTGCAGCAGGAGGAAAGGCTGAAAAATCTGCTGGATAAGGTCAGAAATCCTTATTGCTATCTGGACAACGGAATCATTGTGAAGCTGAATTTCGCACCGAGAGGGAGCAGCACACTGTCTGAGCGCATTGGCAGATGTTTTCAGTCTGCCAGCTGAAACGGTAGAGAAAGTTTCGGCAAGCTGCTGAAAAATCGCACAGAAAAATTTCGAACTTTAATGCGATAAAGTGCTGGACAAAGGGTGATGATTCTGGTAAGCTGTTTGTGGGTAAGAAAATAGGAATGTGCCAGCTGAGTAAAGTATGCTCGGCAGGCTTGTTCTACATAGAAAAATGTGGAGCCTTTCGCTTCTCTGACGAACAGTATTGCCGATTCGTTAAGGAGGTGGAAGGCTTTTGTTATACCCTGATTTAAATTCGCAGAAGAAACCGCAGAAAAATTCAACTCGTTATCGTACAGCCCTGTATTTACGTTTATCCCGTGAGGATGGCGATAAAACAGAGAGCGACAGCATTGCAAACCAGCGTACCTTGCTGGAAGCCTATGCCGCAGACCACCCGGAACTGTGCATTGTGGATGAGTTTGTGGATGATGGCTACTCCGGCTCGAACTTTGATGAGGTAAGATAACGATACCTTTTTGGTAGTCTGTTGTCTTACCTCATTTTTGATTTATATTAAATAGCAAAACTTTTGACGTCTGCTCCTATCTGTCTGAAATAGGAAATACTTTCTGTCGGCTCGTCGCCGCTTTCAACTCTGCCTACAAAGCTATACAGGATTTCGATTTTCCTTGTATTCGTTTCTTTATCCAATTCGTGAATTAAGATACGGTCAATCAATTCGTGTACGTTCTCATAGGTCAGTTCGTTAATTTCCGTGTACTTGCGTACAAGGGCGACAAACCTTTTTACATCTGTGCTGCGCTCGGTGGCGGTGTCAATCACGGTTGACAGTTCCGCTATTTTGTGCGTCAGCATCTTTTTTTCATCATCATAGCCCGAAGTGAGAAAAGCAAACTGTTCATCAGAGAGTTTTCCCAATGCGTTATCCTCATAGAGTTTTCGGAACAAGAGATTTAATTCTCCCATTCGTGCCTGTGCCTTTTCAAGCTCCTTGCGCTGCTGTGTCAATGCCTTTTGGGTTGCCTTTGCGTTATACTCGTTAGCAGTTTCTATAAAATCCTGCTCGTTGTTTCTCACATAAGATAATACCCTTTGCAGGTCGGCAAGGACAAGTTCTTGAAGTACGCTTTTTCGGATATAATGTGTTGTGCAGACTTCGCCTGTTCTGATACGGTTTCTGTATTTTCCGCAAGTATAAGCGTGTTTGCGTTCCAATGTTCCGGCGCCCTGTTGGAGATACATTTTATATCCGCACTCCCCACAAAAGAGAAGTCCCGAAAAAATATCTATGGTTTCAACCTTTGTCGGCCTGTGGCGTGTTGCGATACGCTTTTGTGCAAGGTCAAAGGTTTCTTCATCAATCAGGGCTTCGTGTGTATTTGGGAAAAAGTATTGTTTTTCCTCCGGGTTTTTCTTTGTCTTTTTTGATTTGTAAGATACCTTGTAACTCTTGCCCGTAATGGTATGTCCTAAATACTCTTTGCGTGTGAGAATATCATATAAGGTTTTGTCAGGCCAATTATAAATACAAGTCGGGTGTGGGCGTGGGTGTCGGCAACTGCCGGTACGGCGGTAACGCAGTTCGGAAACGGTCAGTATTTCGTGTTCCCGCAGCCAATTTTGGATTTCACACATACGGTCGCCGCGTACATACATAGCAAATATCTGTTTCACAACATTTGCGGTTTCGGGGTCAGGCAACAGATGATTGCGGTCGTTGGGGTCGGCTATGTAGCCATACGGCACTTCGCCGTTTACTCGCTCGCCTTTCTGTGCCTTTGCCTGTTTTACGGCTCGTATCTTTTTAGAAGTATCACGGGCGTAAAACTCGTTAAACCAATTTCGCAGAGGGGTAAACTCGTTATCCTCTCTTGCAGTATCTACACCGTCGTTAATGGCAATATAGCGTACCTCATATTCGGGAAATACTATCTCTATCAGTTCGCCTGTTTTCAGATAGTTTCTGCCTAAACGGGAGAGGTCTTTTGTAATAACGGTTGCCACCTTTCCGGCTTCCACTTCCCGCAACATAGCTTGAAGTCCCTGACGCTCAAAGCTCACGCCTGAAAAACCGTCGTCAACAAAAAAGCGGGTATTGAAAAAATGGTGTTCATCTGCATATCTCTGTAAAATCAGTTTTTGATTTTGTATGCTTTCGCTTTCGCCTGCCTGCATATCCTCTTGGCTCAATCTGCAATATAAAGCGGTAATCTTGTCTGTCTGTAACATTTGTCCTCCTTTCCGACGACAGACAAGCTGGTATTTATACTACTAATATTATACCGTCTACCGCCGCCAAATTCAACGCCTAAAATGTGAACAACGCCCGATTTACGGGCTTTTTACGGGTTTCTGCTCAATATCCTTGCGGATAAGTTTCTTTATCTTTTTATCTAATGTGTCCGTCGCTCGTTCACTTGCAGACGAACAAACAAGGTAGGTAACTTTTCCTATTTTGTGTTCCGTTTTTGTAACGGGTACTTGATTTTGCGACATTAAAAGTTCCCCCTTTCATTCGCAAATTTATAGTACAGTCTATGAATAGTGGCAAGTCCACTATCACAACATAAATTTCCAAAAAGGGGCTTTAATCAGACGGTTATCAGCATAACCTCACGGGAGTTCCACCCCTCCGGCGGTCTGCCGGAGCCCTACCCATTGCCTGCGACGCTTTTAACGCTCGGACTGTGGCTATAAGGGAGTATCATTATATATCTTGTGTGTTATCGCCCGCAGCTTGCTAAAGCTGCTTTACGGCGTCGGTGTTTATCGCTCGGCTACCCGGTGGAAAATCCCGCCAGATAGCGTCTTGGCGCACCCGCCGCACGGCTCGGCACAAGAGGAAAGTATCTGATTTGCCCTATACTGCGCCGCCGTTATCTTGCGCCGCTTTCTTTGTCAAGGAACGAAAAGAGGTATTTTCAATGTGTGCCTGCGGAAAGGGGAAACGTAGGCACAGGGATTTACTTAAACCTCAAAGTCAAGGACAGCTCGCATAAGTTTTGAACGCAGGCGGTCGCGTATGTCCTCATCTATGCCGTAATATGTATTACCGCGCTCGTCTTTGAGCGTCCTTGTAGAGAGGTAGGAGATATAGCCCTCATAGTGCTGTACCACCATTTTCATAGCTTCCGGGTCGCCTTTGGTTGCGGCAACGATTACCACATAAGGCAATAAACCGCGTTCGCTTTGCTCGCTCGTATTACCATTCTGTTTCATCATCTGCGCGTTCCTCCAAAAATTTTTTTAGGCTGCTGAAAGAGCTTGTCCGTCTGTGCTGTACGGTACTTCTCGGAATGTTGTAGAGCTTTGCAATATCTGCGTCGCTCATATCGTGGAAGTAGTACAGTATCACAGCATTACGCTTTACTTCGGGCAATGTGCGGAGAGCTTCAGCTAACAGTTCGGGGGTAATTCTCTTACCGCCAACACTAAATGAATTGTCGTCCTTTTCGCTTTCAAAAGGTTTGTCAACCGTGTAAAGCTGGCTTTCTTCTTCGGGCGATAAATCGGAAAAACTTACAAAGTGTTTCTGATAGCGTTTCACATCTCGGTGCGCACTGCTCGCTTCATATTTCAAGGCTTTTTTACAAAAACCGTTGAAAGCGCAGCGCACTTCAAACTGGGTACGATATGGTTCGTTCAAGGTGTTCACCTCCTTTCGCAACCGCGAAAGCGGGTGATTGTTTGATTTCCCCTTTCGTAACCCTCAGCACCGCGTTTTCAAAACTGCCAACGCAAAGCGGAGAATTTTCCAAAAAAATTTTTATAAAACACAAAATGCGCCTGTTCGCAAGACGCAAACAGGCGCAAAAGGAATTATAAACAGTATTAAATTGAATTGTCAGTTCATACTCATAGCCGAAATATCCCGACGGTGGACAAGGGCTTTTTTTGACCATAAGTGATTAAGCGAATTAGCGAGAATGAAAGATAACACAGCAATACCTCCTTGATACCGCTGCGTTAAGCTTTATTCGTCACAGACGGCGACTTTAATAAAAAACAGAGCCGACAAACTGCGATTTCTCACAAGTTCATCGGCTCTGCATCTATGCGTCTGGCTCTGTAATAACTAATATATTAAATTGCATTTTCTGATTTCTTAACCGCAACCACATTCTGCCCGGTTACGCTGATAATCGTTTCCTGTTTACATTTGGGGCAGAATAGCGGGAAGTTTTCAAGTACCGTATCGGGGCGCACCTTAATACGGGTCTTGTTATTGCAGATTGGGCATAACACCCATTTTTCTTTTTCCAATGTGCACCTCCATTCCTTGATGATTTCATTACATATTACTCAATTTTAGCTCTTTTACAATCTCTACCCGTGACACGCTTTTGAATGCAAACAGCATTGCGACACATACCATTACACTTACAGCAAGGACGGCAAGCACATAGATACCACCGTTGATATAAAAAGCAAATGGTGTCATACCCGACGATATGAAGTAGTAGATAGCACAATGAATCAGAAAGCTCACAGGCAACGCAAGAACCAATGCTTTTACGCCATATAAAACAGCTTCAAGCAATAGCGTACATTTCAATCCTTTGGCAGTCATACCAACAGAACGCAGAACAGCAAATTCGCTTCTTCTCAAATGAATTGTATTTGAGATAGTGTTGCAAACATTCAAACTGATAATAACCGTCATCAGGATTGAGAACAGGCAGATTGCCAGTTTTGCAATCGTATATACCTGTCTGGAATTATTAGTTGCGGCTGCAATGTCTACAGTTTGCGGAAATCCTCTGTCAGCCAAACATTCCATTGCTTCTTTATGCTGTGCTGTCTGTATTCTCATTTCCACATAGGCGTTATCATCTATCAGCCAGTTAAAATAACTTAAAGGCACAATAAGGACAGCTCGATCTCTGACAAACATGGATTGGACATTTGCATTTTCTTCCGAGATGATTTCGTCTACAACGATTGGCGTACTGCCCTCGCCCAATGGCACGATTTCTGTTCCCGGTTCAATAAGAAACGGGGAGCCTGCAATCACTCGATTTTGACCCGCATTATAATATCCCATTGTCTGATTGAGCAGGATTCCACGATTGGAGCTGCCAGCCATAATATGAAAGCCATTTTCCTCACAAAAGGAAGTAAAATGTTCTTCGTCCAATCCTACGACATATACCTCTGCTTTCGTACCATTGATAAAATATCCTTGCATATCAGGATTGATTTGTTCCTGCGAAAATTCAGCGGTCATATATCGCTGAAAAGAATAGGAAACATCCGCAGTGATATTTTCATCCGATAATGCCCCGATTGCGGCAGGAATATCTTTGTATTGAATCGTCGAAATCACATCAGTATAACAGGAACCGTCCTCCTTCATATCCAAGGAGGTCTGATAAAGCATAAAATCAGACAAACTATATAAGGAAAGAGCAACAACCACCGACAAGAAAATAGAGCCAGTAATCGCTCGGAAGCGTTTTGGATTACGCTTAATATTTTTAGCTGCCAGCGAACCATAAATGCCAAAAACCAAAGAAACGATTTTTCCGTCACGAAATTTCTTTTTTGATACCTCATTGTTAGACTGGCGGATGGCTTCAATGACTGTAATTTTAGCAGCTTGCTTCACAGGCTTTCTGCTGCCAAAACACAAAGAAGCAATACCAGATAAGCCGCTGACGAGCAGGATAAGTCCATTTACCTTTAAGGACAGTTCTACAATGCCAAAAGTGAATGTTTCTCCAAAAGCTGCCCTGACCACACTTAACAAAAGAGCAGACAGCAGTATGCCGACAACCAATCCCAAAGGTATGCTCACCACACCCAAAAGGAAGGCTTCTAAATATACACTAAGGCGTTTTTGCCCTTTTGTGGCTCCAATGCTGGACAACATTCCCATCTGCTTAATTCGTTCCTGCAAAGAAATGGAGAGGGCATTGCTAATCATCGAAGCGGATGCAGCCATCAAAAGGCACATAACCATGACCACCAAAGCAATCACTTTGGCAGCTCCTTTGCCGCCGGTAATTCCATGATAGACTAACAGTTCAGAATGAAACTTTGCTACATGACTGTCTACTGCGGCAGCCACTTCTTCAGCTTCTGCATAGATTGAATTGGATAAATTCTTTGCCTTAACATACGCCGCAAAATCGGATGCTGTTTTGTCAACACCTGCAAAGGCATTATAGTTTGCTGCGATTTTGGAGTCATTCACATCCGAAAGAATACCAACAACCACATACGCTTTCTCTTTCGTTGGAACGAAACTTTCTTCTTCGCCCCTATAATTTGTCAGCCCGGAAAGCTGGGCATTATATTCATCCCATATTCTTGAACCAAGAGTTAAAGAAAGCGTATCTCCAATCTCTATGTTCATATTGTTTTTCTTCAAAAAAGATTCTGAAATAACAATCTCATTTTCATCTTGCGGGAAACGCCCTGCAAGCAAATACTGATTTAACGAAAATCTTTCAATAAAGTTTTCGTCAATCTCGCCAATGGAAAGCATTGTACTGTTGGTTTTCTCCCCGTAAAAACTGTTTCCGGCAAAACGGAGAAGCGAAACCTCATCCACATTGTTTTGACTGATAAGCTTTTGGGTTTGCTGCCAAGTCAGATTCTCCATGTAGTAGTCATAATCGCCACCATACACTTTTTCTTTCTCTTTCAGAAAATCAACCAATGACCATCCCCCGCAGAGAATAGAGGTTATCATACTGATTGACAAAAGAATGGTTAAAAGTGTGAGCAGGGTACGCTTTTTGTTCGACAACAGATTTCTGAGTGTAAGCGTAAAAATCATATTCATCAGCGTATCACCTCATCCCTCACAAGTCTGCCATCTTGAATTTCCAGAATACGGTCTGCCTGCATTGCGATTTCACGGTCATGGGTAATCAGGATTATTGTCTGTCGATATGCTTGATTGGACTCACGCATAAGTTTCATAATATCCCTTGTGTTCTCCGTGTCCAGATTTCCCGTAGGCTCATCCGCAAGGATAATCGCAGGTGCGTTAATCAATGCTCTGCCGATTGCCACTCTTTGCTGTTGACCGCCGGATAACTGACTTGGTAGGTGCTTTCTACGCTTTACCAGCTTGAGCGTGGATAACAGTTCCTTCAAACGCTCCTTATTGATTTTACGCCCATCTAATCGAATCGGCAGCGTGATATTTTCCTCGACAGTCAAAACTGGAATCAGATTATAAAACTGATAGACAAGCCCAACCTGCCTTCTTCTGAATACAGCTAATTCATCTTCGTTTTGCTCATAAACATCCTGTCCATCCACAAATACTTTCCCCGAAGTCGGTCTGTCAACACCACCTAATATGTGCAACAGAGTAGACTTGCCTGACCCGGATGCTCCAATGATTGCAACAAACTCTCCTTTATCGACGGTAAAAGAAACATCTGACAAAGCATAGACAGGGGCATTATCCATCTCATAGGTTTTACAGATGTTCTCTACTCTTAATATTTCCATAAAAAGTTCCTCCATATATTTTTGCAATTTAGTATAGCAGGGCAAAGTGACTGCTTCATTACTATTTCATTACAAAAACGTCACTTAAAAAAGGGGCTACTTAAAGTAGCCCCCGATAAAAGCAGATTTCAAATTCTGCACCGCCTAACTCCTGATTTTTCGCCCGGATGATGCCGCCCTGATTATTGATGATTGTTTTTGCCAGAGCCAACCCCAAACCGGCATTGCCAATCGTTGAACCATTTCCTTGATAAAATCGGTCAAATAGATGGGGTATATCTTTTTCCTGAAAGCCTGCTCCATTATCCTCTATAATGACTTGTGTCAAAAGAGGTCTTTCTATTGCCTTGATTTCAATACTACCACCTTCCGGCGAATGTTCAATACAGTTTTTAATCACATTTCCCAATGCTTCAGCAGTCCATTCAACATCCAGAGTAAGTTTCAGCTCTGCAGGAACCTCTTTTTTGATTGTCTGCATTTTTAATTCTGCCGCAATCTCCAGAGGGCGAATTGCTTTTTCCACTACATCTTTTAGATATACCTCTTGTAGCTTTAGGGTAATCGTTCCGGCATCCAATTTGGATATTTTCAAGAGTGTGGCAATCAACCATTCCATTTTTGATAAAAGCATAGCCTGCTTGCGGATTAACTCATATCTTTCCTCTTCTGTCAGTTCCTCATTGCAAAGAGAGGCGTTTAGGATATTTAATGATGTCAAAGGTGTTTTTAATTGATGTGAAATATCGGCTAAGGCGTCTGCTAAATTACCTTTTTCTATTTTCAGAGCTTCTGCCTGCTCAATTAGTCGTCTTGTCATTTTTGATATTTCATCATGTAAAACAGACAACTCGCCCTCTTGAAACTGTTCAAAAGAAATCGTTTCATCTCCATGCAGTAGCCTATCAATATACAAACTAAGGTCAGCGATTTTCTTGTATCTTTGATAGGTGAAAAAGAGGGAAACCGCACTGGATGAAATGATAGCCGACAGAACAATCCACACAGCTTTGCTATCAACGATAATGCTAATGCCACACCAAAATAGAGTAAGAATACTGCTGACAACAATTTGCCTTTTAACTTCGCTATTTCTGATAAATTCCATATCAACCCACCTTATAGCCAAGTCCACGAACGGTAATTATGATTTCCGGCTCCTGTGGATTGGTTTCAATTTTGTCACGCAGCCTTTTCATATAGACAGTCAGCGTATTATCATTGATAAACTCTCCGGTAGTGTCCCATAAAATCTCTAACAATCTTCTGCGTGAAAGAACAATACCTTTGTTACGCAGAAAGACTAACAGCAACTTATATTCCATAGCAGACAACAAAATCTCTTTCCCATTCTTTGCTACGGTTGCTTGATTAGTGTCCACAACTAAGTCATGGTAGCCGATAATGTTTTGCGTGTTCTTAGTTCTTCTTAATACGCTGTTAATCCTTGAAAGAAGCTCCCTCGGTCTGAATGGTTTACTGATATAATCGTCAGCTCCCATATCGAGCCCAGCCACAACACTATATTCATCATCAGAAGCAGTTAAGAAAATAACCGGCATTGTTCCTCTTTCTTTTATTGCAGAACAAACAGAAAAGCCATTTCCATTTGACAATTGAATGTCCACCAAGGCTAAATCATACTGGTCACTATTCAATTTTTCTATTGCTTCTTTCTGCCCGGAGGCACTTTCAATTTTGAATCCTTCATTTCCTAAGTAGTCCGATAATGAAGATACGATACTTTGGTCATCTTCTACCAACAATAGTGTGCTCATAATGCTTTCTCCTTGCTTAATATCTTTTTCTTATCAATTAAGTATCACCTTGTTTTTCTGTTTTGCTTACATCTTCCGTCAGCGGGCTTTTCCGCGTCCTTTGGTATCAGCCACACCCGGTTCAATCGTACAACACCGAGTATGCGGTTTTCCTCGCATAGCTTTTGTATGCGACGTTCTGAAATTCCCCATTTTGTTGCCGCTTCCTGTACTGTCATATAGTCAAACATAGTCCACCTCCGAAATTACAAAACATATCACTATATATTATATACGGTCAGACGAATAAAGTCAATGTATTTTCTGTGAATAATATGCTCTATTTTGGCTAATCATAGGAATTGTGTAGACATATCCAAAAAGCAATAGGAACTATAAAATATAAGGGTATGAATTATAAAAGCACAAAGGACTATGATTAAGTATGAAAAGAGCAGTTATACCGTATGACTTCAATGCTTTCGGACAGGCGATAAAGGCGGCAAGAATGGCAAAGGGCGAGTCCCGCAAGAATGTAAGCGACGATATGAACATATCGCCCCGATACCTTGCGAATATCGAGAACAAAGGGCAACAGCCGAGCTTGCAGATTTTCTATGAGCTTGTAACCCGTTATCATATATCCGTAGACCAATTCTTTTTCCCGAATGAAACAGCAGACAAGACTACCCGCCGCCGTCAGCTTGATACCCTGCTTGACGATTTGAGCGAGGGCGGTTTGCATATCGTAACGGAAACGGCAAAGGCGGTTATTGATACGGAGAAGCAAAAATGAGGTCAGGACAATTTAACAAGGGTTGAAACGCAGCAGACGAATGATGTTTGTTGCGTTTTTTCTTTTTACTTTGGCAATTTTCATTTTTCGGTGGTGTAGGAAGTAAGGGGGATAAAGTTTCGTAGCAAGCATAGGAAACGGGTACCCGTTTCCGTAAAATGCCCTTGCATTTTGCTTGTTGGGAAGTTTCCCAAACCCTCTTGAAAAACGGAAAAGGAGCGTCAAAGTATGAACGGCAGAAAAAGAACGGTGCAGATTAAATTCAGAGTAACGGAAGCGGAACGGGATTTGATACTTGAAAAAATGAAGCTGATACCAACAGACAATATGGCTGCCTATCTGCGTAAGATTGCCATTGACGGATATATCATTCAAGTAGACCATACCGACATAAAGGCTATGACAGCAGAGATACAAAAAATCGGTGTCAATGTCAATCAGATAGCAAAGCGGGCGAACGCCACGGGAAACGTCTACCAAGAGGACATAGAGGAAATAAAGGGGGTGCTTGCGGAGATATGGCGGTTAC
>ERZ827516.1930-NODE-1930-length-16773-cov-5.978347_pt1 | contig 16773 bp, 10 predicted proteins | sample MGYA00519703_ERZ827516 | MGnify/ENA primary metagenome ERZ827516 (study PRJEB31778, sample SAMEA3449337) | human gut metagenome | biome: human gut; feature: human-associated habitat; material: faeces | place: United Kingdom | collected 2010/2012 ...
TCATCTAAACGGTCATGGATATTCAAAAAATCACGAACCTTAAAATAGAGCTCCAGCACCAGATCCCGGTCCGTAAATTCTCCGTTTTCATTCATAAAAGCTTCCAGCTCTCCAAACATGGCCATCAGCTCCAGGGCAAGCAGCTTCACATCACCCAAAAGCTCATAATCTGCGCCCAAAACTCTCCGGTGGCTGATCCCTTCTTCCTCTTTTCCTGTCCCGTAAGCTCTCTTCAGCTCCAGCATGCGCTTATTGCAGGCATCCAGAAGTGAGACTGTCTTTGCCGCTCCGGGAAGTCCCTTCAGGATTCTTTTTGCTAAAAGAAGATCCTCCTTCACAACGGCTGCGCTGTACATTTCCCTGGCTCTTGGCACCAGATTGTGGGCCTCATCCACCAAAAACAGGTAAGAGCCCGTCTGCTCCCCCTCAGCAAAATAACGTTTCAGCCGCACATTGGGATCAAACACATAATTGTAATCGCAGATAATCCCGTCTGTCCAGCTGCTGATATCCAGACAAAATTCAAAGGGGCATACCTGATATTTCTCCGCGTAATCCAGAATAATTTTTCTGGTGATGCCTTGCTGTTCATGGAGAATATCAAATACGGCATCATTTACCCGGTCAAAATGCCCCTTTGCATAAGGACACACATCCGGGTTACACTCCGTCTTTTCCAGAGGGCAAAGTTTTTCTTTTGCCGTGATCGTCACCGTGGTAAAAAGCATCCCCCGCTCCCGAAGCAGGAAAAAGCAGTTTTCCGCCACACTCCGGGTGATGGTCTTGGCCGTTAAATAAAACAATTTTTCCCCATTCCCATTTCCCATAGATTTTAAAGACGGGTAAACCACGGAGAGCGTTTTTCCGATGCCGGTCGGTGCCTGAATAAACAGATTGCGTTTTCTTGCCAGTGCCCGGTATACGGACACCGCAAGTTCCTTCTGCCCGGCCCGGTACTTGTAAGGAAATTCCAGTTCCCGCAGGGATTCATCCCGGCGCAGGGTATGGCGGTACAGATACTCCGCCCATTTTAGATACTCGTGGATCAGCCCCTGAAACCATGTTTCCAGTTCTTCCCTCGTCTTATCCTGCTTCAGGCGGCGGATCTCCTCTGTTTCCAGATTGCAGTAGGTAATCTGAATGGTAATCGTATTCACGTTTTCATGGTCACAGCAATACATATAGCCATAGCAGAGGGCCTGGGCCAGATGAACCGGGAGCGGCTCCTCCAGCTGGCGAATATCCATGTATACACATTTGATCTCATCAATTGTGACCCCGGAGACTGCCTCAATGATGCCGTCTGCCCGGCCCTCCACCAGTATCTGGTAATCCTCCTGCTCCACTCTGTGCTTCATGGAGACTTCCGCATGATAATCCGCGCCCTGGCGCTTCTGGATTTTCCGGTGCATGCGGCTTCCTGCCTGCATGGCATCTTTTTCTGCCGAGGAAGTGCGGCGATTGTCAATATCTCCGCCCCGCATGACAAACTCCACGAGATTCCGCACAGAAATACGAATGGTACTGCGGTCAGTGTCCATGAAGCTTCCTCCTTTCTGAAATGCTGATTATGAATATACGAAAAAAGCGATAAGATCTTTCGACCTTATCGCTTTTCGCTTAGCAGGGGATGAGGGGCTCGAACCCCCATCGACGGTTTTGGAGACCGGTGCTCTACCATTGAACTAATCCCCTATGCTATTTTGCTGAGGCTTTGTTTTTTCGTTTCCCTCAACGCTCATTTATAATAGCACGGATTATTCTGACTGTCAACAATTTTTTTAATTTTTTGAAAAAAATATATTTTTGATACGAAATCAGTATTTGAAGCAGGCTGCCGGGACATAGCCCGGCCTCCGCCATTCCCCATCAGATCAACCGAATAGCTTCCCTTACATTGCTCACGCCGTACAGCGCAATCTTATCGGTTTTCTTCATTTTGTCCAGGGATACCTGCGGCAGGATGCAGGATTCGAAGCCCAGCTTGATGGCTTCATGCACCCTCTGCTCTGCCTGGGATACAGCACGAACCTCGCCGGCCAGACCAACCTCGCCAAAGATGATACACTTTGGATTCACCGGCTTGTCTTTCATGCTGGATACCAGGGCCATGATAATGGCAAGATCCAGGGCCGGCTCATTCATGCGCATGCCGCCCGCGATATTCACATAGGCGTCATAGCGGGACATTTCGTAGCGGCAGCGTTTTTCCAGCACCGCGATCAGAAGATTCACACGGTTAAAGTCCGCTCCTGCCGCAGTACGTCTTGGCATGCCAAAGTTTGTCTGGGTCACCAGCGCCTGCACCTCCAGCAGAATCGGTCTGCTTCCCTCCAGAGAACAGGCTGCCACTGCGCCAGAGGCATCCTCCGGACGGCCGCTTAAGAGATACTCGGAGGGATTTTCCACCTCCTCCAGGCCGTTTTCCTGCATCTCAAACACGCCAATCTCATTCGTTGAGCCGAACCTGTTTTTGACACCGCGCAGTATACGGTATGCCGCATGCCTGTCCCCCTCAAAATAGAGTACCGTATCCACCATGTGTTCTAAAACTCTCGGACCCGCAACCACGCCCTCTTTCGTCACATGACCGACAATAAAGATGGAAATTCCCATCCCCTTTGCAATCTGCATAAATACCCCTGTGGATTCCCGCACCTGTGATACGCTGCCCGGTGCAGAGGAAACTTCTTCGTTATACATGGTCTGTATGGAATCTATGATCACGATCTGCGGTTTTTCCCGGTCAATCACCGTTTTTATCGTGTCTAAGTTCGTTTCACATAAAAGTGTCAGCGAATCGCCAAAGGTTCCGATACGTTCTGCCCTTATTTTGATCTGCTGCAGGGATTCCTCTCCGGATATATATAATACGCGCACACCTTTCTCCGATAAATTCCGGCATACCTGCAAAAGCAGTGTTGATTTACCGATTCCCGGATCACCGCCCACTAACACTAAAGATCCCTGTACGATTCCGCCGCCAAGTACACGGTCAAGCTCTTTCATATCCGTCGACATGCGTTTGTCCTGTGTCATCTCGATCTGTGAGAGCGGAACGTTCTTCGCCTCTGCCGCTTTTGCCGCTACCCTGCCGCCTTTTGCTGCACTTTTTTTATCGATCATCTCCTCAACAAATGTATTCCATTCCTTACATGCAGGACACTGTCCCATCCACTTTGATGATTCGTAACCACATTCCTGACAAAAAAATACTGTTGTTTTTCCCTTCGGCATATTCCTTCTCCATCTCTTTTTATTGTTTATCAGTATACTTACTTTATCTGTAAAAAGCAACTTACTTTCTATGACAAAAACCGGAAAAAGCAATCCGCTTCTTCCGGTTTTTATTATTATTGCAGAATTATTTTTTTACTTTAATTTTCACTGCTGAACTCCTGATTGTAAAGTCTGCAAGTAATTCATTCCTGCCATTTACAACCACTTTGTAATAATATGTTTTTTTCTTCTTTGCTTTTTTATCTGCAAAAGACGTCTTCTTTGTGGTTCCAATCAGAGTATACTTACCGTTCTTCTTTTCTGCACGGTAAATCTGATAAGTTTTGGCACCTGTTACCTTATTGTAAGAAACGGTAACCGTTCCTTTTTTGTTATTTTTTACTTTTGCAGCAACTTTGACACCATATATGATGACTGCCGGCTTACCGGAAGCAACCTGTGTACCATATTCCGAGGTCATATAAGAGGCAATTCTTGTTCCTTTTTCCCCATATGCACTGACCATATAATAATATTTCACACCTTTTTTCAACCGTGCCCTGTCATATGCCGCCGTGCCTGTAATGGATCCGTCTTCGCCATAATATTCCCGATAGTGAACCTCACTGTAATATCCTGTCTCATCATTGGAATCTTTTGCGATCAGGTTACCTGTTGCTGCATAAAGTTTTTCGTCCGTATTACATAACGGCGTATATACAGAACGGACGACTTTATAATATTTCGCACCTTTTACCTTTTTCCAGGTAATCTTTACTGCATTCTTTTTCGTATCATAAACAGCTTTGATGGATTTTACTGCTGCAAGTGATGTAGATTCTTTTGACGATGACCATCCACTGTATTCTTTTTTGGAATTATAAGCCCTTACCGATACATTGACGTATTCTCCGCTCGATAATCCTTTAATGGTGTATTTATTTTTCTTTACCGTTACATATTTTTCTGCAACTGTTTTTTCCTCACCATATTTATCATATACCATGTATCGGATCTGATAGCCTGCAGCGTACTTGTCCGCATCCCATTTAACGCTTACATTTTTGCCTTTATTGGTAAGGACGAGATTTCGCGGCTCCTCGAGCTGCATTTTAACTCTGGTCGACGCGGTAATGTATTTTAATGTTTTTCCGTCTTTATAATATGCACAGATCAGATAGGTGTAACTCTCACCGAATTTTAACTTTTTGTCCGTGTATGTTGTCGTTTTTGCGTTTGTGATCGTTTTCACCAGTTCATACTTTGTATTTTCTACTGTTACGGCACTGTTGCCCGAATTGATCCATCCTGAAATTTCTGTGATATCCTTGTCACTCTCAGAAGTTCTGTAAATCTCATATTTTGTTGCAGAACCTACTTTTGTCCAGGTCAGTTTCACTGTATTTTTTGAGTTCTTAGCCACCTTTAATACAATGTTATTTACACGGCTGGTACTTACAGTAAAATTTTTATATATACTGTAACTTTTCGTTTTTCTGTCCGGATCATAATAATAAGAGCGTACCTTGTAGGAGTATTTTGTGCCTGCCTTTAAATTCTGATCTGTATAGACATAGTCTGTGGTCGTTGCTATTTTCTTATATTTTTTACCTGAAAGACGATAAATCTCATATCCGGTATAGCTTCCTCTGGTAAAAGATAACTTTATACTGTTTTTTCCCGCCTTTGTATATACACGCGGTACGGATACCTTATCCGTATAGCTTACCATATTCGAAGCAGGACTCATTGCCGTATAATAAGTCATGCCAACAGATATATTTTTATACGTTTGATTTTTTTGAGCATCTGTTACTTTTATTTCCTTATTTACGGTAAACACCGGCTTCTTTTGTATGTTATAAAGAGAACTGCCTGCATCATAGGTATGCGCAACAAATGTATATTTTACGCCCGGTTTTAAAGAGATTGCACTGTATGATCCATCGATTCCCTTCACTTTGTAAGAACGTACATAACTGCTTATTTCCTTACTTTCAAGCTCCGTAAGTGCATCTTTTAAATAAAGTTTTTTCTGCTGTCCCTGACCATCCGTATAGTAACCATAAGCGTTCAAAAGCTCATAATTATAATGCGCCGGCTTCTTTCCTTCTTCAAAAACATAAATGACTACATCCGCATCGATTGGCGTCCATGAGAGCTGCCAGTCATCTCCATTGTACGTCTTTTCTATTTTGAGATTTTTTACTGTCGGTATGTTTCCATTAATGCTGGCCGTTGCAGTTATGACATCTGAATAACTTCCATCTGAAAAATATCCCTCTTCCGCAGATTCCAGTCTGACGGAACAATAAAAATATGGCAGTCCTGAATCTATTGTAATATTACAATACGGATCTGATGCATACTCTGAATCCGTTTCATAGGAATCGTTTTCTCCTTTTGCATTTACATAAGCATCGTACAGCGTTCCCCTCTTATTGTAAAACTGTAAAAAGCTCTCTATATTCGTAATATTTAACGGTTTGCTGCTTCGCAGGTAATACACACGATAGCTATCCACTCCGTTTTGTGCATTCCAGGTAACTGACATCTCTTTTCCCTTTTCAGAAACTTTTGTACCGGTTACCGGTGATAACTTCTTTAAAGAGTAATTTTTATAAGTATAGGTGTCCGACCATTTACCATACATGTCCACCACATATTTCGTCTGTTTCGATTCTATAATATATTGGCTATTATCATTCCAGTTCCAATATACCTCCTGTTTGTTACTTGTCACTTCATGATAATATACAGCACGGACTTTTACGCTGACCTGCTGTCCTGAATTCAATATGACATATGGCAGTCTTGCTGCATCTGATGTTATCATCTCATGTACGGTTCCGTCTGACGCATCCAAAAATAATCCCGGCATATTATAGACCTTGGTATTTCCATCGCAGACCACTTCATATCCAACCTTCATCATGTCTCCGGCTTTATTTTTCATTGTGGCCGTATCATTATTAACCGGATTCCAGCTTATTTTTACATAAGTTTTTTCAAAAGAAATCTCTTCATAAGCATTTGCATATACAACATATTTATATTTTTTCGATGCTGAATCATATACCGATTCATACGTTAATTGCTTATAAAAATGTCCATTATAACTATAATAAAGAACCTGTGTATCATTTTTTACTGCATACTCATCTATCCGCTTTTTGGCATTTTCCGATGAATCACTTACAGTAATTTCTGTAATTTCATCACCTTCTGTCACATAATGATACCCTGTCGCATCACATGACCGCAATGCTCTATACGTCTTACCATTGACTCTATACATTCCATATGCATCTTGATATTTATCTGTGTTGCCTTTCAGTATGGCTTCTGCCTTATTATACAGGTTTACAAATCCATCAATATCCGTACTGCTGCAATCACTCCGTTCTGGAACCGATTCACATAAGCATATCTCAACTGCCGGCCAGACGCTGTTGTTATAATACTTCCGTCATCTTTTCCTCTTACATTGATTACATTTGACGGTTTATCAATTGCAGCGAGTTCTTCCTCTTCAGTCTCTTCTTCGGTCTCTTCTTCTATTTCTTCTTCCGTCTCTGTTTCCATCACTTCGGTATCATCAACAGCCTCCGTATCATTCACGTTTTCTGTCTCTTCTACAGTTTTCTCAGTTTCTGATGCCTCTGATGTTTCTGGAATTTCCGATGCCTCGCTGTTCTCTGTCTGCCCGCTGTCATTTTCTGCAGACTCACTGTCCGTTTCGCTTTCTTTCTCTGTCTGTTCTGTTGCTAAAGCTGCTTCCATCGCATCTTCTTCCTGTATCACAGCCTCTGTTACTGTCTGTACATCTGTCTGCGGCAATCCAGCAGCACCTACTGATGTCCAATCTCCGACCGTCAGCGTAAGCGCCATCGCAAATGCCGCCATACATTTCCAACCCGTGAGTCTCTTTCTTTTCATAACTTTTTTCCTTCTGATTTATTGCACATTGTCACGCGCATTTTTTATGTTAATGTAACAGTTTATCCCCGTCAATCGTACTTTCGTACTTGAAAGCGCAAAAAAAGCTTACATGCCCTTTTGACATGTAAGCTTTTTTGATCTCACTTTTCCGTTCTTAACACTTTGTAACTTTTACATCTACCGGATGGTCGCCAAGTTCTACACTTAAGCTTAATTTGCCGCCAAGATTTGTCTTCATCTTTCCTGCATCTGCGCCATCGATCGTGATGTCGTACTCTGACTCATCCTCAAGTTCTACTGTGATCTGTGCATCTTCCGGTCCCTCTACCTGAAATGTCAGGCCTGTATCTGTTGCATTCAGATTCATGACAGCCGTTCCCGGAACAGATTCATATACGAACATGCCATTGCGCTCTAACTTGGTGATCTCGGAAAATGTCTTCACCTTGTAGATATCTCCCTGATGTTCGAAATTATCAAGTTTCGCCTTTGCACCTAATGTGTAATCCCCAAAACTGATCGTTCCATCTGCTTCTGAACGAATTAATTCGCTGATCGTTGCCATTTTTTCCTCCTGTGATAAAGTAGTTTTCTCTTTATCGTAAAATTTTGTGCCCTTATTATATAATATCCCCGTCACGATTTCCAGTGCTTTCCCGGATATTTCAGTAAAATTTTATTTTGTTTCGAACACGACTTTTTCTTTGTGGATCGTCACGACCACTTCCATATCTTTTTTCACTTTGCCGGACAGGATTTCTTCTGCCAGTTCATCCTCGATATCGTTCTGGATCTGACGGCGCAGCGGTCTTGCACCATATTTCGGATCATACGCTTTATCGACAATATGCTTTTTGACGCTGTCACGCACGGTAAGGTGGATTCCCATCTGTTTTTCACAGCGATCTGTAAGTTCTTTTAACATCAGTGCAACGATCTGTTTCATATCGTCTTTGTTTAACGCTCTAAATACGATCGTCTCATCAATACGGTTTAAAAATTCCGGTTTAAAAATACGGCGTACTTCTTCCATCACGCTGTTTTTCATGCGGTCATAATTCTGTTTTTCATCATCCGAAACTGCAAATCCAAGTTTTTTCGGCTCAATGATCGCCTGTGCTCCGGCATTTGACGTCATAATAATGATCGTATTTTTGAAATCCACTTTGCGTCCCTGGGAATCCGTGATATGACCGTCGTCTAACACCTGCAGTAAAATATTAAATACATCCGGATGCGCCTTTTCGATCTCATCAAACAGGATCACCGAATACGGATTTCTGCGCACCTTTTCGCTGAGCTGTCCTCCCTCCTCATGGCCTACATATCCTGGCGGTGAACCAATCATCTTTGATACGCTGTGTTTCTCCATATATTCCGACATATCAACACGGATCATAGACTGTTCGCTGCCAAACACTGCCTCCGCAAGTGCCTTTGAGATCTCTGTTTTTCCGACACCGGTCGGGCCTAAGAACAGGAAAGAACCGATCGGGCGCTTCGGATCTTTTAATCCGACACGTCCTCTTCGCACAGCTTTTGCCACTGCACTCACCGCATCCTCCTGACCGATGACACGTTTGTGTAAGGTAGCCTCTAATTTTCTTAAGCGGGCAGCCTCCCCCTCGGCAATCTTTCTTACCGGGATCTTCGTCCATCCGGATACCACATCCGCAATATCGTCTTCTGTCACTTTTAACTTTTTACTGCGGCTGTCTTTCTTTGTCTTTGCCTGTATTTTGGCAAGCTCTTCTTCACACGCTTCTTTTTCGTTCTTCTTCTGCTTTGCACCTTCCACATCACCATCGTGCAGAAATTCTAACATTTCCTCTTCTAACAGGTTGATGCGATGTCTTAATTCAACGACTTCCTCCGGTTTTCCACCCGCGCGCAGACGTACCTTTGCTGCAGCCTCATCCATCAGATCGATTGCTTTATCCGGCAGGAAACGGTCATTGATATAGCGCGCAGACAGGCGTACTGCTGCCGATACCGCATCATCCGTAATCTTTACCTGATGATGTTTTTCATACTGTTCCCGCAGTCCCTCTAAAATCTGCACTGCCTCCTCTTCCGACGGCTCTTCTACCGTAACCGGCTGGAATCTGCGCTCTAGCGCAGCATCTTTTTCAATATATTTGCGGTATTCATCGATTGTCGTTGCACCGATCAGCTGCAGTTCCCCACGCGCAAGTGCAGGTTTTAATATATTGGAAGCATCGATTGCTCCTTCCGCTCCGCCCGCTCCGATGATTGTATGCAGTTCATCGATGAAGAGCAGGATATTGCCGGCTGCCCGTACTTCCTGAAGTACCTTTTTAATGCGCTCCTCAAACTCACCGCGATATTTTGAGCCTGCCACGATTCCGGACATATCCAAAGATACCACCCGCTTTCCCGCAACGGTATCCGGAACCATTCCGGTTGTAATACGCTCCGCAATTCCCTCAACGATCGCAGTCTTTCCAACGCCCGGTTCACCGATCAGACATGGGTTATTCTTTGTCCTTCTGCTTAAGATCTGAATCACACGGTCGATCTCTTCCTGTCTGCCGACTAACGGATCTAATACTCCCTCTGCCGCCAATGCAGTCAGATCTCTGGAGTATTGATTTAATACCGGTGTATCCGATGCTGTTTTTTTCACCGGCTTACCATTCATGAAATCTTCTTTGTACAGGCTCGCATCTTCTCCCATTGCGATCAGGATATCCACATACATTTTCTGGATATTGACCGCTAAGGTATTTAAAAGGCGGGATGCCACACACTCTGTCTCTTTCATCATCGCGATCAGGATATGCTCCGTCCCGATCTCCTCTGCATGAAAACGCGCTGCCTCCCTTGCTGCCCCTTCTAACACCTGCAGTGCCCTCGGCGAATATTCCTTAGCCTCTGCCGTCAGCACCTGTGCATCCGGTGCAATGAGTTCCTCGATCAGCTGCATGACTTTGTCAAGTTCTACTCCATTATCATTTAATACCTGCGCAGCGACGCCCGTTCCTTCTTTTAAAAGTCCGATCAGGATATGCTCCGTTCCGATATAATGATGATGCAGTGATTTCGACATCTTTGAAGCCTGATCGATTGCTTTTTTTGCTTTTGATGTATATCGTATCTGCATAGTTTCTCCATTCTTTTTCTATTTATAAATCATTTAAATCGATGATCTCTAAATCATCTTCTTCCTCTTCTTCTCTCGGAATGTGTTTTTTCTCCGGAGTATGTTTCCGCTCCGGCTTTTCTTTTCTCTCCGGCCTTTGTTTCTCCTCCGGTTTTTCTTTTCTCTCCGGACGCTGTTTTTCTTCCGGTTTTTTTCTTTCTACCGGCAGGAAATCTTCGTCCTCTTCCCAGTCCTCATCGTCAAGATCGTCAGACATGCCACGTCCAAACAATCCCGCACGCACTTTATGGATCTTTGATACGCCGACTTCGTTCTCTGTATCGTTTTCTTCCACATCATCCGGCTCTTCTTCCACTTTTTCTTTTGGTTTTCTGCGGAAAAATCCTTTTCTCTGTGTTTCTTCCTCCTCCCAGTCAGCGTCTTCCGGATCATCTACTTCCAAATCATCTTCTTCCACGCCAGGATTCTCTTCTATATTATCATCTTCTTCCAGATCAGTATCATCTTCTGCTTCCTGATCCTTTCCCTGTTTTTCGGACTTCCAGTCCCAGTCATCCTCTTCCTCATCCCAGTCGTCACTCTTACGTCCTCTCAATAGAAGATTGATAATAATAACGACAAGTACTGCGATCACAAAAGCCATAATTCCCATCATATTTCTGGAAAAAGACTTTTCTTTTGCATATTGTTCAGAGAGATCATTGTATTCCTGCTGGAGATATTCCATATTAGAAACATCTTCCGCTTCTTCTGTTTCAAACTCTGTGTTCTGGTCTGCTGCCTGTCCATCTGTTCCATCCGCCGGCTGGTCTGTTGTCTGACCGTCTGTTCCATCCGCCGGCTGGTCTGTTGTCTGACTGTCTGTTCCGTCTGCCGGCTGGTCTGTTGTCTGACCGTCTGTTCCATCCGCCGGCTGATCCACTGTTCCGTCTGCTGTCTGTCCATCTTCTCTGGTCAGTGTGATCGTATACTGGGCGAGTGCTCCGTTCTGCGCCTTCACGACTACTTTTATCGTATTTGTACCGACCTGCAGATTGTCATTTCCTGTGATCGACTGCACCGTCGCAAATTCATTAACCGGTGTTGCCGTCACTGTAACGCTTGTGACATCATTCGGTACGGTAGCTGTATATTGTACTGTCTTTCCTGTAAAGTCCGGGGATAATGTTCCCGCAGAAAGTGATAACACTTCCAGCGAATTATCTGCGGAAAGTGTTGTCTGTGCAGCAGCCACCTGGATTCCGGCAGCCTTTATGTCTGCCGCAGGTTCTGTCACAAGACATCCCATGCAGAAAAGTGCAGCTATGAATCTTACTTTTCTCTTCATTCGTTTCACACTCCCTCTATTGCCATCATCACTATGGAATTATATGAGATATTCGAAAATGCGTCAACCTCAAACTCCCTCATTGTCAAATTCCGGAATAAAACTCTCCTCCGCCGTCTCCCCCTCCTGGATAAAACCGTTTTCAACACCGATGTCAATGGCGTAGTCAACCAAAGCATCATAATCGGAAGCGGAAATTGTATGATTGAGTTCCGGATAATCTGAAAGCAGTTCAGAAACCGGAGTAAATTGGTTCATGATACTGATATAAATCTGCTTTCCAAAAGTCTTATGTAAAAGTTTCAGAACCTTCTTTGAATTTCTTGTATGCCCCGGCAATATAAGATGTCTCACAATAGTCCCACGTTTCATATATCCCTCTGCATCAAACTGTGGCATTCCTGTCTGGCGTACCATCTCATTAACTGCTTCCATAGCCCTTTCAGGATAATCATTTGCATGTGAAAATTTCACCGCCAATTCGCTCTCCGCATATTTGTAATCCGGAAGATAAATGTCCACATATCCGTCCAGAAGTTTCAATGTCTCTGTGTTCTCATATCCACCACAGTTATAGACAACCGGAATATTAAGCCCATGCTTCTTTGCACAGTCCAAAGCTGCGATGATCTGTGGAATATAATGTGTTCCGGTTACCAGATTGATATTTGCAGCATCCTTTTCCTGCAGTTCCAGGAATATTTCTGCCAGTCTTTCCTCAGTGATCTCAAGGCCACTGTCACCAATGGCAATTTCCCGGTTCTGGCAGAAACAGCATCTCAGATTGCATCCTGTAAAAAAGACTGCCCCGGAACCTCTGGTTCCCGAAATACATGGTTCTTCCCACATATGCAAAGCTGCCCTTGCAATCTTAACCTTCTGATCCATTCCACAGTATCCGGTTTTTCCGGCTGTTCTGTCTACATGGCAATTTCTCGGACATAAACTGCAATCTGCCAGTATGCAGCTTTCTGTATCATGCCTCAGAGTTTTATCTTTGTTTTCTTCTGTCTGTATTTTATTTACCTTCACTTTTCTCTTCTGTCCTTTTTTCTTTCCCCGACTTGATATCTGTGAATCACCCACTGCAAACATTTCCCACAGTTTGCTTATATCATAACCGTTCAGTGCTTTCACAGTTACAGGCGGATTGCTGAATAGTTACTATCCTTTATATCATTATACTACATTCCCCAATTACGTCTATTCATATTTCACAATTTCCTTTTTCAGTCTCTTCATGATTCTTTTTTCCAACCTGGAAATATATGATTGAGAAATTCCCAGAAGGTCTGCAACCTCTTTCTGTGTTTTCTCTGCAGCATTCTCCTTTCCCAGACCAAATCTAAGGCGGATGATCGTCTGCTCACGCGGTGAAAGCTTTCTAATTGCCTTTGACAGCAACGAAATCTCCACTTCATCTTCCAGACGTCTTGAAATCACATCCTCATCAGTTCCCAGAATATCAGAAAGCAGGAGTTCATTTCCATCCCAGTCTACGTTCAGCGGTTCGTCTATGGACACTTCCATCTTTGTCTTACTGTTGCGGCGAAGATACATCAGGATCTCATTCTCTATACATCTGGATGCATAAGTGGCAAGCTTGATGTTTTTTACAGGATTAAAGGTATTGATCGCCTTGATCAGCCCAATCGTTCCGATTGAGATCAGATCCTCCACCCCGACTCCTGTGTTATCAAACTTCTTTGCAATATACACCACAAGCCTTAAATTATGTTCGATCAGAACAGACTTCGCTTCTTCTTCCTGCCCTGTTCCAAGCTTCTGCAGTATAAACGCCTCACGCTTCGGCTCCAGTGGTGCCGGCAGCACATCATTTCCACCAATATAAAAAACTTCTCCTGAACGGTTCATCACCATTCTTGACACTACCTGTAATGGATAACAGCTCATAGTCACAACCCCTCCCGTTAAAGTAATCTGGAATTCAAAAGTACCTCGTATTCCTTACCAAAAGCGGATGTTTCAAATGAAAATGCAAATACCGGATTGTCTATGCAGACAACCTCTGCTGGAGTCTGAATGCAGAGTTTCTCAAAAGTAACAGCCAGCATCATCCCCTGTTCTTTTCCTATACTGTGAAAAAAAGTAAAATGTGGATGAAGCCCGGCAGTTCCCGGTTTCCCAGACTCCCCGGGATTTTCTTTCAGGTGTTTTAAACAGCTTACGGTTTCTTCTGAACATATTTCAGATAAAACTTTTTCTGTCCCTACAGATACAGGTTTTCCGTTTACAGAATCCATAAGCAGATTTCCGGAATCATAAAATCCTTGAAAAGGATATCCACATCCTTTATAGTATATGGTTATCGGATAGATATTCTTTGTCCGTATTCTCATGGAATCCATCAGATATGACAACGCTGTAATGCCGGACCACGTTGCTGCTGCAAGGATCAGAAACATTTTGACTGTCAACTTATCACTGACGATCACTTCCCAGAACCCTCCACACAGAAATGCGGCAAAATACAGTGTAAGTATTGCTTTAAGCAGCAGACTTCCCCTTTTCAGATTACATCCGATCACAAGCATTCCTGCAGCACAGCCACCATGCAGCAGGACAAGTGCCGGAAGAAAAATCCCAGACTTCAGAAAAGATTGCAGATAAATGATCCAGCAGGAAAACACCGCACCTGCAGCAGCTCCCAGAAGAGCTCTTTTTCTGCTTCTTCCACATCGGAATAATATTCCTGTAAATCTGATCAATATGTAATCTATCAGGAGATTTGTGAAAAAAACTACATCTATGTATATTTCGTAATGCATTTCCTTCCCTCCGTCTGATACTGCCTCTGACTTCTCCTTCACTTCGGTAAGTGAGATTCATTATACGTGATAAAGTATGCGGATTTTGTCAAAACGGAGGAATTATGTCTTATTATTTGTCGCACTAAATCGACAGTTTTTATCATATAAACCAAAATGAACATGTATTGACATATAATTGAAGTTAGAATAAAATGATAGATAATTTCTATGTTTTAGAAGGGCATCTTCTATACTGTCACAATTCAGACAGTATTTTATGTCTCTGCTACAAAACAGACTGGAGGATTTTAACATGAATAATATTACCGGACACACAGGTCTTACCGCGCTTTTAGGAAGCCCGGTGGCACACAGCATTTCCCCTTTGATGCATAATGAATCATTTCGCCTTCTCGGGCTTGACTATGTATATTTATGTTTTGATGTAAATGAAGAAACTCTTCCTGCAGCAGTTGCAGGATTAAAGACTTGCGGCATTCGCGGTTTCAACCTTACCATGCCGAATAAGAATAAAATTGTAGAATTATTGGATGAGCTTTCCCCTGAAGCCCAACTGATCGGTGCTGTCAATACTGTACTGAACGATAACGGAAGGTTAATCGGATACAATACAGACGGGTACGGTTTTATGCAATCTGTACGTGATGCGGGACATGATATTACCGGTAAAAATATAACTGTCATGGGAGTAGGAGGAGCTTCGATGGCCATCTGTGCACAGTCTGCCTTGGACGGTGCGGCTTCCGTACATATTTTTGCCCGCCGCACCAGCAGATACTGGAATCGCACACAGAAATTCGCTGAGAATCTCTCTGCTAAAACAGGTTGTCAGGTCTGCCTCTTCGACAATGATGATCATACTGCATTGCGAGATTCCATTGCACAGAGTTATCTGCTGATCAATGCAACCTCTGTAGGCATGGTTCCGGATATCGACGATACCATCATCAAAGATACATCTCTGTTCCATCCTGAGCTTGTAGTGGCAGATGTTGTCTATGAGCCACAGGAAACCCGACTGCTCAGAGAGGCTAAAGCAGCCGGATGCCAGACCTTTAATGGCATGTATATGCTTCTTCATCAGGGGGCTAAAGCTTTCCAGATCTGGACCGGACAGGAAATGCCGGTTTCTGTTATTAAGGAAAAATATTTCTCTGTCAAATAGTGATTCGCATAACAGTCACATATTTCCCATCAGCTTATCTTTGATGATTGCCAGGATTTCTCTTGGAATATATATCAGAAGTCTCCATGAACGGTATCTGGAAGGAATGGGATAAATTTCTCTGCATCCACATTTCTTTCCTATGGCCGTTCCCCGGAAAACATGAAAATTATTGGTAACAATGCCAACCGAATGATTCAGTCCGATCATTCCCAGACTGAACTTCAGATTCTCTGTTGTGCTGGTAGATTTCTCTTCCAGGATCAGTCGTTCTCTGTCAATTCCATGTTCCACAAGATAATTGCACATTGCCTGAGCTTCTGTGATAGATTCTCCGTCCCCTTTTCCTCCGGACAGAACAGCCTTAGTCTCAGGATTTTCTTCCATATACTGTAAAGCCCTCCTGGTACGTTCCAGAAGGGCTTTTGTAAGCCGGGTACCTTCTACATGGGCACCAAGCACGATAATATATTCCAGATTTGGATGCTTACGCATTCTTACCGCAGCAATATTTATATTTCTTGCCGCTTCCGCAAGGACAAGGATCATTACGTCCGATTTTCTTTGCTTTGACAACTGTTCCTGATTTCTTCTGCTCGAGATAAAGTTCTTTTCTCTTCTCCGGTGTAAAGATCTCATCCCACTGTGGCAGTTCATACAGCCAGTCAGCTCTTGCATCTACCATATTCTTATAAAGAAGTTCTTTATCGAAGCACAGAGAAACCTTTGTGTTCTCATCCATTGTCTCAATCGGATTCGGAATCTTCAGACTGTCATTGATTCCATCCAGGAAACCAACCATTGTCAGAACTTCCTGTCCATATTTTTCAGCCAGTTCCTTAACTGTACCGGTTACTACCTCATCCGGGTTGCTAAGAAGCTGCTCATAAATTCCTTTTTCAATATTAAAATAATTTGCCCAAAATCTCTGAAGTTTATTACGGTCTGCCTGCTGGTCATAGGCGATGGCACGCCACTGCTCTAAGATTGTTTTATCGCTCATTTCCTTTAATCCTCTTTTCCAATATTTCATAGGTATTATGCCTGTGCGGAAACATATGGAAAATATTCCTTCCACAAGCTTTATTATTATATCATCTTTCAGTTAAAAATACAAATGATATTCTTTGTATTTTTAGTGAATTTTAAGTTACTGTTCACACACCACTATCCCGAGACATACAAGCCAAAATTCCATTGCCGC
>ERZ827516.1932-NODE-1932-length-16767-cov-5.572583_pt1 | contig 16767 bp, 8 predicted proteins | sample MGYA00519703_ERZ827516 | MGnify/ENA primary metagenome ERZ827516 (study PRJEB31778, sample SAMEA3449337) | human gut metagenome | biome: human gut; feature: human-associated habitat; material: faeces | place: United Kingdom | collected 2010/2012 ...
GACATCACCGTAAGACGTTACGACAATTGCCTTAAATACCTCATGGAACTGGTTAAACGGGATTACAAGGTAGATGATATGGGATTAAATTTGATTATAGGGAAAGGAGAAGAAGCGGTTTAATTGTGTCATACTGCTAAAGAATGACATACTAAAACTATTTTATCTCCCGTTAATTCTTTACATTTGCCACAAAATTATAGCGATTATGACAGAATGCAAGGATGAACACATATTAAATTCCATTGATTACCCGGAGGATTTGCGCAAGTTGTCCCCCGATAAATTGGGAGAGGTATGTGCAGAGTTGCGTCAATATATAATAGATGTACTATCGGAGAATCCGGGACATTTAGGGGCAAGTCTCGGTACAGTAGAGCTGACGGTTGCACTACACTATGTTTTTAATACTCCCTATGATCGTATTGTATGGGATGTGGGGCATCAGGCGTATGGTCATAAAATACTGACTGGACGTCGAGAGGCTTTTCATACGCTCCGAAAATTTAAAGGAATCAGTGGATTTCCTAATCCTCTGGAAAGCCCTTATGACGCATTTGTTGCCGGACATGCTTCAAATTCCATTTCGGCGGCTATGGGTATGTCGGTCGCTTCTGCGCTGAAAGGGGAAAAAGACAGGCATGTAATAGCTGTGATCGGTGATGGAGCTATGACGGGTGGTTTGGCATTTGAAGGTCTGAATAATGCGTCGGCTAATCCAAACAACCTGCTTATCATTCTTAATGATAATGACATGGCTATAGATCACGCAGTCGGTGGATTGAGCCAGTATCTAGTGGATATCACAACCAGCCAGGCATATAATAAAATGCGTTATGATGTGTACCGCGGATTGCGGAAGATGAAACTGATCAATAATGACCGTCGGGGAAATATCCTTCGTTTTAACAATAGTCTGAAAGCATTGCTTACTCAACAACATAATCTGTTTGAGGGATTCAGCATCCGTTACTTTGGTCCGATCGACGGGCATGATGTCGGTTATATGATCAAGGTTCTGAATGATATAAAGGATATGGAAGGTCCGAAACTATTACATATCAAAACTAAAAAAGGCAAAGGATTCAAGCCTGCTGAAAAGTCGGCAACGGAATGGCATGCACCAGGGCTGTTCAATAAAGAAACAGGAGAACGGATCATTGTCCATAAGTTGAACGAACCCCAACTTTATCAGGATGTTTTCGGACATACCCTTGTCGAGCTGGCCGAACAGGACGAACGGATCGTGGGAGTCACTCCTGCTATGCCGACAGGTTGTTCTATGACTTATATGATGAAAGCGTTTCCGAAACGGGCGTTTGATGTCGGGATTGCCGAAGGGCATTCGGTAACTTTCTCTGCCGGACTTGCCAAAGAGGGAGTGATCCCATTCTGCAATGTCTACTCTTCTTTCATGCAGCGGGCATACGATATGGTGATACACGATGTTGCACTTCAGAATCTTCATATGGTAATCTGTCTGGACCGTGCCGGTCTAGTAGGCGAAGACGGGGCGACCCATCACGGGGTGTTCGACCTCGCTTATCTGCGTCCAGTCCCGAACTTGGTTATTTCATCTCCTTTGAACGAACTGGATTTGAGGAATTTGATGTACACCGGGTATAAGGAATGTAACGGCCCTTTTGTGATCCGTTATCCACGCGGTAAGGGAGAGATGGCAGATTGGAGGAATGAGATGCGTATCCTTCCGATCGGGAAAGGCAAGAAACTTCGTGATGGGGATGATATTGCGATCTTGTCACTTGGACCTATTGGCAACGAAGTGATAAAGGCCATAAAGGAGGTTGAAAGTGATGGTATATCGATTGCCCATTATGATATGATTTTTTTAAAACCGATGGATGAAGAACTGCTGCATGAAGTCGGTAAGAGGTTCAGCCGTGTCATCACTGTTGAAAACGGCGTAATCAAAGGTGGACTGGGCAGTGCTGTTTTGGAATTTATGGCTGATAACGGATATGCTCCTCAGGTAAAACGGATTGGTGTGCCGGATGAGTTTGTCGAACATGGATCGATTCCCGAACTGTATAAGCTGTGTGGTATGGATGCCAAAAGTATTGCAGGAGAAATAAAAAAGATGGTTATCAGAGGATAATATATCCTTATAATTAATCTATTATATAAAATGAAAATTATTATAGCCGGAGCCGGTGAAGTAGGAACCCACCTGGCAAAAATGTTATCACAGGAGAAGCAGGATATTATCCTGATGGATCCGAATGAGGAACGTTTGAATTTCACGAATTCAAGCATGGAGATCCTTCCTATGGTGGGTAATCCGACATCCATTCGGGACCTGGAAGAAGCCGGTATCAGAAAGGCCGACCTGTTTGTCAGTGTCACGCCGGAAGAAACGACCAATGTGGCAGCCAGCATTCTGGCTTCTAAATTAGGAGCACATAAGACGTTGGCGCGTATCAACAATTACGAATATTTGCTCCCTAAAAACAAGGAACTGTTTGAAAAAATGGGGATCGATTCCATGATTTACCCGGAAATGCTGGCAGCCAAAGAAATTGTCACGGCTGTCAGACGCCCGTGGACTCGGCAATACTGGGAGTTGTTCGGAGGCGCTCTGATTCTGATCGGTGTAAAGGTGCGCGATAATTCCCGACTTGTGAACAAACATCTGTCCGAATTACTGAACGAACAGAAACTCTATCATATCGTTGCCATCAAACGGCAGAACGAGACCATTATTCCCCGTGGTACGGATCGTATAGAATCGGGAGATATCGTTTTTTTTACAACGACTAAAAGCCATATCGAAGACGTCCGGTTGCATGCGGGCAAGCGAGACCCCGAAGTAAAGAAAGTCATTATTATGGGAGGAAGCCGTATTGCGATCCGTACCTGCCAGTACCTTCCGAACAATATCCGTGTAAAAGTAATCGAGACTAACAAAGAAAAGAGTCACCGTATAGCTGAGGTTGTCCCTGGAAATGTCTTGATCATCAATGGAGACGGACGCGATACCGATCTGTTGATGCAGGAAGGGATCAAAGATGCACAGGCATTTATCGCACTGACGGATAATTCGAGTACGAACATCTTGGCTTGTCTGGCTGCTAAACGCGCCGGAGTATTCAAGACTATCGCCAAGATCGAAAATATCGACTACATACCTTTAGCGGAGAGCATGGACATCGGCTCGGTTATCAATAAGAAACTGATTGCTGCCAGCCATATCTACCAATTCCTGTTGGATGCAGACGTGTCGAACGTGAAGTGTTTAACTTTTGCCAATGCAGATGTGGCGGAACTTGTTGCTCGTCCCGATTCGAAAATTACCCGTAAGCAGGTAAAAGATCTGAATCTTCCGAAAGATTTGACGTTGGGCGGATTGATTCGTGACGGTGAGCCTATGATGATCAAGGGTGATACACATATCCAAGCTTATGACCACGTTGTGGTGTTCTGTTTGGATACGGCTATGCGTAAATTGGAGGACTACTTTAATTAATTGTCAATGGACAACTCAGGGTTGTCTCTTTTCTCTGTTCAATGTGTCAATTGTTAATAGCATATTATGCTGAACATTCGTTTTATAATTAAGATGTTAGGGATGATGTTCATCCTTGAGACGTTGTTTATGCTGGCTGCAACGGCAGTCGCTTTCTTATATGAAGGAAATGACTTCTATCCGCTTCTTCAGTCGAGTGGTATCATGTTCGGAACGGGAGTCCTTTTTATGCTGATCGGACTACGAGCCAATGAACATACGGCCGGGCGCAGGGAAGGGATGCTGACTGTTACATTGACTTGGGCTCTTTTCTCCCTTTTGGGGATGTTACCATTCTATTTAGGTGGCTATATAGATAATGTGACGGATGCTTATTTCGAAACGATGTCCGGTTTTACGACGACAGGCTCTACCATATTGACCGATATCGAAGCACTTCCGCACGGGATATTGTTTTGGCGGAGCCTTACGCAATGGCAGGGCGGTATTGGAATGATCGTGTTTACCGTAGCGCTGATGCCTATTATCGGAGGTGGGGCTACCCAGATGTTCAATGCCGAGACTCCGGGTATCACGCACGAACGTTTCCGTCCGCGTGTTACCCAGGTGGCCAAGCGCCTGTGGGGAGTTTATTTGTTCCTGACCATTATCCTTATTGGTCTTTTATGGGCGGGTCCAATGGACTTGTATGACGCTGTCAATCATGCGCTCACTTGTATTTCTACAGGTGGCTATTCTACGAAAAATGCCAGTATCGCTTACTGGGACTCTGCCTATATCGAATATATAATTACGATTTTTATGTTTATCGGTGCGACCAATATTACTTTGATATATTTCTTTTTTAACGGTAGGCCCAAGAAGTTATTTGCAGATGAAGAAACACGCTGGTTTTTCTGGTTCGTACTGATTATTACGGCAATATCGACAGTCTGGATCATGTATAAAGGAATTGTGGACGATTTTGGTACAGCTTTTAGGCAAACGGTATTCCAGGTCGTGACATTGGTGTCTACATGTGGGTTTGCAACGGTCGATTATATTCCGTGGGGACCGTTTTTCTGGCTGTTAGCGCTAGTTCTGATGGTGGTATGTGGTTGTGCTGGCTCTACTTGTGGAGGTTTGAAAATGGGCCGTTTTGTGATTTTGACCAAGAACCTCTTTAATGAATTTAAGAAGCAGACGCATCCACATGCCATTATTCCGGTGCGAATGAACGGGCATGCTGTTTCTGGTGATATCGTCCACCGGGTATTGGCGTTCGCTTTTGCCTATATTGCTTTAATATTTGTCAGCTGTATGGTGCTGATGATCGATGGGGTAGGATTTGAGGAGACTATCGGGGCTACTATCTCTTCGATCAGTAACGTTGGACCGGGACTTGGTAGTCTGGGACCGGTCGGAAACTATGCTGATGTCCCGGCGGTATCGAAGTGGTTCTTGTCTTTTCTGATGATGGTCGGACGTTTGGAGATCTTTACGGTGTTGACAATCTTGTTGCCGGGGTTTTGGAAACAATAATACCAAAAAAGATAGTTCGGATATACGCTTTTGCCTAATTTTGCGTTATAATAGGTGCGAATCATAAAGACGTAAGATACATGATAGAATATATCAAGGGAGAGATAGTAGAACTGACACCGGCCAGGATGATCTTGGAATGTGCCGGAATCGGTTATGAACTGAATATCTCCTTGAATACATATACTTTTTATAATGGGAAACCGACCGGGAAGATTTACGTGTACGAAGTAATACGTGAAGATGCCCATTTGCTTTTTGGCTTTGCAGGAAAAGATGAGCGCGAACTGTTTCTGATGTTGACTTCCGTGTCGGGAGTCGGTCCCAATACTGCTCGGATGATCCTTTCTTCCCTGTCACCATCTGAATTGATCCGGGTGATTGCCGATAAGAACGAAACAGCTCTGACGTCAGTCAAAGGAATCGGATTGAAAACAGCTCAACGTATTCTAGTTGATCTCAAAAACAAGGTAAAGCCGATAGAGGGAATGACAGTGACAGGTGGCTCCTCTTCTGTCGCTGCCAGTGGTGCTGTCACAGAAGAAGCAGTGGCGGCATTGGTTATGCTTGGATTCCAGAAGGCCGCTTCGCAAAAGGCGGTTAACTCGATATTGAAAGGTTCGCCTGCACTGGCTGTCGAGCAGGTCATTAAAACAGCCCTAAGAATGCTTTAAGCAATGGATAATTGGCAATTGGCAATTTAGGAGAATTTGGAATTGTCGGTTGTCATTGTCTGTTGTCAATTGTCAATTAACATGAGAAAGACACTGAAATTTATACTCTGGATAACAATTCTACTGTTTGGTGCAGGTCTGTATTCTATGAATACGGATTTTCTGGCCTATGAGATGTCGTTGCCGGATACTGAACAGCCGGTCGTTCCGGATGATACGGTGCCGAAGGTGCGCACCCGCTTTCCGGTAGCCAAGACGGTCCCTGAAGAATATCAGGATCTTACCAAGCAGTCACCTGCTGACTTGAAGACGCCGGATAACGTGAAATCAGTGGTCGAATATGATATCAGAACCGGGACATATGTGGTCCGTACCAAGTTAGGTGATGCCGATCTGACTACTCCTATTTCGTTGACCCCTGAGGAATACCAGGATTATAGTTTCCAAAAATCCGTTCAATCCTACTATCGCCAGAAAAACGAGGAAGAATTTCAAAAGGCGGCTAATAAGCAGTTCAATTTAGCTGATATGCAGTTCAATATCGGTGCGGCGGAACGTATCTTTGGGCCGGGCGGTGTCCGGGTGAAAACGCAAGGTTCGGCTGAAGTGGAGCTAGGCTTGAAGCAGAATAAAACCAAAAATCCCTCTTTGCCGGAACGTGCTCGTAACCGTACCTTCTTTAATTTCGATGAGAATGTTCAATTGAATGTACAGGCATCGGTTGGCAGCAAAGTGAATTTCGATATGAACTATAATACCGAAACCTCTTTTGATTTCGACTCCAAAAAACTGAAATTAGCTTATACCGGGGAGGAAGATGAAATTATCAAGTCGCTGGAAGCCGGAAATGTAAGTATGACAACCAGTAACTCCCTAATCAACGGAGGAGCAGCCCTGTTCGGTATGAAAGCGGATCTCCAGTTCGGGAAGTTGCGAGTCAATGCGTTGTTTGCACAGCAGGAGTCGGAATCGAAAACGGTCAGTTCTAAAGGGGGCGTGCAGACAAAACCTTTCGAATTGACGATTGACCAGTATGACGAGAATCGTCACTTTTTCCTGTCACACTATTTTCGCGACCGCTATGATGAGGCGGTGAAGAACCTGAATACGATTTCCTCTCCCGTCACGATCAGCAAGGTGGAAGTTTGGGTGACAAACAAACGGGCTACTTATGACCAGGCGCGTAACGTGGTCGCTTTTGCCGATCTGGCCGAGCATGATAATATTTCGAATACGACGGTCGTTTCTCCTTCGGGGGCGCTGTCTATCCCCTATAATAATACGAATACATTATATAATACCCTTAACCAGCAATTTATCGGTGCTCGTGATATCAGCACGGTAAATCAGGCGTTGGGAGGAACTTTTGTTAACGGTACGGAGTATGAAGAAGTGGAAAGCGCTCGTTTGCTGGATGCGTCCGAATATACGGTCAATACGAAGTTGGGGTATATCTCGCTGAAAACACAGTTGCAGGCAGATGAGGTATTGGCTGTCGCTTACAATTATACTTATTCGGATGGAAAGACTTATCAGGTTGGCGAGTTCTCGACTGACAACCCTTCATCGGCTGCCTCTTGCCTGTATGTGAAGTTGTTGAAAGGAATTACCATGTCGCCTGATATGCCTTTTTGGGACCTGATGATGAAAAATATCTATTCATTAGGAGCTTACTCTGTCCAAAAAGAGAAGTTCAAGTTGAATATCATGTATCAAAGCGATACAACCGGTACGTATGTCAACTATTTGCCGGAAGGGGCGATTGCCAACCAAATCTTGTTACGAGTGCTGAACCTAGATAGCTATGATTCCAATAATCAGCCGCATCCGGATGGTATATACGACTTTATTGAAGGTGTGACCGTCCTTGCCGATAATGGGAAAATTATTTTTCCAAGTGTGGAACCATTCGGCTCCTATCTGCGTAAAAAGATTAACAATGATGCGATTGCTGACAAATATGTATTCCAGGAACTCTACGACTCGACATTGACTGTCGCCAGACAGATTGCTGAAAAGAATAAGTTCAAACTGGAGGGGGAATACAAAGCCTCTTCGGGTGCCGAGATACAGTTGGGAGCTTCCAACGTAGCGCGAGGTTCAGTGAAAGTAACGGCTGGCGGAGCGATATTAACCGAGAATGTAGATTATACTGTTGACTATACTTCCGGCGTGGTAACGATCCTGAACGAAAGTATTATTTCTGCAGGCACGCCGGTCAGTGTCTCGCTGGAAAACCAGACAGCCTATAACATGCAGCGTAAGACCATGATGGGATTGGACTTGAACTATCAGTTCAACCCGAATCTGATGGTAGGCGCTACCATCATGCACATGTCCGAAATGCCGTTGACCACCAAGACGACGATGGGCGACGAAGCGATAAAGAATACGCTCTGGGGTGTCAATATGGCTTATAAGGGCGAGAGTCAGTGGCTTACCAATATGTTCGACAAGCTGCCGTTGCTGAACCTAAGCAAACCCAGCCAGATATCTTTTAATGCGGAGTTCGCTCATTTGATTGCCGGGCATTACGAAAACAAGAACACGGGGGGATATTCGTATCTGGATGACTTCGAGTCGACACAGAGCAATTTCGACCTCTCCGACCCTTATCCCTGGCAGTTGTCCAGTGTGCCTTATGACGATGGTACGCCCCAATTGTTCCCGGAAGCCGGGCTGACCAATAATATCGATTACGGGAAAAGTCGTGCTTTGCTTGCTTGGTACACGATCGACGGATTGTTCACGCGTAAAAATTCTTCTTTGCGTCCGAAATATATTACGACAAAAGATTTGTCCAACCATTATGTCCGTGCTATCGAGACGAGAGAGTTGTTCCCGCAACGGCAGCAAAGCATGAGTGAAAGTAATACGTTGACAGTTCTGAACATGGCTTACTATCCGCAGGAACGCGGACCGTATAACTTGGATGCCGATAATATTAATCCTGACGGAACATTGCAAAACCCGGAAAAGCGTTTCGGTGGAATGATGCGAAAGATAGACCAGAGTGACTTTGAGACGGCGAATGTCGAATATATCGAATTTTGGATGCTCGATCCGTTCATTTATGATCGTCAGACAACAGGGGGGGATCTGTATTTTAATTTGGGTGAGATATCGGAAGACATATTGAAGGATGAAAAGAAGTTCTTCGAAAACGGATTGCCAATCGATGGCGATACCTCTAAGGTCGATTATACTGTTTGGGGTAAGGTTCCAAAACAGCAGAGTACAGTTTATGCCTTCGACAATACGGCAGGTGCACGTCTGTTACAGGATGTCGGCCTGAACGGTTTATCCTCGGATGAAGAAAAGGAATATCCGGCTTACCAGGATTATCTGAATAAATTACGCCAGAAATTGAATGCGGTAACCCTAACCGAGATGGAGAACGATCCGTTACAGCTGTCCCCTTTCTTTGATCCGGCCGGTGACAAGTTCCACTATTTTCGTGGTTCGGACTATGATTCTCAGGAGGTGGATATCTTAACACGTTACAAACGCTATAATGGAACGGAAGGAAACTCGAAAGATATCAACGATTCGGGCGAGCGCTACAGCACTTCTTCCAAGACCGTGCCTGATGTAGAAGACATCAATCAGGACAATACTCTGAATAAAAATGAAAAATATTTCGAATACAAAGTCAGGATAACTCCGCAGGATACGGTTGTCGGTGAAAACTTCATTGCGGATAAACGTACTTCATCAGTAAGATTGGCGGATGGTACGACAGAATCCGTTACCTGGTATCAATTTAAGATTCCGGTAAAACAATATCAGCGTCGTGTGGGGGCAATCAATGATTTCAAGACGATTCGTTTCATGCGTATGTATATGACAGGATTTAAGGAATCGGTCGTGTTGCGCTTCGGTACTCTGCAATTGGTACGCGGAGAATGGCGATCCTACGAGCAGGATTTGTCCGATCCGAAGATGCCGCCCGCAGTGAAGGGTAAATTGGAAGTCTCGACTGTCAATATCGAGGAAAACAGTGACAGGGATCCGGTCAGCTATACATTGCCCCCGGGCGTCAGCCGTGTACTGGATCCAAGCCAGCCTCAGATTCGTCAGGAGAACGAACAGGCGCTTTCTTTAAAGATAACGGACCTTGCCGCTCAAGATGCACGTGCCGTGTATAAGAATACGAATTATGATTTGCGGCAGTATAAGCGCTTGCAACTGTTTACACATGCCGAGGCTCCGAAATTGGATGTAAACGATCTTGCAGATGGCGATCTCGCTGTTTTTATCCGCCTGGGATCGGACTATAAGAATAACTATTACGAATATGAAGTACCGTTGAAGTTGACTCCGCACGGGGAGTATAACTATAACAATTCGGAACACCAGAAAATCGTTTGGCCGGCAGAAAACATGTTGAATTTCCGTTTGGAGATTCTGACGGACCTGAAACTGGAGCGTAACCGGGAAAAACGATCCGGTACGAATGGAGTGTCTTTCCAGACTGTCTATTCTGGTAGGGATCCGGACAACGATGGCAATACGATCCGTGTCAAAGGTAATCCGAGTCTTTCCGAAGTGAAGACAGTCATGATCGGTGTGCGTAACGTGCGTAATAAGTTGAAGAGCGGGGAAGTTTGGGTGAACGAATTGCGCCTGACCGACTTCAATGAAGAAGGTGGATGGGCGGCCAATGCGAATTTGAATGTTGCGCTTTCCGACTTGGGAACGGTGAATGTGGGCGGACGTATCGAAACGGCTGGTTTCGGTGCTCTCGACCAGTCGTTGAACGAACGCCGGATGGAAGACTTCAAACAGTATAACGTGGCGACCTCTATCGAATTGGGTAAGCTGTTCCCGGAAAAGGCGCAAGTCAGTATCCCGTTCTATTATGCTTATTCGAAGGAAACATATGATCCGAAATACAATCCGCTGGATCAGGATGTCAAGTTGAAGGATGCTATCGACAAGGCGGAAACGAAAGCCGAGAAGGACTCGATTCGTAATTATTCTCAAGATAGGACGGTTATCAAGAGTGTTTCGTTTAATAATGTGCGTGTGAATATCAAGAGTAAGAACCCGATGCCTTACGATCCGGCAAACTTCACGCTCGGGTATTCGTACAGCATTAATGATAAGAAAAACCCGGAGACTGAATATGAAACGACAAAGGATTACCGTGCCAATTTCGCCTATAGCTATGTGCCTTATGTCAAGCCGATCAAGCCATTTGATAAGTTATTGAAGAAAAACAACGGCTATACGCGCTATGCCAAACAACTGGCGTTTAATGTGGCTCCGTCTATCAACTTCCAGACGGCCATGATGCGTAATTATTACGAAATAAAATTACGCGACCTGACAGGAGCGGCAACAGGTGTCCCCAACGATATACCAGTGACATTTAGCCAGAACTTCTATTGGGACCGTGCTTTCAGTTTGAACTGGGCTTTTACGAATAACCTGAACATAACGTTCAGTTCCGGTACGAATGCCCGTATCGAAGAACCGTATGTGCAGGTGAATAAGGAACTGAACCCGGACGGTTACCAGTTATGGAAAGATTCCGTGAAGAAGAGCATCGCTGACCTGGGAACCCCGATGAAGTATGACCAGCAGTTTATGGCGACCTGGCAGTTGCCGTTGCAGCTGATCCCGGTTCTGGATTGGACCAATGCTTCTTTGAGCTACAATGCTACTTACAACTGGGATCGTGGAGCGACGGTAAGCGAAGATATCGAGATGGGTAATACGATCAAGAACCAGCGTCAGTTCGATTTGCAGGCGAACTTGAACCTGTTATCTCTCTACAACAAAAACAAATATTTGAAGAAGATCAACCAGAAGTTTAACAATACCCGGACTACGGCTAAAAAAACGGAGAAGAAGAAAAAGCCGAAATTGGAAAAAGAAATTGTCTTGAGTCCGGACAGCGCTACGGTTGTCGAGCATGGTATGTTTACGAAAAAGGTGCAAATCACGGCCAGAAGAACGGACGGGCGTGTCTACAAAGTCAAGTTCAAGCCGATCAACTTCGCACAGGTTAAGATTTTGAACCAAGACACGGTGCGCTTGAAGTTGACGATCATACCGGGACCGGCCCCTACTGAGGATTTTCTTTACAAGGCGGTTGAACACAGTGCCCGCTTTTTGATGATGGTGCGCCGTTTCAATATTCAGTTTACGAACTCTGCCGGTATGATGCTGCCCGGTTTCCGTCCGGAGATCGGTGATATCTTTGGCCAGGGACGTTCTTCATTCGGACTTTCCCCGGGGATCGGTTTTGCGTTCGGTGACGTGCGTCGTAGCTATATAGACGAGGCATATGAAAAAGGCTGGTTGATTACGGATACCGAGAGAGACGTGAATGCCGCAGTCATGACCAGTACGAAAAATCTGAATATACGGGCGAACCTCGAACCGATCACTGGATTGAAGATCGACTTGACGGCTCTTCGCAACGATACGCGTAATACGGAAATACAATTTATGTATGAAGGTATGCCGGAGATTATGGGGGGAAACTTTACCATGACGACAATCGCGCTGGGAAGCGCATTCGGAGGCAGTGGCAATGCTATGAATAACTATTCTTCGAAAGCTTTTGACAAGTTGTTGGCAAACCGCGAGATCATTGCCCAACGTATCGAAAGCAAGTATTCCGGCTTGAAATATCCGGATGTGGGCTTTATCCATGATAAAGGCTTGGGAGGAATGCCTTATAATCCGGGAACAGATAATGTGAACGGCGTCAACCGGAATTCGGCGGATGTCCTGATTCCTGCATTTCTGGCCGCTTATACCGGTAAGGACCCGAAGAAGGTAGGCTTGACGGCTTTCCCTTCGTTGAAGAGCATGTTGCCTAACTGGCGCGTTACTTACGACGGCTTGATCAAGATTCCGGCTGTCAAGAAATATTTCAAGAGCTTGACGTTGAGTCACCAGTACCGTTGTTCTTATTCGGTAGGTGCTTTCACATCCTTCTTGAATTGGGTGGATGCCGGGCAGGACGGACTGGGATATATCCAGTCGATTCTGAACGATAACCCGACACCATCGTCTCCTTATTCGATTTCGTCTGTCAGCCTTACCGAAGCGTTTAGTCCTTTGTTGGGTGCAGATGCGACGCTGTTGAATAACGTGACGGTTCGGGCGGACTATTCGACTACCCGCAATTTAAGCCTGAACACGACATCCTACCAATTGGTCGAAGCACTTTCCAAGAAAGTGACGATCGGTTTGGGTTACAAATATGCCGAGTTCAACAAGGTTTTGAAGATGAAGAAAACGCGTGATTTCAGCAATGACCTCACCGTTCGCCTCGATTTCTCGTTCAACAAGATGCAGTCGTTGATTCGTAAAATCGACACGCAACTGACGCAGGCTACTAGCGGTAACATCGCAAAGACAATCTCCTTCTCGGCTGATTACGGTTTGAGCCGTGCGTTGACGGTCCGTGCATTCTATGATATTCAGATCAATGAACCGTTGATATCGAGTGCATCTTATCCGACTTCAAACTCAAACTACGGTATCAGCTTGCGGTTCTCTCTTGCACAATAATCCAGTTTCTCTATCACTCTATCACACTTTGTTTTGCAAGCATTGACAAACATGGTGTGCAAGGAGTGATACATACCGGATTCCTGTATCACACTTGTATCACTACCTGCCGTTGAAACGGGTAGCCGGTATTGTTTACAAAAACGCAGGGAACCGTGCCGATATACATCTGTGTGGAGATAGTTTCATCAACATAAAGGTACTTTTTTACTAAAACAAGTAGGAAAAGAACGAAAAGCAAGCAGAAAAGTTTGGAAACATGCCCATCTTCCGCCTTTCTACACCCGGATGTTACCACTCTCCACACCCGGATGTCCGGAATGGCTACACCCGGATGTCCGGAACTCGTACTTCTTACCAATCAATCTTTTGAATACCTTTGCTTTGGAGGAAAGTATTCGCCTTGCTGAAGTGTTTGCAGCCGAAGAAACCATGGTCAGCAGAGCGTGGAGACGGATGCACGGTTGTCAGCACCAAGTGTTTATGGGTGTCGATAAGGGCGATCTTCTCTTTTGCATAACTTCCCCACAGCATGAATACCAGATTCTCACGTCCATCGCTCAATTTCTTTATCACTGCATCTGTAAAAGTTTCCCATCCCATATTCCGATGTGAGCCGGTTTCGTGAGCCCGTACAGTCAGGACCGAGTTCATAGGAAACACGCCTTGCTCTACCCAACGGTCCAGATTGCCGGATGTGGGGATCGGTTTGCCTAAGTCTTGGTGTATTTCTTTGAATATGTTGGCCAGTGATCCAGGAATGGGAACTCCTTGCGGGACGGAGAAGCAGACTCCGTAGTATTGCCCCGGATTGGGATAAGGGTCTTGTCCAAGTATAACAACCTTCACTTTCTCGAATGGACAGGCATTAAAAATATGGAAGATCTGGTGTCCGGGAGGAAGCATATGGGCGCTTCTGTATTCGTTCTTGACAAATGTGACCAACTGCTCAAAGTATGGTTTATCAAATTCTTCCTGAAGGCGTTTTCGCCAGCTTTCTTCTATTTTGACATTCATGGCATAGCATGTTAATTGGGACAATGCAAAAGTATATAATTTACAAGAGATTATCAAGAAGACAACAAAGATACGACGGATATCTTATCCGGATATTGACTTAATTCTACAATAAATGTGTATAGTCACAAACTCCCTGAAAATATTTCAGAATAAACGCAAACTTATCTTTCAAAGAGATTCAAATTGTATCTTCTTTTTGAAATAAACAAATAAAAAACTGACAGCCACCGATAAGTTAACTATATTTGTCAGCAGATAAGAAGTTACATGCAAAAAAATGACAAAATAAAACTTAATTCCTACCTGGCTCCCCTTTCCTTTTTATATGGAATTGGGATATGGTTGCGAAATCGACTTTTTGATTGGGGTATTTTACATTCCGAACAATATTCTATTCCTGTGATCTGCATAGGAAACTTATCTGTAGGAGGAACGGGTAAAACTCCCCATACAGAATATATCATACGTTTACTGAAAGATAAATATCGCATTGCAGTATTAAGCCGAGGGTACAAAAGAAAAACATCGGGGTTTATTCTTGCTGATTCTGAAAGTTCCAGTTTGGAGATCGGAGATGAACCTTTTCAAATGAAAAATAAATTTCCGGATATACTTGTCGCTGTCGACGCTAATCGCCGCCGGGGGATTCAAAATCTTTTATCCCTCCCTGAAAAAGACAGACCTGAAGTAATTTTGTTAGATGATGCATATCAACATAGATATGTGCACCCTTCCCTTTCGATCGTGTTGAGTGACTACCATCGTTTATTTTATAATGATAAACTAATGCCTACCGGACACCTGAGAGAACCGATAAGTAATATAAACCGAACAGATATCGTAGTTGTTACTAAATGCGACGAAGGTATGAAGCCGATTGATTTTCGTGTTATTGAAGAAAATATGAAGTTGCGGGCTCACCAGTTACTTTTTTTTACCAGCATCGTTTATGGAGAAGTCAAACCTGTATTCCCCTCGGAAGCTCGTTTCTTAAACCATAAAAATATTGGAAAAGAAGATGATATATTGTTGATATCAGGTATTGCAGTTCCCACTCCATTTATTCGTGAGGCAGAAAAGTATTCAAATAAAGTGTTGCCGGTCGTTTTTCCTGATCATCATACGTTTAGCAAGTCAGATTTCAAGAAATTGGATGTGATATTCGAAAAGATGACTTCACCGGGAAAATTGATCTTAGTAACAGAAAAAGATGCAGCACGTTTAAAAAACAGTCCTCTTGTTCCGGAAAGTTGGAAGAAATATTTATATTATCTACCGATTGTAATCAGGTTTTACAATGAGCAGAGTTTTAATGAGACAATAGAAAAACATATTATCACATTTCCCAAAAATAATATTTTACAAAACAAATATGAGTAACAGGACAGAAATATCAACATTAGGCGAATTCGGTTTGATTCGCCACCTAACTAACAGGATTGAAATAAAGAATAATAGTACGATAAAGGGCGTAGGCGATGATGCGGCAATTCTCTCCTATGAGGATAAACAAGTGCTTGTCACCACCGATCTATTATTGGAAGGTATTCATTTCGACTTGACTTATGTACCTTTAAAACATCTCGGATATAAATCGGCTGTTGTAAATTTCTCCGATATTTATGCTATGAACGGCCAGCCTAAGCAGATCACTGTATCACTTGGCATCTCCAAACGTTTTTCTGTTGAGGATGTAGAAGATTTTTATGCTGGGCTAAAGTTGGCCTGTGATGTGTATGGAGTCGATATTGTCGGAGGAGACACTTCTGCTTCTTTAACAGGGCTTTGCATCAGTATCACTTGTATTGGGGAAGGAGAAAGAGATAAAGTTGTCCTTCGCAGTGGAGCCCAAGAAACGGATTTGATATGTGTTTCCGGGGATTTAGGAGCTGCTTATATGGGATTGCAATTATTAGAACGCGAAAAAAGGATATTTAAAGGTGAAAAAGATTTCACACCGGATTTTACAGGCAAAGAATATCTGTTGGAACGTCAATTGAAGCCGGAAGCTCGTAAAGATATTATAGAGATGCTTCGTCATGCGGGGATTATCCCTACAGCAATGATGGACATATCAGACGGTCTGTCTTCCGAACTTTTGCATATTTCAAAAGAAAGTAATGTCGGATGTCGCGTATATGAAGATAGAATTCCTATCGATTATCAAACGGCTGCAATGGCTGAACAATTTAATATGAATTTGGTAACTGCAGCTTTAAATGGCGGTGAAGACTATGAATTACTTTTCACTGTTCCTCTCACTGATCATGATAAAGTATCTGAAATGAAAGGTGTTAAAGTAATCGGTCATATTACAAAACCCGATCTCGGTAATTACTTGGTAGGTCGTGATGGAGGCGAAGTCGAACTAAAAGCACAAGGCTGGAATTCTTTGGAAGAATAAAAAATCAGTAAAAAGTGGCTCTACCTATTGCAAGACTCAAAAAAGATTCATATCTTTGCACCCGTTAAACAAAACAACGGTGCCATAGCTCAGTTGGTAGAGCAAAGGACTGAAAATCCTTGTGTCCCCGG
>ERZ827516.1937-NODE-1937-length-16747-cov-39.322610_pt1 | contig 16747 bp, 9 predicted proteins | sample MGYA00519703_ERZ827516 | MGnify/ENA primary metagenome ERZ827516 (study PRJEB31778, sample SAMEA3449337) | human gut metagenome | biome: human gut; feature: human-associated habitat; material: faeces | place: United Kingdom | collected 2010/2012 ...
GACTTCACTCAGCCGGAGCCTGCAAACAATTTTGCGCATAAATCTTGACGGGACCATCGAGTGCGCACCGCAGTGGAAGATCCTCTGTACAAGGTCATAAAATCCTGGAAAAGGCACTGTAAAAATGAACTTACTCTACCTACTAGGCAATAAAATGATGCTTCAAAATCCATTATACTTTTCTCAAAGCTAAAGCAAGCCACCTTCCCTTAGGAACTAAGGGCGCATTTCTATACCGGTTATTCCATTCCGATATGTGCGTTCTCCGAAGGTAAATGCAAAGACCCATGCTGCGTTAAAGCCGATTTTGGATGAAATGAAGAAAGAAAAATAGCCTTCATTGATTCCAGCGGTGCAAAAGCAGCAGTTCACTGCAAACAGCCCCGGTTCCCTATGAAAGGGACCGGAGCTGTTTTTTTGCGTCACTTCATGGAGCGTGCCAGGAACGCGGCGATCTGCGCGCGGGTGCAGGTACCGGTGGGGTCGAAATGACCGTTACCCACGCCGGTGGTAATGCCGTTCTCCACGGCCCAAGCCACGGCCTGCGCGTAATAGCTGTCAGTAGGAACATCGGTGAAGTTCGCCGTACCGCCCGCCGTGGGCTGGCCCACGGCCCGCCACAGCATCGTCACCATCTGGGCGCGGTTGATGGCGGCGTTGGGGTTCGCGCCGTCGGAAACGCCCTTGTCCTTGGTCCAATTCTGTGCCTTTTCGTACCAAGTGTTACCGCCGGTCAAGTCCGCGCCGTTCTGCCGCGCAAGGATCGTCCAAAGCTGGGCGCGGGTGGTGGAGGCGTTGGGCGCGTAGATCGTGGTGCTCATGCCGTTCACCAGTCCGCGCGCACTCACGAAGTCGATTTCGTCCTCGGCCCAGTGGTTTCGGGTGTCGATGAAGCCCTTGGAGTTGTCAACGATCTTCACCGTCGCGCTGCCGTCCACGGTCAACTGGATACCGTCCTCGGTGGGAATGGAATCCTTCAAAATTTCCTCCGTGCCGTCGGGGTGGACGAGCACCGCCACCGTACCGGGGGTCACGTTGGAAACAGGAATTTCCACCTTGGTCTCGCCCGCGCCCTTGGGAAGCTCGATGCTCACCGTGGGGGCGGTGCTGCTGTTCCGGGTGGCCTCGACCTCCACGGGAACCTTGACCGCCTCGCCGTTCTTCTTCGCGTCCGCAACGGCCTTGCCGCTGACCTTGGCCGCCGCCTCGGTCTGGCCGTTTTTGTCGGTTTTCACCGTGCCGGTGGAGCCGTCAGCGGCCTTGTTCTCGGTGACGGAACTGCCGTCCTTCTTCGTCTCGGTCTTGGTCACGGAGCCGTCCTTGCCGGTGGTGGTTTGGGTCACAGAGCCGTCTCTCCGGGTCTCGGTCTTGGTGGTAGAGCCGTCGGTATTGTTCTTCGTCTCCGTTTTAATGACCGGATTGCTGTCATGGCTGTCCCGGTCGGAGGAAGATCCGCCGGAACTGTCGCCCGTAGAGCCGCCGGGCTGAGAGGGCGTAGTGCCGCCGATCACGGTGACCGTGCAGGTGGCGGATTTGCCCGAACCGTCCGCCGCGGTGGCAGTGATCGTCGCGGTACCAACCTTGACCGCCGTCACGGTGCCGTCAGGGGCTACCGTGGCAACATCCTCGTCAGAGGACGCCCAAGTCAAAGCCTTGTGGGTGGCGTTCTCAGGCGCGACCGTGGCGGTCAGCGTTTCGCTGTTTCCAACAGAAATCGAAGTTTCCGCCTTGTTAAGCGTGATTTGGGAAACAGGGACGATCTCGGGCGTCACGGTGCGGACGTAGCCGCAGATGTTGCAGGTGGTGTCCGCGTCATCGTCGTAGATGTGCGCCGCTTTGTCCTTGATGCTTTCGGACTGATTCGGGCACGCCGCATCAGTGCATTCGTGCCAGTGATTCGTACCGTCCTTGCTCCAATCGCCGTAGCGGTGCTCATGCGCGGGCGGGGTCACGGTGAGCGTCGCGGGCTCGGAGTATACGGGAGGCGTGCTCACGCGGTCACTGCCCGTATGGTTGTTCGTGTTCCAGAGCACACAGCGGAACATCTGGCCGCTCTGCGCTGCCGTGACGGACGGGATCGTGTAGCTGGGAATGTAGTTCCAATCGTCCTCCTTATGACTGATGCCGCCGGCGCCTTCGATGTCCGTCCAGTTCTGGCCGCCGTCGGTGCTGCTCTGCCACTGATACTCCAGCGTGTTGAGATATTGATCGATCAGCTTGGCGGAGAATGTCACCGAATCACCCGCAGCCGCGGACACGCTCTGCGGCTGCTCCGTGACCACGGGCGTGACGCACACGTACAGCCGCCAGAAACCGGTCACGGTCTTGACCGTATTGTCGGGATAGGTCAGCGTGACATGGAAGCAAACACTCTGATAGTCCATCTCATCCGTAATGGTGATGGGATAGGATTCGCACGCGGGTGGGATCGCAGCCCACTCCTCTTCCGTTGGCATAACGTTTCTGCAGTACTTCCAGCGGTATTCTGCTGTGACGCCCGTCAGAGAGCTTACGGGATACCAGGTACTATTGTCGTATAAACCGGCGATAATCGTTGCGATCTCGCCCTGAATGAATTCGCCGTTTCCCCGCATGGGCGAGGCCGCGCCGCGCAGATATGCGGGACAGTAGTAGGCGGTAAATGTATGGGAATATGTCGTGCCATCCTTATTCGTCGCCGCGCAGCGGAACTTTGCACCGTGCAGGGACAGGGGCAGGATCGCCTGATAGGTGGCTTCGGTCGCGCCCTCGATGTTCTCCCAGGTCTTGCCGCCGTCCCGGCTGACCTGCCATTGCAGCGCGGGCGCGGGCGTGCCGGTGACATCAACGGTCAGGGTCATGTATTCATTGCTTTCGACCACGCGGCTGACATCCTCCTCCGGGCTGGTGAACTCCGGCACATCGCCGATGGTCATGCTGCCGTCCGACTTGGGATAGTATTTGTTCCCGCCGACGGTCACAGTCTCCACCTCCGCATCCTTGGGGATCCAGAGGTAGATTTTGCCGCTGCCGTCGGAGATGATATGGCTGTCGTCAAATGTAGTATTGGCCGGAAGCCCGGAAAGGGTGACATCCTCCACGGCGGCATTCTTTTGCGAAAGGGTCAGAGTGACCTTTTTCAGCTCATTGCCGCTGGAATCTTTCACGACTGTGTTCACCGGAACATCCAGATCGACACTGCCGCCGTTGATGACAACGTTGGCGCAGTTGACCGTGCCCAGACCGAGGACGGTGCTGTTTGAGATGGTGAGTTTCCCAAGCGTCGTCTCCGGCTTGTTCGTGCAGTTGTTGATGAGCGTGATGCCATTGAATGTCAGGGAGGCACCGGTGCTGCCGTCCATGGCGTGGTCGCCGCGGAGCGTCAGCTTTTCACCGCCGGACTGCCCCTTGATGGTCAGACCGCCCGAACCCTTGAGCGTCCAGACCGCATCGGTGCTGCCTTCGTTGGACCTCATGACACTCTCAGTGTTTTCCATCAGCACGATGGAGAGCTTCGAGCAGTCATCCAGCTCCACGCGCTTGTTCGGGCCGCTCAGGTCCAGTCCGTTGAGCTTGACCTCCGCCTCGCCGCCTGTAAGCATACGGATGCCGAAGTCTGTGATAAACTTCCAATCCGCCTGGAGCTTGACGTCTTTTTCCGGGTGATAGCCGATCCAGGTGTCCTTTGCGGAATCTCCCAGATAGCCCGCACAGAGTGCGGTGTTGTTTCCGCCGGGGGTGCCGCGGAAGGCAAGCACGCCCGAGGCGAGGAGCAGGTTGAGCAGGATCATCTTGCCGCTGGCGCTGTTGTCGGCGGTGGTGATGATGGGCGCGTCTTTCTGCGGATCATGGATGAAGCCGACCGGCGAACTGCCGTCGTCCTGAAAGCCCTCCACACTCATGATCCTTGTACCGTTCGGAAGCCAGAGGTAGACAGTGTTGTCGCTGACAAGCATGGTGAGATCCTTGATGACGTCATCGTTGACAATGTTGGGGATATTCACGCGCAGTTGTGTGACCAACGGGTAAAAAGTCGACTGCATGGTGCCGCTGGTAGCGTTGGTGCGGTAGGCGATCATCATGAGGTTCCGGCTCTGGTTCATGTCCTCCAGCTCGACCTTTGTCCGGTAAACAGGATTGCCGCTGTGATCCGTGACGCCGGTGACCGCCTTGCCGGAGGCATCCGTCAGGTTGGCGTTGCTCCTACGGTCGATCTTCACCGTGCCGCCGGAGTGCTCCCCCTCCAGGGTGCTGCGCGTGACGCGCAGATTTCCGGCAAAGCCGGCGCTGATCCAGCAGTTTTCAACGGATACGTTGGCTCCCGTTCCGCCGATGGTCTTACCTGCGGCATAAACGGCGCAGTCCTTGAAATTCACAGTTGCGCCGCTTGCCGCCGAAAGACCGCCCATGAGCACCAGTGAGGACTGCGCCATGCCCCCGCCGATGAGGTTCAGCGTGCCGCCCCGTTCCACATGGATGGTGGGTGCGCTGCCGCTTTTCAGATAGCTCTTGCCTGTGAGCTTCAGGTTCAGCGTCGCGCCGCTGCGCACGGTAAGAAAGGTGTGATCGCGCACGATTGCAAGACCATCGAGCACGACGGTATGCTCGCCCTCCCGCACGTCGATGCCGTAGTAATTATTGTAGTCCGATGCAAGGACCCTGCTAAAGCCCTCTTTGAGGTTCAGCTCCTGCTGCGTGCTGCCGGAGCTGTAAACATTCTGCTTGATGGAATCTGTATCCCCGGGGCGGTCGGCGTTGCGATAGTACCAGGTTTTTCCCTTGTTGTTTTGGTCCTCATTGTAGCTGAGCACCAGCACGGCATTTCGGATGCCGCTGATCTCCACCTCTTTTTCAGGGCTTACGGTTGTTTCGAGGATCACATTCTTGTAGATGCTGCCGTTCACCGGCTTTGTTATGACAGCCTTTGTGTATGCCGTGTCTCCATTGGTCCCGGAAAGATCCCAGCTGCCGTTGACCTTCAGCGCGCCGTTTTCATTCTCGTTTGAAAGAATCGGGTTCTGTGTTTTCGCGTACAGATAGCCGCCGAGGTCGACCGTCAGGTTCGAGGAAACGTAAATAGCTTCCTTGCCGTCGTATCGGTTGGTCTTCGTACTGTAGCCGTTGGAATAGGCACGGACGCTTCCCCCGCCGCCGATTTCCAGTGCATTGGCCTTGATGCCGTAGCCCTGACAGCCGTCATTGCCGTTCCGACCGTCGCTCGTGGCGGTCACCTGACCGCCGACGACGCGCAGTGTTCCGCCCACAAGCAGGGCGACGGGATAGTCATTTTGGTATACACAACCCTTGGTGGTCGCATTAAGCGTGCCGTTCACTGTCAGATTGTTCTTAACATTGAGCGCGTAGAAGTCCAGATTGTTTCCCTTTGTCTCCGCAGTGACGCTCGTCCCGGCGCCGACGGCCATGCTCCGCGTCACGGTTCCATTCATGTAGCTGCGCAGTGTCAGATCCACGCTCTCGCATGTCTCAATGCCGCCGGACTGAATGGGGAAGGTCTGGGCTTCAACGGTCAGGCTCCCGCTGCCGGAGAAGCGGACGGTATTGCCCCAGATGCCGAGATAGCGCGGCGTATTCACATCGGAAGCGGCGGGCATATACTTCAAGCTACTGGAATCACCAATGTAATTTCTGCCCTCAAGCACGATGTTCAGCGTCCCGACATTACGGCTGTCGAGAAAGACGTTATAGTATTTGAATATGCCGGACAATTGCTCGGACGAGGCCTTTGTATAAGTGTCGATCGTGCAGTTTCGCAGCGTCAGCGTCTTTGTGTCAGCGTCATACTTGAAGCCGCCGGTCGTATCGTAAGTGCTGCTTATAGAGCTTTGTGTGATGTCGAGAACGGTGCTGCCGAGGGTAATCGTGCCATTCGCCGCCCGCGCACTGATGCCATTGGCCGCCCGCATTGCGGCAGGGCTTTTTTTGGCGGCAACGGCGTCACTGCCAAGTTCATCATCCGCTGGCGCGGATGATCCCTCGTCCTCCGCGATGGCGTTCGGCTGCTCCTTACCGAGCTTCGACTCTTCCGTGCAGGCTGTTTCGCAGATGCTTGGGGAAACATTTTCTCCCCTTTTCTCGTCATCTGCGAATGCTGTTGTGGGGATCAGGGTCAAGCACAGAGCAAACGCGGTAAGCAAGCTAAGAAATCTTCTTTTCATCGTGATTCCTCCATGATAAAAGAATTTTGGTTTCTCCAAGGGGATACCCCCTTGCAAAAATTTCATTTTTCCGTCAGGGCCTCAAAGCCCTTTTCCGCCTGCCGGACGGTCTTTTGGATGATGCCCAAAGCCATTGTGTGAAGGTCCATCTGCAAGACTGCCGCCGTGATCGCCGTGCGTTTCTCCTTCGGTACGTCATAGAGCTTGAGCGAGCAGTCCAGAAAGCGGGAGATCTTGGCGTCCATCGTGAAATACACGTCACAGGGAACCGACATGAAGCCCCGCATGATACTGGCGGACGCGATCTCCATTTCGTAGAAGTCCTTGGGCTGTGCCTCCGGCAGATAAGGCCCGAAGATGACTTGCAGCCGCTTCGTTGTGCTTTTGTAAAGATATGCCGCGATGGTGGGCAGAGAGTATGCCATCACATACAACTCCCGCAGCGGCTCGGTCAGCTCGGCGATGTGGAGCTGGAGGGCCGTTTCCACGGCGTACAGGAGCACAGGGTCTTGTTCCCCGCTGTGCTGTCCCGCCAGCGCGAATTGCCCGCTGAACATCCGCTGTACCAGCTCCAGCAGCAGCGCCTCCTTACTGGGAAAAACATGGAAAAACGAACTCTGTCCGATGCCCGCCGCCTTTGCGATCTCTCCGGTTGTAGTTCTGGTGTAGCCCTTTTCCAGGAACAACGCCACCGCCGCCCGTAATACCTTCTGCTGCGTTACCAGACCGTTTAACAGTTTTCCTCTTGGCAAGTCAGCGCCCCCCCTTTATAACTTTTCTTGCGATTGCACTTTTATAATACCATGAGTCATTCCATCACGCAAGAAAAATTTCAGCGCCAGACCAGCAAAATTGGAATCTCCCTGTTCCTGACCCAGTTTTGACCCAGAATGGAATTTAAACTGTACCCAAGAAAATGGACACGAGATTTTGACCCATGGCCCCGTTCGGCGGACACGCATTTGACCCATAGGGTCAGAAGCGCCGCACCTGTGTTATGATAAGGGGGAGGTGAATGTAGGCCGTTCAGAGGATTGAAATAGAGAAGAGAAAGGATGGCGGGAAAAAAGAGGAGGTGGACGATCCCCATACTTCTGCCGCAAAGCAGAAGAGGCCGCTCCGTATCGGGGCGGAACTGCTCCTTGCGGAGCGGCCTTCTTGCTCTTGCGTTGCTGCCTGTATTCGACACTACTTCCCCAGGCAAGGGCGGCGGCTGGAACCGCGCTGGCGCGCGTCACGGGGGGCACCCCTCCGAGGATCTCTCGGAGCTGCGTACAGGAGTATAGAAATAAATATAAATAATACAAATATAAAAAATGAGGGCGTGGAGAAACAAGTTTCTCCACCGCCATCTGAATTTTATTTTTAAGGAGAAAAGAGTATGACCAATAGTAAGAAGATGACCATTGAAGAAATGGTCGATTGTTTCCGCATCATGTTTAGTTAGGCAGTTGCCGAGCGTTCCCAAGACTACGGCATTGTGATGGAAGAAGCGTATAACCTTTGGGCGCTGCTATACTACACTCGCCCCGCCGAATGCCCATCGTTATCAGCAGTTGCATAATACAGTGGAAGTCCATCGGGCAATCGGGCAGCAGCTTAAAAAATCTTTCTGCTTGTTCCTTGGTCATTGCATCAACGGGCTTCTTTTCTTTCTTTGGCGCGTTGACCTTTCGCATCGGATTCTGCGCTATCATTTCCTGCTGCTCGGCATAGCCAAATATCAAGTTGAGCGTCCCGTACTGATGGCGTAATGTTTTCGCCGAAAGCGGTTTTCCCAATTTGCTCTTGAACTCTGTACGCAGATAGACGAGATATTTTTGAATATCAACAGGGCTGATTTCCTGCAAGACAGAACCCTTGAAATACTCCGAGATAATGCGCGTCATGTTCTTGTAAAACGCTATGGTGTTCGGCTTGTCATTCTCGCCGCGTATCTGCAAGACGAACCACGTATCATTCACAAACGACACAAAATCGTCCCGCCGCTTATCAGGCGGTAAACGGTACGCGCTGCCGAGTTCCTTTTGCTTCTGGTATTCTTCTCTGATTTCGTTCTCCCACGCATCCGCCGCGCGCTCCGCCGCTTTCTTTGCCTTGGCAGCAGTCATTCCCTCTGGCGGCGTCCATGTTGTGTATTTTCGTATCTGCTTGCCGCGCACATCACGCTCTAAGCAGACGATAAAGCGGAAAGAAATAATCTTGCCGTTTTTCTTGTTTTCTCGAATGTTCGCCATTGAAACGCACCCTTTCATTTCTGACGTATCAATGACTTTCACGCGCGATTTTCGCAGTTGTGCGCTTTTTTGTGCGCTTTTGGAGTTTTTACACATTTGCGCACCACGCGTTTTGCTCTTAAAAGTTGCAAAAAGCCTTGAAAAATTACGTTTTCAAGGCTTTTCGTTGGTCCGAGTGTAATTATAGGATTTCAGAAAACACAGATATATCAACGGTTTGCTGGCAGTCGGCAAGAGGTATTTATTCTAAACATTTCGGTGCAGAACTGTTACTTGGGTAATAATGTCACGCAAGCGATCTTCCCCCACAAGATAGTCCAGAACATCATCGGGTGTATCACAAATTTTCTCTTGCTCTCCATTTGTAAGTGCGATGCAGTACTTATTTCCGTAAAAACAAACGCCATATTGCAGTCCTTTCCAGAAAAAGACAGGTTCTCCGCCGCGAATAATGCATTCTTTGAAATCAGATATGGTTTTGAAGCAATTCTCTTCAGCAGAATTAAACGTATATTTCATAACAGCACCTCTAAAAGCCTTAAACTCTGGTGCTCCATTGGGATATTCATCGCTCCAGTAATTCGTATGTGGCTTCTCAAAATTAGGGACTCCTTTTCTGGGAAACTCCCAATTGATTTTATGGTCGTGTGGGTTCGAATGAAATTTGGGGTTGGGGGCTGTAGTATGGTGCCTTTCCGCAACAGCTCGACCATCACTTCCAATTTTCGTCTCAACTTTTGAGCCGTCCTTGGCATAGGTTACTTTTATTTCTCCGGGTTTTCCAATCAAACGATGGTCTTCGGGCTTAGATGGTTTCCATGCTCCGCCATAGGCGCTGCCGCCGCCCTTATAAGTGCCGCCGATCAAGTATGGCTCTATTGTATCACGTTCGGGACGATATGTCTCGCCGATTTTGAAAGCGTCGAGATCTTCTGCCTTATAATTTCTCTCATAGCTCATATATCTCCACGAGCTTCGCTCATAGTCCACATACACAATGTTCCCCTGCATTTCAGGAAACGGCGTGTTGTAGCAGATGATTTTTTCCGGCTCAATACGCCGAAGCATTTCATTATAGCCGGCCATGAACCATTCTTTCTGGTCGCAGCGGTTATCATGCTCAGATGCCATATAGGTGGAGACCGCAACAACGCTGCCTTTTTCGATCCCCTCAAAACAGAAATCAAAGGTGGATTCATCACCCCAGTTTACCGTGGGAATAACACGGATTCCCTTGGAGGCCCAATAGGCGCCGCACCAGCGGTTGCGGAACACATTGTAAAGCTGCATAACAGGCGTCATTTCCAGATACATGCTGAAATCCGGAGACAGCACCGCGCGGTATCGGGAGAGTTTTTCGATGTCGCTGTCTGGATTCTTCCAGACTCGTTCAAAACGATAGTCATACAGGAAGAAATGAACCATACGGTCAAGATGATTCTGATCCTCCGGATGAGTTTTGTCAAAACCGATCAACAGAAGATCATCAAAGTCTCCGGAGTTCTCTTGAAACTTGGGAATGACAGGGATTTTTAACTTTCCTTTGCCGGGGAATTGATTGCGAAGCAGGGTTTGACTAGTGCGATAATTGTAGTTTTCTTCGGTCATATTGGAACCTCCTGCATTATAGTAAGGAATAAGTCCTTCTACCAGTAGGAGGAGAGGATAACGGAAGATGCACCGTTCCGTGCAATAAAAGAGCTCCGGAACTGAAAAAAGGGCAAGTCCTGTAAGGACTTACCCTTTGGTCCGAGTGGCGAGATTCGAACTCACGGCCTCATGGTCCCGAACCATGCGCGCTACCAACTGCGCTACACCCGGATATGAAGTTGTACGGCTCACGCCGCGAACAGTAGTATTATATGAGCTTCCCTCCGTTCTGTCAAGAGGGAAATCCACATTTTTCAAAAAGCCCCGCGGCACACGGCCGCGAGGCTCTGGCGGGAGCATGTGAGAATCGAACTCACCCGAGAGGCTCTTCACCCCTCTCACCGGTTTTGAAGACCGGGGGGCACACCAGCACCCATCTACTCCCATGTGAGAGGCGACAAAAGCCGCCTCATTTTTCTATCTCGCCAAACTGCGCGCCCGGCCTGCGGACATCACCCTCGCGGCGAAGAATCCCTCGCCGGTCGTAATACTCCAGCACCAGCAGCGCGTGGTCGCGCGAGGTGCCGAGCGCGTCGCGGAATTCTCCCAGCGTGAGCGTGTCGTGCGTTTCGAACCACGCCTTCACCCTTGCGTCGACCGCATCCAAAACACTTTTTTCGACGCAGAGCTCTGGCGCGAGCAGCACAAGCTCGCCGGTAGATAAAAGACTCTCAAGCACGCGCGCGCACTCCATGCGGTCTTTTTTGTCGAACAGCGCACAGAGCGCGTCCTGCTTTTTGCCAAGAATTCCCGCCGCGCGGCAGGTGCGCAGCAGCTCTTCCCGGATGGCGCTCTGCCGCTTGGTCAGATGCACGGAAAAGTCCGCAAGCGCGCAGTGCTCCGCCGTCAGCGTGAGTTTTCCCTCGCGCGCAAAGCAGGTGAGGATCGCGTCCGCATTTTCCCGTGCTTTGCCGCGCAGAAGCCGCTGCCGCGCCTCGGCGAGGCGCATGCCCGCGTGCAGCGGATGCTCTCGGTGGTACTTTGTCAGTATCGTCTCACAGTCTATCCACAGCCTGTCCAGCGTCGACGATGTAAGATAGCGCGACGGCGCGATCTCGACGAGCTTTCCCCGCGCACAGAGCACGGCGAGCATTTCCACCAGTTTTTCTTCCGGTTCATCGAAGCACGCGGCAAGGTCCGCAAGCGTCATGCCATCCGCGCCGCGCTCGCCGACGGCCTGCACGAGCTTTGCCTCGTCCGATCCGCTCTCGCGCACGGCGAGCGAGGCGATCACGCGCGCGTCGTTTCGCTTGTGCCGGTACGGCTGCTCGTCCAGGATCACCCCGCCGCCGACGGTCTCGAGCGGCGAGTAGAAGCGCACGACAAAGCGGTCGCCCTGCCGCGCGGCGAGCGCTTCGCTCAGCCGCAGCTGGGCATAGCAGCTCTCGCCCGGACGCAGCGCGTCGCGGTCCAGCAGCACCGCCTTTGCAAGGCGCACCGCCGCGCCGTGGTAGAGGTGCAGGCGCGAGCCGCTCTCGATGATCCGCTTAGAATCCGGCAGATTTTGCAGTTTCACATCCAGCATCAGCGACGGCTGCATCGAATCCGTCCTGCACAGCACATCGCCGCGGCTGATGCTCTCTTTTTTGATGCCCGCTAAGTTGACCGCCGCGCGCTGTCCGGCGTACACCGCCGACACGTCGCGCCCGTGCACCTGCAAATTGCGCACGCGGCACTGATTCCCGAGCGGCATGAGCTGCGCCTCGTCGCCGACGGCGATGTGCCCGTCGATGAGCGTGCCGGTGACGATCGTGCCGAAGCCGTCGACGGAAAACACGCGGTCGATGGGCAGGCGGAACGGCGTGCGCGCGCTCTTTTCCTCCGCGTGCAGTGTCAAGTCGTGCAGTGCTTCGCGCAGTGCCTCAACGCCTTCGCCCGTGCGGACGGACGTGCGCAAAATGGGGCTATCCTCTAAAAACGTACCCTTGACGCGGCTTTTGACGTCCTCTTCGAGCATGTTCAGCCAGTCCTCGTCGACTAAGTCGGTCTTTGTCAGCACGATGAGTCCGTCCTTCACACCGAGCAGCTGCAGGATGTCCAGATGCTCGACTGTCTGCGGCATGAAGCCCTCGTCCGCCGCCACGACAAGCATCGCAAGGTCGACACCGCCCGCGCCGGCGAGCATGTTCTTGATGAACCTCTCGTGCCCCGGCACATCGACGATGCTCGCACAGCTCCCGTCCGGAAAGTCGAGGCGCGCAAAGCCGAGGTCGATCGTGATGCCGCGCTTTTTCTCCTCGGCCAGCCGGTCGGTGTCCACGCCCGTGAGCGCCTTGACGAGCTCGGTCTTGCCGTGGTCGACATGACCCGCCATGCCGATGATAACATGCTTCATCGGATGGCCTCCGCAGCCGCCGCGGCGATCTCGGCAAAGTCTTCCTCTCGAATCGTGCGCACGCACAGCAAATATTGCCTGCGGTGGATACGCGCGACGATGGGCTTGGCGCGAAGGCGCAGCTTCTCTTCCAGTTCATCCACGCTGAGCCTCCCCGGCTCAATCGCGACGGCCCAGTCGGTGAGCTCCTGCGCCGGAGCGCTGCCGCCGCCGACAGCGTCGCCCGTCCGTACGAGCTGCGAGGAAACGCCCGTGTCCGCAAGCAGCTTTTGCAGCCGCAGCGCCTTGGCGTGCAGCTTATCCTCGCTTGCCGACAGCATCGCGAGCGTCGGGATCTCTCGCACGGCGATCTCGGCATCCAGATAGGCGCTGAGCGTCGCGTGCAGCGCGGCAAGCGTCATCTTGTCGAGCCGCAGCGCCCGCGCAAGCGGGTGCTTTTTGATCCGTTCGATGTACTCCCTTCTGCCGACGATCAGCCCCGCCTGCGGCCCGCCGAGCAGCTTGTCGCCCGAAAACGACGCAACGTCCACACCAGCGTGCAGACTTCTCTGCACCGTCGGCTCGCCGCGGATGCCAAACGGTTCGAGGTCGACGATCGCCCCGCTGCCGAGGTCTTCAATGAGCGGCAGGCCGTGCCCATGCGCGATCTCCGCCAGCTCCTCCCGCGGTACGGATTCGGTAAAGCCCACGATGCGGTAGTTGCTTGTATGCACCTTCAAAAGCGCTCTCGTCTGCTCGCCGATGGCGGCTTCATAGTCGCGCCGGTGCGTCTTGTTCGTCGCGCCGACCTCGCACAGCGTGCAGCCGCACTGCGTCACGATCTCCGGAATGCGGAACGAGCCGCCGATCTCGACGAGCTCGCCGCGCGAGGCGATGACCTCTCCCCCGCCCGCGAGCGCGGACAGGATGAGCAGCACCGCCGCGGCGTTGTTGTTCACGGCCATCGCCGCCTCCGCACCCGTCAGGCGGCACAAAAGCGCCTCCACGTGCTGATAGCGCGAGCCGCGGCAGCCGTTTTCCACATCGTATTCAAGCGTCGAATAATCTCTCGCCGCCTCTGCCGCGGCGTTCGCCGCGCGCTCGCTCAGGCAGGCGCGGCCAAGGTTCGTGTGCAGCGTCACGCCGGTCGCATTGATGACCGAGCGCAGCGTCGGCAGCTGCTTTTCTTCTGCACGTGCCAGAATGCGCGCGCAGAGTATGCCTGTCTCCGGCAGCGCGGAAAGGCCGCCGCGCACTTCGTCTCGCAGCGCGTCCAGCTCCTCGCGCACGCTCTCGCGCAGCAGCACCGGCGGCAGCGCCGACACCTTGAGCTCGTCCCGACCGAGCAGCTCGTCCACCCGCGGGATGGAACGAAACAGATTTTCTTCCACGCTTTTCCCTCCCCGCGCCCGACACGCAGTGCGTCGGGCGCCAGTTCTCCAGTTTGCCTTTACCCTATCAGAAAGGCCTTCGCCCGTCAAGAAAAACCAGAACCGTTCGCTGAATCAGCCATGCAGTTCTGGTTTTTCTATTGTTCACAAGAGCGCGGATCGTCCCGTGGCCGCAAATTTTCAATTCTTGAAAATTTCTGTCTCTTTGGGACAGCTTCCTGTCGGGGCGTGCCCGCCTCAAGCCCTGTTGGGATCAAGTACGGCAAACTAGAAGTTGTAGATCTTAAAAAATGGTTTTCAAGTAATTTATCCAGTCGGATAGTCCTTCTTGATTAAACTCCAACAAGGCTTTCGAATATATATGAAACGCTTCTGAATCGCTTTCTTCCATAAAACGTAATGCTTTTTTGGGACCATAATAGTGTATGCCTTTTATATCAAAGTATATTTCAAGGCTGTCACACAATACCCAATGCCAACGATAGTAACCTTCAACATCTCCTCGCATTGTGCGTAACAGCATCTTTTCACACCATTTAATTTCCTGCGAAATATCTTCTTCCGTTTTTAATGGAATACGTTCTATATAGTCAAGTACATTCTTTTTTAGTCGTTCACCCATTCCGTTTTTATCCAGTATGATTTTCCCATCCCACACCTGTGCAAACTCAGCCGGGTCGTACTCCGATAGGAACTGATCCGGTGGATAAACAAATACATCAAGAACAACGCCATCAACAAAAGATGAATCATGCTGTTTTTCTTTTCCGGCAATAATAAGTGCATCAAAGTCACTATTCAAATTTGCACTTCCGTCAGCAAAAGAACCATAGACAATTATCGATTCCGGTTGATAAGTCTTTTCCAAATAGTCTATTATTTTATCCGTACTTCTCATTACATTCGCCTCTTCAAATTTCGATTTGTTGAGCCGAGTATACCATATTTCTCAACGAAAGAACATTCTTATATACGAGAACCTGACCGTTTTACTGCGTACAGAACCCCGATCTGCAAAAAGCCCCATGCGCGACACCTTGACGGCGCGAACATGGGGCTTGATATTTCCTTGACCTATCCGCTTTTTTATTTTACCGCGCTGAGCAATTTATCCTCTTTCCGCTTTTTGAGCATGATTGGCACGTCCATCAGCGCGAACACCGCCACGAGCAGCACGGGGAAGCCGATCCAGTGGTAGCCGACATGGTCGCGGAACCACGCGAGCGGATTGCCGTCCGGCGCGTACATCAGAAACATGAAATTCGTATCGAGCAGCAGGTTGACGCAATAAATCGGCACCGCCATCGCCAGCAGCAGCAAGAAGCACTTGCCCATGTACCTGACGCTCGGTCGGATATCACCGCCCGAAAACAGCATGATGGGATAGGCCGCAAGCAGAATGTGCACGCTCGTCGAATGCCAGAACATGAAGTTCGCCGCCGGAAGCGACGTCCACGTCGGGAACAGCAGTGCCGCCGTCGCCGCGGGGATACAGATAAAATAGAGGAAATTGTCGAGCAGCCTGCTCGGCTTCCATGCGTACAGCGCGATAAGGAAAATGTTGATCGAGCACAGGTGCAGCGGCAGATAGTCCCAGTTGAAATTCCCGCCGATCTGCAAACCGATCTGTTTGAACGCCTCGTCCGCGAGCAGGAGAACGGCAAAGAGCCCCCGCAGCTGCGCCCGCTTCTTCTCGTCCGCCGCCTTGTAGAGCTTGCAGCTCAGCGCGGCAAAGCCGATATACAGCGCAAGCGTCACTAAGTGCCGCGCGCCGAAGAGCGAAAAGCCAAAGCCCTCGCCAATCGTATCCACCGTATCCCAAAAGTGCTCCACTTGATCCAGCCTCCGCAAATTTGTTGTCCCTGCCAGCATATCATACGGCGGCGAAAATACACCTGAAAATTTCTTTAAGATTTCAGTATCCCATCCGCGCTCCCAGCATCTCGCCGCTGCTGCCGCCGCGGTACACGCCGTTTTCGATCACGCGCTCGCCGAGCACGAATACCTCGTCAAAGCCTGTCGCAGGCAGGTTGGGCCGCACGTACGTGCCCTGCTCATGGATATTTTCGGGCGAGAAGAGCAAGAGGTCCGCGTCCATGCCCGCCGCGATGACGCCCTTTTTCTCAAAGCCGAAGCGGTCCGCCGCATGCCCCGTCACCTTGTGCACAGCCTGCTCGAGCGTGAGCACGCGCTCCTGCACGACGTATTTTTCAATGAGCCGCGCGAATGTGCCGTACACGCGCGGGTGGACACGCCCGCCGCTGGGGTACGTCGCATCCGAAATGACGCCCGAGAACGGCGCGCGCAGGATATCTTTCACGTCTTCTTCGTCCGAGATGTAGTCGATCATCCCCGTATTGCACTGTTCCGCCGCCAGCAGGTCAAAGAGCGTATCGAACGGGTCTTTTTGAAGCGTCTGCGCGATCTCGGCGACGGATTTTCCCTCAAAGCGGCGGTATTCGTCCATCTGAAGCCCGATGGCGATCACATTGTCAAAGCCGACGAGCAGCGTGATGTTCTCAAAGTCGCTGCCCGCCTCCATCCGCGCGCGCATTTCCTTTCGCGCAGCATCGTCGAGCAGGCGCTTGGTCAGCGCCTCCGTGCCGCCCTCCTGGAATTCCGGCGGCAGCACGTGGATAAGCTGTGTCGAGCCCGCAGTGTAGGGGTACACGTCGCACATGACGTCAAGTCCGTCCTCCCGCGCCTTTTCAATAAGCGAGAGCATTTCCGGCACGGCCTTTCGCGCGTTGCGCCCTCCGATGGCCTTGAGATGTTTCATACCCAAATAGGTGTAGGAAACTGGCTCGATGGCGGGCGGCGGCGTGTCAAGAAATATCTATGGAGTTTTTAAGAACCGCCCCGGCGGGGCAGGTCAGGCTGTGACCTGCTCTACTTCCGGGATAGGTTTGAGATTAAAATGAATTTCGATAGAAATGTGTCTTGTCTTATCGCTGTCTATGCTCTCATGGACAACGATTTCTTTAATCAGGCGGTTGAGGG
>ERZ827516.1944-NODE-1944-length-16702-cov-3.721992_pt1 | contig 16702 bp, 10 predicted proteins | sample MGYA00519703_ERZ827516 | MGnify/ENA primary metagenome ERZ827516 (study PRJEB31778, sample SAMEA3449337) | human gut metagenome | biome: human gut; feature: human-associated habitat; material: faeces | place: United Kingdom | collected 2010/2012 ...
CAACACAGAAAACTGTCCACCGAAAAGGAAAGCCGGATGTGGTTCAACCCCACATTGCTGCATACAGAAGCCTTGCAGAAGATTATCCGTAGCAACCGCAATCGGCTGGAGATAGAGATGTCGGAACTGCTGCTTGACATTATGGTTGCAATGGATGTGGATAGCGTTTCATTCTGCCTTAACGACCTTGTCGTACTGCTGGTGCACTCGCAGGTAAAGGCGGAAAAGCACCAAGTGCGTAAGGTGGTGCAGGAGTGCTGGAAACTAACACCTGCACCAAACGGGCTTACCTACACCACCTATCAGGGCAATTACAACAGAAGTTGTCACTATGAGCCGATAAAGAGGGTGGGACGCTTCTACACCGTCACAAGGAAGCAACTCGAATCCCTGTAATACTATCATTTTTCTGTTGAATTGTTGAATATGGGTATAAATACACTGACAATAAACGATATACATTCTCAACAAAATTTCAACAAGCCAAAAGAGAAGTTGAGAGACCACCGACACCCGTTTGTGGATTTCTCTTTTGGTGAGCGGTTTGTTGAGAAGATGTTGAGAGGTTACGAGGCTGTATATAAACATATTACATCAACAGTTCATCAAATCAACAAATTTTCATCAACTTCAAAACCGTATGTAATATGACAATCCAAGATGTAAAGCAAATCAAACTGGCAGACTATCTGCAAAGTCTGGGCTATACGCCTGTAAAGCAACAAGGCAGGAATCTGTGGTACAAATCACCGTTACGGGAAGAAACGGACGCATCGTTCAAGGTAAACACCGAGCTTGAAAAATGGTACGACTTCGGCATCGGCAAAGGCGGTAATATCATTGCATTGGCAGCGGAACTCTACCATTCGGGAGATGTAGCCTATCTGCTGAAACGCATAGAGGAGCGGACAGCATACATCCGCCCTGCATCGTTCTCTTTTGGCAGACAGCATTCCGACAATCAGCCTTATCAGGGATTAAGGGTTGGTGAGTTGTCCTCTCCTGCTCTTATCGCCTATCTGCAAGAAAGGGGAATAAACATCGGACTTGCCAAAAGAGAATGCAGGGAGCTTCGGTTTATGAATGCCGACAAACCCTATTTTGCCATCGGCTTTCCGAACATGGCAGGAGGATATGAAGTGCGCAACAGATACTTCAAGGGATGTGTCGCCCCGAAGGACATCACCCATATCCGACAGCAAAAAGAGCCACGAACCGTCTGTTATCTTTTCGAGGGCTTCATGGATTATCTCTCGTTCCTGACCATCCGAGTAAAGAACAATCCGCAACACCCACGATTGAATGCACAGGATTACGTCATTCTCAACTCCGTTTCCAACCTCTCGAAAGCGGAAAGCATATTGGCAACCTATACCCGAATCGGCTGTTTCCTTGACAATGACACAGCAGGACGGAACGCATACGCCAACCTGCAACGGATGTTGGGTGACCGCTTGCAGGATATGTCGGTTCACTATGCAGGGTATAATGACTTGAACGAGTACCTGTGCAAAAAACTCTTGTCCCAATCGACAGAGCCGATAAAGGAGGAGAAGCAAGTACAATCCGCAAGGCGGATGATGCAGCCACCGAAAAAGAAAGGGCTGAAAATATAGAGGGGAACAGGTTCGCTTTCCCAAGGGTATTTAGACATAAATACCATAGCTCAATAGGGCGTTTTCTTCACGCATTACACGGTAATGCTAAAAACTCCCTATCGAGCCAAAGGGAAATCCCTTTGGAAACCCTGAGAGCCAATGCCACAGGCAGAGAATACACTCATAACAATAACCGTAAAAATCAAACTACATGGGATATTTTTCATTGGACATAAAGAAAGCAAAAGGTTCATCGGACACCGTACAATCCGACCATATAGAGAGAAGAATCATACCTAAAAACGCAGACCCGACAAGAACGCATCTGAACAGGGTACTTATAGAATACCCCGATGGCGTTCATGGCAGGGATGAAGCGATTGCCCACAGGCTGAACACGGCAGGCATCAAGCGGAAGATTACACATGACCAAGTCCGTGTAGTCCGAGTGGTTCTGTCGGGAACACATGAGGACATGATGGACATACAGGAAAACGGAAGACTTGACGAATGGTGCAGCGACAGCATCCAATGGCTGCAAGCCACATTCGGCAGGGAGAACGTGGTTGCCGCCCATCTTCACATGGACGAGAAGACACCGCATATCCATGCAGCCATTGTTCCCATCGTGACAGGTGAAAGGCGCAAAGCCAAGAAAGAGCAGGAAGACGGCAAACGGAAGTATCACAAGAAAGCAAATACCGTCCGTTTGTGTGCCGATGACCTGTTCAACCGTCAGACCTTGATTGCGTACCACGACAATTATGCAAGGGTTATGGCTAAATACGGATTACAGCGAGGTGTGCGAGGTTCCGAAGCACGGCACACCACCACGACACAGTATTATCGGGACATACAGAAAAAGAACGCTGCCCTTGATGCAGAAAACAAGCGGTTACAGGAGCAGAAAACCGAAACCGAACAGGAACTCAGACAAGCCAAGAAAGAGGTACAGACCGAGAAACTGAAAGGTGCAGCCACCACCGCAGCGACCAACATAGCTGAAAGTGTCGGTTCTCTTTTCGGGAGCAACAAGGTCAAGACTTTGGAAAGGGAGAACACCGCCCTGTATCGGGAAGTTGCCACCCATGAGGAAACCATTGAGATACTGCAAAACCGCATACACACGATGCAAACCGAGCACAACCGCCAGTTGTTGGAAATACAGCAGAATCACCGTAAGGAGATGGCGGAAAAAAGTGTCAGACACAAAGATGAAGTATCAGGTTTGAAACGCATTATCGAAAAGCTGTGTGCATGGTTTCCTATGGCAAAGGAAATTATGAGAATAGAGAGCCTGTGCCGCCTTGTCGGGTTCAATGAAAGGCAGACCACGACATTGACTTATGGTAAGCCTTTGATATACGAGGGCAAACTTTATTCGGAGGAACATAATCGGAGTTTTACGACAGAAAGAGCAGGCTTTCAAGTGGTGAAAGACCCTGCGGACAAGTCTAAACTGACACTCGTAATCAACCGCCAGCCCATAGGCGAATGGTTCAGGGAACAGTTCGACAGGCTACGGCAGAGCATACGACAGCCAATTCAACCACAAAGGAAAAGTAGAGGAATTACATAAGTAGTTAAAACAGATTGCAATAAGCCTCCGATAATCGTATTTCCCTATCAGAGGCTTATTGCTGTTTAGATTTAGTTACGTTTCATAAATCATGATTTTTGTTTTTGATTGTCGACCTTTCTAAGTTGTGGAAGACATAAGGCTATTATAGCGAGAAGCAGAATAGCCATACCTGAGAACAAAAACCAACGGTTTACCCCGATTTGGTCTGCAAATGCACCCGACACTACCAACCCAAGCGGCATGGCAAACGACATGATGCTGCCAAGAAGTCCGAAAACACGCCCTAAATACTCGGGTTGTATCTGTTCTTGAAATAGCGCGGTCTGTACTCCATTATAGAATGGGGCAGAAAAGCCCATCAACGTACAACATATCGCAAATATCATAAAACCATTGGTTGGTAGCAAGCCGGAAACAGTCAATGACACTCCCATAAGAAAGATAGAGCCGATGATATTTGCCATGCGCTTTTTGAAACCTCCCCATGCGCCCAATAGAAGTCCGCCCAACAACATACCAACTGCAAAAACAATTTCCACCACGGAAGCATGCAAGGTACTTCCCTCGAAATAATTCATACTCATCAGCGGAAATAGCGCATTGATTGGCATATAAATGAACATATTGATTGCTCCTATCCAAAGCAATGTGAAAAGAGCTTTATTTTGTCGTATTGCGTTATAGCCAATGCGCAGTTCGGTGAAAAAGTTTTCTTGCTGCAGCGCTTCAATCGGTTGTTTTGGGATGTGAACCATTGCAACAGTGATACAGGCAATTATTGCTCCGAATACGTCAAGGGCAACCGCAGAATTCAACCCCCATTTTGCATAGAGAAAAGCGGCAATTGCCGGACTTAGGATGAAACTTGCCGATTGGATGGACTGGGTGTAGCCGGCACATTTGACTAACTGTTCTTCAGGCACTAAAAGAGGTGTTACCGCACTTAACGCAGGGGAATGGAATGCAGTGCCAACGCTTCTAATGAAGAGGATGAGCATTACTATCCATACAGGTAGTTCCGCTGACAGGGAAATTACGGTAAGTACCAGTCCAGCACAAGCTATGATGACATCTGCACCAATCATGACCATTTTCCGGTTCCAGCGGTCAACAAGTACTCCGATTGCAGAACCTAAAACCGCTTGAGGTAGAAACCCAACCAAGGTCGCCATTGACAACACCATCGCAGACCCTGTTGTATTTGTCAGATGCCAGATGATGGCCATTTGAAGAACCCCACTTGTTATCAGGGACACAGCTTGCCCCGCCCATATTGTATAGAAATCTTGTTTCCAATTTCTGATTTTTTCCATTTGAATTTTTCCTTTTATCTTTTGAATGTTTCTTGATTTTATAGCACAAAAAATCTCTCGACAAGCCTGAAATAGCATGCCGGATTACAAAGACAATGACATTCAAATCGAATTAATTAGATTTGAATGTGGAAAAATTACCAAGGTTTATGATATGCAATATTAACGGTGTTTTTACCTGTTAATATTGTACAATTGTTCATAATCATATTGAAAACCACTATATATGTTGCGACTTATCTTAATTGGGATGGTATTATATGCACACCGAATCCGCTGCAAAGTTACAATAAATTATTCGATTTTTGCACTAACTAAAGTAAAGAATTTCAATGCTTCCTGAATTTTGCCTTTCCTTTTTTATCCAAATCTGCAAAAAATAACGGCATAAGCAAATAGGTATATATCGAAAGGCAAAAAATGGCGAATACTGTTTGTATTGGATACTATATCAAAGATTTGTCGTATCTTTGCACCTGAAAGAGTTATTTGATAGTAAAACACCGCAAAACGCTGAAAATCGCACGGTTTCCTAGTCGTTACCATTACTTTTCAGATACTCCGTTAAATGTTTATTCATCAAACGGTTAGACGAAACCGTTCAGAATTTAAAATATAACAACAAGATGAAACGGATTGTCGGTAACGAATTCGGAGGCGAACGCCCGCTTTTTGCCTCGTGCGACCTCTGTCTGGAGGACGTGACCGTTCATGCGGGCGAGTCGGCGCTCAAGGAGTGCCGTAACGTCGAGGCCGTGGGGTGTCGCTTCGAGGGAAAATATCCTTTCTGGCATAACGACGGCTTTGTCATAAGGAAATGTCTTTTTACGGAGGGAGCCCGCGCTGCGCTGTGGTATTCGCGCGATCTGCGCATGAGCGACACCCGGGTCGAGGCGCCGAAGATGTTTCGCGAGATGGACGGTGTCCGGCTCGAGAACGTGCAGATTCCTAACGCGCAGGAGACGCTGTGGCATTGCCGTAACGTGGACCTGAAAAACGTTCGGGCGGACCGTGCCGACTACCTTTTCCTGCACGGTGAGAATATCCGGATCGAGGATTACGTGCAGAACGGGAATTATTCTTTCCAATATTGCCGTAACGTGACGATCCGCGATGCCGAGATTCATTCGAAGGATGCGTTTTGGAATTCGGAGGACGTGACGGTTTACGATTCGGTGCTCGACGGCGAATACCTCGGCTGGCACTCGAAGCGGCTGAAGCTGGTGAACTGCCGGATTTCCGGCACGCAGCCCCTGTGCTATGCGCAGGACCTGGTGATGGAGAACTGCACGATGGACGACGATTGCGATCTGGCGTTCGAGTACTCGACGCTTCGGGCCGACATCAAAGGCTGCGTCCGCAGCGTGAAAAATCCTCGCAGCGGTTCGATCACGGCCGGCGGCTACGGCGAGATCATTCTCGATGCGCATGTCAAGGCGCCGGCCGACTGCGAGATACGGGTCGGAGGCGAGAGAAACTGTTTTTCGGCTTGAGGGCGATGGAAAAGTACGATTTCGATACCGTCGTTCCGCGTCGCGGAACGAATTCCTACAAGTGGGACACGCCCGAGCAGGAGGGCGTGCTCCCGATGTGGGTGGCGGACATGGACTTCCGTGCGGCTCCCTGTATCGTCGAGGCTTTGCGGCGACGCGTGTCGCACGGCGTTTTCGGATATACGAGGGTGCCCGCCGCTTATTACGATGCCGTAACGGACTGGTTCGCCCGTCGGCACGGCTGGCGGATCGATCCGCACTGGATACTCTATACGACCGGAGTCGTCCCGGCCCTTTCGGCCGTTATCAAGGCGCTGACGGTTCCGGGCGACCGGGTGATCGTGCAGACGCCTGCCTACAATTGTTTCTACTCGTCGATCCGCAACAACGGATGCGAGCTATTGGCCAATCGGCTGCGCTACGAAGGCGGAGCGTATACGATCGACTTCGACGATCTGGAGACGAAGGCTTCCGATCCGAAGGCCAAGCTGCTTTTGCTGTGCAATCCGCACAACCCCGTGGGCCGGGTGTGGACCCGGGAGGAGTTGCGCCGCCTCGGCGAAATATGCCTCCGTCACGGCGTGCGCGTCGTGGCGGACGAAATCCACTGCGAGCTGACCTATGAAGGACACGATTATACCCCGTTCGCTTCGCTGTCGGACGATTTCCTGCATGGCTCGGTTACCTGCAACTCGCCCAGCAAGGCGTTCAACCTGGCCGGAATGCAGATCGCCAATATCGTCTCGGCCGATGCCGACGTGCGGACCGGAATCGATCGTGCGATCAACGACAACGAGGTGTGCGACGTCAATCCTTTCGGCGTGGAGGCGCTGATGGCCGCGTATGATCGGGGCGAGGAGTGGCTCGACCGGTTGAGGGAATACCTTGCGGACAACTATCGCATGCTGTGCGGGTTCTTCGCCGAGTATTTGCCGCAATATCCGGTACTGCCCCTCGAGGGCACGTATCTCGTGTGGATCGATTGCCGGACGACGGGAGTGAGCTCCGAGCAGATCGCGGCCAGGCTGCTCGCCGAAGCGAAGCTGATGATCAGTCCCGGGACGATCTACGGCCCCGGAGGCGAGGATTTTATCCGGCTCAACATCGCATGTCCCAGATCGCTGCTCGAAGAAGGATTGCTGCGGCTGAGAAAAGTGCTCGGCAGATAGAGGATAATCCGGCAAGTTGAGTGGCTATGTCCTCTGGGAAGAGAAGAAAAGAGTACGTATTGCTGGAGTCGATCCGTTCCGGCAGGCCGATGAGCTGGAGGCAGCGGCTCGAGTTGATCGTGCGGTTGAGCGTTCCGTCGATGCTGGCCCAGCTCTCTTCGATCGTCATGCTGTACATCGATGCCTCGATGGTGGGCAGTCTCGGTGCCGAAGCCTCGGCGTCCATCGGTCTCGTATCTACGACCACTTGGCTTTTCAACGGGGTGTGCGCGGCGGCGGCCACCGCCTTTTCCGTTCAGGCGGCGCACCGGATCGGTGCCGATGACATGGAAGGGGCGAGGGCCGTCCTGCGTCAGTCCTTCGTCGCCGTTCCTCTTTTCGGCTTGCTGCTGTCGGGGATCGGTTGCTCGGTGAGCGGCTCGTTGCCCGGCTGGCTCGGAGGAAACGCCTCTATCGTGCCTGATGCGGCCCGCTATTTTCTGATCTATTCGTTGTCCCTGCCGTTCCTTCAGCTCAATTTTCTTTCGGGCGGCATGCTCCGTTGCAGCGGCAACATGCGGATTCCGAGCATGCTGAGCATCCTGATGTGCGTTCTGGACGTCGTGTTCAACATCTTGCTTATCTTTCCGTCGAGGGAGTTGCGTCTCGGCGGATGGACGGTTTCCCTGCCCGGAGCGGATATGGGAGTGGCCGGAGCGGCGACGGGGACGGCGCTGGCCGTCGTCGTCGTGTCCTGCCTGATGACGGGCTACCTCTGCTTGCGCTCGCCCGAGCTCGCGCTCCTTCGCCGGCCGGGTAGTTTCCGTCCTACGAGACGTTGTCTTGCCGAGGCGCTCCGTATCGGGGGACCGGTCGGCTGCGAGCACATCGTGATATGCGGAGCCCAGATCATGTCTACGGTCATCGTCGCGCCTCTCGGAACCGCCGCCATTGCAGCCAACGCGTTCGCCATTACGGCCGAGAGTCTCTGCTACATGCCCGGCTACGGGATAGCCGATGCCGCGACGACTCTGGTAGGGCAGGGCGTGGGGGCAGGCCGGCAGGGACTGGCCCGGAAACTGGCAGGCATGACGGTGGGGATCGGCATGGCCGTGATGGCCGTTATGGGGCTGGTCATGTATCTGGCCGCGCCGCAGATGATCGGGGTTATGACCCCGGATGCCGAGATCCGTTCGCTGGGCACGGCCATTCTGCGAATCGAGGCGTTTGCGGAACCCATGTTCGCGGCCTCGATCGTCGCTTACGGCGCGTTCGTGGGAGCGAGCGATACGCTCGTTCCCAGTTTCATGAACTTTTTCAGCATGTGGGCGGTGCGTCTGACGCTGGCGGCTCTGCTCGCGCCGGTGCTGGGGCTGCGCGGCGTATGGATCGCCATGTGTGCCGAGCTTTGTTTTCGCGGGGCGATTTTTCTTCTCCGGCTTTGGAGAGGCAACTGGCTGAGACCGGTCCGGTCCGTCGTTGCGACCAATCGCTGATCCGATCGGTTTCTCGATGCGGACGGTCACGGATTCCCGGCCGAGGGCGGGGCTCCTGCTATCCGCAAGGCTTCCTCCAGCGCGACGTCCCGTCCGAGACGGATATCGTCGGCCGTCTCCTCGACATAGCGGTCGGGACGGATTCCCGTCCGGTAGAAGTAGCGGCTGCGGCCCAGATTGCTCAGAACCTTCGTGCCGGTGAAAGCGACTTCATATCCCGATGGCAACGGGAGATAGTTTATGGGACCGGTGCAGCCTCCGGTGTTCGTTCCGACGAGATAGCCCAGCCCGGCATAGCGGACGAAGTCCAGCACGCTTTCGTGGTGGCTCAGGTTGGAGGGACCGGTCAGGAAAATGTTTTTCCGGTTCGGTTCCGGAGGCGCGATGTCCGGCAGCGTGTCTTTCAGCTCGGGAATTTCGGGATGCGTGGGGCAGGGAACCAGCGAAGTCCCCTGTCGGAAAGACCGGCGGACGTCGGGGCAGAGCGGGGCGATCAGGTCTTGAAACAGAAATCCGATACCGTTGCGCATATCCGCGATTACCGTCTGTCCCGGCTGCCGGTTTTTCAACAGCTCTTTTGCCTCGTCGAGTCCGGTATAGGCCAGATTCAGATAGAGCGTGCGACCGTCTATCCACCGGCTCGGCCGCTGCTGCCGCAGCGACCGGAGCCATTCGGCGTACTCGGGCGTTTTCAGGCAATGCGTCGTAATCGTCCGCCGGCGGCCTTCGCGCTCGATTTCGAGCGTAATCCGACCCTGCCCCGGACGGCACTGCCATTCTCTTGCAGCCATCCATGCTTTGAAGTGAGGACCTCCGGAGATCATCTCCTCGCAGCGGCGGAAATCGTCCGTCGCATCCGCTCCGTCGACCGTCCGAACGATATCTCCCTTTCGCAACGAAGAGTCTTTCGAGTCGGTCACGACAATCTGCTTTCCTATTCTACGGACTTGCAGCGGTAAAAAGCGCTCCCAAGCTTTGCTGGCGGCAGGCTCGACGTAGCGCACATGGGCGTCTTCGATCTGTGCCATCATCAACCGCAACGGTCTCAGGTCGTATCGCTTGCAGCGGGAAGCCCGCGACAGCGCCTTGCGCAGCTCCTCGTCCCAATCGAGCCGCATTTCCGCAAGATAGGGGCCGAAATATTTTATCGCATTCCATGCCACGATAAGGTCGGCATACATTTTCGCGCGATCCGACGGCGCGGCGGATTCCGTCGCGCGGAGGAGGTCCTCCAGTGTTTCCGGATCGCCCGACGGATAGGTCCCGCTCCGTGTGTCGTACAGGGCCAGCGGTACGTGAGCATACAGTCCCTCGGTCAGCCGTTCCGACCGGTATTCGCCGCACGAGGCGTGTCCTTCGAAAAGCTGCATGCGGGCCGGAAGCAGGTCGTACACCCGGATGTCGTATCTTCCCGAAGAGTCGGTCCGATACCGGTAGCTACGGCTTTCGTAAACCGGGGAAGGCGATTTTTTGCCCGTTTTTAGGTTTTCCATCTCGATCGCCCCGACCGAGAAGGAGCCTTCTCCGTCGGCATATATGCCCCATCGGATGGCCTCTCCTCGATTTTCGGCGGCGACCGACAAGCTGCGCTCGTAGGTTTCCCACTGTCCGTCGTTTTGAACGAGCCACCGGTCGGCATCGGGACCGAACGGCACGACGTCCCGCCACTGCGGTCTCGTGGCTACCTTGAAGGAGAGACGGAGATCGTCCGACGGCGCGTTTTTCCGGATGCGTGCCCTGACCTTGATTTCGTGGTCGCCGTAATCGGCCGCCGGAAACAATTGGCCGAAAAGTACCAGCCGCTTGTCGTTGCGGTACTCAAGCGGCCGGTTCGTCCGCTTGCTGGTGTAGATGTCGTTGAATATCTGTCCGTCGAGAAAAACGGCCGTTTCCGTATCCACGCCCTTGTGCTGCCATGCCACGACTTGCCTGCCGGAGGTCCGGGATACGCGATGGCCGGCCTGTTCCGAACCGATTCGCATGCGCCGGATGCGGGACATCGGAGGCGTAGGGCTTGTGAATCAGGAATCGGGGTAGATTTTTCTGTAATGCGTCTACCGATGTTTCGTCGGTCTTTTTTATTTTTGTACCGGAAAATCGGCGGTCGGAAAACGTGGCGTGCGTGAAACGAGGGTTTCCGAGACCGGATATGTTCCCGTTCGGGCCGAATTCCGTTGAGCAGACAGTTGTTGACGGCTCTATGAAAAAACGTCATTCGATCATTTGGACGCTGTGCCTGATTCCTTTCGTCGGTCTGGCGCGTGCGGCGGCGACGGAGCCCGATGCGCTGCCGGGACCGGCGCACGATCTGGGGGAGGTGGTCGTGACCGGCACTCGCAGCGAGACCGATATCCGGCATCTGCCGATGACCGTTTCCGTTGTGGACCGGCGGCGGATCGAGCAATCCAACATGCCTTCGCTGCTGCCGATTCTTTCGGAGCGGATTCCGGGGCTGTTCTCCACCGGACGCGGCATCATGGGTTACGGCGTTTCGGGCGGAGCGGCCGGCCAGATGTCGCTGCGCGGCATAGGCGGTCCGGCGCAATCGGGCGTTCCGACGACCGGGATGCTCGTGCTGATCGACGGTCACCCGCAGTATATGGGGCTGTTCGGCCATCCGATATCGGACGCATACCAGTCGCTGATGGCCGAGCGGGTCGAGGTGCTGCGCGGTCCGGCATCGGTTCTTTACGGCTCGAACGCTATGGGCGGAGTCGTGAACATCGTCACGCGCAAGATGCGCGAGGACGGCGTGAAGAATTATTTGCATACCGGCTACGGTTCTTACAATACGTTGCAGTCCGAACTGACCAACCGGATACGCAAGGGACGCTTCACGAGCGTCGTCAGCGGCTCTTACAACCGGACCGACGGGCATCGGGCGAACATGGGCTTCGAGCAGTACGGCGGCTATGCCAAGCTGGGCTATGAAATTTCCAACCATTGGAACGCATGGGCGGACGTGAACGTGACCCATTTCAACGCTTCGAATCCCGGCGAGACGTTCGATCCGCTGATCGACAACGATCAGCGGATAACCCGCGGCATGACTTCGATCGCGCTGGAGAACCGATACGCGAAAACCTCGGGAACCCTGAGCTTTTTCTATAATTGGGGAAAACATTGGATCAACGACGGGTACCATCCCGACGAGCAGCCGTTGGACTATCGCTTCCGTTCGCGCGACGATATGCTGGGCCTGTCGTGGTATCAGAGCGTCCGGCTGTTCGAGGGAAATCGCCTGACGGTGGGTGTGGACTATTTCCGTTTCGGCGGCGAGGCGTGGAATCAGCCGGTCGGAGGCGGCGACCGCGAGATGCAGGCGGACAAGATACAGCATGAAACGGCGGGGTATGTCGATTTTCGCCAAAGCCTGACCCGCTGGCTGACTTTCGACGCCGGGCTGCGCCTCGATCATCATTCGCACGTAGGTACGGAGTGGGTGCCGCAAGCCGGATTGTCGTTCGTCCTGCCGCGTCGCGCGCTGCTCAAGTTTTCGGCGGCCAAAGGATTTCGTTATCCCACCATCCGCGAGTTGTATATGTTTCCTCCGGCCAATCCCGACCTGAAGCCCGAGCGGCTGTGGAGCTACGAGCTTTCTTTCTCCCAGCAACCGTTCGGAGGACGTCTCTCTTACGGAGTCAACGTCTTTCTTATCGACGGCGAGAACCTGATCGTGCGGATGCCGGTCGGCGGACGTCCCATGAACGTCAATACCGGGCGGATCCGGAATGCGGGCGTCGAGTTCGAGGCTTCCTGCCTCGTTTCGAGGTCGTGGTCGCTGGATGCCAACTACAGCTATCTGCACATGCAGCGGCCCGTGCTGGCTTCGCCCGAACACAAGCTCTATGCCGGGGCGACGTTCTCGAAGGGGCGGTGGAATGTTTCGTCGGGCGTTCAATACGTTGCGGATCTTTATACCGAAGTAAAGCTCGGTGACACGGGCGACTATGCTACGGAAAATTTCGTATTGTGGAACGTGCGAGGCTCGTTCCGTGCGGCCGATTGGCTCGGCTTTTGGGTTCGGGGAGAAAATCTGCTGGCGCAGAGGTACGAGACGGTCGCCGGCTTTCCGATGCCTCGGGCGACGGTCATGGCCGGAGCGAATATCCGTTTTTAGAACGAACCAATCAAATATATGCAGATATGCAAACGACTACTGTAAGACTCTATTCGTTGGGATACGGCCAGGCAAAGACCTATTGGACCGCATTCCTTTTCGTGGCAGGCAACGTGCTTCTTCCGCAGTTGTGCCATTTGTTCCCTCTGGGCGGCGTCCGGTGGCTGCCGATCTATTTCTTTACGCTTGTCGGTGCTTATAAGTACGGCTGGCGCGTGGGACTTCTGACGGCCGTCGCGTCGCCTTGGCTGAATTCGGCGCTTTTCGGCATGCCCGCAGCGGCGGTCTTGCCCGCTATCGGGCTTAAATCCGTGCTTCTGGCCGGAGCGGCCGGTTTCGCTGCCGCTCGTTTTCGCAAGGCGTCGCTCGGGCTGCTTGCCGCTGTGGTAGCGTTCTATCAGGTTGCCGGCACGCTGGGCGAGTGGGCTCTGACCGGCAGCTGGCATATGGCCGTACAGGATTTCCGTATCGGAATTCCCGGCATGCTGCTTCAGATTCTCGGGGGATGGCTTTTTATCAACCGCTTAATCCGTAGATAGACATGGCCGGGAAACTGGGATTCGGAATGATGCGTCTTCCGCTCATCGAGCCCGAGAACGACCGTGCGGTGGATATGCGTCAGGTCGAACGGATGGTGGACGCTTTTATCGAGCGGGGCTTCACCTATTTCGATACGGCCTACATGTATCATGACTTTACGAGCGAGTGCGTGGCGCGCGAGGCGCTTGTCAAACGCCATGCCCGCGATTCGTTCACGCTGGCGTCGAAACTGCCGACGATGTTTCTGAAAAAGGAAGACGATCAGGAGCGTATTTTCGGCGAGCAGCTGGTCAAGTGCGGAGTCGATTATTTCGACTACTATCTGCTGCATAGTCTCAACGGCACGAACTATGCGACTGCCGAGCGGCTCGACAGTTTCGCCTTTGTCGCCCGCAAGAAGGCCGAGGGCCGCATTCGCCACGTCGGCTTTTCGTTCCACGACCGGGCCGAACTGCTGGACGAGATCCTGACGGTGCACCCCGAAACGGAGTTCGTGCAATTGCAGATCAACTACCTCGACTGGGACAACGAGAGCATTCAGTCGCGCATGTGCTACGAGGTGGCTCGCCGTCACGGCAAACAGGTCGTGGTGATGGAGCCCGTCAAGGGAGGCGCGCTGGCTCGTGTTCCGGCCGAGGCCGAGCGGCTTTTCCGCGACTTGAGGCCCGATCTTTCGCCGGCGTCGTGGGCCATCCGCTACGCGGCAAGCCTCGACGGCGTCATGATGGTTCTCAGCGGCATGTCGTCTCTGGAGCAACTTTTGGACAATACGTCCTATATGCAGAGTTTCGAGCCTCTGTCGGACAGGGAGCGAGCCGTCGTGACCGAGGCCGTCGGGATTATCCGTCGCTCGATAGCCATCCCGTGCACGGCATGCCGCTATTGCGTGCCGGGCTGTCCGAAGCAGATCGCCATTCCCGAGTATTTCGCGCTGTTCAATGCCGAAAAGCAGTCGCTCAACCGGGGCTTTTCGATTCAGCGAGCCTATTACGAGACTTATGCGGGTACCCGTGGAAAGGCTTCCGAGTGTATCGCTTGCCGCAAATGCGAGAAAATCTGTCCGCAGCACTTGCCGATCACGGATTATCTCAGGCAGGTCGCGGCTGCATTCGAGTCGTAGCGGCCGAACCGGCCCGATCGTCACCGGAACAGCCCGCCGACAAGGTATTTGGGAATCGTGGCTTACACGGAGCTATATTTCGGGCATTCTGTTGCGTCGCCAAAGAACACTTTTTTGCAGAACAACTCCTCAGTCCCGACGATTGTCAGGCATTGCTGCGAATCCCGGTTCCTCGAGCAGCTCGACACATGACTTGTCGGCGGATGCCGATCGATTATGTTCCTCCGCTTTGGTATATCGTCCGTATTTATGCCGACCCATGTCCGTAAGAGAGTGGTGCGAAAGCCGTGAGACCGCCCGACGGGTCCGTTTTTACGTATTCGGGACACGATCATATTTACAACTTAGATGAAATCAATTAATTTTGTAGAAACTATCGGAATATTTATTAGATGATTTAAGATTAATGAGAGGAATAAGTGTATTACTTTTAATCATGGCATTAATAGTCTTGCCGTTAATAGCTTTGCTATATTATATTGGGGTTGCTGTATGCGTTGCTGCGATAGTATGTGCGATAGTTTATGGTTGTTATTGTTTGTTTCTGTTTGTCTATTTTTTATCTCGAAAGTTCTCCAGATTGAAGGTTTCTATAAAGGAAAATATTCAGGATTGTAACGAATTGAATTTACATATAGAGAATCTAAAACATTCATACGATAAATATTATAAACAAAAATTGGATGCCGGTATATCCTCTTTTGTCGATATAAAGTATCTGGAATTATCAACGAACGGAATTTTCTAAATACAAAGAGGCAGACAATATCTATAATTGTTCAAGACAGGTCTGTGCTAATGCAAGGAATCAACCATTTAAATATATATGCAAATACTTTAAAATCAGTTGCAATGAAGATAGCCTAGCTTTCCATGAAGATTTGGTAAATAAGTTTTCAGCTATCGAACAGAGTAAGAAATCGTACATCGCGGAGCGCGAGGCATTGATAAAGTCCGTACATACTGAAGTTCCTACGCTTACCATGCTTTTCAGTATGAATCGGCTCTATCGTGAACTTGGGATTCGGCCATTCGATATTGAAGATAAATATTATCCTTCTTATCGGTTTTTATATGTGAGTTCCGGTGGCAATAGTTCTCTGGAATGTACTGTGGATTTTGATGTGCCGACTTTGGAAATGTCCATTATATAGCATCCGTTATTGAAAAGAAAAATTCAATGGTGTGCCAAAGGCAACTGATGACAAACAATTTAAGAGAACAGATAAAAAGGAGGGATGGATATAAGTGTGTTTGTTGTGGAGCTTCTTTAGAGGATGAGCCACATCTGTTATTGGAAATAGACCGTATTATTCCTGTATCTAAGGGGGCAAAACGTTGCCAGAGAATCTACAAACTTTATGTTGGCGTTGCAATAGGAGCAAAAGTGATAAACTCGTTAATTAAAACGGATTCGTTTTCACAATTATTTTTATACGACAAATATTTTTAATCCTTGTTTGTGTTTTACAAAAGTTTGATATTAAATATGTCTCTTGGGCACCATAAAGTATCGACGGGATAAACAAGTTGTCCCGTTAGTGCTTAATTATTTAATCTATTAAGGATCAGTACTTCTCCTCATTTAAGAAATTAACCCGCATTGATTATCAGTATATTATATGACAATAGACGAAATTTACGCAAACAAACCGCACCATCTAAGACGGACTGGGGCGATGGGAGGAATTGGGAAGCAAACAAATTAACCACTCTACCAATATCTAATTTTACACTATTTCTAAATACATTTTAGCCGTTAATATCAATAGGTAGAATCTTCGACAGTTCTTCTTTGAATTCATCTTTATGATTACTCCACCATTTATATAGATCACATAGATCGTATACTTTTTTAGGTATTCTTCAATCATACAAAATATAATTCTGCCGTTTCTAATTGCATATATAGCTCGGTAATTGATTTCAGTTTGGCTACCCAAAGCGTAAGTTGGAGAGGTGCAAAGTGACCCCAATGACGATGCTCTTATAAAGGAAAGACTGTTTGTTGCCGAAATAATAATTGTGGTGTGTACTGCCATATATATCAATATGAATTTCTTTCCGTAATGTGCCTTCATTTGGAAAACTCAAATGAAATCTATATCTTTGGGACTGTTCCCGGATGGGAGTATCTCTTGGATGAGAGATTGCGCTGGAGTAGTGCAAGGTATCATGCAAACGAAAGTTTCTTGGCGACTTGATCATTCCTACTTGCAAGTGAATAAGTAGTTGGCATACTACCCTATTTTATTATTAATTTCGAAAGGAATGGTCAAAGAAAATTATGAA
>ERZ827516.1963-NODE-1963-length-16562-cov-3.803417_pt1 | contig 16562 bp, 11 predicted proteins | sample MGYA00519703_ERZ827516 | MGnify/ENA primary metagenome ERZ827516 (study PRJEB31778, sample SAMEA3449337) | human gut metagenome | biome: human gut; feature: human-associated habitat; material: faeces | place: United Kingdom | collected 2010/2012 ...
GTATGTGGAGCGAGTTCCCGATGCGATCGAAGGAATGATCATGCTGAACTGTACGCTATGTATCGAGGATAGCTTTGAAAACGGCTGGTTTCACAGAACGAGGGAACTGCTGGGGAAAAGCCGGTGCGCGTTCCTGAAAAACGATTCCCTTTCCGATATGGAAAAATTAGCGATAGCCGCCGGCAAGCTCGAGGAGAAGGAACTGCGATGGAAGATATTTTATGCTTCGCCGGAAAGCGATGCGGAGATGAACCGGTCGTTTCAGGAAATTCCCGATTTCAATAACGATTTCAGCGGCGAGTTCCGGTCGTTTCCGGAATATTTCCGGGACTACCGTCCGGCCACGGCCGGGGTTGAGATACCCGTCCTGTTTTTTTACGGTAAGACCGACTGGAGCGTCGGCCCGCGACATTACCGGAAAGTGCGTTTCCCGAATATGATTCTGTGGGGAAGCGACGTCGGACATATGCCGTTTTTGGAAAACGGGGAGGACATGCAAAAAGCCATACTCGCTTTTCTGGAAAAGAACGGTTTGTCCGATATGAGGTAACCGTTAGGACATTTCCCGTTCGACCGGCCGACGAATATGCATTGTCCGAAGCCGCTTTCCGCATAAAGGCGGCATCGGATTTCGCGTCCGGAACGAGCGTAGCGAACGGTGCGTTTCAATATCGCCTGAACTGTCCTGTTTGAACGGATTGTGAACCGAAACGTGTACATAAGGTGCAGATGCGTCTTTCCCGAAAGATGACGACCGTTGTTTATCGGCATTATAAGGCTATGGGTTTGATGGAAGGCCGGCCCTTGAATTCTTCCTTTGAATCTTCTTTTAGAATGCTTGACTTGGAAGTTGTGTGGGCGGAAATTTGAAGCCGCCGATCAATACCGATAGTTCGATACGTTATCCCGATCGGGGGCATTCTGCTCATTGGGAACGAGCGGACATCATACGGATAAGATGGCTTAGCTTCCTGAAAGCGAGTCGGCCGCTGAATCTTCGCAATGCGCACGGAATGGCACTAATAGAATAGGCGGGTTTGCGAGCGGGGCGTCCGAACGATCGATGACGCGCCCGGAGCATGTCTGCCGGTTGTGTTGTCCGTCATCTTTTTCGGGTTTCTGTTTCTCAGAATATACCGAAATCCGCGAAAGATCCGGTAAACGTCGATTTTTAGTCGTATATGAGAACTCTTGCGATGGTCTTGCTTCTGGCGAGTCTGTTTGCCGCGGGCTGCGGAACTTCCGTGCCTCCGTCGGACGGGGAAATGATACGGTTGTTCCGCACGCACGAAGCAGCGTTCAACCATGTGTATGAAATCATTTCGGAGAAAACGGAAGGCAGCCATTACTATCCGCCGTCCGAGTTCGATTCCATATTTATACGGGAACTTGCAGCCGCCGAGGGCCTGTCCTGCGGACTTCAGGGGCTTTACGGGGAGGATTCCTCGTATTTGCACGGGTTGTTCCCTCCGGACCGGGCGCTGCTCGATTCTTTGCTGGCGGTGACAGGCTGCGAGCTCGTCCGCTTTTATAGGCGGGAGTGCGGGGAGGACTCGGTCGAACTTAGCCTGACTATGGTGCATTACTCTCATGGACTTTCCGTTTCGGGAACGGCCAAATGTTTTGTTTGCGACCCCGGCTTGAGAAATTGTCCGTGGGTACGTATCGCAGAGCAGGGCGACTTGAACGAAATCTACCGCAGGACGTTCTGCGATACCACGCTATACAAACCGATCGAGGGAAATTGGTACATTGAGCTGGATCATGAGAACTGACGATGGCAATAAGCGGAAAATGGAACTGTTGTCGGCCCGTATGTTTAGGCTCTGCCTATGCGATTCCGGTCTGAAGCTATCTCCCTCCGCGATGCAAATACGGACGGTACGATGTCGGGCGCTCGCTTATTTCGCTTTTCATGAATTGAATAAGGGCGGCCCGGTCGGACCGCCCTTTCTTCTGTCTGGCATGAAGTCGTTTCTTACTTCTCCCCGCCTTGTTTCAGCGCCGCATGCGCCGCTGCAAGACGCGCGATAGGCACGCGGAACGGAGAGCAGGAGACGTAGTTCAGTCCGGCATAGTGGCAGAACTCGACCGAGCTCGGTTCGCCGCCGTGCTCGCCGCAGATGCCGCACTTGAGTTCGGGCTTTACGCCGCGGCCCTTGAATACGGCCTCGCGCACGAGCTGACCCACGCCGTCCTGATCGAGTACCTGGAACGGGTCGTGTTTCAGGATGCCCTTTTCGAGATAGACGGGCAGGAACTTGGCTACGTCGTCGCGCGAGAAGCCGAGCGTCATCTGTGTCAGGTCGTTCGTACCGAACGAGAAGAATTCGGCCTCTTCGGCGATCTCGTTGGCCGTAACGGCTGCGCGCGGGATTTCGATCATCGTGCCGATCATGTAGTCGATCCGGTCGTTGCGTTCGGCGAATACGGCCTCGGCGGTGTTCTTGATGACTTCTTTCTGGTTGCGGAGTTCCTTCACGTTGCCCACGAGCGGCACCATGATTTCGACGTGCACGTCGATGCCCTTGTTCTTGCGCGTATTCAGCGCAGCCTCGAGAATGGCGCGAGCCTGCATCTCGGTGATCTCGGGATAGGTGATTCCCAGACGGCAGCCGCGATGACCGAGCATCGGGTTCGCCTCGGCCAGCGATTCGACCTTGTTCTTGATCGTTTCATAGGGAACGTTCAGGTCGGCGGCCAGCTCTTTCTGTTCCTTCTCGAAGTGGGGCACGAACTCGTGCAAAGGCGGATCGAGCAGGCGAACCGTCACGGGCAGGCCGTTCATCGCTTCGAACAGGCCCTCGAAGTCGCCCCGCTGGATCGGGAGCAGCTTGGCGAGCGCCTTGCGGCGTCCGGCCTCGTCGTCGGCGAGGATCATCTCGCGGACGGCCTTGATGCGGTCGCCTTCGAAGAACATGTGCTCGGTACGGCACAGCCCGATACCCTGCGCTCCGAAACGGAAGGCCGTTTTCGCGTCGCGCGGCGTGTCGGCGTTAGCGCGGACCTTCAAGTGTGCGTACTCGTCGGTCAGTTCCATCAGCTTGGCGAAGTCGCCGCTCACTTCGGCGTCCTTCGTGGCCACCTTGCCCTCGTAGATGATGCCCGTCGAGCCGTCGAGCGAAATCCAGTCGCCTTCCTTGTAGGTCTTGTTGCCTACGGCGATCGTGCGGGCCTTGTAGTCGATTTGCAGGTCGCCGGCGCCCGATACGCAGCATTTGCCCATGCCGCGCGCCACGACGGCCGCGTGCGAGGTCATGCCGCCGCGCGCCGTGAGGATTCCGGCCGCGTCGAGCATGCCCTTCAGGTCCTCGGGCGAGGTTTCGATGCGCACCAGGATCGCCTTCTGGCCCGTCCTGGCCAGCTCCTTCTCGGCGTCCTCGGCGAAGAACACCACGGGACCCGTCGCCGCGCCCGGCGAGGCGGGCAGCCCCTTCGTGATGACCTGCGCCGAAGCGATGGCCTTCTTGTCGAATACGGGGTGCAGCAGCTCGTCGAGCTTCGCGGGTTCGCAGCGCAGCACGGCGGTCTTTTCGTCGATCAGCCCCTCGCGCAGCATGTCCATGGCGATCTTGACCATCGCCGCGCCCGTGCGCTTGCCGTTGCGGCACTGGAGCATCCAGAGCTTGCCGTCCTGGATCGTGAACTCGATGTCCTGCATGTCCTTGAAATACTGCTCCAGGTGGTGCTGGATCTCGTCGAGCTCCTTGTAAACCACCGGCATGACCTCCTCGAGTGAAGGGTATTTCGTGCTGCGGTCTTCCTCGGAGATATTCTGTGCGGCAGCCCAGCGCTTCGATCCCTCGAGGGTGATCTGCTGCGGGGTGCGGATGCCGGCTACGACGTCCTCGCCCTGGGCGTTGATCAGGTATTCGCCGTTGAAGAGGTTTTCACCCGTCGCGGCGTCGCGCGAGAAGGCTACGCCCGTCGCCGAGTTGCTGCCCATGTTGCCGAATACCATGGCTTGTACGGTCACGGCCGTTCCCCACTCGGCGGGGATGTTGTTGAGCTTGCGGTAGAGGATGGCGCGGTCGTTCATCCACGAACCGAATACGGCGCATACGGCGCCCCAGAGCTGATCCCAGGGGCATGCCGGGAAATCCTCGCCGGTCTGCTTCTTGACGGCGGCCTTGAAATTCCTGACCAACTCCTTCAGGTCGTCGGTCGTCAGGTCGGTGTCGTTCTTCACGCCGCGTTTGTGCTTCTGCTCCTCGATGATTACCTCGAACGGGTCGTGGTCTTCTTTCGATTCGGGTTTCATACCCAGCACCACGTCGCCGTACATCTGTACGAAACGGCGGTACGAGTCCCATGCGAAACGGGAGTTGCCCGTACGTTTGGCAACGGCCTCCACGGCCTGGTCGTTCATACCCAGGTTGAGGATCGTGTCCATCATGCCGGGCATCGAAGCGCGGGCCCCCGAGCGTACCGACACCAACAGCGGCATCTCCTTGTCGCCGAATTTCATGCCGGTGAGCTTCTCGATATTTTTCATCGCCTTCTCCACTTCGGGGCGGAGCATCTGGATCACGGCCTCTTTGCCGTGGGCGTAATATTCGGAACATACTTCCGTGGTGATCGTGAAGCCCGGGGGAACGGGGATGCCGATGAGGTTCATCTCCGCGAGGTTCGCACCCTTGCCGCCGAGCAGTTCACGCATTTTGCCATTGCCTTCGGCTTCCTTGTTACCGAAGGTGTAGACTCGTTTAACGTCTGCCATAACTTTTCTTGGTTAATTTAATTGGTATATAAATTTATAAATTTTTTGTCAACTTGCTGCTTCTCACAGACGAAAATTGCGGTGACATTCCTGTTACCGCCTCGTCAAAGAATTCATATTCGCCGTTGGGAATGCGAATATATAAAAACTTTTCTGAAATTCCAAAAAAATCTACTCCAAGTAAACGAATACCGGCAGGGCGTAACCGTAGCCGCCCCTGTAACGCCTTTTTTCGTAGGTCGGGAGTGGGGTACCCGTCTTTGGGTCAATCAGATAACGGCGTGCGTAGACATCGCCCGCCGAGGTGCGGAGTGCCGTGTCGGCCAGGATGCGGTCGCGCATCTGCCAGCCGTCCCGGCGGCGGACGTTGCCCCGGCCGAGCCGTGCCGGGCGCTCCAGTGCGTCGTAGAGCCCGAAGGCTCCTGGGGCGAGCGACGAGGTGCGTCCCGCGACGAGCAGCTTCACCCCGGGGCGCTCTTCGCGCAGGTCGCGGACGACCCATTCGGCCATGCGGGTGTCGCTGCACAGCACGATCCCTACGGTGTCGGTGCGCATGGGGCGGGCGACGCGCCCGGTTACACGGCGTGTCGGCTGTTGCGGACGGTAGAGTATGCCTTCGATGTAGAGGTATCTGCGTCCGGGTTCGGTGTAAAGCGGTTCGAAGAGGTCGCCGTAATAGAGCAATGCGAAATCCATGCCGTCAAGGGAGTTGAGCGTGCGGTGCAGGTAGCTGTAATCGCCCTGGCAGGCGGCTGCGATGTCGCGGACGACGGCTTCGTTCTCGACGCTCCACAGCGCCACGAGCGGCATGCGCATCGAGTCGATGACGGCCGCCGTATGGCGTATCTTGCGGCGGTAGCGCTCCGTGTCCCACGCCAGGCGTCCCGAGGGCGTGTAGTCGGTGTCATTGTAGAACAGGGCGGGGACAGTGTCGTAGAGGTGGTCGAGATCCCAGTAGACGATGCCCGTGCGCGGTTGTGCATGGGCGGGGATGCCTGCCAGGAAGAGCAGCAGGGCGGTTATGATGCGTGGCAGCCGTTGCAAGGCGCGTAAAGCCCGGCTGCCCGGGACGGGGCGTGCGTGGCCGGTTGCGGCGAGGGCGGTTATGATGCGGCGCTGCGACATAGGCCGGGGTTATAACGGCTCCTCGGGCAGGAACTTGCGCGGCGAGCAGCCCAGGAACCGGGCGATCTCGTTGATATGGTTGAGGTTGTATTTTGAAGGATTTTTCGGGCTTTCAACTTGTGAAATGAATCCGTCGCTTACTCCTATACCATAAGCCAATGTGGCCTGTGAAACACGTTGAGCCATCCGCTCTTTGCGAACTGCGGCACTGACGTATATGTCGAAAGCACTTTTCGGTTTCACAAGCATCTGTTTAGATGATGTAAAACTAAAAATTATGCCATTGTGAAAGTATAGTTATAACTTAAATTCGCCTATGTATAGGTAGTTATTAAGCCGGTGTACTACGGCCTTTGTGCCGGAATTTTTGTTTTTGGTATCTTTGGAGGGGAAATGTATACGATTCTTTTGGTTCCAAGAGCTTTTTTGCAAATTCCGCCATGTACTTTTTTCCGCAAAAAGTACCAAAAACTCTCCGACGGATGCCTCGCCTGCTCTTGGCGTCCTAACGCTGGAAACGGGCGCCTAATCGCGGGTTTGCAAGCAAACCTGCCCCGTTTCTCGCGCTTTTAGTCCGCCGTCCGCCGACGGCTCCGGCATCAAGTCGGAATCTTTGTTATCGTGTTTCTCTGTTTTTTTGCCGCACAGCGAGAATTCCGGACAGCAGGATTTTCCGCATTTCGTTTGCAGCGGATAAAGAGCGGCTGCGGCGCCGAGCGCCCGGAACGGGCGTGCGAAAAGCGCAGTCTTTCGTGCCCGTTCAGCGAGGCTCCGCAGTTGCTCCCGCGAAAACGGCATGCGGATGGTTTTGGGTACCTTTTGCCACCAAAAGGTACAGATCGCATGCGTTGCTGAAAGCAAACCGACTTTTCCTGAAATACGGATTATTGGCGTTTCAGGTGAAAATCCGGGCTGGAGCGGGATTATTCCGAGATCACCCCCGAACCGACCAGCTCGTCGCCGTCGTACCATGCGGCGAACTGCCCCGGTGTGATGCCCCGCTGGGGGGTGTCGAAGAGGATGTAGGCTCCCTGGTCGCGGACGAAGAGCGTGGCCTCCTGCAAAGGCTGGCGGTAGCGGATGCGGACGCTGAAGCGGGCGCTTTGGCCTGCCGGCATCGTGCGCGCGGGGTTGACCCAGTGTATCTCGCGGGGGGCGATATGCAGTGCCTGTCGCCACAGGCCGGGGTGGCTGTCGCCCTCGCCGACATAGATGACGTTCTGCACGGTGTCGGTGGCGAGGATGAACAACGATTCCTTGCGCCCGCCGATGCCGAGCCCCTTGCGCTGGCCGATGGTGTAGAAGTGCGCCCCGCCATGCTCGCCGATTTTCTTGCCGTCGCGGACGGTGTAGCGCCACGGGGCGGCCAGTGCCGCAAGCTGTTCGGTCGTGGGGGGTACGTCGGCCGCGTGCTGTCCGCCCGGGGAGTGGAGATCGCCCTCCGGGCGTTCGGCGCCCGGGGATGCCGGGGCGGGGATTGCCTGTCCGGCATCGGGTGTGCCCGCCGGGATTCGGGCCTTGGGGCCGTATTTCGGCCACGTGGGGAATATCTCGTGGACGTTACCCCTTTTCGAGGCCAGCTTCTGTTGCAGGAAGGCCGGAAGGTCGACCTTGCCCACGAAGCAGATGCCCTGCGAATCCTTGCGCTTGGCCGTGGCCAATCCCTGTTCGGCGGCGATGCGCCGCACCTCGGGTTTGAGCAGGTCGCCGACGGGGAACAGGGCGTAGCGCAGCTGCTCCTGCGAGAGCTGGCAGAGGAAGTAGCTCTGATCCTTGTTGGGGTCGGCGCCCGCGAGGAGTTTATAGATTGTCCGTCCGTCGGGCAGCGTCTCCTCGGCCTTGCGGCAGTAGTGCCCCGTGGCGACGAAATCGGCGCCCAGCCGGAGCGCTTCGCGCAGGAAGACGTCGAATTTGATTTCGCGGTTGCACAGCACGTCGGGGTTGGGCGTGCGTCCCTTTTCGTATTCCGAGAACATGTAATCGACCACGCGGGTGCGGTAGTCCGCCGAGAGGTCGACGACGTGCAACGGGATGTCCAGTTTTTTTGCGACCAGCTCGGCGAAGACGCGGTCGTCGTGCCACGGGCAGTCGCCCTCGAGCGTTCCCGTCGTGTCGTGCCAGTTGATCATGAACAACCCCACGACGTCATGCCCCTGCTGTTTGAGCAGGTAGGCGGCGACCGATGAATCCACGCCGCCCGAAAGTCCGATTACGACACGTGCCATATTATGGGATAAAAGCGATTAAGTTATTCAAAGCATGCACCGCGACCACCAGCCAGAACGCCTGTGCAAAACCGCGCCGTTCGAGTCGGCTCAAGTAGGCGAAAGCCCAGACCAGCCCGACGAAGAGCATGCAGACTGCATAGATCGGGCTCGCGGCGTGTCCGCAGCCGAACAGGATGCCCGAAACGGCGATCGGCAGGAGGAATGATGCCGGGGCAACCCAACGTACGAGCCGGATGACCAACGCCTGGGCTATCAGCGTTTCGAACAGCGGCGCAAGGATTACGGCGACGAACCAACCGATGCGTTCGGCGCGGTCGGAATCCATATCGGCGTCGTCGATGCCCGCGGTGAGCCCGAACAGCAGCAGCGCGAGCAGTTTTGCGGCGAAGGTCATGACGAGCAGCAGGACGGCGAACCTCCACCATGCCATGTGTCCCAATGCTATGCGCCAGCGGTGCAGGAAGCGGGGCATACGGCGGGTGTTTGTCGGGCGTAGCGGTTTCATGGGTGTTACAGGTCGAGCAGCCCTTCGGGCAGCACCAGTTTCATCGTGCGCCCCTCGAAGTCGATATGGGCGATGAACTCCTCGGCGGCGGGGACGAGTACCGTGCGGCCGCCGATCTCCAATTCGAAAAGCGGGTTGGCGTCGCTGTCGTAGTAGTCCGTGACCGAACCCGTGAAGGCGGCCGCTCCCTTTGCGCCGTCCGCGCCCGCTTCGGTGCAGGTCACGGCGAAGCCGATCAGGTCTTCCAGGTAGAATTCGTCGTCGTCCTCCTCTTCGCATTCGATACGGAATTCAAGCCCGACGAGCTCCTGAGCCCGGCGCTCGGTGTCGAAATCGGCGAATGAGGCCACGGCGCCCGAGGTGCCGCGGCGTTCGAAGCGCTCGCAGTAGAGCGGCACCTCGAGGGCGTCGATCGTGACCAGCAGCGGGGTGCCGGTATCGAATTCCTCCGGGAAATCGGCATAGAGCGACAGCATCACACCGCCGTCGGTGCCGAAAAGCCTGTTGATCCTGCCTGCGGGAATAGTAACGCTCATATCGGTTCGTTTTTTTCTCTTATGTCCGTATCGCGGTGCGGAACGGGGGAAGCGGGTATCCCGGCCGCTCCGTTACACCCGGCCCCGCTGTGCTGCCGCCTTGTCGTGCCGTGCAGCGCCTCGCTGTGCCTTGCCGGACGATTCCCGCACGGGATGCGCCCGCGTGGGAACTATCTGCAAAAGTAATGAAAAAAACCGGTAAACCTCCCGTTGCGGGAAATTTACCGGGATTCCGGAAAGAAGCTTTCCTGGTGTTATTCTGCGGCAGGAGCCTCTGCTGCGCCCTCTGCGGGAGCCTCGGCAGCTTCGGCGGCGGCAGCCTCCTCGGCCTCTTTGGCAGCAGCTGCGGCAGCGGCCTGCTTCTCGGCGATGGCCTTTGCGCGCTCCTCCTTGATCTTGGCTTCGGCAGCCAGGCGTGCTTTCTCGGCCGACTTGGCATCCGTGGCGAGCTTGTTGCTCTTGGCCTCGATCTTGCCGGCCTTCTCGCTCAGCCATTTGTTGAAGCGGGCTTCGGCTTCGGTCTCCGAGAATGCGCCCTTGGCGACACCGCCTAACAGGTGCTTCTTGTATAATACGCCCTTGTACGAGAGGATAGCCCGACAAGTATCCGTAGGTTGTGCGCCTTTCTGTAACCAACCCAATGCTTTCTCGAAGTCGAGGTCGATCGTAGCAGGATTCGTGTTGGGGTTGTAGGTACCCAACTTTTCGATGAATTTACCATCACGTGGCGCTCTGCTATCTGCGGCAACGATGTGGTAGAAAGCAAAACCTTTCTTACCGTGGCGTGCCAGACGAATTTTAACAGCCATTTGCTATAAAATTTTGTTGTAATTAATTAAAAAACGCTCACCCACTTTGGGCTTTTAAGCCTGCAAATGTAGACAAAATATTCCGCCCGGCAAAATAATTCGCCGAAAAATCGGTGCGACAGGCTGTTTTTCTGCCGGATACGGTGCATGGCGGGCCGCGGCGGGAACTGCCGGAAAAAGGGCGGGCTTGTGGCGGGCAGGGCCGTGCCCCTAACCGGGTTCCCGCGGGGTTGCAGGCCGTTGCACCCCTGCGGAAAGTGATATTTTTCGTTCAGCCGGGGGCTGTTGTGAAAAAAATTCCTATCTTTGCGGCGCAAATCGTCACCGCAGGGTGCGGTTTTGCCGATGGTTCCGTAGCTCAGTTGGATAGAGCAGCAGCCTTCTAAGCTGCGGGTCGCGCGTTCGAACCGCGCCGGAATCACCCGGAAAAGGGAGCGCTGGAATCGAATCCGGGCTCCCTTTTCGTTTTCCCGCTCGCATCTTCCTTCGCCGGGTTTGGCGTCCTGCGGACTTTTTCGTAAATTTGGGTCGAATCCGATATTTTCAGGCATGGAACCGCTACCGGGCTGCAACATAAAGTATCTCAACATCAGCCGCAACGACGAGGCGTGGGGGCTGGTCGTCACGACGGCCGGGTACCAGGCGGTCGCGGCGCACAGTTCCTACCCGCAGGCGCAGCATCCCGAATCCCATATTTTCGACCCCGGCAAGGGGCGCGTCCTGAAGGAGTACCAGTTGGTCTACATATCGCGCGGGGAGGGCTATTTCGAGTCCCGTTCGTGCCGCCGCCAGCGGATCAGGGCCGGGACGATGATCCTGCTCTTCCCCGGGGAGTGGCATACCTACGAGCCCGACAGGGCTACCGGGTGGTTCGAACATTGGGTGGGATTCCGGGGTGGCAGCGTCGATGCGCAGGTCGCCAACGGGTTCTTTTCGCCGCGCAACCCGCTTTTCGGGCTGGGATTCAGCCAGACGATCATCGGCATGTACGAGGAGGTCGTCGGCTATGCGCTCCGGGAACAGGCCGGTTACCAGCAGGTCGCGGCGGGGATCGTGCAGTTCCTGCTGGGTTCGGTCTACTACAAGCACCGGAACCTTCTGTTCAACGACTCGATGGCCATCCGCAAGATCGACGAGGCGCGCGCCCTCATCAAACGCGAGGTCGAGGGCGGCCTCACGCCGCAGGGGATCGCCGAACGCCTGTCGGTCAGCTATTCGTGGTTCCGCAAGATGTTCCGGCAGTATGCCGGAGCCTCGCCTGCGCAATATCTCTCGCAGATCCGGTTCCTGCGTGCCAAAGAGCTGCTCGATACGACGGAGCTCACCGTCGCGGAGATCGCATACAGGCTCCGGTTCGAGACCCCGAGCCACTTTTCCACATTCTTCCGCAAAAGGGAGGGCGTCCCGCCCCAGCAGTACCGCCGCGAGCGGAGGCAGCCCGGGCGGTAACCCCCTCAGTAGACGACCGTCACCGGGATTCCGAGCAGCGCGGCGTATTTGCGGATCGCTCCGGCGACATGTCCCACACCGATGGCGCAGTGGTGCGAAGGCCCCGCCTTGCTCCAGCGGTCGATGAATTCCCGCGCGGGAAGCGGGAACCTGTAACGGCTGTTGATGTTGCCGATGTTCAGCACGGGGCCCGGAACCGATTCGCCTTCGGCCAGCAGGAACGAAATCCCGTCGCGTCCTTCGACCACCGACAGGAGCGTCACCGGGCCGTGTTTCACGGACATCTGGATCGACAGCCCCTTGCCGGGTTTGCCGTGGTAAACGGGAAGCGGCACCAGGCGGGCTTTCTCTTCGCCGAGCAGGAAGTGCGCCGGGCCGTCGTGCCCCAGCAGGATGACGTCGTCGGTGAAGTCCATGCCGTAGAATTCCGAGAAACAGCCCCCGGCACCCAGCAGCGACATGATTTTCATGGCCTGCACGTTCTTCACCTCGTATTCGCCCGCGACGGGGATGCCGCGCCCCGTCAGCAGGGTGTTGCCGGCGATGACCGAAGTGACGATGTCCTCGTAGGCGTTGCCCGCCGCCCCCGCGTAGTAGTAGGCCAGGGAACCCAGCCGGTGCGCTTCGGCGAGCTTGTCCAGCGCTACGGAAGTGCGTGCGGCGCGCTCGAGTTCCTCCCGCGTGCAGCCCTCGTCGATGACGAACGCCTCGCCGAACGCGGCGACCCTCGCGTCGGCCTCGCGCTGCGTCACCGAGCGGCGCAATTCGTGCAGTTCGCACATCTCCAGGATTTCGGCATGGGTGCCGAAGACGGTGCTCTGCAGCCTGAGGTCGGAGTAGACGTCGACCATGCCGCCGTAGTAGTTGCCCAGCAGTCCCATGCGGTTGCGGCGCATGCCGCAGGCGACCTTCGCCGCGTCAATCCACCCGTAGATCTCGGTCCAGGCCTGCGCGTCGTCGAGGTAGCCCGTCACCACGTCGTATTTGGTGCCGGCGCGGTTGAATACCGAACAGAATTCGGGCAGCGAACAGGCCTGGCAGTTGGCAAGCCACTCGCCCGTCATCTCCCCGCGGTCGGACATGCCGTTGAGGCGGGCGTAGTCGATGGCCGGGGCGGGTTGCAGGTTGAGCAGCACGACCGGGATGCCCTCGCCGAGGAAGGGGATGAGCGTGGACGAAAGGGCGTAGGTCGAGATGAAGATGAACAGCACTTCGGCTTCGTCGCGCCTGAAAAGGGCCGCGGCTGCGTGAGCCTTGTCCACGTCGTCGACCATGCCTGCGTCGGCGACGATCTGCCCACCGTAGGCTTCCATTTTTTCCTTTATGGCGTTCCGGTAGCCGTCGAGCCTTTCGCGCAGTCCGCCGAACTGGTTCCAGTAGGTGTTCAGCCCTACTGCGATCAATCCTATTTTCATGGTTTGTGATCCGTTATTTTGTCATGACGATTTCGAAATCTTCCAGCAGGCCGTAGTCCCGCTGGTCATAGTCGCTGCCGGGCAGCTGTTTGGGCACATTGTTCCAGTGCCACGGGCCTGCGATGCCCTTGTCGGCGCTGTAATGGGGGCCGAAGAGGTTTTTCAGGCTGCCCACCACATGCACTTCGACGCGGTTGCGTCCCTTGCGCAGGTAGGGCGTGAGGTCGAACGCATAGGGCTGCCAGGCGATGATGCCCGCTTTGCGGCCGTTCACGCAGACCCGTGCGAGCGTCCCTTCCCAGGCTCTCAGCCGGAGCGTGTAGCCGGCCGCGGGGTCGTCGATGTCGTAGTCCCGGCCGTAGGCCATGTCCCACGAATAGAAGGGGAGCCCCTGCCGTTTCCAGCTTCCCAAGGCCGGTTTCCCGGCGGGTTCGCGGACGATCCATCCCGCCCCGGCCGATTCGAGCGCGAAGTCGCCGAAAAGGTAGACGGGGGCTATTTCGGCATAGATGCTCATGGGCGAGACGCTCAGTTCGACGGTGTTCGTCCCCCGCCGCACCAGATTGCCTACGGGGTAGATCCCGAAGCGGCTGTCGAGCAGCGTGTCGGGCGCCGCGGCTTCGACGGGCGTGCCGTTGAACTTCACGTTCCAGATGCCGGGTTGTTCGGCGACCAGCTTCATGCCGCGCGTGTCGAAGTCCCCGGCCACGACGAAGTGGTAGCTTACGCGGATGTCGCCCGTGGTCAGCGTGTCGCGTTCGACGATAGTCTGCCTGTACTGGATGGCCGAGTCCCACGGGTTGCCTGTCCCGTAGCAATGGTTGAAGAGTTTGTTGCACGCCTCGAACGTGTAGAGGTTGCGCTCGGTGCGCCCGTCGACCGTCAGGTCGCAGAAATCGAGGTTGAGGACGTTGTCCTTCAGGCGGGTGACCTCCAGCGGGCCGGCGGGCTCCAGCTTGACGCTCTCTGCCGTGGGACGCTCGGTGCCGGATGCCGCCCGGGAGGTGCGTGCAAGGGCGCTCCGGCCCGAAGCCGGGGCGAAGAGCAGGAGACTCCCGGCGGGCGGCAGGCTGAAGTCCGCCCCGACGCTCTTCCCGTCGGCGGTGTGCGGATAGGGACGCATGTCGCCCGTGACGGCGTCCAGCTCGACCAGCTCCCCGGCCGGGAGGCCGACGCTGCCCGTGGCGGTGTCGCTTAGCGAGGAGTTGACCAGGAACAGGAGCTCCCCGTCCTCGTAGCTGCGCCGCTGGTGGTAGAGATCGTTGCCCCTGACGTTGCAAAAACGGATCCTGTCGTCTGCGAACGATTCGGCGATTGCCTTATCGTCCAGTGCCGTGTAACGGCGTATCCGGGAGGCGTTGCGGTCGAGGAAATCCGCCAGTTCGGGGCTGGGCCGCCCGTCGACGAGCGTCGGTTGGGCAAAGAGCACCAGTTGCCCGCCCGCCTCGACGAATTGGCGGATGAGGCTGAAAGTCCCGGCGTTGAGGTTCGCGGTCATGGGCGGGATCACGACCTTCGCATAGGCGCGTTTTCCGACGACGAATTTACCGCCCCTGACCGAGCCGCGATCCTTGATGATGTTCTCCGAGCCCAGGTCGTATTCCGCCTGCGCCTTTTCGAGCGTGGTGACGAAACGCTGGAATGCGCTGCCGATCTCCATGCAGCGGGGGTCGTTCATGACATAGGAGTAGTAGAGCCAGATGGTCGTGGTCGGTTCCAGGACGAGGATGTCATTCATCTGTTCGCCCTGGCTGAGCACGAGTGACAGGCGGGCGAAGTAGTCGTTCAGCACCTTGTAGTCCTCCCACCACGGCGAGAGGCGGGTGAAGACCGGCGGATAGTCATATTTGCGGGCGCCTACGATGGTCATGTGCGAGAGGTGCTGGTTCATGAAATTCACGCCCAGCGCATATTCCCAGTCGCCCAGCCGCTTGAAATCGCGGAACGTCTCGTCCCAGCCCCCGCCGCCGTAGGTTTCGCTCAGCGTGCGTACGCTCCCCGTCTGGTTGGCGGCGCTGCGCAGCTCCTTCACGGCGCGGACGTTGCCGAACTGCGCCTGCGGGCTGTCGTCGTTGTACTGGTTGAAGAGCATGTCGATGGCGGGCATCTGGTGCCACGCGTACATGGCCATATTGTCGCCGCCCTGGTACATGCTCGGCCAGTCGTGTTCCCAGTAGTGCCCCGTCCAGAGCATGCCCTTGCGGTCGCAGTAGGCCGACATGGGCTTCGCCCAGCGGTCTACGAACATTTGCGTCAGCGTTTCGAGGTAGTTGTGGCGCACCCGTTTCCAGTCGCCCGTCTGCTCGGAGAGCAGGGGCAGCGAAGTTGCCAGGTCGTAGCCCCACTGTTTGCGGAACACTTCGAACAGGTCGGGCGTCCAGCGCACGCCGCCCGAACTGGGAATGCACGGTTCGTCGGAGAAAAGCCCCTTGATGACCGGGCCCAGCTCCTTGCCGAAGGTCTTTTCGTAACCTTCCATGGTGATGCCGAGGAATTTTTCGGTGACGCCCTCGACCAGCAGGTCGACGTACGAGTAACCCCCGTGCCAGCCCGAGCGGCCGTAATAGGTCTTTTCGTAAAGGTAGTATTCGCCCGGGACGTCTTTGTAGCGGCCCGTGTCGGCGGTGATGTCGCGGAACGTGCCGCCCTCCTTTTTCAGGCAGAGGAAGTATTTTCCCGCATCGGCCGGGGGCAGTGCGGTTTTGGTGAGTGCGAGCCCCTGTCCCTGGTCGTAGGATTCGGGCATCTGCGCGGGAACATGTCCGCCTGCAAAGCCGCTCGGGTAGGAGTTTTCGTCGTAGATCCAGATGTCGAGCCCCAGTTCTTTCCCCTTTTCCACACTGTATTTATAAAGGTCGAACCACTCGTCGGAGAGGTATTCGGTGACCAGCCCCGGCCGCGGGTGGACGAAGGCGCCGCCGAAGCCCTGCGCCTTGAAGTCGCCCAGCATCCGGTCGATGTCGGCGCGGGTGACCTGTGTGTTCCAGACCCACAGGGGCGCCGGGCGGAATGCCCGCGGGGGATCGGCGAATTCCTTTCGGAGCTTCTCGAATTTCATTTCCCGTTTCTGGGGGGCTGCGGCGTAGCTGGCGAGGCACGATGCCGCCAGGGCGGCCGCCAGCAGGCTTTTGATTGCGGAGGGTTTGGTTTTCATGGTCGTTCCGGATTGTGTTTGCTTTACAAAGGTAAAGGTTATGCGCTTCGGGCGGTAACGAATCCTGATAAACGACTTTTCATTTCTGATAAAGCGTGCGGAGGATGGCGCGGGCGAACCGGGCGAACCGGGAGGTTCGGGGCGGGATGCGGAGTAGGGAGTAGGGAGTAGGGAGTAGGGAGTAGGGAGTAGGGAGTAGGGAGTGACGGTATGGACGGGGATGCTGCCGGGCCGGGCAGGCGGGAACGTTAGGAACGGGGGATTGGTGGAATCGGAGGATCGGAGGGCCGGGTAACCGGGAGAACGGTGGGGGCGCCGAAAGCCGGCGGAAAAAACACGGCGAGCCGGGGCGGGTGCCCTCGCACGGCCGGCACGGCGGGTGCGGGCGGGGTTATCTGCGCGGCAGGATGGCGACGATGCGCGTCCCGCCCGTGTATCCGGAGTCGATGTATATCTCCCCGTGCAGGTGGGTGACGATCAGGCGGCAGAGGTAGAGTCCGAGGCCGTTGCCCTGACTGAAGGTGTCGAGTTTGGTGAAACGCTCGAAGACATAGCCGTGCTTCTCGGGCGGAATGCCGCAGCCCGTGTCGGTGACGGCGATGAAGACGCGGTCGTCGCCCA
>ERZ827516.1994-NODE-1994-length-16279-cov-22.376233_pt1 | contig 16279 bp, 15 predicted proteins | sample MGYA00519703_ERZ827516 | MGnify/ENA primary metagenome ERZ827516 (study PRJEB31778, sample SAMEA3449337) | human gut metagenome | biome: human gut; feature: human-associated habitat; material: faeces | place: United Kingdom | collected 2010/2012 ...
AAGCAACGGGCAAAATTGTAAGGGACAGACAGGCTGTCGGGTTCTTCTTTCATTTTGTAGGGTTTATTTTATTTGTGAGATACTGTTGTAAATATAGCAAACAGAATTCTTCACAAAAGTAGGACTTTATTTTGGGAATGGGAAGCGTTGGGATTGTTTTATTTGTATGTAATGGGGATTTCTTATCAACATTTGATAATTAGGGATACTCAATACATATCCCTAATTATTTGCAGCAAGGTTTCTCTTTCTTGTTTAAGGTTCTTTATCTCTATTTTTAGCCAATCAATTTCTTTGTTCTTTGAGGAAATCAATTCATCTACAACTTCCTTAGGGAAATAATTGTTATAAACGAAGTTGAGTATTTTATAAAGGTCATCTATTTCTCTTTTTTTAAGCTCTCAAATTGTTCTTTCTGTTTCTCTAACAGTTTCTCAAAGAGTTCAATCGTTTGTTCTATGGGAAAATTATTGAATGTTTGGTTATTACCAATTGCATTTTTTACACCGCAATTCTCGTAAAAATTATTTGTGTTATATAAAACTGTTTCTTCGTTATACTCTTTCAATCCGTCGGTAGTAACTCCTAATGCAGAGGCTATTTTTTCTAATCGTTCATCGTCAATTTTCTCGGTTTGTTCCATTTTTGAAACAGCTTGCTTGGTTATTCCTAATAATTGGCCTAGCTCCGTTTGAGTCATACCGCGAAGTCTGCGTACACGTTCTATCTTTTTCCCAAGGTGAAGGTGATTTGATTTTATATTTTCTATTGTTTCCATTCTTCTATATATTAGATTGCTGAATCTAGCAGTGATTATTTCATATATTTTTTCAGGATCTCAATTTTATCTTGCTCACTTTTCAATAAACGCTCATATAACTCAACTATCTTTTCAAGTGGATTTATTTGTTGAACGATAGCGTATGTAGTAGCACCTTCAGAGATATTTGCATCCTTATAATTATGATGATTAATATTGAAAATCGTCTTTTCAACATCAAAGTCTTTAATGACTTCTTCGGATATCCCCAACACTTCAGCAATTCTTTTTAGAAAGTCTTCTTCTATTTCCTCTTGTTTCTCAATCTTTGAAATGACCTGCTGATTTACACCAAGATCGGCAGCCAGCGCTTCCTGTTTCATGCCTAAATATACACGAATCCTTTGTAAATTGCGCCCGACATGTCTTCGGTTTTCTTTCTCTTTTATTTCAACATCCATATTATTGTTCTTTAAATGAATACGTCTAGGCAAAGATAACAAGAAACAGTTTAATTCAAATGAAAGTGTGCTTTATTTTTTAGTGTATGGCTTATTGACACTATCATTTGAGGATTCATACAATATGTTAATCGTGGGTAGTCAATGCACCTTTGGCAGCCTTACAATTTTTCGATTAACTAACTATTTCTTGTATCATTAATTATTATTTAAGCCAAAAGCTAGGGTACCTAACTTTTGCTTATAGCATTTCTCGATATTTATGGCTTCATAACTACTAATGCTAATAGATAGTGTTTCAAGGATAGACCAAGAGAAATTATTAGGATAGCTATTGTCTTGATCGTATAATTTTTGTAAGGTTACATTGTTTCCGTGTCCTCCTGTTTTGGCATATTCTTTCCATCTACCCCAAATGCCTTCTTTCCCATATGTTGAACCTATATAATTTTTTCCAGTTTTTCTGTCTGTTATTATATAAATACAGTTTACGGCAGAAAGCATTTTTTTCCATTCAGGATATTCTTTTTCTAATATTATATTTTTTAGCTGTGCGAGGGTTAGAGCTATTTTTTCATATCCGGGGAAAATATGGTCAAATCCTGGAGTAATTTCAATAATCTCTTTATCATTTTTATCATTAAGCCATTGATGCCAAGATATGGTTGAAGGCCCCCAGTCTATAATGATACGTTCTTTTAGTTCATCAAAGCCTTCTACTTCAGTTATTTTATAGCAATATTTGTTAGTGTTGCGTTCGTTGTCAGGACCTTCAATTTTGTAAATACCGATAAAACGGGCAATAGTGCCGTTTTCTCCAATAAAGGAAACAATATAATCGACATTTTTAAATACATCCCTATGCTGCTCACTTTGATATGCTATAAATTTGTCTTTATCATTTCTATACCAGTCATACGGGTTACCTTCTACTTCTACTCCATTTATGAATTGTTTCTGGCGTGCGTCTTTATGTCTTACTAACTTGATTCTTTTATTTATATCTAACCCTCTAAGTTTTAATAGTTCTCCAATTTTGATGATTGCCATAGTAATTTGTTTTTAAGATTAGTAGTTTTAAGATAAGCTTTCCGATTTGGATAGCTTGAGTACAAATATATGAAGAAAAAGTTATAAAGGGAAAAAGAAATTGACTTTTCCCCTTTACGTGGATTATTTTAATCCTTTAATCATTCTATCTATACATTTTTTCTTTTGTTCCATATTGGGATGAACGTAAAGATCAAGTGTTGTACTTATATTAGAATGGCCTAAAATAACACTTACAGTTTTGTAGTCGCAGTTGCTTTCTATGCAACGTGTAGCAAAACTATGTCTAAGACCATGAAATTTTAGTTCTGGAATATTTAGATCTTTCATTAGTTTCTTGTAATAATTGCGATATGTTCTAGGCTCTGTAGGCTTTTCTTCATTTGTTAGAATGTAATAGTTACCGTTCACTATCTTTTTTAATGGCTTTAGAATTCTGATTAATTCTTTTGTAATTGGGATCTCACGAATGGAATTTTTAGTTTTTGGAGTATTGATAATAAGTTCTGTATGTCTTTTCTCTCCATCAATGATATAGATGCGTTCAATTGTCCTTTTAATAGAAATTATTCCTAATTCTATGTTTATATCATCCCATGTTAAAGCGCATACTTCTCCTATTCGTAGTCCGGTACTAAGGCAAATATAAATTCCTAAATTCTTGAATGTGAAATGTTCTTGGATAAAACTCATGATCCTTTTTTGATGTGAGATACTAAGAACTTCTAAATGTTGTTTCTCATCTTCCGTTGGAAATCTGATTTCCCATTCTTTATAATCTAAGTATCCATGTTTTACTCCGAATTTTAATATCATTTTCAATACAATTAAAATATCCTTAATGGATTTTTTACTTAACCCATTATTAATCTTCTGAAGAGCAAATTCCTGTACCTTATTTTCTTCTAACTCATACATTTCTCCAAATGTCGGATAAATGTGATTTTCAAGAATTAGTACATACGCAGCAAGTGTCGATTGTTTTACATATTGCTTTTTGTCTTCTTTCCAAAGTACGGAAATTTCTTTGATAGTTTTTTTTTGAATCATACTTATATATTTTTAGTTAAACAAAACAGGGTAAAGCTACGGGAATTGAGGATATAATTGCTATAATGTTCCAAATTTGAGATTTCCGGAGTTTAGTGGGGAGTGGGAAATGTCTTCTATTGGAGAACAATTCGAACTCTATTCTGGAAATACACCAAGTAGAATGAATAAAAATCAGTTTGATGGCTCTATAAATTGGATTACCAGCGGTGAACTCAAAGAGCATTATATATCTGATACTAAAGAGAAAATTTCAGAGGAAGCTGCAAAAAATAACAGCTTAAAACTTCTTCCTGTTGGAACATTTGTAATAGCGATATATGGACTTGAAGCAAATGGTGTTAGGGGTACTTGTTCAATTACAACAAGAGAATCGACCATCAGCCAAGCATGTATGGCTTTTACATCTAAAATGGACATCCAAAATGAATTTCTTTACTCGTGGTATAAGAAGCATGGCAATATCATTGGTATAAAATATGCCCAAGGAACTAAGCAACAAAATCTTAGTTATGATATTATTGAGAGATTCAACATATCATATCCTTGTATGGAAGAGCAAAAAAAATTAATTCGTTTTATTTCATTAATAGACCAACGTATCGCCACCCAAAACAAAATCATTGAGGATTTGAAAAAGCTAAAGTCTGCGATTATTGAAATAGAATATAGCCCCAAAGATAGCTACCATTCCCATATAGGGGGTGCTATTGTACAAATATCAAAACGAAACAAGGATAATCATCTATGCAATGTATTATCAGTTAGTAATCGCCAAGGATTTATAAAGCAAAGCGAACAATTTGAAGATAGGAATGTTGCAAGTGACGACACATCAAATTACAAAATTGTAGAAAAGAATGACTTTGCTTATAACCCTGCAAGAATAAACGTGGGATCAATTGCTCGCCTTACAAAATTTGAGACTGGCATTGTCAGTCCAATGTACATTTGTTTTCGTACAAAGGACTGCTTACTGCCAGAATATCTTGAACTTTTCTTTGAATCCAGAAATTTCTTCTATCACATACAAAAGAGATTGGAAGGAAGTGTAAGGCTTTGCCTTTCTTATGAGGAGCTTTGCAACATTCCAATTGTGATACCATCAATCGAGAAACAAAAACAAGTTGATCTCCATCTGTCAAAATTGGCGCAAAAGATTGATTTGGAAATGAAAATCTTGCAATTCGTCCAGCAACAGAAGACTTATTTGCTTCACCAAATGTTCATATAAACATCTGACGGAGTAAATATTGCTTTTCTTCAAGCAACAAGTTTACAAAATTCATCTCGACATCGGCTTTTCTTTCAAATGAAGAGAGAAAAGCCGAAATTACTTTTTGTTCAGAGATGTTCGGTATAGTTATTTTAAATTTTGCCAAATCCTTTTTCTGAATGTTTGGCAATCCAGAACCTATACGAAGTTTCATTATTTCACTCTCCTTTGATTTTAGAAATTGGTACAGGTATTCCGTTTTTACATTATCCGTAGTATTTTGAATTGTGTAGCAATGTCCGCCACTCCAAAAAGGACAGGCGTTGAATTGTACATAACCGCAAGAGTTGCCACCCTCACTTATTGAGATGGTGTTAGCTTCTACATTATAATCGTTATAAAATCCAGATGGCTCTATTCCTCCATTCATAACATAATACTTGCCACTTTCTGAAAGAAATTCACCATTGATTTGTTTGCCTTTAACTACATCACCTATATCTTCCAATACAACAACATCACCTTTTATGGCATTGAAAAGTCTTTCTGAAATCGCAGACCTATAGACTTCATAATCCTTAATCAGAGGAATTGCACAGAATATGGTGCATAGGGGGAAGCCAAATGTACGTTTGTCGGATTGCATGATTTGCAATTCCTCAACTTTACAAGAAAGTGAGGTCTTAGAAAGTGGTACATATCCTGTATATGGTGCTAATGGCATAGTTGGATACCTTGATTGTTACGCAACCCTCAATGAAGCCATTTATATTATCAAAGATGGTTCAGGAGTTGGAACTGTTTTTTACGTGGCAGGCAAGTGCTCTGCGGCAGGCACATTGAACACCTTACAAGCCAAAGAAGGTTATTCTCTCCAATACCTTTATTATTTGCTGACGGTCTTCAACTTTGAACCTTATAAAACTGGTATGGCGATACCTCACATATATTTCAAGGACTATGGAAAAGCAAAAGTCTTTTGTCCGTCACATTCAGAGCAATTTAAATATACCAAGTTGTTATCTACAATAGATAGTAAACTATTAGCAGAACAGAATGCTCTGGTAAACTATAATTTGCAGAAGCAATACTTGCTTCGTCAGATGTTTATATGAACATCTGACGAAGTAGATACTGCTTTTGTCCTTGAGATTGTTTTAGTATGTTTTGCAGAAATTCCAGTTTTGTATTTAACGAGCATAACAATTTTGATATTGCTAACAGTTCGTTAGCATTACTGGGAATAGCGACATAGCTCTCTAAGAAGCGTTGGTTGGCAATATTTATTGTGTTCTTTGCTCCTTTCTGAACGAGAGGGTGAAGATAGTTCAGAGTATTCAATTCACTCTTGAAATACTCATGCAAGAACACACCCGTTGAAAATGTTTTAGGCTCATAAACTCCATATAGAGGTGACACAGCGACTTCGTTTTGATTGTAACTTTGCTTTATAATTCCGTAAGGAAATGAACCTGTTGGACTTTTCGTATATACCAAATCACCATAATGTACCACATGATATTTTGATGTATCACTGGCAGCGAACGAGCGACCAAGATATTCCATTTGATTTACAATCCCTTGAATAACAGACACGGAATAAACTGGGTAAAGGCTCTTATTCAATTCATTTCTTTCGGTAAGAACATTGGAAAGGAGAACCTTCTTCCAAGTCCCATTTGACAGTCCTCGCTTTTGCAGTTCAACCATAATTCCTCTGATTAAGGATTTCAATTTATAAATGATTTTGTTTTGGGTAACAATGCGTTCATCGATAAGATGTAACAAAGAGGCAATCTTGGCTTGCTCTACCTTAGATGGTATACCAATATAGCATTCCGAAAAATTCTTAGTGCTGATAGAATAGATCTTTGTTCCTTGGGCAATACGTCTTATTTGGTTATGAAACGCAGTAGAAGAAAAAGCATATCCTTTAAATCCCACTACTGTTCTATCCTTATTGTCTCGTCCATGAATAGTGTGTAAGCCACAAATAACATCTCTCCCATTCAAATTATAGAACTCAATAGCTTTTGCCACTTCATTGGTATCTTCTGATGCATCAGCAAAAGCAACATCACCCTCTTTGCATAACTCATAATTCTTAGGTTTATTCCCATCTTTGATATTTGGCAATCTATCTTGTACTAAATTTACCATTGTAGGAAGCCCAACATGAATAAGCCCATAATGCAAATTTGAAATGTTTTCTGTATCATATTCAAGCTGTTCCCAACAAAGTGAATTGGTTGAATAGAAATCTAATAATTCTGAAACTTTACATTTTTCCCACTCCCCACTAAACTCCGGAAATCTCAAATTTGGAACATTGCATTTATCTTTATTGTTATTATTTGCCATAATCATTTTATTTTTCTAGAAAATAACATTGAGGATTTGTAACGAACAAAAATTATTGGATTAAGCCTAGCTCTTTCAAATAAACATCTATCTGTTTATCTAGTTCTGCTTGTTTTGCTTCTAATTCTTTAATTTCAGTCATGACCGCATGGATATCTATTTCTTCTTCCTCTTCAAAAGTATCTACATAGCGAGGTATATTCAAATTATAATCATTCTCTTTAATTTCTTGTAAAGTAGCACAATGACTATATTTTTCTATTTCTTTTCTTTCACGATATGTATCGATAATTTTTTGAATATGTTCAGGACGTAACTTATTCTGTGTCTTTACTTTTTCAAATTCCTTACTTGCATCTATAAAGAGGATGTTGTCATCTTCTTTGCGGCATTTTTTTATTACTAAGATACAAGTGGGAATACTGGTTCCATAGAAAATATTGGCAGGCAGTCCAATAATAGCATCAATATAATTTTTCTTTTCAATTAAGAATTGGCGGATTTTTCCTTCTGCAGCTCCACGAAATAATACTCCATGTGGTGCTACACAAGCCATTGTTCCTCCATCATTGAGATGGTAAATCATGTGAAGGATAAAAGCATAATCTGCTTTAGATCTCGGAGCTAATACTCCAGCCTTACTAAAACGGTCGTCGTTATTGAATTTATCTGCTGCAGTCCAGTCTGCAGAAAAAGGAGGATTGGCAACTACGGCGTCAAATTGTCTGTCTCCAAAAGCGTCAGCTTCTAATGTATCTCCATTTTGGATGTCAAAGTCATTGTATTTTACACCATGAAGAAGCATATTCATTCTACAAAGATTGAACGTTGTAGGATTCTTTTCTTGACCAAAAATAGAATCGGCTTTACCACTTTTAGCTGTACGAAGAAGTAGGGAACCGCTACCGCATGTCGGGTCGAACACATCTTTTAATCGTACTTTGCCTGTTATTACAATTTCAGCTAAAATCTGACTAACTTCTTGTGGAGTATAAAACTCTCCCGCTTTTTTTCCTGCTCCGGCAGCGAATTGACTTATCATGTACTCGTAAGCATCCCCTAGAATATCTATATCTCCGGCTTCTTGTAATCCAAAGTCGATACCATTTAGTGCAATTAATACATCACTAATTAACTTATTCTTGTCGTCAGCAGTCTTTCCTAGTTTGGGAGAAGCTAAATCCAGATCAGAAAATAAACCACCAAAATCATCCTCACTATCCTGTCCTATTGTAGAATCTTCTATTTTTTTGAGTGAACGTTCTAAAGACGGCAAAATATTTTCTTTCTTGCTGATTAGCTCTATGATGGTGGAGTAAAGATATTCCGGTTCTATAAAATAACCTAGATTTTGAATACATTCTTCTTTTACATCCTGTTTTAATTCCTCATCCTTGCCATTCCATACTTCTTTGAAAGTAATATGATCTTCTTCTAATATTTCGTTGGCATAAAGTTCTATTTTTTCGGATAGATATTTGTAGAAAATAAAGCCTAAAGTGAAATACATAAAATCACTAGCAGACATGTTTCCTCTTAAAGTATTGGCGACAGTCCATAATTGACTGCGCAATTTTTGTTGTAGTTCTTCGCTCATATATTTAATGTAATTTTATTCCCAGTTAAATAATTCTATTATCGAATGTAGTTTGTCCATTATCCTTTTGAGTAGTGTACGGCGTTCTTTTAGTCCGATTCTTTTCTTTTTGACGGCTTCCTGAAGGATTTCGGGCTTTTCTTTCTGTAAAAAATCGTATTCATTTAGAAACTTAATGAGGGCTTCTTCATCAATTCCTTCTTCTTCTGCCAACTCTTGAATAGCTTTATAACGTTGTTGACTAACATAATTCGTCAGTCTACTTTCTAAGTCAATTGAACCATCAGATTTAGATTTGCTAAATCCATCTTTGTCATTATCCACGTTTTGGCGAATAAAGCCATCTATAAGTTTGGCTTTGTTACGCATAACAGCATCTTTTATCATAGTATCTAAAATCTGTTGACGTCTTTCTTGATAATCATTGCTCGAAGGATCTAAGTCATTGATTAGTGTCAGGATATATGCTACATTTATCACGTCACTATGAAGGAGTTCCAGACAGAAATCAATATCGTCTAGAGTTCTTTCATCTTTGCCATAAGGAGGCACATCTGTATCTCCTGTATTTTTCTTGTCATCAGGATTAGGGTTAATTACCCCGGTGGTAATATCTAAATATTTACTTCGAAAATCCATGAATTCTTGTTCTGATAAGATGAATTCTTTGTCGTCAGGTTCGAAGTCTTCATAGATTTGCATTTCTGCCCGCTTTTTTATAATTTCACGGAAAGCTAATACAAAGTCTCTTTTTTCATATTCACTTTGTAATTTATCAATACTTTGTACATCAGGATATTTTTCTTTAAATTTCAAAGATAACTCATTAAACTTTTCTTTTACAACAGGAAAAGGTTCACGTAGAATTGTATCTGCGGGATTATTGTTGCTAAATAATTTTATGGCAGCATCTACATTGTTTTTTAAATCACGGAAACATACAATTTTTCCGAAACGTTTCTTTTCATTTAATATACGGTTGGTTCGGCTAAAGGCTTGTAGCAATCCATGATATTCTAAGTTCTTATCAACATAAAGTGTATTTAGTTTTTTAGCGTCAAAGCCAGTAAGAAACATACCTACAACAAGAAGCAGATCCAAAGGTTCCATATCCTTCTTTTTTTTCTTCATGCGTAGATTTATGTCATCATAATAGGCACTAAAGTTATCTGTTGTGAAAGATGTACCAAATGTGTTGTTATAATCATTCATAATGACTTGTAGTTCATCTGCCGTAACTTTATCATTAGCATAGCCTTGGTTCATTCCTGTTTGTTCGTCATCTTGGCTGCTATTTGCTGCATATGTAAATACAGTCCCAATCTTAATTTTAGGATTGAGCTCTTTAAATATTTTGTAATATTGTAATAGCATGGGGACAGATTGGATTGCGAACAGCGCATTGAATTCGCCATCAACTGTTGACTTGTTGAAATTTGTAAGTATGAATCTGGCTATCTCTTTCATGCGAGCTTCATTCATATAATCAATTCCAGATTCATCTTTACCTTTATAATATTCAACTAAGAAACCTAGCACATTTTCATCAGCAATAGCATCCTTGATGAGATAACGGTGAAGGCAGTCACTAAACACTTCTTTTGTGGTATGCTCTTGTTTGGCATTCTCTACAAATATAGGAGTACCTGTAAATCCGAAAATTTGAAGGTTACTGAAGAATTTGACAATATTTTTATGGCAATCACCAAAATGACTGCGATGACATTCATCAAAAATCATCACAACTTTCTGATGGCGTACTTCTTGAAGATACTTGTTATAGTAATCTTTGGTTATAGCACAATTCAACTTTTGAATAGTAGTAATTATGATTTTAGAATTACCGCTTAATCGTTTGATTAGTTCATAGGTATTATCAGTTCCATCAACAGCACCTGGTTCAAATGCTTCGTATTCTGATTGGGTCTGTGTGTCTAAATCATGACGGTCTACAACAAACATAACTTTGTCTATACCATCAAGCTCTGAAACTAACTGGGCGGCTTTGAATGATGTTAATGTCTTTCCTGCCCCAGTAGTATGCCATATATAACCGTTTTTATTGGAGTTCTCTACTCGTTCTAATATACGTTCTACTGCGTAGAATTGATAGGGACGGAGTACCATTAAGCATTTATCGCCTTCATGCAATACAATGTATTTGCTTATCATTTTTCCCAAGTTACATTGGTCAAAAAAGAAATAAGCAAATTTACTTAAATCGTTAAAAGGTATATTTTCGGGGTCTGTCCAATTAAAAGTAAATTTGTAGCCTCCATTAGGGTTGTTGGCAAAATAGCGTGTGTTTACACCATTGGATATGACGAATAATTGTATATAATCAAATAATCCATGAAATGAGGTTTTATGATAGCGTTGAATTTGGTTATATGCTTCTTTTAATTCAACTCCTCGTTTCTTTAATTCTATCTGAACTAATGGTAATCCATTTATTAAGAGGGTTACATCGTAGCGACATTTTTTTCTCCCTTCTACTGTTATTTGATTGGATACCTGGAATTCATTTTGGCACCATTTATTTTTATTCAAGAATTCTACCCAAATACGTTCTCCATCTTCTGTTTCTAATGGATATAGGTCACGAAGTTTTTTAGCTTTCTCAAAACGTGTTCCTCCTTCCAAATAAATACAGATCTTTTCAAATTCTTTATCAGTGAAATGTTTTCTCTTGTGTAGGGAGAGTTCTCTTTTATTGTGTTTCTCAAGTTGCTTTTTAAAATTGGCGTACAGATTATCTTCTTCCTTGATAGAAATATATTCATAGTTCATTTCCATTAAGGTTTTTATTAATCCGTTTTCTAATACTTGTTCACTTTGGGTAACCATATGTTGTCGTATTTTTAATCCATAATCTAATAGATTAAGGATAAGGGAGCTTAAAATTGAATCTTTTCAATGAGGAAAAAGAAAAGATGATTTTAATATCTTACTTTTCTATCAAATTATGTTGTAAAGTATTGATTTTATTGTTATCAGTTCGTGTGTTATTGTAAAACTGATATTCTATAGGTCTTTATTCTGTTAGTCTCATAAGCAACTATCAATTCTAGCATTTTGCTAGAATTGATAGTTGCTTATGAATGCGTTTTTATTCTACACTTGTAGTTGATACACTGAAATTCTCTACTAATGTACTACCTTTCGTTATATATTCCTTTTCTAAGCGGTTAACCTCTTTGTTGTCTATATAGGCAATAACAGAAATTTTTAGTTTTTTGCCTGCTTGTTCTGATGTACTTATTACTGATCCTGCACAAGTCATCATGGAACCTTCTTTACCTGTCTGGCAGCTTATCTTATTTTCTGTCACTTTATTTACCAAATATGAATCACCTAAATATTCGCCATTTTCATTGTATAATTTTGCAACTCCGCTGGTGTTGGCTGCTCCGAATGCGATATTTAGATCAAAATCGTCTGTATTTCCCGACTGCTCTATAACAATTTTGTGTACTCCTGTTGTGTTTTTATTATCGTCATCGTTTCCACAGCTAACTAGGATGACTCCTAAAAATAGGGCAATTATGCCTAATAATGATAATATTCGCTTCTTCATGTTTTTTTGTTTATTATTACTTAATTATTTCTTCTTCCTGTGCTTCAAAGGACAAAGATACGTATTTATTTTTGAAAACAGAGGCTTGTAAGGATATTTTTTATTCTGATTTTTGGATTTAAGAGATGGGGTGTTGGGGGCCGGTTTGTCCGGATCAGTCAGCCAAAGGACATTTTCTTCTTTATAAGTATAAGTACTAGGAACATTTCGGAATACTATCTTATAGCTGCCATCATAATTCTGGCAGCTTTCTATTTCGGGAGTCTTGATTTGACCTTTTATAATAATCAGATTTTCGGAAGTATCTATCATAGGCTTGTGTGTAAATATAATAAGTCGTGCAGCTGTTTTTATTTATTATTTGGGATATAAAAGTAAGAATATTTTCCAGAATATCAAAACCGAAGTCGAAAAAACAGTGAATGACTTTATTCAGCTTTGTATTGTTATAAATATAGAGTGAGATTCGGTTTGGGAGTATTGAACGTGATAAAAGAGATTTGTTTTGCCAATGAAATCATTATCTTTGCAAGGTATATATTAATGAACGAGGAGGATATTATGCTTGCATACACATATATTGAACACGGAAAGTTTGAATTGCGAGAGAAGGCGAGACCGGAAATAAAGGATTCACGGGATGCAATCGTGCGTGTAACACTTGGTAGCATCTGCACCAGTGATCTTCATATTAAACATGGCAGTGTGCCGCGTGCTGTGCCCGGAATAACTGTCGGGCATGAGATGGTAGGTGTGGTAGAACAAGTAGGGGCTGATGTCACTTCGGTGAAGCCTGGTGACAGGGTGACTGTGAATGTCGAAACTTTCTGCGGTGAGTGTTTTTTCTGTAAGCATGGATATGTGAATAACTGTACTGATCCTAATGGCGGTTGGGCTTTAGGTTGCCGAATTGATGGCGGTCAGGCGGAATATGTCAGAGTTCCTTATGCGGATCAAGGTTTGAATCGTATTCCGGATACAGTGAGTGATGAACAAGCTTTGTTTGTCGGTGATGTGCTTGCAACAGGCTTTTGGGCAACACGCATCTCGGAAATAACCGCGGAAGATACTGTTCTTATCATCGGTGCCGGGCCTACTGGGATTTGTACTTTGTTGTGTGTGATGCTGAAGAAGCCCAAACGCATTATTGTCTGTGAAAAGTCTCCTGAAAGAATTCGGTTTGTCTGTGAGCATTATCCTGATGTGTTGGTGACTGAACCGGAAAACTGCAAGGATTTTGTTCTCAAGAATAGTGACCATGGTGGTGCAGATGTCGTTTTGGAAGTGGCAGGGGGTGACGATTCCTTCCATTTGGCTTGGGATTGTGCCCGTCCTAATGCTATTGTCACGATTGTAGCCCTCTATGATAAACCACAACTTCTTCCTTTACCTGATATGTATGGCAAGAATTTGGTTTTTAAAACAGGTGGAGTGGATGGCTGCGATTGTAACGAGATTCTCAAGCTGATTGAGGAAGGTAAAATTGATACTACTCCTCTTATTACACATCGATTTCCGTTGAATGAGATTGAGGAGGCCTATCGTATCTTTGAAAACAAATTAGATGGAGTTATTAAAGTAGCTATATCAGGAAATAAATAAAAATAGAATTTGTGTATGAAGAATATACTGATAGTAAGTAATAATGATATGTGCCGCAGTCGTATGGCACAGGAAATTTTGAACTCCTTCGGTAGAGGGATGAAGATTAGTACTGCCGGTATTTTGGCTGGAAATTCTGTCCCTGACGTTGTTTGCCAAGTGATGGAACAAAATGGATATGACTTTTCGCGTAGAAAGCCCTGTGACGTTGCGACATATGCCCAACAGACGTGGGATTATGTCATTACCCTTTGTCCGGAAGCAGAGGAAGTGCAAAAGGAAATGCAGGGGGTAGTGAGAAAATACGTTTCTTTCAACTTTACAGATCCCTTTCAGGGAGGAATTCATGTAGAAGATGAGCAGGAAGAACGGGTTAGGGCACTATATGACATCATGCATAAAGAACTGTATGAGTTCTTTCGAAGTGAATTGATGGAAAAGTTGTTACCTCGCTGTTCCTGTGGCGCAAATACGTATTGTAGGTGTGAGTAGGAATATAAGTAAAATCATATATGTACATCATCCGGTGATGGTGGCAGATCTGTGTCATTTTGAACGCGAAGTTGCCAGAAAGCAATAGCGGATGCGGCGGCTACATTGAGAGAATCGACACCGTTTGCCATAGGAATGCGGACTACATAGTCCGCCTCATTGATTGTTTCGTTTTGAAGACCATCCCCCTCTGTTCCCATTACGATGGCTAACTTGGGTTCGGTTGCTAAGATAGGATTATCGATAGAGATTGATTTCTCCGTGAGTGCCATAGCGACTGTACGGAAACCCTGTTTACGCAACTCATTGGGAGAACCGTCCAACCAAGTCCATGGTATCAGGAAGACAGAACCCATCGAAACCCTGACTGCACGTCGGTTTAACGGATCACAAGAATTGCGTGTTAATAATATAGCATCTATCCCCAAGGCGGCTGCGGAACGGAAGATGGCTCCGATATTAGTAGCGTCTACCACGCCCTCAATGACTACGATCCGTCGAGCTTTCCGACACACCTCCTCTACACTTGGTAGTGCCCGACGACGCATGGCACAGAGGACACCGCGCGTCAGTGTATATCCGGTCAATGTGGCAAGTAACTTTCTTTCACCGGTATAGACAGGTATATCACCACAACGTTCAATGATGCCAGCGGCATCACCAGTGATATGCTTCTGTTCACACAAGAGGGCTAAAGGCTCATAACCAGCATTCAGAGCTACATGGATAACTTTGGGGCTTTCTGCAATAAGCAATCCCTTATCAGGCTCGATACGATTCCGTAATTGAGCTTCGGTGAGGGTACTGAATATTTCTACTCCGGAGTCTGTTAAGGATGATATTTCTATAATGGGCATAGTGATTTCTTTAAACGATCTATTTTATTGCAGCAATGATAGTATGCGCTTCTTACTTACCAATACAGCATATTATGCTAATTGATTGTCAATAGTTTATGGTTTAAAAGATAGAAGCCTCAAAAATTTACTTGTTTTTTTGCCGAAAATCGAAGATTTAACACTTTTAACCTTAGTTTGTTTTCAAACGAAGGGAAAAAGAGAAAAATGACTCTATTTTGCTCTTAAATCTCCGTTTCGCAAAGATAGGGCATGTCTGTGATTATTTCGCTGATTATGGATGCAAAATCATAAATGAGTTCACGGATTTTTTAGCTTATAATTGGGGTGGTCTTCGATTTTGGTATAGCTATTTCTTTCTTCCCTCTTTTAGTTTTACTTTAATGCGTGTATATATGAATACAGGGATAAAGTAAAGTTACTTTTCGTTTGAATGGTCAAACTAATATTAAACAGACATAGCAAGGAGGGGTTGTTTACGCCTGTATAACGAATAGTATTTTATTTGTTAGTAGATGTATACTGTGCTTATGAATAATATGATGGCATTTAATTTTGAAATTCTATTCCAAATGATTATGTCTATGACTGATTATATGGCTTTGATGCGATTTTTTATGTGTAATGTATCATTAAATAAGTAAAAAGTAGTATCTTTGTATATTATATGATGAGTTAACATGGCAAAGAATACAATGGGGACTAAGTTGCCCCGAAAATTAGAACAAAAGATGTCCGTTGTGGGAGAACAGATTAAACTGGCTCGCTTGCGCAGGAATCTGAGTGTAGCTCAAGTGGCGGAACGTGCCACCTGTTCTCCGTTGACCGTGTCCCGAATAGAGAAAGGTGTGCCGACAGTGGCAATCGGAATATATTTGCGCGTGTTGTATGCTTTACAGCTTGACGATGATATTCTGTGGTTGGCCAAAGAAGACAAACTAGGGAAAACATTACAGGATTTGAGTTTGAAGACAAGGAAAAGAGCTTCGAAAAAGAGATAAAACTCACTTTTTTCTGCATATAAGTCGATAATGACTCTATCAGGATAAAAAATACAGCTTAAAATTTTGTATTATGCCATAAAAACATTATGTTTGCACTGCATAATAATGTGGGATATGAAATTTGTTGATAGAATAGATGAAGCAGCACGACTGAAGGATGCTCTTGCAAGAGAGAAATCCTCGTTAGTTGTGATGTATGGTCGCAGACGATTGGGTAAATCAACGCTTATTAAAAGGGTGTTGTCAGAAAAT